>Ga0172364_10002409_pt1 | contig 14865 bp, 12 predicted proteins | sample LakKivSesite10cm_FD_114545 | JGI IMG/M metagenome (GOLD analysis project Ga0172364, IMG submission 114545) | Sediment microbial communities from Lake Kivu, Rwanda - Sediment site 10cm | ecosystem: Environmental > Aquatic > Freshwater > Lake > Sediment | place: Rwanda: Western Province, Lake... | reverse complement strand
TTGACCCTTCATACATATTAAAGGCATTGATAGAAGGTGCAGATGGTGTATTCATTGGTGGTTGCCATTTTGGAGATTGTCATTATCAAACCGGAAACCATCAGACCAATAAACGCATTGCCATATTAAAGACTTTGCTTGATGAATTAGGGATTGATAAACGAAGGGTCCGTCTGGAGTGGATATCCGCTGCTGAGGGAACAAAATTTGCCCGAACAATAAAAGAGTTTGTTGATGAAATTAAACAATTAGGTCCAAACCCCCTCAAAAAAGGAGGCGTATAATGGCAAAACCCAAGGTTGCTCTATACTGGTGTGCCTCGTGTGGTGGATGTGAAGAGGCAGTGGTTGACCTTGCTGAGGATATTCTGAAGGTTATTGATGCGGTTGATATAATCCTCTGGCCCGTGGCATTGGATTTTAAATACAAAGATATTGAGGTGATGCCCGATAAATCAATTCTCGTAAGTTTTATAAATGGTTCAATTAGAAATTCAGAGCAGGAGCATATTGTTAAACTCTTAAGGCAGAAATCACAATTAGTTGTTGCATTTGGTGCCTGTGCCCATCTTGGTGGCATTCCAGGTCTGGCAAATATTGCAAATAGAAATGAGATATTTGACACGGCATACAAACTAACTCCAACAACCGCGAATACAAAAGGTATTTATCCCCAGACGGTAACTGAAATACCTCAAGGAAAATTGATTCTTCCTGAATTCTATGATACAGTAAAATCCCTTGACCAGACAATAGATGTGGATTATTATCTTCCCGGTTGTGCACCACCTCCAGATCTAATAATGAAAGGTATTCAAACTTTGCTCTCCGGCAATCTACCACCTAAAGGAACTGTTATTGCCTCTGAAAAATCATTGTGCGAAACCTGTCCAAGAAATAAAACAAAGCCTGATAAGATGGTGATAAAAGAGATAAAAAGAATCTCTGAGGTGATTGCTGACCCTGAAAAATGCTTCCTTGCCGAAGGGATTATCTGTCTTGGACCCGCAACCCGGGGTGGTTGTGGAGAACGTTGTATTAATGCAAATATTCCCTGCCGCGGATGTTTTGGACCAACAAAAGAAGTAATTGACCAGGGTGCGAAGTTCTTATCAGCACTTGCTTCAATCATTGATGCCAATACTGATGAAGAGGTGAAAAAGGTGACCGATTCTATAATTGACCCGATTGGTCTATTCTATATGTATTCTCTACCCACATCAATATTGCACCGAAAGCAGGGGGTGTAGTATGTTCAAACAGATAACAATTGACCCGATTACAAGATTAGAAGGGCATGGCAAGATAGATATATTTCTTGATGATCTAGGTAATGTTGCCCATGCCTGCCTGCAGGTTCCTGAACTAAGAGGGTATGAAAGGTTTGCGATTGGTAGGCTTGCTGAAGAGATGCCGAGGATCACTGAGACAATCTGTGGTGTCTGTCCAACTGCTCATCATATGTGTTCAACAAAGGCACTTGATGATTTGTATGGAGTTGAACCCCCACCTGCAGCAAGAAAAATTCGGGAATTCCAGTATAATGCATTTATGTTTGAAGACCACAATCTCCACTTTTATTTTCTTGGTGGTCCGGATTTTATTGTTGGTCCTGATGCACCTGCTGGGCAGCGTAATGTGCTTGGTGTGATTGCCAAGGTTGGACTTGAAATTGGTAAAAAGGTAATTGATATAAGAAAAAGAACGAGAAATATTATCCAGACCCTTGGTGGCAGGGTTGTCCATCCAGTAAATGGCTTGCCCGGTGGTATTTCCAAGGGTATTACGAAAGAGATGCAGGAGGAATTTAAAAAGACTGCTGAGGCTGCACTAGAATTTGCCAAATTTACACTCCAAGCATTTGATGATATTGTCTTAAAAAATAAGGCTTATGTTGATTTGATTGTTGGTGATATCTACAAGCATAAGACATATTATATGGGGCTTGTGGACGACAATAACAAAGTGAACTTTTATGACGGATGGATTCGTGTGGTTGACCCTGATGGAAAGGAATTTGCCAAGTTCAAGGTAAGGGACTATCTCAATCACATTGCTGAAGGGGTGGAGACCTGGACTTATATCAAGTTTCCTTATCTAAAAAATGTGGGTTGGAAAGGATTTGTTGATGGAGAGGACAGCGGTGTATACCGGGTTGCACCATTGGGAAGGCTGAATGCCTCAGACGGTATGGCGACTTCAATTGCCCAGGAACATTATGAAAAATTCTATGCGACACTCGGTGGCAAACCGGTTCATAATACGCTCGCCACACACTGGGCAAGGATTATTGAGGCAATGCAGGCCGCAGAAAAGATGGTGAAATTGATTAATGACCCGGAAATTACTGATTCTAAAATCAGAAATATGGATTTCAAGACTCCCAAGATAGGAATTGGTGTGATTGAAGCACCAAGGGGAACATTGTATCATCATTACGAGACCGATGAAAAAGGTAGATTGACCAAAGCAAATCTGATTGTAGCAACTGTGAATAATTCTGCAGGGATAAATATGTCCATTGAAAAGGCAGCAAGGAATTTAATTAAAAATGGTGTGGTGAATGATGGTCTATTGAATATGATTGAAATGGCATTTCGTGCCTATGACCCCTGCTTAGCCTGTGCTACACATAACCTGCCTGGGCAGGTAGCACTTGAGATCAATATCCACAATGTTGATGGCGAGGTTATCAGAACAATCAAAAATTAACCTGTTTTTTTATAGATCATTATAAATCTTCCTCTATCCCCCTTTATTAAAAGGGGGATTTTATTTTGTCCCCTCTTTTTATAGAACCTTGCTATCCGATAAAATTATTACACTTTGGGACGCAATAAATCGTGCAACTACATCCCTTTGGAGGTTTTTTAACAATAACTTTTTCTACTCTTGATTTAAACAGATTTCAGTATATAATAATGATATGGGAAAAAGAAACAAAAGCCAGGCTCATATATTGAAACTAACCAGACATAATTCCAAAAAAGAATTGGACTCTGAAATTGCATTTCAATTATCCCTAACAACCCAAGAAAGATTTAAAATGATGTTTGAAAAATCAAATATTATTAAAAAGATATTATTGAAAAATGGCTATAGAAAACCTTTTGAGGTTATTAAAAGAACATAAAGTTCGCTTTATCATCATTGGAGCATCGGCATTCCCCGTGCATGGCTACTCAAGAGTCACATTAGATACAGATATTTTTATCGCACCAAATAAATCCAATGCATCTCGCTGTTTGAAAGCCCTCAAGAAATTCGGTTATGATGTATCTGATATTACAGTAAAAGATCTGCTTACAAAAAAAATACTTATAAGACAATATCTTGTTGAAATTGATATCCACCCTTTTGTTACTGGCGTAAATTTTGAGGAGGTTGGGAAGAATAAAATTTCAGACAAGATCGGCAAAACCGGTGTCTATTTTGCAAGCCTTGGTGATTTGATTAAAATGAAAAAGGCAGTGAAGCGCCCAAAAGATAAAGAGGATTTAAAGATTCTCTTAGAATTAAAAAAGCAAAAAAATCAACTGAATATTTCTAACCAGAGTAAATAATCAGATGCAAAAATTAATTCTAGGACTTGGCAATGAGTACTGTGGCAATGATGCACTGGGCATAATCATTGCACGAGAATTAAAAGAAATGCTACTTAACTGGGATTTAAAAACTGGCGCATTCAGTGGCATAAACTTTCTTGAGGAAATAGAAGGTTATAATCAGGTTATTGTTGTTGACAGTCTTTATAAACCAGACTTACCTGCAGGTAGTGTAATTGAACTTAAAATAGGAGATTTTGCTGGATTAAAGAATTTCTCTTATATCCACAGTTTAAGCCTCGCCTCAGCAATTGAACTAGGCAGGCAATTAGAACTCAGATTACCTGAAAAAATCAAAATCTTTGGTATAACCGTGAATAAAAAAGGGGAGATCGGTCAGGAGATTGAGCAGTCTTTGAAAACAAGATTAAAGGTGATTGTTGAGACTTTAATTAACAAAATAAAAAATCTTTAGAAAGAATTTCTAATCCCGATACTTATCGAAAATCAACCTGTTCCCTTTTTCTCAACATATCAATGAGGAATCTTGAAGGCAACTGGGGTCTTTTATTAATAAATTTTGGATACAGAAGATATAACTTCTTCTGAACCCGGGTTATTGCCACATAACACAATCTTCTTTCTTCTTCAAGGTCGCGCGGGGCAGACAGGCTCTTTGCCATAGGAAATATTTCCTCAATCAGATCAACTAAAAAGACCACCGGAAACTCCATTCCTTTGGCACTGTGCACGGTCATTAATTTTACTGTATCCTTTGTCCAGTTTGCCAGATCCATTTCTTGAAAGAGTTTTAATTCGCTTAAGAATTTATTTATATCAGGCTTTAAATGCTCTTTTGCAAAAGATAAAAACTCCACGATATTTTCAGTGTTCAAACCAAGACACTGCACAATCTCGTTTACAATTGTATAAGGGGTTAAAACATTTAAATTCTGGATTTGGTATTCAATAACCTGCCCTATCTTTTTTTGAATTTTTTTATTAACCTTTAATGCCGCAATGGCTTTGGCAATAATATTTTCTGTAGATTTGCTTTTCTCAGAACTGCCAAGGATTTCTAGATACTCAATGATTGGTTTTAGTTCTGTTTTTTCAAAAAAGCTAATACCGCTTATCAGTGTATAGGGGATAATGGCTTTTGATAATCCTTCTTCATAGGGTCGGGCAAGGTAATTCATCCGGTAAAGGATTACAATATCGCGACAAGAATAAACCTTCTCAGTTAAATCTTTAATCTCTCTAATGACACAATCCACTTCGTCTTCAGGTGACTCTGCAGCATAAAAAACAACATCACCGGTTTCTAAATTAGGAATTGCTGTGGTATTTCTCAACATCAGATTATTGCCAATCTCAAGGATTGATTGGGGTAGACGGAAACTGCGGTTTAGATTGAAAATCTTTACGTCCTTATATTCTCGTGGCACCTGGTATATGAGTTCTTTATTCGCACCACGCCAGCCATATATTGCCTGGTCTTCATCGCCTGTGAAAAAGAATTTATTTTTAATCAATTGTGAAATGAATCTATACTGAGCAAGATTTATATCCTGGAGTTCATCAACAAAGATATATTCAAAAAGATTTTTATAGAAATCTTTTAAATCAGAATGTTCTTCAAGGAGTTTTGTCGCAAAAATAATCAGGTCATCATAATCCAGAGTATTATTCTCTTTTAGATATGCTTGATATTTTTCATAGGCTTCAAAACAGACCTTTTCCCATTCACTCTTCGGTGAGAAATTTTCCGGTGTAATGCCCTTTGCCTTTAATATTTCAATCGCCCTGAGGATGGCATTTGTTTTGAATCTTCCTTTTTCTATGTCTAATTTCGGAAAAATCTTTTTTGGTTCTTCAATAATAAAATCCTCACAAATATCAATTCTTTCACCATCCCGGCGCAGGATTCTCATCGCAATGGTATGGAATGTGCCAATCCATAAATCATATTGCGGAGTAGTGACATATTTACCAAGGCGGTTTTTAATATCATTTGCAGACTTGTTGGTAAAGGTGCAGACAAGGATTCTTGATGGTGGAATGCCCTTTTCAATGAGTTTGATAATGCTGTAAATCAAACTTATAGTCTTGCCACATCCAGCCTGGCCAAGCACGAGCAATTTTCCATCCAGTGAATTAATGATCTGTTCCTGGTCCGGAGTCAAATTGAATGCACTCTGCTTTTTTTCCGTGAATGTAATTGATGCTTCAATCTTTATCCCTTTTGACTTCTTTTTTATATTAATAAATAATTCCTGGACATTGGGTCTTGCTTCGGGAATTAAATCAAGGCATTTTACGATTATATCTTCAAGATAGCTCGGAATATTTGAGCGCAAAAGACTGGGTATAAGAAGTTTATTTTTTGTAATTTTCTTTTTCAACCCGTCAAGGCTATCATCGAGAAAGGGTGGAACACCGGTTAATAATTCATAAAGTATTACACCAATACTCCAGATATCAGATTTTTCACTGAATTTACCAGCCCACACCTCAGGCGCCATATATATTGGTGTGCCTGCAGTGGATGCAGCAATTGAACCGGCTTTGATGAATCTTGCCAATCCAAAATCCGTAATTTTTATAATCCCATCCTCAGCAATCAAGATATTTTCTGGTTTTAAATCGCGATGCAGAACACCCATTTTGTGTGCGTAATTTAGTGCATCAAGAACCTGGTGGGCAATATTTAAAATTTCATTTATGTCAACGCCGCCTTCTTTGACAATATCCCGCAATGTTTTTCCCTTTATATACTCCATTACCATAACAAATTTATCCTCAATAATATCAATATTATAAAACCTGACAATATTGGGGTGGTTGAGTGAGGCAAGAAGTTTTGCCTCATCTTTTAACATTATAATCTCTTCCTGGCGCATTCTTGAGATTTTCAGGGCAAAATTCTTTTCCAGTAATGTATCCGTGGCTAAAAACACATCACCAAATCGTCCACCGCCGAGCCATTCCACAATTTCATATTTCCCGAGTTTTTTTAGGAGCATTGGTCAGGTTATAAGGAAATCAGAACATCAGGAAGTGGTCATCAGTATACCAGAATATCAGAAGAAAAATATTCTCTGATGTTCTGATACTCTGATATTCTTCCCTCTGATGCCCTGGTATTCTGATATCCTGGCCTTCTGATATCCTGACGTACTAATATACGTTTTTCTCTCATCCGGGAAATACCGAGATATGGATCGGTCGATTTTTATGCAAAATTGCCTGCCCGGCAAATTTTTTTTTGGCTAATCTTAAATGAGCTGAAGCTTTTTTTGTTTCCAGTGATTTTAAACTCAGAATAATTGCGTCAAAAAAATCTTTTACAATCGGCAGATGTCCGCTTTTTTGCTGATATTCAATCGCATCCAGGGCATAACTGCGGAGTAATTTTTTTTCAAACTTATGATAGAGACCTGGTGAATTAAAGATATCACAACCAAGAATTCTATTCCCTGCAACGCCAACAAATCCTACAGTATTATGATTTAACCTCTCAAAGCCTTCAAGGTATCTTTCTACCTCTTCATTAAGATTATCATAGATTTCATGCATTGACGAGGTCTTTGACCTGGTTCTGGTAATGGTGAGTTTACGGTCAATCTCTTTCCAGACTTCTTTCTGGATATCAATTTTTTTATGGAGTGATTCAGCAAGGATTGAGCGAATCCGCGGATAAGAGCAGTAGCCGGTCTTGAATCCACCAATTTCTTCCCATCTCCTTTCTTCAGCGCAGATTACTGGAATATTATTTTTAGAATGTGCCTCAACAATACTTGACCGCATAATTATACGATTTTGCAAAGAACCTGTTATCTCTTCACCATCAATCATTAGAACCGGTGAATCACCACGATTATCAAAGACAATCTTATTAACATCAGGAAGATCAAGTTCGTAAAACTTACCTTTATTTAATTGGGAAATATCATCGATAGTAGTAAATAAGAAGTCTTCTTTTACTGTATCTTTTCTAATCGGATAGACAATAAGATTTCTTAAAAATATTGGTCCATTCAAATAATAATCTAAATTATCCATTGTTCACATGTTCGGGCAATACCAAGTATAAAAATGCCATGTTTCAGACCAATCTGTAAACCATGTCCATTCATGATTATATGCCCGGACATGCCAGTAATAAAAACCCTTATGAATCAAGGTATTGACCATTGAAGTACTTTCTATTTTAATGACTGGAGCCTCAAGAAATTGGGTAGAGTCATTCACTATTTGTAATTGATAATATTCAGCCTCCACAATAGGATTCCATTCTAATACAATATCATGGGGATAAGGTTCATAGTATACTATTACAGTATCATTAACTGGACTGATGAGTTGGGGTGGAACAGGCGGTGGATAGAGTGAATCAAATTGTGGTTCATAATCATGGGGATTTTTACAGGCGATATGGTTTATATTCACAAGCAGAAACAATATCCAAAAGCCTGAAAAGGCTAAATATATTTTTCTTTTAGATAAAACCATAATGACCTCCAATTTGTTAAACTCATAAATTAATCAGAAAACCAATCCTCGCCCTTCGAGGTGAAGTATATGCGGCAACCCAATCATCGGTCGCCTTGATAAGTCCCCGATACGAATAGTATATTTCATAAGGGGTCATAATTCCATCATGGTTAAAATCTGCTGCAGGGCTATAATGGGGGTTATCTGTGAGATGGAGATCATCTGTGAGCGAGATATAATAATTTCCAGGCTGAATATTTTCCAATAGCTCTAGTGGATAGTGTGGCGTCACCTCATACCTCTGGTCAAGGAGGTTAATGACCTCTAATTGAACATTGAACGAAATCCGGCTGATATTAAATTGTTTTACAATAACACAATCAATCTGACGCTGGAATGGTAAATGGAAGATATTGCGTTCTTCGTATTTTCCCAAATAGCCAGGTGGTGTATAAGGAAAACCATTGCCGACATAGGCAAGGAGAAAGATATTTGTGCCGACTGGGCCCTTTAATCCACCCTGGACAAAAAACCGGTGGCGCTGGTCAAAATCAAGATAATAATCTGTGGCAGGTCTGCTAATGAGAGTGTCTGCATATTCACCTGCATATGAACTTGTACCTTTTGCCCAGGATAGTGTATAAGAGATTTTACCGGAAAAGGTATTATTACTATATTCTAAAATTGTCTCAAACCCTTTGATATTGGCGTATTCTACATTATAATACTGAAAATAGCCCAAAGGAACTTGACTAACATAGCGGGTGCCGGTTAAATCACTGACATCTTTATAAAACATATTTGTGGTGGCAATAAAATTCTCTTTTATCAAACCCTGAAAACCAATCTCATAACTTAAGGTCTTTTCTGGGGTCAATTCAGGATTTCCTACAACTGAGATATAATTATAGTATTGTGGCGCAAGGGGGAGGAGTTCGTAAAAGGAATAAACATAGTCATAGAGCGGGGGTTGAACATAACGACCAATATTTGCCCGGAAAAGAAATTTTTCTGTGACTAAAAATGAACAACCAATTCTCGGTGAGATATTTATCTTAGGCTTTACACCATCAATATCCACAGCATAATAATCATACCGCGCACCTAATTTTGCATAACATCCTTTGCAGTCAATATTATCCTGGACATAGACTGAGTATTCTTTTGGTTGATGTGTATAATCATCAGCAATGGGATTGAGTATATCACCACACACAAAATAGGTAAAGTTATCAAGGGTTTGATAGATATATTCAACCCCAGCTTTTAACTCATGGTACGGGTGCAATTGAAGATTTGTTTTAAGATTTAAATTATAAACCTCAGATGATTTTTCCTGATACTGGGGATAATTACCTTCAGTTATTACCTGGTAATAAGTAACGCCAAAGGGATTCCTGTTAGTAGCAAAGGGCCATTTCAGCGTCCTGTAATCACAAAATTTAAAATCATCAAACAGTTTATATATCCCGGGTTCCCGCACGCCATACATCTTTTCTGTATAAAATCTGCTCATTGTAAGATTAATTAATTTTTTACTGTCGGGTAAATAACTTAAGTTTAACGCCTCTAAATCACCTTTATGCATATCAGAGCGATAGTGGTCAAGATAAAATTTAAAGAATGGGTTGGGACCAGAATAACGGTCAAACTGGCTTCGGGATTTTGCACCACTCAAACTTATATTAATCTTTCCTGAAGGCACAAAGAGCCATTTGCTGTATAAAGAATAATCATCCCTCTGTTTATGGGGTAAAATATATAGCCTTGGGTCCCAGTCATCGGTCTGCATTATGTCCATTGATACAAGCCCCTGTAAATTCTTAGTTGCGGGAACATGGATTGTTGATTGATAGTTTTCATAGCCAAAGTCATAATAAAAGGGCATAATCTTTTCAGTCTTGGCATAGACCTTACCCTGTAATTTTTTCTGCGGCCTTTCCGAGACCATATTTACTACACCGGACATTACCCTGCCATATTCCACATCAAAACCACCAGGTAAAAATATAACTTCGTCAATTATACCCTTGGATATTTCAATAGCAGGGTCACCGGTCTGGGGATCGATTATTGAGACATTGTCAATCATATATTGAACCTCGGTTGCTCTGCCGCCACGGACATGTAATGAAGTATCCCTGCGTGCGACTGCTGCCTGGAATGTAATAATTGTTGGCGTATAATCAATCGGTAGGGTTGCAATCTCGGATTTTCTCACAATGTGGGTTGCTGAGACATAGTCCTTTTTTAAAGCTGGAGTTTCGCCAAAGACTGTGATCGGTGAAATTTCAATTGCTGATGGTTTCAAGGTTATATTCAAACGGGTTGTCCTGTCAACTTCAACAATAATATTTTCAATTCTCTTTGTTTGGAAACCAATGTAAGAAACTTCAAGTGCATATTTACCAGGCGGAACATTCAGGATAAAGAAATTGCCATTATCGTCAGTGGCTGAGCCCATTTCAGTATTCAATATTACTACATCGGCAAAGGCAATGGGGTCGTTTGTTTCTTCATCTTTTACAACACCCTGAATTTTGCCGGTAATACCATTAAAAAGAAAGACCATCAAAATAAAATTCACCATTTTTTTTCCTCCAATTAAAGAAATTCAAAACATAGACATTTTTTAGATTACCATACTTTAATGATAATTAAAATATTAAAAATGTCAAGGTATCACATCGTTATATCTACTTGTATTCTTATATCCAACATCAATAATCTTTACCAATCTCCCGTCAGTGCTGTAAATTTTGAAGAAAATATTATCTGGGTTCGGTAATACATAATCAATTACAGCATTAAGGGGTAAAATTTTATAAATATTGACTTATTTCAAAATTTCAGTAATCTTAATGGTCGAGAACGAATTATGCTCAAGAATAAACCGAAAAATAGAGGTAATAGGGTAAAAGTGCCCAATTTTATCGCCATTCGAGAGAATATTATAAGTGATATTTATAAAATTCTCTGTGAGCAAAATGTCTATTTCAAAAAAGTTCTTTTCTTGGGCGATAGAAAAACCTTTGAGATTGGCGGAAATAAGATTATTAAACAACTTAAGGCAAAACGAGTATCAATCATAAAAAAATCTATCAATAAAAGTAATGAAAGGACCGTAAAAAAAGTTGTAAAGATAATAAAAAAAATTAAACCCATTTTACTAATTGGCTTTGGCGGTGGCAAGGTTCTGGATGTCGCAAAAATATGCGCAGGTAAGAATCATATAAAATTTGTTAGCATTCCGACAATCCTGTCCAACGATGGTATTGCATCACCGGTTTCTGTAATTACTAATAAAGATGGTATTCCTGTGAGCCATTTAACGCATCCACCATACGGTATTATAATTGATTTTAGCATAATAAAAAAGGCACCGCTCAGGCACCTGCGCGCGGGAGTGGGTGATTTGGTCTCTAATCTTTCTGCAGTATGTGATTGCCGGCTTGCTAGGAGAATAGAATATGAAAATATTAATCAGGACATATTAGAACTCGCTGAAGCAGGAGCAAAGCGATTACTCAAAGTAGGACAGAGAAATATAAAAGGTAAGGAATTTCTTGAATGCCTTTGCGATGGTCTGCTCAAAAGTGGTCTTGCAATGTGCCTTGTTGGTTCATCAAGACCTGCAAGTGGTAGCGAACATAAGATAAGTCATTCAATGGATTATCTTTTTCCTCATCGCAATAGTCTACACGGTGAACAGGTTGGTATTGCCACACTTTATACAATGGCTTTACAGAAAAATCCCTATTTAAAATTGGTAATAAAATTATACAAAAGAATAAAATTCCCTACTCGGTTATCATATTTGGGGATTACGCCTGATGAATTTGTGCAGGTTGTTTTAAATGCAAAAAAAATTCGTCCCCGGCGTTATACGATTTTAGAACACAAAACTCTTACAGAGAAACATATCAGAAATATTATTGGAATGATAAAAGCAAATAGGTAGGGAGTAAGTAGGAGATAGTTAGTAGTAAGTAGTAGGTAGTAAAAATGGGAGGAGGTTTGGATTGAGATGTTGGTTCTTATCTAATGATTTAATCACTAACCAACTTTTCTGGGCATTTTGTGTATCTGTTCGGCAAGTATTCGGGTGAGATTTTTCCGTGTGTATTCAGGAAACTTGTGGTCTGCTCTTTCAATTTTGTTATGTTTATACTGGACATATATCTCATGAATCTTGCCTTTCATTCCTGTGATATCGTCATAAGCAAAGATCTTTCCTGGATAGCCCTTTTCAAAAGCTTGTTCTAAAGTACGAAAACCGCCTGACCAGCCACAACAAATAATGGGTAAACCACTGGCAAGATACTCATTCTGCCTGCTGGGGAAAAAGAACTCGTCACCAGTCGTGGTAATGAATGCTAAATGAGCTGTGCAGAATTCCCGGAGCGCCTCATAATATGAGAGATGTCCTAGAACTTTGGTAAAGGGATACTGGTTTATCATCTTTAAATAATTATCTTCAATATAGCCGATGAATTTTACCTCTACTTCATCTGGTGAAAATCTCGTATCTCTTAAAAAATTCTGGACCGCCATAAGGAATGTCTCTGGATTCCTTTCTTCCCTTATTGTCCCGAGATATGAAATCGTAAATTTATCAGGTGGCGGGACCCGGGGAAAATCCTCAGGGTCATAGCCATTGGGAATGATAGATATTTTATCTGCAAGTTCTGGGCAGCGTCCGATGAGAGTTCTTTTGATATTTTCGCTGATAACAATGATGTGTGAAGCAAATTTAGCCACCTTTTTTTCCCAGTATGCAACAAAATCTCTCTGCAACTTATTTTCATACCGCATAAATGGAAATTCAAGCCAGGCATCGCGAAAGTCCAATATTAATGGTTTACCCGTTGCCTTTGAAATAATATATCCGGCGATAAAAGCACTGAATGGGGGAGCGGTTACAAAAATATAATCAAAATCAATTTTTGGTCCTTTGATACAGACAAATGGTATCCAGCAGGTTTTATTGTCAGGAAAATTCAGGGCTTTTTTTATCGGCACCTGCCATTCTTTTGGATGATAACTTCGCATACCCAGGCAATATAATATGCGTGCCGGGTCCAGTGATTCAGTTTTGTATACACAAATATTTTTCAATTCTTTTCCTAATTCTGGGTCTAGTGAGTGATAGGCAATATCCTTGCGTGTAAGAATTATCGGTTCAATACCGAATTCAGGCAGGTATTTGGCAAATTTAACGGGCCTTATAGAACCCGGACCACCACAGGGTGGCCAGTAATAGGTGATAACTAACAGTTTTTTTCTTGATACACGATTCACATTTATAACCTTATGTGCTACTGTAGAATTTCCCAATAATATTATAATTCCAAATTCCAATCCGCCTCAGGTGGCCCAAACGCCAAACAATCTCTAAATACCAAATTCTAAACATCAGAGGCAATTGTTTTGTTGGATGGACTCTACCCTGTGCTGGATTGGTGTTTGAATTTCTATACTATTCATAATATTTTGCTCAGAAGATTATACGCTTCACGGCAATATTTTTTTATTTTGGGATATTTATTCTGATAATTTTTATAACCGATTACCTCTTTTAATGCAATCTTTGCCTCAAATTTCTTGCCCATTTCAAAATAACATTTGCCTATGTAGAGTTTGCACTGAACGAGATTGGAATAATTTTGATTGGAGATATAACGCTTGAATAGCCACTGATAGGTTTCAAGTGCAGTTTGATAATTCTTTTTCTTAAATTCCAGTTCCGCCTTGTTCCAGTGAAAGGTCTTTGATTCTGGATATGCCATTAGAAGACTATCAATTATTTGGGTTGCAATATCGTATTGTTTTTCTTCTCCGTAGATAAAAACCAGTGAATTCCTCGCTGTAGGACCAGCATATAAACTTTTTTCCGCGGCAATATGCAATTTTCTGATTGCCTCATTAACATCACCACCAGCCAATTTCAAAAAGGGTAAATACCTGCTCGCCCGCGCCCAGAAGTATTCAAATGTGCCACATCCTAAATAGGCATCATAGAAAAGTGAATCCCTTTTTATAATTGACTGTAGTATCCTGCCACCTTTTACACCGTAATTAAAGGTTTCAAGATAATTTCCTTTTAATCCTTCATAGACTGCCTGATACGCATAACTTGAACCAAGATAGAATTCTGGCCATAAATTATCTTCCTGCCTAAGAATTTTTTCGCACATACTTCTTACTTTTTTCAACAAACAATAATATTCTTTTTCTTCGTTAAAATGACAACCATCCATCATTCTTAATTGTAAAAGTGCAGATTTAAAAAAATATCCCGCAGGATTATCCGGATATAATTCAATAGTATTTTGAAAATATACCTCAGCACTGTCAAAATTTTCAATGTAGGCGAAGTTTAGACCAACCTGGATTAAAGTCTGGACTTCTAGTGGGTTGAGATCAAGAGTAGCCAGTAGCCCGCCATAAAATGTGGCGGATAAAGCAGTAAACAGTATCATGGAAATTCAATTATTGAGAAGTCGCCAACATTCAATTTCTTAAAGCTACCTCGAACTGTTGCATTCTGACCAATGATTGATTTACTAAACATTGCATTTTCAATCACTGCATTATTATTTATTATTGAATCCTGAATTATTGAACTTTTTATTTTTACACCTTCGCCAATAGAAACATTTGGTCCGATGATTGAATCAATTATTTCAGCTGAATCTGGGATATAAACAGGAAGAATGATTCTGCTTTTATTACGACGACGAAAGTAATGGTTTTTTTTGAGTAGATGGTGATTTGTTTCAATAAGGGCGTCAGGTGTGCCGCAGTCAAACCAATTTTTTATC
>Ga0172364_10002403_pt1 | contig 14881 bp, 20 predicted proteins | sample LakKivSesite10cm_FD_114545 | JGI IMG/M metagenome (GOLD analysis project Ga0172364, IMG submission 114545) | Sediment microbial communities from Lake Kivu, Rwanda - Sediment site 10cm | ecosystem: Environmental > Aquatic > Freshwater > Lake > Sediment | place: Rwanda: Western Province, Lake... | reverse complement strand
GCCGATGTGGCTACAATGCAGGTGTCAAGTGGCCACACGCGAAGGAGCCGACGACATGATCTCTGTGGGTGTTCGCGAACTGAAGAACTCGTTGAGCCGCTGCCTCCGCCAGGTTGAGGCCGGCGAGGAAGTGATCGTCACCGACCGCGGGCGACCCGTGGCCAGGATCGTCGCCGATCGCCCCGTCGCGGCACCGGAACTGGAGGGTCGCCTCCGCCGTCTCGAGGCCGCCGGGATCATCACCCGTGCCTCCCAGCCCCGCAGGCGGCGGCCCTGGCGCCGGCCGCGAGTGGAGGGCAAGCCGCTGTCCGAGATCGTCATCGAGGGGCGCGAATGACCGCGTACGTGCGTTGACTTGACGGGCCGGTTGCCTGACGGGATGCTGTTCACAAGGGACGAGACATGGTGTATCGCGGGACAATTCGGAATGGGGTGGTGGTTCTGGAGCCGGCAGCCGCCATCCCGGAAGGCGCCGCGGTGCTCGTGCACCCGCTGGCCGAGCCGAAGTGGCTGCGGCATGCGGGAACCTTGTCCGAGGCCGACGCTCGGGGCATGTTGAAGGCCATCGAAGATGGCTGCGAGAACGTCGACCCGGAGGTCCGCGTTTGAGGCTCCTGGATACCAGTGTCGCCGTATGGCTTCTGCGCGGGTTGCCTGGCGTCCTGCAACGCGCGCGCGAACTCGCAGACGAATTGGGCCTTCCCTGGATCACTCAGGGAGAACTTCTCATCGGGGCTCTACACCATGCCAACCGCTACGCCACAACGACCAAGGTTCGCGATTTCATCGGTGATTTTGCGTTGCTCCTGCCCGACAGGGAGACGGCCGAGACTTACGCCCGGTTGCACGCCGATCTGGCGATGAGGGGCGCTCCGATTCCCAGCAATGACCTCTGGATTGCCGCTCTTGCCGTCCAGCACGAAATGCCGGTCGTCACCTCTGATGAACATTTCAACCGGGTCGCTGGGCTGGTTGTGGAAAACTGGTTGGCGTAGGCTTCCTGTTCAGGTCGCGATGGCCCCCGTGCGGCGGAATCAGGTTGAACCGCCATGGCGAGTTTCGTTCGACATGGTCATCACCCCTTCTTCTGAATCTTCGCCCACGTGTCCTTCAGCGTGACTGTGCGGTTGAGGACCGGGCGCGTGGGCGTGGAGTCGGGATCGACGCAGAAGTAGCCGAGCCGCTCGAACTGGCAGCGCCAGCCGGCCGGCTTGCCCAGCACCGCTGGCTCGACCTTCGCCTCGGCGATCGTCTCCAGCGAGTCGGCATTGAGCATCGTCTTCCAGTCGGTTCCCTCCGGCACGTCGGTGGGGTCGGGGCGGGTGAACAGGTGGTCGTACAGCCGCACCTCGGCCGAAACGGCCCGCTCGGCCGACACCCAGTGGATGGTGGCCTTGACCTTCCGCCCGTCGGGCGCGTCGCCGCCGCGCGTGGCGGGGTCGTAGGTGCAGTGCACTTCCGTCACGTTGCCGGCGGCGTCCTTCACCACGCCCGCGCACGTGACGAAGTAGGCGTAGCGCAGGCGCACCTCGCGTCCGACGGTCAGGCGGAAGTACTTCGGCGGCGGGGCCTCCATGAAGTCGTCGGCCTCGATGAACAGCTCGCGCGAGAACGGCACCTTGCGGCTGCCCGCGGCGGCATCCTCGGGGTTGTTCACCGCGTCCAGCTCCTCCACCTGCCCCGGCGGGTAGTTGTCGATGACGAGCTTCAGCGGCCGCAGCACGCCCATCACCCGCGGGCTGGAGCGGTTCAGGTGCTCGCGCAGCACGTGCTCCAGCAGGGCGTAGTCGATCGTGCTGACGAACTTGGCCACGCCGATGCGCTTCATGAAGTCGCGGATGGCGGCCGGGTCGTAGCCGCGCCGCCGCAGGCCGCACAGCGTCGGCAGTCGCGGGTCGTCCCAGCCGCCGACCAGCCCGGCCTCGACCAGCTCGCGGAGGAATCGCTTGCTCATCACCGTGTAGGTGAGGTTGAAGCGTGCGAACTCGATCTGGCGGGGGTGGTGAATCTGCGGTGTGCGCCCCTCGTTGATCGCGTCGATGAACCAGTCGTACAGCGGGCGGTGGTTCTCGAACTCCAGCGAGCAGAGCGAGTGCGTGACGCCCTCGACGCTGTCCTCCAGCCCGTGCGCCCAGTCGTACATGGGGTAGATGCACCAGTCGGCGCCGCGGTGTGGGTGCGCGGCGTGGAGGATGCGGTACATCACCGGGTCGCGCATGTTGAGGTTGGGGTGGGCCATGTCGATCTTCGCCCGCAGCGTGCGGCTGCCGTCGGGGAACTCGCCGGCCTTCATGCGGGCCAGCAGGTCGAGGCTCTCGGCGACAGGCCGGTCGCGCCAGGGGCTCTCCCTGCCCGGACGCGTGAGGGTGCCGCGGTAGGCGGCCACCTCGTCGGCCGACAGGTCGCAGACGTACGCCTTGCCCTTGCCGACCAGCTCGACGGCGTAGTCGTACATCTGCTCGAAGCAGTCGGAGGCCCAGTAGAAGTGTTCGCCCCAGTCCCAGCCGAGCCAGCGGATGTCCTCGACGATGGAATCGACGAACTCCATCTCCTCCTTCATGGGGTTGGTGTCGTCCATGCGGAGGTGGCAGCGCCCGCCGAACTCGGAGGCGATGCCGAAGTCGATGCAGATCGCCTTGGCGTGGCCGATGTGCAGGTAGCCGTTCGGCTCGGGCGGAAAGCGGGTGACGACGTTGCCGCCGTTCTTTCCGGCCGCCACGTCGGCGGCGACGGCCTCGCGAATGAAGTCCGCCGGGCGCTCGCGAGAGACGTTGCCGGTATTGTCACTGTTGTCGGGCATGGTTGCGCACCTTCAGCGGCGCTGCCGCATTCACGTGCCATGGTATGCACCGCTACAGCCGAAGGAAAGGGCGTCGCGCGGCGCGAGGCTCAGCCGTCGAGGCCGCGGAGCAGGGCGGGCACGTCGGCGGCGACCTGGAGGTCGCGTGCCGCGGCGGCAAGCCGCGCGTCGCCGGTCCAGAGGGCCGCCCCGCCCAACAGGCATGATGCCAGAAGATGGACGTCGATCAGCCCCAGCCCGCGCCCCGCCAAGGCGTGATGGTCGATGAACCGCAGAACTTCCTCGTCTGCTGCCCTCGGCACCGTTGGCGGGGACGACAGGAGAGCCAGGAACTCGCGGCGGTTGCGGATGCCTCCGCAGGCCAGCTCCCCCACAACGAAGGGGTGACAGGCGACCCGCCCCGCCTCCAGCAGGCGCGCCAGGCTGGCGCTGCCCCGCCTCAGGTGCTCGACCCACACGGACGTGTCGACCAGGACCACCTCACGTGCTCCGTCGGCGGGGGATGGTGCGGAGGTGCTTGTCCGACCCGCCCAGCGCGGCCAGGCGGGCGGCGCTCTCCCGCGCGATCAGCGCTTCCAGGCCCATCCGCACGAGCGCGGTCTTCTCGCGCACGCCGGTGAGCTTCGAGGCCCGCTTCAGGGCCTCCTCGTCAATGTTGAGCGTCGTCCTCATGCATATCACTATGCCCGTTCAGTTTGCATTCGTCAAGCCCTTGCCGCAGCACACCGCAGGAGCAGTCGGTCAGCTCGGTCAGGTGGATCCGCCCGCCGGCCCGGGGGCGGGCGCGCTCAGGCGGACGGCTTGCCGGCGCGGGCCCAGCTTTGCAGGGCCTTCCGCTCGGCGGTCCGGAGGCGGCAGACGGTGGTGACCCGGCAGGCGTGGATCACGAAGTGGATGGCGTCGGGGTCGACGATCAGGTCGGTGACCTGGTCGCGCCGGAGCGTGCGGGTCCGGCGGCGCAGCAGCCAGCGCTGCACGATGGACAGGTCGCGCAGGGTCACGTGGAAGGTGACGGAGTAGAAGGGCGAGCTGAGCAGCATGGCCAGCGGGTCGCGCCGGGAGTAGAGCCCGGCGCAGGCCAGCAGAAAGTACAGCCCCGCCGCGCCCGCCAGCAGCCCGTACTTGATGGCCTCCGCGTTCGGCGACTTGCGCAACAGGGGCCAGGCGTCCACAGCGAGCGGAGCCAGCAGCAGGTACGCCCCCGCCGACACCCCCAGCACCGCCAGGGCCCGCAGCGCGAAGCCCGGACCGAAATGCAGCCCGCCCCGCGGCAGCTCGATGGTCAGGGTGTCGCCCTTGGCCGTCAGCGGCGGCTCGGACTTGGCCCCGTCGGCCATAGTCGTCGCCACATATTTACGGTGACTTGTCTCGGCAGGCATGATCGGATTCTATCGAATCGGTCATCTCGTTCAACCCTTCCGGCCGGCTCCCGGGTCTTCGCCGCCGCACCGGCCGCATGGACTACCGCACGAGCCGGCAGGAGCAGTCGGTAAGCTCGGCCGGTTCGCCGCCCTCGGAATCGGTCAGGCCGCTCAGGTCGATCCGTCCGCCGGCCAGGCCATTGCCCCACAGCACCTTGAACGTGGCGCGCAGCTCGCCGGTGCGGATGCGCTCCTCGTTGCCCTCGTAGAATCCACGGTTGATGAGGCGGTTGGGCGTCTGGTGCGTCAGCCACTCGTCGCTGACGGGGTATTGCGGCCAGCGGACCTCCAGGCCGCGCACGGCCAGGCGGGCGACGTTCTTGGCGACGATGGCGGCGTTGGCGCTGCGCGCGTCGCCGTGGTCGCCCGGCAGGTAAAGGGCGTGGTCGCGCTCGCCGCGAGAGGCCGCGAAGACAGCCGCGTCGTCGAGCATCGCGTAGCGCATCCGGATGTCCCGGAGAGTGACGTCCTCGACGCGGTGCGGGGGCGTGGCGACGATCATCCCTCGCCCGTCGGTGAGGGTGTCCAGCCCCGCCAGCGCCACGTCGCGGACCAGGCCGCCCCGGCCCTCGGGGTTGTGCCGCTTCGTGTGCGGGTTGCGGCGGTCGACGGCGACGATCTCGAAGGGGCGGTTGATCGGCCAGCCGCTGTTGGTCGTGCCGACCACGTTGCAGACGCGCACGTTCTCGATGGCGGCGCCGTTGAGGCTGCGGATGTCGAACATGCGGCTGGTGCGGGGCATGAGCAGGTTGGCGGCGGCGATGCGGCGGTGGCGGGCGCCGCTGTCGAAGCCGATGATCCGCAGCCCCACGCAGCTCGTCCGCAGGACGCAGTCGCTGACGGCGATGTCCTCGCTCGGTCCCCCGTGCGAGGAGCCCATGATGGCGATGGCGTCGTCGCCGGTGGCCACGTCGCAGCCGTGCACGACCACGCCGCGGCAGTTGTGGATGTCCATGCCGTCGGTGTTGGGGCCGAAGAACGTGTTGCGGATGGCCAGGCCCTCCACGCGCACCGACTCGCAGCGTGTGAGGTGGAGGGTCCAGCCGGCCGAGTCGCGCAGCGTGACGCCTTCGACGCGCACGCGGCGGCAGCTTTCGAAATGGACCATGGGGCTGGGGCGGCGGTTGTCGCGGTGGACCCAGAAGGCCCACTCGTGCGGGCGGTCGGGATGCCAGAACGCCGGGCCGCTGCCTGCGATCGCCCCGTCGCCCGTGATGCCGACATCCTCGGAGTCGAACGCCTGCACGAGGTGCCAGGGCGTCACGTCGCAGACCTGCTCGTCGTGCGGCCAGCCCCACCCGCGGGCGAAGACGTAGTCGTCCAGGTTCGGCGAGCCGAGCAGCACGGCGCCGGCCTCCAGGTGGAGCACCACGCCGCTGCGCAGCTCGACGGTGCCGGAGCGGAACTGGCCCGGCGGGACGACGACGCGCCCGCCGCCTGCCGCGGCCGCCGCGGCGACGGCGTTCCGGAAAGCTTCGGTGCAGAGCGTCTGGCCGTCCGGCGCGGCGCCATGATCGCGGATGTTGTGGTCGCCCATGGTTGTTCGTCTCCCGGCAAAGGGCGTTGTTGTGCCAGATTTGCGCCCGCCATGCAAGCGGGCGGTCTGGCGACACCTTTACAGTCTGCGGGAGTTGCAGGATAATACAGTTCTTCGTCATCCGCGCGCGGCAGCCAGGGATGGGCGGACCGGCCAGGTCCGACGCGGCGGGTCGGGCCCCGCGACGGGTCCGGCGGGATCGGGTCGCCGGTATGTCGAGGCGTGTGGCTGTCAGTGTGGTGGCAGGCGTGTGGCTGTTCGCCGGGGCGGCGACGTGCGGGGAGTCTCTGGCCGCCGATTGGCCGCAGTGGTGCGGCGGGCCTTCACGCAACGCCGTCTCGCCCGAGCGGAACCTGCCCGAGACGTTCGATCCCGGGCGCAGCCGTAAGTGGGGCGACGCCAACGCGCCCTTCCCCCCCGGCCGGAACGTCAGGTGGAAGGCCCGACTGGGTTTCCAGACCTTCAGCAGCCCGGTGGTGGCCGAGGGGCGCATCCTGATCGGCACGACGTGGCTGGCGGCGAAGGACCCGACCCAGCCGTATCCGCGGGGCACGGGCTGGCTGCTGTGCCTGGACGAGCGCACCGGCAGGAAGCTGTGGGATCTGCTGATTCCGCGGCGGATGTGGGGAGGCGGCATCTACCCCGACGGCGGATACGGCGTCTGCTCCACGCCGACCATTGTCGACGGGCTGGCCTACCTCGTCAGCAACCGCGGCGAGGTGCTCTGCCTCGACCTGGACGGACAGGCGAACGGCAACGACGGCCCGTTCACCGACGAGGGGGCGTACCTGTCGGCCTACGACGCGCAGGTGCGCCACTCGCTGCGGACGAGGCAGGTGCGCCCGACCGACGGCGACATCGTCTGGGCGTACGACATGCTGGCGGAGCTGAAGATCTGCCCGCAGGACGCCTCGTGCTGCTCGCCGCTGGTGCACGGGCGGTTCGTCTACGTCTGCACGGGCAACGGGGTGAACGCCGCGGAGACTTCCGTGCCGTATCCGTCGGCCCCGAGCCTGATCGCCCTGGACAGGCGCACCGGGCACCTGGCGGCCGTCGACGCCGAGCGCATCGGCGCCGGCGTGTTCAAGGGGCAGTGGTCCAGCCCGGCCCTGTGCCGCGTCAACGGCAGGGAGCTGATCATCCTCGGCGGCGGCGACGGGCGGTGCTACGCCTTCCGACCCGTCGGCAGGGAGGAGCTGGCCCGCGGGACGCTCGCGAAGGTCTGGTCGGTCGACTGCAACCCGCCCGCCTACCGCTGGCGCGACGGCAAACCCGTGGCCTACCAGGGGCGCAGCCCCGGAGGCCCCAGCGAAATCATCGCCACCCCCGCCTGCCGCGACGGACGGGTGTACGTGGCCATCGGACGCGACCCGGTCTACCGCGCCGGACCGGGCAACCTCCTCTGCATCGACGCCGCCGAGGGGCGCATCCGCTGGAGTTCCACAGCCGTGGGACGCAGCGTCTCGAGCGTCGCCGTCGCCGGCGGGCTGGTGTACGCGGCCGAGACCGCCGGAAAGGTCCTCTGTCTCGACGCCGACACGGGCAAGCTGCGATGGGCCCTGGCGGCGCCGGGGCCGATCTGGAGCTCGCCGCTGGCCGCCGACGGGAAGGTGTTCATCGGCTGCACCAAGGGGCTGCTGGTCCTGGCGGCGGGAACGGCGGGGCGGCTGCTGGGGCGCATCGACCTGCCCGGCGGCGTGTACGCCGCACCGTGCGCCGCCAACGGCGTGCTGTACGTGGCCGCGTCGCGCGCGCTGTATGCCGCGACGGCGACGGCCCCGCTGGCGGCACGCTGAGGCGCGCAGCGAGGGCCGCGGATGTTGCGGCCGGCGCGAGGGGCGGCTATCGTTGCCGCCATGAGCGACGCGCAGAAGTTCAAGACGCGGTTCGCCCCTTCGCCGACCGGCTACCTGCACGTCGGCGGCGCGAGGACGGCGCTGTTCAACTTCCTGCTGGCACGGCAGAAGGGCGGGACGTTCCTGCTCCGCATCGAGGACACCGACCGCCATCGCCACCAGGAGGACGCCATCGCCAAGATCATCGACGATCTGCGCTGGCTGGGCATCGAGTGGGACGAGGGGATAGACCTCGACGCCGGCGGCAGGCCCGCCAGCCGCGGGCCCGACGGACCGTACCGCCAGTCCGAACGGCTGGATGTCTACCGGGCCGCCGTGGAGCGCCTGCTGGCGGCCGGCATGGCATACTACGCATTCGACACCGAGCAGGAGCTGGCGGCGATGCGCGCGCGGGCGGAGGCCGCCAAGGCGGGCTTCCGCTACGAGCGCCCCGCGGAGCTGCCGACGAAGGCCGACGCGGAGCGTGCCGCCGCCGCCGGCAGGCCCGTCGTCGTGCGCTTCGCCTGTCCGGCGCGCGACGTGACCATCCGCGACGACGCCTTCGGGCTGGTGACCTGGCCGGCAAGCGAGATGGACGACTTTGTCCTGCTGAAGGCCGACGGCTGGCCCGTGTATCACCTGGCCAACGTCGTTGACGACGCGCTGATGGGCGTGACGTACGTGATGCGCGGGCAGGAGTTCCTCGGCCAGACGTGGCGGCACGTGCTGCTCCGCGAGGCCCTCGGCCTGGCCGAGCCGGGCTACTGCCACCTGCCGCTCATCCTGGACATGCAGGGGCGCAAGCTGTCCAAGCGCGACGGCGACGTGGAGGTGCACTCGTTCCGCGCGGCCGGCTACCTGCCCGAAGCGCTGGTCAACTTCATCGCGCTGCTCGGCTGGCGCCCGGGGGGCAACCGCGAGAAGATGACGCTGGCGGAGCTGATCGAGGCGTTCGACGTGGGGCGGCTGGGCTAGGCCAACGCCAAGTTCGACCGCGAGAAGCTGCTGGCGTTCAACACCGACGCCGCCGCGGCCGCCGACGCCGACCGCCTGCTGGCGGGCTTTCGCGACTACCTGTCGCTGAACGCGGACTGCCCGATCCCGCCCGGCGACGAGGAGTTGCTGCGGCGCGTGCTGCGGGCGAACAGGGGCTTCCGCACGTTCGCCGACATCCCGGCCCGCTGCGGCGTGCTGTTCGTCGCCGACGACGGCTTCGACTACGACGAGCAGGCCGTGAAGAAGGTGCTCGCCAAGGGCGACGGCGCCGGCTACGCCGTCCTGGCCGACCTGCGCGACAAGCTGCCCGGCGTCGAGTGGACGGGCGAGGCGCTGGAGGAGTTCCTGGCCGACTACTGCCGCCGGGCGGGGCTGGGCATGGGCAAGGTCGCCCAACCGCTGCGGGTGGCGGTGACGGGCAGCACCATCAGTCCGTCCATCGGCGAGACGCTGCTTCTGCTCGGCCGCGACAGGACACTGCGGCGGATCGACCGGTGTCTGGAAAGGCGGGAGTTGTAGGGATGGGGGGCTTGCGGTAGAATGCCGGGCGGGAGAATCGCAGTGGCGACAGTTGCCGTTCAGGATTTTGCCAGTCATGTGAAGGACTACCTGGCCCAGGTCAAGGCGGGGCAGAACGTCGTGATCACGGAGCGGGGCGAGGCAATCGCCAGGCTCGTCCCGGTCATGGGGGAGGCCGATGAAGACTTGGAGGCCCTTGCGCCGCTGATTGCCTCCGGTGCGGTTAATCGTCCCCGCCAGCCGCGGCGGCAGCGGGTGCGCCACCGCATCAAGGTTCGCGGCAGGCCCGTCTCGGAGACCATCGTAGAGGACAGGGGATGATCGCCTATCTCGACTCCAGCGCGCTTGTCAAGGCGTATGTCGAGGAGCAGGAGTCCGACAAGGTCGATGCCGTCCTGAATTCCGAGGCGCTGGTGGCCAGTTCCTGCGTTGCCTATGCAGGAGTCGTCGCCGCTCTGCACCGCAGGGCCAGAAAGGGCGACATCGGCGCGGCGAACCTGGCCCAGGCGCTGGCCGAGTTCCATGAAGATTGGCCGCAGTTCCTGCCCGTCGAAGTCGGCCAGGCACTGACTCCGCATGTGGACCGGATCGCGGCCAGCTACGACCTGCGCGGGTTCGACGTGATCCATCTGGCGTCCGCCGTTCTTCTCGCGCAGACGGGGCGCGACCTGGAGTTCTGGTCGTTCGATCGACGCCTTGTCGATGCCGCGGCGGCAACGGGGCTTGTGATCCGGCCGTAGGCTACCGCGGCTACGTTGACCGGCGTCGAGCGGGGCTGGGGATGGGCAAGGTGGCCCAGCCGCTGCGGGTGGCGGTCACGGGCGGCACGATCAGCCCGTCCATCGGCGAGACGCTGCTTCTGCTCGGCCGCGACAGGACGTTGCGGCGGATCGACCGGTGCCTGGGCGGCAGGGCCGGCGGAGAGGCCGGCTGATGGGCAGGCCCGCGATACGACCTTGCCGCGGCAAGACACGTGCGCTTACAGTCGGGAGGTGCGGCGTCGCAAGAGGAGCGTCTCGATGACATCGGTAGGATTGCGGCACCTCAAGAGCCACCTGGAAGACTACGTGAACGCCGCGGCTGGCGGCGAGGAGGTCGTGGTGACCCGACGAGGCGAACCGGTCGCCCGCATCGTCACCGGCGCGGGGGGCGGGGGATAGCGACCGGCAGGTCATGGAGAAGCTGGCCGCGCGAGGACTGTTGCGCTTGAGCAGACCGGGTCCTCGTCCCAAGGCGCCCCCGCCGCTGCGGCTTGCGGGCAAGCCGCTGTCCGAAACCATCATCGAAGACCGGTTCTGACAGCATACCTCGACGCCAGTGCCTTGGTGAAGCGGTATGTCCTCGAACCCGGCAGCGACGCTGTGCAGAGCCTTTTCCAGGGCGACACGACGCTCGCGACGGCAGAGATTGCGTTCGCCGAAGTGGTCTCCGCCTTCTGCCGGCGTCTTCGGGAAGGGGCAATCGCGACGCGGGAGGTGGACCGGCGTGTCGGCGCCCTCCAGACAGACTGGGCCTTCCTGGAAATGATCCCTGTCTCGCTCGTGAACGAGGCCCTTCCCGTCGTTCTCAAGAGGCATCCGCTCCGCGCCGGCGATGCGATCCATCTGGCGTCCGCATTGCGCCTGCGGGAGGAAGGTGCCCTTGAAGTGACCGTGGTGAGCGCCGACGCGCGCCTTTGTGCGGCGGCCCAGGCCGAGGGACTGCCCGTCCATCCGGGGCTGGCCCTGGGCGGGAGATGAGGCAACCTTGAGCCTTCTTGTCACAGGCAGCATCGGGATCGACACGGTGGAGGCGCCGTCGGGCAGGACGCTCGGAGCGATAGCACAAGGGCCCGGTGGGGCGGCCCGGCGCGGGGCTTGCCCGCTGGGCGAATGCGGCTATAATCGCGAGAACGACACCCGCCTTGGAGCACGCGATGACAACGGTCGGAATACGTGAGTTCCGGAACCACCTTGGCCGCTACATGGGCGCAGTGAAGCGGGGGCAGGAGATCCTGCTTACCGACCGTGGCAGGATCGTGGCCCGGATATCACCCGGGCGCCGCCAGGAGGACCCGATGCTGCAGAAGCTCGCGCCCGCAATTGCCGCCGGGACCATACAGCCGGGGAGGATTCCCAGGCCCAAGCGGCCCCACAGACCCGTGCCGGCCGCCGGGAAGCCCGCGTCGCAGCAGTTGATTGAGGACCGGCGGTGATCGCCTACGTCGATGCCAGCCTGCTCCAGAAGGCCTACGTCCGGCAGGTGGGGAGCGATGCCGCCGTGGAACTGGTGGAGGCAGGCACTCCCATCGGCACTTCGCGCCTCACGTACGCGGAGGTGCTCGCGACCATCCAGCGGAAGCAAAAGGCAGGTGAAATCACCCGCCGGGACGCCGCGGAGGCCGTGGAGAAGTTCCGCCGCGACTGGGCCGATTTCACCGTGGTGGACCTCGACCGCGCGCTCATGCCGCTGTTGGACCAACTGGGCGGCAGGTTCGCCCTGAAAGGGGCGGACCTGGCCCAACTGGCTTCGGCCTCTTACCTTGCCGGCTTCGTCTCACTGGAGGAGACCGAGTTCTGGTCTTGCGACAGGGAACTTTGTCTCGCGGCTCGGGAGTACGGCTTCAAGGTCATGCCAACGGAGGTCGCATGAGCCTTCTTGTCACCGGCAGCATCGGGATCGACACGGTGGAGGCGCCGTCGGGCAAGGCCGTCGACGCACTCGGCGGCTCGAGCGTGTACTTCGCCTGGGCGGCCAGCTTCTTCACGAACGTCCGCTTCGTCGGCGTCGTCGGCGACGACGTGCCCGCCGACTTCCTGAGCCCACTGCACGACAATCCGCGGATCGACATGTCCGGCCTGGAGGTGCGCGGCGGCAGCCGCACCTTCCGCTGGCACGGGCGCTACCACGAGGACGTCACCGTCCGCGACACCGTCGCCGTCGAGCTGAACGTGCTGGGCGAGCCCGGCCCGGCCATCCCGCCGGCCTTCCGCGACAGCCGCTACGTCTTCCTGGCCAACACGCACCCGGACCTGCAGATGGAGCTGCTGGGGCAGCTCGACTCGCCCGCCCTCATCGTCGCCGACACGATGGACCTGTGGATCACCACGGAACGCGACTCGCTGGGCCGACTGCTGGAGCACATCGACGGGCTGGTGCTGAACGATTCGGAGGCCCGGCTACTGAGCGGGCGGGCGAACCTCGTCGCTGCCGGCATGGACATCGCGCGCATGGTGCGCTCCTTCGTCGTCGTCAAGAAGGGCGAGCACGGCAGCATCCTGTTCGCCGACGGGCGGGCCTTCCCGCTGCCGGGCTACCCGGCCGAGAAGGTCGTCGACCCCACCGGCGCCGGCGACAGCTTCGCCGGGGCGATGATGGGCTACCTGGCCGCCGAGGGACGACACGACGAGGCCGCCCTGCGCACGGGCATGGCCTGCGGGACGGTGGCGGCGTCGTTCGTGCTGGAGGACTTCTCGCTGCGCGCCCTGATGGCCGCCACGCGGGCCGACATCGACGCCCGCCTCGACAGCTTCCGGCGGATGGTGAGCTTCTGAGTGGCGGGTGTCGAGTGTCGAGTGTCGGGTGCCGAGTGTCGGGTGTCGCTCCGATCGCGGAAGGGGACGGAGCCGCGGCGTAAGTCCCACAGGGACGCCGCCGCGGATGCCCTCGGCAACGGATACGCCGGCAACCTGTGTCCGCTCCCACCCCGCTATCCCCTCCACACCAGCCACACGATCACCGCCGCCACCGCGTCGCGGGCGAGGAGGATCCATCCCATGATCTCGGCCGTGTGGGCGTTGCGTATGCCCACGTAGCGGTCGGGCCAGCGGGCGTGGGCGGCCTGGGCCTGGCGCGACAGCACGATCGCCCCGATGGGCGCCAGGACGGGGATGACGATGCCCGCCAGCGCGCAGAACAGCGCCTCGGCGGCGGCGGGCAGCGGCGTGCCGGGCGCCGGCGCCGGCGGCTCGGCCGCCACCTCGCCCCGCGCGCCGCAGTAAGGGCACGTTTCGACCTGCCCCGCCGCGCCCGGCGCGCACTTCACGTCGCGCCCGCAGCTCGGGCAGTGGAACCACGTGCACGGCCGCTGCGCTGCATCGCCCATGGCGCCCATATCTTGCCAGCGGCCGGGCGGTCTGTCCAAGCAACATTCGGGCGAGGCCGGGGGATTTGCTTTGCCGCGGCAGGGGGGTACGATGCCCGCACGGGATACACGAGAACCCGACTGGGGAGGCGGCGCAATGGGCAAGTCTGTCTGTTGGGCAGTGGCGGCGTGTGTGTGGGCGGGCGGCGCGGTCGGAGCCGCGGCCGCGGACCCTCAATGGCAGCCGACGACGGCGGCGGGCGGGAAGAACCTTGCCGCGCTGGTGCGGCGTCTCGGGGCGGCCCGGTACGCCGAGCGAGTGAAAGCCCAGGAGGAGCTGCTGAAGCTCGACGCGGGGGCGGTGCCCGCCATCCTGGACGTCCTGGCCAGGGAGAAGCTCAACGCCGAGGCCGTCGAGCGCGCCCGCCAGGTCGTCGTGCAGCTCCGGATCCCGCAGTTCGGCGCGGTCTGGCGCGACGTCGCGGGTGGCATGAGGCCGGAGGGCGTTCAGGCCGGTGACGTGGTGCTCGCCTGCGGCGACGTGCCCATCCGCTGCAAGGCCGACCTGGAGGCCTACACCGCGGGCCAGCCTTCGCCGCGCGTGAGGGTCTGGCGCAAGGGCCAGGAGCTGTTCCTGACCCGCATGGCCGCGATCAACGAGTGCCTGTTCGGCTTCCGCGACTGGCCCGACGAGCAGGCGCGCTACGAGACCTCCGGGCACCGCGGTGAGTGGGACCAGGCGGTCGAGACCGCCCTGGCCGACTACCGGTCGGGCGACCCGCGGTCGGCCGAGGAACTGGCCAAGGCATGGGAGCAGGGCTGCCGCGACGGGGTGGTCCTGCTGGCCTGGGCGCGGCGGCTGGAGCAGTCGGGCGAGCTGGCCGGGGCGCAGCAGGTGCTTCGCGCGCGGATGGGGCAGGCGGTGGACCGCAGTTTCGGGGCCGACCTGCTCCACTTCGACCTGCCGCTGGAGGACGCCCGGATCGCCTGGCTCGACGGCAACGAGCCGGAGGCGATGCGCCTGCTGGACGCGGCGATCGGCAAGGCGGCGGCGGGCGGACTGTCGCGCCAGGCGGCCCGGCTGCACTCCCAGAAGGTCCTCTGGATGTTCTGGCGCGACCCGCCGGGAGCGATGGCCTACTAGCGCAGCCACGCGGGCGAGCTGCTGGCCGTCGCCGACGACGACCTGCTGGGCCTGGTGGCCGGACGCATGGCCAGCGAGGGCAAGCTCGACGAGGCGATCCGGTTCCTGGCCGCCCGGCCGCCCACCGGACGCACCGTGACATACAGGGCCCTGCTGGAGAAGCAGGCGGCCGCACTCAAGGCGGCGGGCAGGACGGCCGCCGAGCTGGCGCCCCGCGGCGAGGCGCCGGCGCACAGGATGCTGGTGTGGCTGCGCCCGGAGATGGTGACGGTTGCGGTCAAACCGTCGCTCATGCAATCGCGCAGCATTCCCCGTCCGCCGCTGCCGGGAGCAGTCGAGTGCGAGATGCGTCTGGCCGGCGCGCCGGCACAGATCGACGCCTATGAGACGTTCCTCATGCTGATCCTCTGCGACCCCGGCCCGTCGCACATGGCCACCGTGCTGAAGCGCAACGGCGGCATGATCGTCTCGCAGGGCCTCAGCATCGCCCACCCGCCCGAGAGCCCCTCCGGGCTGTTCCGTTGGCACGCCATCCGGTTCGAGCAGGACCCCAACGTGATGCGGCT
>Ga0172364_10002401_pt1 | contig 14892 bp, 15 predicted proteins | sample LakKivSesite10cm_FD_114545 | JGI IMG/M metagenome (GOLD analysis project Ga0172364, IMG submission 114545) | Sediment microbial communities from Lake Kivu, Rwanda - Sediment site 10cm | ecosystem: Environmental > Aquatic > Freshwater > Lake > Sediment | place: Rwanda: Western Province, Lake... | reverse complement strand
TGTGAGCATTCCCTTAAATTAGCATGTATTCTTCTTAAACCTAGTGGAAACTTTGTTTGCAAGGTTTTTGAGGGCGAAGATTTACGTAATTTCATCTCAGATGTAAATAAAAAATTTAAGATAGTTAAACAGTTCTCGCCACCAGCATCTCGTAAGAGTAGTTCTGAAATATACATAATCGCTCGGTATCTACAAAAATAACCTTCATACCCAATAATTTTACAAATAACAAAAAGGCTTAGATTTTGTTATCCTGGTAACATAATTTTGATAAAGAGAAACCTACTTTTATTTATCTCAAAATTGGTAGATTATGAGAAAATATCTTTAGATTTCATCAAAAAGGTAAGTAAAATATTTAAGATAGTTATGTTGTTCTCTTGTTTCTTACAAGAGCAACTATGAGATATATGTGTTTAACTAAATATCTTCGAATATGATGTTTGTTCCGGCTTTGCACAATAACTCTCCCTTTTTCTTGATTTTTTAGAAATTGCACAATAATTAATCCAATAGAAAATAATTTTAATCTCATTAAATATCTATATGATATGATACTTAAAGCGTTATTACTAACAAGGGCTTTTCTAAAACAATATTGGGGTGCAGTAGTTATCTTATTTGGTTTAATAATTATGGTTCTTGAATATTTTAAATTATTTGATTTTAAATCTATTAATGAAAATTTACAACCCTGGATAGTATATGTTATTGGTGGATTGATATTTGTAATTGGGACATTTAAGTTATATAAACAAAAGAAATTTTGGTCCAAATAATAGTTACATTTCATCTTATCTTTTTACCTCCATCTTAGGGCATTGCTGAAATCTAAGTTTTACACAATTTTCAAAATACTCTTGAATTAAGACACAGATGTTATGAGCCAACGCCTTACACAAGATCTCATTATACTGACCGATGTCGCTTTTGCTATACAGATGATTACCAAATTTACGCTTAATCATGCTGAATACAGTCTCAGCATTACTGCGTTTATGATAATGCATCAGAAAGTATTCCTTATGTTTATCAAAAAACCGTTTCATAGTACTCCAGACAAGGCATCCACGAGGATTAGTTATTGCATTGTCTCTAAACATTATGTATGGTATTCCACCGAGTTCTGCAACAGTCTGAAGATTCTTTCTAGAACTGTATGCCTTGTCGGCACTTACTTCTCTTATTTGGAAAGTTTCTGCAGTGATTTTAATCAAATCTTTAAACTGAGGTGAATCAGCAAAATAACCAGGAGTGACTTCTATTGCAGTAATTATATTACTTATTACTCCACTGGTTACATGTGCTTTTTTGTAGATTCGTTTTACACTATTGATTTCAGTTCTAACATCTAGCCATCGACCAAACAAAGAAGTTGAAAAGCCACTAGCATCAACAGTAAAATCCATTTCAAGCTGTTTAAGTGGACTTGCTGATTTCACAACGAGGAACTTTAGAATATCAACCATTGCCTCTTCTTTATAATAATTTAAAACAGTATTAAAGTGAGGTTTTTTACTGATGTAACCCTTGCTAACAGCATAATCAAGAAATGATACGCTTCTTCTGCTGGATTTTCCATAATAAGCACGCATGACACAACAGAAAATCATTTCCTTGAGATCATTGAAAGGTCGACCAGAACGTTTTACTGATTTAGAGATTATAAGTGAATCAAGGAGTTCTATTAGAATATCTTGAAACATACCAAACTCAGAAGTTTGAGTTTGATTATAAGCTGGCCATTTCTGAGTATAATTATGAACGATAGCTTCATAATCAAGATAATAATCTAATTCATCTGGATTAAACTCTGGTTTTATATTCATACTACCTTTAATTCCCAGGTAGTGATCCAAAGTAGTTTGCTGCAGATGGCTCTTAATAAGTTTGTCGATGTAATTAGGCTATCCCTCCATCGATGAAGCAAAGGCAATGTAGATTTTGTTTTTATTGTTTGCCATTTCATTATTACTACCTTTTAAACTACCTATGCAAGGGTAAATGTATGGCAGTATATAAACTTTTAGGTAGGATAGATGACAGTATAAAATGTAGTAAAAAATATATATAACTAAATCGATGCATAGTTCGATTATTATGGGTTTTATAACTACTATAGCTAAAGCCTCAACAATAGCTAACTCATATAGAACTACCGTTCCAGCAGGCATTATGAGTCATTTTAGCCTAAAAGAAGGAGATAAATTAGATTGGACTTTAAAAGCGGAAAATGGTAAACTAATTATAATTGTTAAACCTGAGAAAAAATAATTTTATTAAAAATCAAACAAAGATTTAGTTCTTTTTGTATTATTTGGTAAATAATCAATAATTTCATTAAATATATCTTTACTTTCGTTAAACATCGTTTTATTTTTTAAATAATTTTTTAAATTTTGTCCTTTATCAAACACACTCTTAACATTTTCAGTTTCTCCAAATTTGATAAAATTATCTACTGCTTTATTAATACTATCATCATTAATTAGATCATTTCTATTTATTTTTCCTGGTAAATTAGGATAATACTTTGGTGAAAAATAGTAATAAGATAATGGATCAAAAATTCTTGACTTGTGTAGTTTTTGTGCTTCTTCATAATCTTTTTTATTTTTAAAACCTAGTTTTTTAATATATTCATCTATATCAAAATCGCCTGGAAAACCCAGCTTTTCTCTTGGATTTCCGATAAAATCTACACCAATAAACTGAGATAGCATATCTGAAGAAGGCGCCTTAATCTCTCTAATATCTGGAGATATTTCTTTCTGCATATGTGAGCAATACAATACATAATCGTTTTTTGGATATTGATTATCTAAAATATTTAAGATAGAACGAAATCCTGATAGTCGTCTTCCTCGAACTTCTCCTCCGCCAAAATTAATCCAGATGTTTTTATATCCTTTTGATTTATAGAAGGTGAGAATTTCTTCCGTGGCTTTTTTAGTTAGATTAGTTTGAATTGGTACAAAAATTGGTTTGTTATTTCTCTTAGACAATATTGTCGTAAAATAATCGATTAGTTTTAGGTATTCAGATGATTTTATTGTGTATCCCTTTTTTGGGACTCGTGCTATATTAATATCAGGCACTAAAACCATTCCTTTTGAATAGGCATATAGATTATTTAAAAAAGTTACAAAACTATCGATATTCAGTGGAGAGTATACTTTTCCTGATGAAACGGAGATTCTCTCCTCGAAAGGATTTTTATGAAAAGCAACTGAGCCAATAACCATTGAATTTTTAACATTGTCAGATAATGATGGCTTTAAACCAAGTATTCCTAAGAATTTATTCGTATCGTTTACATATCCTTCGTTTATTTCGTTGATGGCAGAATATGTCTGGGGGTGCCAAATATATTTAGAACTTTCAAAAACTATATTATATTTTAAGTTTGAAAACATAGGCGAGGTGTTTCTAGAAAGAGACTGTATATCTATTATTTTGTAAGGAGTTATCATATCAGAATAGCTAGCCGAATCAAAAATTACAGATTTTGAAATATAACCTGGTATATCTTTAGATTTTTTTATTTCTTCACACGAAATATGAGGATCAAATTCATCCGTCATTACCTTGTTCTCCTTTTAATTTTAATATAATTGGTCTGACTTCTTCATTCCAAATATCTTTTGTGAGATATAAAGGATTTTTCCCTTTCCATATTTCCTTCTCAATTTTATCTAGAACATCGATCACATATTTTTTATCCAATATATCATCCATTAAACAACTCATATAAAGAAATCGAATTGTTCGTACAAGATTTCTTTTTAGATAATCTAAATTATTCAATACAAAATTATATGCATATTTCTCATCTATAATCAAATAATCTAATGAATTATTCTGTTTTAACAAGTAAGAGATACCTATAGCTTCGTATTCTGCATTACTAATATCTTTTACATATGTAGGATATTCTGTTAATAAAAATTGATAAAAAATTCTTAATAATTCACCAAAATCAATATCTGTTCCTATATCTTTTATAAGTAGTTGGAACTTCTCATCTTTCGTAATATGTCTTCTTAATTCGTATTTTATTTTATTTCCTATGTACATTTCAAATTTTTGTAAAATATGATATAGGCTCTCCGTATCTTCAATGTCGCTATAAAAAAGTAAATAAAAAGTAGTATCTGCGATAACTATCTTCATTTTTTACTCCGAATATACTAGATCTCTATCAATATCTTTTAAAAATTTTTGTTTTAAACGTTCTTTAGCATCACTTTCGAGTATATCCTTGTAAACAATTGATTTTTCAGTATACTCTTTATATTTTGGAGATTTATAAATAATATAAAGGAGTTCTTCTGGAGTTAGATTGTCATATAAATCATGTAGCAAATTCATAGCTGCCATAATATGATTTAGTTTATCATTTCTTTTTTCAAGTATTTTCTTGATTAATTTTTTACCTTCAGTTTCTCCTTCTTTAGTGAGCTCTATATACCCTCCAGTTAATTTATCATTACTATTTTTATATATCCAATGTTTATCCAAATACATTGGGTAAGATAAAGCCTCTTTAATGTCCTTTGAGAAAGGCCCTCTAAAATGCTTAATAAAATGGAATAATGGCTGAATAGCTTTAGTAACATCTCTAAGTAAAAACATTTCTTTTTGAATATGAAGATGACTAAGGCTTTTCTTCTTAGAAGTGCTTAATAAAAGCAATAGTAAATATTCGATTTCCTTTTCGGTTAATTCATCAGCCATTTTTATTCATCTCAGATATTATACATTTATTATTTACTCTTATAAACCTATGCAAGGGGTTATTGAAACTTTTTTATTATTATATGTTTTAACTCTTTATATGAATATTTTTCAGTAAGATTAGTTATACTCTCAAATATGTCTTTTAATTCTTCAATTGAATAGTTATAATTAGAATTTGATATGCTAAATGATTTTGTTTGATCAAATTTATTCTTTTTTTCTCCTTGTTTTTTTATTGTAACTTCGCCCCAACGTCCAGTATCTACTCTCATTAAATTATACCTCTGGTTATACCAATGGTATAATTTATCATAAATATAAGGTTTACTCTAAAAAACCTAAAAATTATAACATAATGAATTATACACAATATCGAAAGAATGGAAGAAAAAAGGGTTAAAGAAGAATTACAAAAACTTATAGATAAATTCGAGCGCATTAAAAACGAAGGTAAGTATAAAACCTATAATGAGGAAAATACAAAAAAGGATTTTATTTTACCGTTATTTCGTATACTTGGATGGAACGTTGAAGATTCTGGTGAAGTGAAAGCTGAAGAAAAGGTATCAAAAAAACGAGTAGATTATGCTTTTAGATTACACGGAGTTCCCAAATTCTATCTGGAATGCAAGCCTTTTAGAGAATTTATTAGTGATCCAAAATATGCCAAGCAAGCTATAGAATATGCTTGGAACAAAAGTGTAACCTGGGCTATTCTTTGTAATTTTGAAGGAATAAGAGTTTTTAATGCTGAGTGGAAATGGGATGACAAACAACCGATGAGGAACCAGTTCCTAGACTTAAGATATAATGAATATACTGGTTCTTGTTTTAAATATTTAACTTGGCTTTCAAAAGAAAGTTTTGAACAAGGCGTACTTGATCAACAAGCTACAGTTCTGGGCAAGAAAGCGAAAAAACTACCTATTGGTCAACAGCTATTAGCTGATTTTACAGAATATAGAAATATCTTATCTAAAGATATTTTGAAAAACAATCAAAAGATGGATTTATCTCAAGATGATTTGGATGAGACAGTTCAACGGATTTTAGATAGAATTATTTTTATTAGAACTTGTGAAGATAAAGAAATAGAGTCAGAAAAGCTTGAATCTCTTGTTAGAATCTATGGAGACAAAGAAGGTAGACTATATAAAAAATTGAATGAAAAATTTAGAGAATATGATGAAGGATATAACAGTAAACTTTTTCTCGAACACATATGTGAAAAGGTTATAATAAGTAATGATGTTTTAAAACAGATAATTTTTGGTACATATAGAAGTAAGACATTTGATATTAGATATGATTTTTCTGCAATAGATGCTGATGTTCTTGGTAATATATATGAGCAGTATCTAGGACATATTTTGAAATCAACAGCGAAAAGAGCTCAAATAACAAACGGTAAAACACATAGAAAAGAACAAGGCATCTATTATACTCCAACATATATCGTAGATTATATCGTCAGGAATACACTTGGAGAACTACTTAAAAAACGAGGCATTAAAGTTGATGAAATAAAAATACTAGATCCTGCTTGCGGTTCTGGTTCATTTTTATTAAAAACATATGACATTCTTTCAGAATATATAGCAAAGAAAGAAGGCAGAGCCCAACAAACTAGATTTGAAGATGCTTATCAGGGCAGCTCTAAATTATTAAAAAGAAAAACAGAGCTTCTCAAAAATTGTATTTTCGGTGTGGATCTCGATGTTCAAGCTGTAGAGATTGCTCAACTTAATCTGCTTTTGAAATTGGCTGAGAAACGTCAAAGACTGCCTACATTGCAAGAAAATATCAAATGTGGTAATTCGTTGATTGATGATCCAAATATTGTTGGAAATCATGCGTTTGATTGGAATACTCAATTTAAAGATATAATGGAGAGAGCTAAGTTTGATATTGTTGTGGGTAATCCTCCTTATGGTGCTGAACTAAATTCGGAAGAGAGAGATTTTATCTCTAAGAAATATCCTTCAGCAAGTTCATATAAAAATACTGCTTTAGTATTCATTGAACTTGCATACAATTTAGTAAAGAAAGGAGGCTATGTTGGTTTAATCGTTCCTAAATCCCTTGCTTTCAGTCAGAAATGGAATAGCTGCAGAGATTTGATTAAAAAAGATTTGATTAAAATAGTCGATGTTAGCAAGGCATTTGAAGGCGTGTTATTAGAACAAGTAATAATAATTTTGAAAAAAGGATCAAATAATAAAACATATACTATTGATAATATTGACAATCCAGGAATAGAAACAGTTGAAGTTGATAAGAAATATATCGATCAGACAGATTCAATTATTATTAATCGATCTAAGGATGATTTAAAAATTTTTGAAAGAGTAAATAAAGATTGTATTTATCTTAAAGATATTTCAAAGACTAGCAGAGGATTACCATTTCAAAAATATGTTACTGAGAATAAATCTAAATATCGAATTTTTAGAGGAAAAAATATCGGCAGATTTTTACTTAGAGAAAATAACGAATTTTTACCAAATGATAAAGTCGATTTAAACAATGAAAAAATAAAGTTTTTACTTCAACCAAAAGTAATATCTCAAAGGATAGTTGCTCATGTTACAAAACCTAAGGATCATATCATTATAATGTCAACTTTAGATAAAGAAGGGATTTTATCAGTTGATACTGTTGAAAATACGATTATTGAAGATAAAAACTACCCATTGGAATTAATTAATTGTTTGTTTAATTCAAAATTTATTTCTTGGTATGCTTACCGTTTTATTTTTGCTAAAGCAATAAGAACTATGGATTTTGATGATTATTATGTTGGAAAAATACCTATTCCAAAAAAAATATCAGATATACAAAAAATAATTGATTTAAATAACAGAATCAGTAAATTATATGTTGAGTTAGAATCTGTTAGCAAGTTTTCAGATAAGGAAAACGAAATAAAAAGAGAGATTGATAAAATTGATGAACAGATTGATATGAATATTTATGATTTATATGGTTTATCTCAAAAAGAAATGAAGGTTATTGAAGAAAGTCTGAAAGAATAGAATCTAAATTTTGATGATTTTTTATGTTCGTTTTTTACGTTGATGTAATGATATTTTATTTTTGTATTTAAGATAAGGCAATCCAGTCCTTTTGTTAATCTTCATTTCATATCCATCAGGCATATCACAAGGAGTTCCACGACTTGGTTTTTTCTTACTAAAGAAATACATTTTACGTTTTCCAATATACTTAAAATTAGGCTCGATTACATAAAGTTGCCATTCTCCGTATTTAAATACCATAATTTTTCCTCCTGCAAAATGATAATACAAAAAGGGTTTAAAATTACTGTTATTTTATTTGATGAACGGTTATTTAATCTAGCCTTCCTGTTACTGGAAAACGAACAGTGACAAAAGTTGTTCCTTTCCTTCTTTCTATTGTTCCCTCTTTAATATATTCTATTACTTTTTTTCCAACTTCATGCATGTTGAAAAGTGTATCTTCAAGTGCATGTTGTAATTTTTTTATTTGTTTTTCTTCTATTAACCATTTATTGAGAAATTCCAGTTCATTATTATTTAAATCGTGTTTTGTACCAGGCAAAGGTGTTAAAGATGGTATTCTGTATTTTCCTATTAATTTTCGACTATTTTTTTTATTATAATAAAGATGTATATGCAAATCTCCAGGATGATCACTTAACCAAATATGTGCTGAATATGATGGCATATCTTCACCAATAAAAATAATATGAATTTGAAATTAATAGTTATTGTGCAAAATTGCACAATTATTAATTAATGTGCAAAGCCGTTTGTTCCAAAAAGTTTAAGAATAGACCCATATATGGTTTAACGCTCGTTAATAACTTTGGGGAGGCGAAAATAGTAGAAAATTCATATAATTTATATATAACAAAATATAAATATACATTATAATAATACATTATTAAAATAAGCCATTTAAAAAATAAGGAGAAATGATGGCAAGCAAAAAAATAAATCTAAATGATTTCTTCGAAAATACAAAACTAGATTTAGAAAAAAAGATAGCAACAACAATACAAGATAAAAAAATAATCTCAATTTTAGACGCAGGAAAACGCCTACGCCCACTACTTGCACATCTGTCTTTTAAGGTGTGTACTGGAGGAAAAGAAACACCATATCAATATCAAAAAGCATTGGAGGGTACTGTGGTTATAGAATTGGCGCACACTGCATCACTCATCCATGATGACATAATAGATAAAGATAAAGAAAGAAGAGGAAAACCTGCTCTATACGTAGAAGAAGGGATACCAAGTGCTATGTTACTTGGACACAAAATGCTTGCAATTGGTCTCGACATAGCTTTAAGACATGGAGAAAAGATAGCAAAACTATATACTGATACTTGGAATGAAATATTAAACGGTGAACTAAAAGAAGTAACTTTCAACAAAAAAGATATACAAAACAATGGTGCAAAAGAAATAACAAAAACCAAGATTTTTAATGAATACAATAAGATCATAAACATGAAAACAGCATCACTTTACTCATCAGCATGCAAAGCAGGGGCTATAGAGGCAAACGCAAACGGCCAGATATTAACAACGCTAGGAGAGTACGGAAGAGAAATAGGACTGGCATATCAACTAGCAGATGACCTTGTAGATCTAGAAAACGGAGAAATCATAGGCAGCGTAATAATACCACTCCTAAATAGATTAGATAAAGACATAGTAGACAATAATTCATTAAAGATTAAATCTTTGAGAAAAAAAATAGCTAAAAACTCATCAAAAATCAAACAGTTTTATATAGACGAAATCAAAAAACATGTAAACAAAGCCATACAACTAAGCAGCTCAGAAATAATACCGCAATCTCCTTATAAGGACATGCTGATAGATGCACCAACCTACATCATAAATAAAATGTTAAAAGAAATAAAAATAGCAGTCTAAAATTTTTATAATGAAACCAAAATCACAGCATGATCTCTTTCATATGGTGACAAATCCATCCTTTCTATAACATTAAAACCATGTTTTTTTAACTGGCTAACCACAACATCATATGTATCTTTTGGTTTAGACGAAACGTCTATGCTACGAGCCTTAACCATTATAATACCCTGCCCATCCACCTTTAGATATTTTTTTAGGTTTTTTATAAAAATTTCTGCCTGATTTTTCTGAGATATGTCTTGATATACCATATCTACAGAAGATACAATTGCACCGTATCGCTCAGGATGGTTAGCATCGGAGATAATAGGGATAATGTTTTTTCTTTTATTGCTAACACCCAATAACTTTTTTAATGCAATCGGGGAATTCTCGATAGCATATATTGTACCATTTTTTACAATATCTGAGATATGACTAACAGTTGTACCTGTTGCAGCACCTAGATACAATACATTGAAATCAGATCTTATTTTTATGTTTTTTAATCCTTTCAAAATTGCAGCAGATAGTTTGCTTCTATATGGGTTCCATGAACGAAACTCTTTACTATCATAGGAAATTAATTGTTCGTTGTATACTTTTATCCCTTTGCATGAAGGAGGATTCTCAGTAAAAAGGTGGTTATCCTTTTTGAAAACACCTTCTATTTCTATCGTTTTCATTGTTACATATTATGAAATATATATGATAAATGTTTTGTCGAAATTGACTTTGCAATTAAAGTTAAAATTTTTTGCGGTAGAAACTAAAATAACCTAAAAATAAAAAGAAAAAGGTATAGAATATTTTAGTTTTTGGTTTGGCTAAAGTGGCTTATAAATAATCAATGCAGCAATTCCCCATATCTCCATACCTCTCCAAAAAAAGGCATTAGATAAAAGGCCACTAAATGCTATAGCCCATCCTTGGTTCTCATAGGTTATATATACTCCGTCAATTGTAATTTTTACAGGATGAGACATCATATCAACAAATGCCCTCCAATAGAAACAGACCGGTAGTATCGCTGAAATAAGGTTTAACGGGTGTCTTGGACAAAAAAAACCGCCACCACACAGGCGAGAATTATCATCACCTGTTTCTATAAAACCAGAAGTTATAGTCCCTAATTCTAGATTATTATCACTTATAATCTGCGCTATGTCGCTACTATCCACATATCCTTTCAACTCTATCTTCCTAATAATTTGTTCTAATAAAAGACGAACATCTGGGTCATCGACAAATTTTAATGCAGCTCTCAAAAATAGTTTTTGCTTTCCACTGAGATAAATTCCAGGCTTAACATGATTGTTGGCGTTATTTACTGAATTTTGGTTTGCTGGCTCTGGCTGTCCATAGTGTTTTTTGTATCTATCCCAAACGATGATGATAGACGAAGATCCAGGTCGTTGTTTTGAAGTTCAGATTCAACTTTTTTTATCTGTGCTGTTTGCAGTACATTAGTTCCTGTTGCGCCGGAGACCATGATCAATGCAATGGCAACAGCTCCAAAAATAATTATGGTTTTTTTCAATTTTTTCATTCTTCTCTTCTCCATAGTTTCTCTTAAATTATAAATTATTAAATGATTAAATATAATAATTACTATATAAATTTTATAGAACAAACGTCCTACAACTATATAAATCTAAATTTTTATGAAAAATGGCGAAATCTTAAACTATGATTATAATATACACCAGCTGGGAGTCAATAATTATGCCGTTAAAATCACCGTTATATGAAATTCAAGAAAAACTTGGAGCAAAGTTCACAGAATTTGCTGGTTATGAAATGCCATTGCAATATTCATCAATAAGAGAAGAACATTTAACTGTAAGAAGGTCGGTCGGTCTTTTTGATGTCACACATATGAGCAATGTATGGATCACAGGAAAAGATGCAGTGAAACTATTAAGCCTAACTACAGTAGCAGATGCAACAAAAGTTATGGACAAACAGAGCCAATATACAGAGATATTAAAAGAAGATGGGACCATAATCGATGACACTATTTTTATGAAACTTGGCGACAAATATATGATGATACCAAATGCGGGCATGAATGTTATTGTTACTAAGTGGTTGAATGAACAAGCAAAAAAACATAAGCTGGATGCAAAAGCAGAGGATGTTTCAAAAGATTTTGTTATCCTTGCTGTTCAAGGTCCAAAATCGAAAGATACGTTACAGAAACTTACAGATGTTGACATTAATTCTGTAAAATTTTTTGGTTGTCAATATATCGATATCGCAGGCGCATCATGTATTATTTCTCATACTGGTTACACTGGTGAACTTGGATTTGAATTACAGATTACTCCAACAAAAAAAGCAGAAGCCGTTTTTAATAAGATTCTCGATTCTGGAAAAGAATTTGGTATAAAACCTATAGGACTTGGTGCGAGGGATACATTGAGGTTGGAAAAATGCTTTATGCTCGCTGGAAACGAGTTTCATGGTGGAAGAACGCCTCTTGAAGCAACGTTGGGTTGGACTATCAACTGGGACCATGACTTCATCGGCAAGGCAGCTTTGCTGAAACAAAAAGAGCAAGGTACCTTTGATAGAATGACCTGCTTAGTGTGTGTTGATAAAGGCGTCCCGCGGCATGGCTGCGAAATTCAAAAAGATGGAAAAAAAGTTGGCGTTGTTACAAGTGGGACACTTTCGCCGTGTCTTAATGTGGGCATAGCAATGGGTTATGTCCGCCATGACCTTCGAGCAGAAGGCAATATTTTAGATATCATCGTCAGAGATAAACCTTTGAAAGCAAAGGTTGTTAAACCACCTTTCGTCCCAAAGGATTGGGTTCAAAAGAATTTAGAAAATGTTTATAACTCATAGTAAATTATTGGGGTCTGATAAATTATGGCAGATGAAGTAAGAAATGATTTGAAGTATACTGAGACGCATGAATGGTTGAAAATAAAGGGAAACAAAGCAACTATTGGTATAACTGATCACGCCCAGGCTGAGCTAACAGATATTGTTTATGTTGAGTTACCAACTGTTGGCAAAACAGTTAACAAGGGCGAAGAATTATGTGTTGTAGAATCTGTGAAATCTGTATCTGAAGTTTATTCCCCAGTTAGCGGAAAAATTATTAACGTAAATAAAAAACTAGAGGAATCGCCTGAATCAATAAATAAAAGTCCTTATGATGACGGATGGCTTGTTGAGCTAGAAATAAATGATAAATCAGAAATTGGTAAACTTCTTGATGCAGTGACATACAAAAAATCCATATAAACTCTTATCTATTGTTTAAGGAGAAAATTTTTTTGGAATTTTTTCCGAAACGTTCTTATATTGTTTAACATATTGCTTTAATCAGGCGGAGAGATGGGATTGCAAGTAATTTCAAAAATTTTTTACTAATGCGGTGTTTTACACCTCCGCCGCCTCCCCCATTAATAATCTTTTTAATCATTATCTTTAAAAACAGTTATCTGTTTTAAGGGTTGATTTAATGAAATTATTACTGATTCATAGCGATTATATAGAATACGAAGTTAAGGAAAAAGCAATTAAGACACCTGAAGAAACAAAAATTAAGAAGGATAGATTTGATGAGGCTTTGACCGTTTTTACAGCTGTAGAAAAAATTGATGAGAAATCGCCTAGCCAAGCTGTCAAACAAGCTGTTGCTGAGATTGAAAAAACATCTGAGCAGGTTAAAACAAAAAACATAATGCTTTATCCCTACGCCCATCTATCCTCAGATCTGGCTAACCCAAAAAAAGCTCAAGAAATTTTAATAGAAATTGAACATGAACTAAAAAACAAAAATTTTGATGTGCGTAGAGCGCCTTTTGGCTGGTATAAAGCTTTTAAGATATCATGTAAAGGTCACCCACTTTCAGAGCTTTCTAGAGAAATAATTCCAGTTGGTGAAGAAACAGAGTCATTGAAAAAAGAGAGGAAACTTAGTTCTTACTGGTATATTCTCACAGAGGATGGCAAGCTGCACGATGTCGGTAAATTTGATTTCAAAGGACATGAAAACTTAAAGAAATTTGCTTTTTATGAAAAAGATAAATCAAGAGCTGTAAAAGGTGAGCCACCGCATGTTACATTGATGCAGAAATTGGAAATAGCTGATTACGAGCCAGCGTCTGATGCTGGAAATATGAGGTTTTATCCAAAAGGCAGATTTATTAAAAAATTGATTGAGGAGTATGTAACTCAGCGAGTGGTTGATTATGGTGGTCTGGAGGTAGAAACCCCGATAATGTATGATATGGATCATCCAACGCTTTCGGAATATCTTCAACGTTTTCCCGCCCGGCAGTATCAGATTGAGAGTGATAAGAGAACTTTTTTCTTAAGGTTCGCTGCATGTTTTGGTCAGTTCTTGATTGCTCATGATGCTACATTTAGCTATAAGGATATGCCACTTAAGATATATGAATTGACAAGGTATTCTTTTAGACGAGAACAATCTGGTGAACTCACAGGTCTGAGACGACTTCGTGCTTTTACAATGCCTGATGTACATGCTTTAACCTCTGATTTGAGTATGGCTATGGATGAGTTTAAAATAAGATATGATTTGTCTCTTTCCGTTTTGGAAAACATAGGAATCGAAAATAATGATGTTGAGATGGCTTTACGTACAACTAAAGATTTTTATGAAAAAAACAAAGTCTTTGTTTTAGATCTTGTAAAAAAACTTGGTAAACCTGTTTTGCTTGAGATGTGGGATGAAAGAATATTCTATTTTATTTTAAAATATGAGTTCAACTTTGTTGACCTGTCTGAAAAAGCATCTGCTTTGAGTACAGATCAGATTGACATAGAGAATGGTGAGAGATACGATATTAGGTTTACAGATAAAGATGGAACGATCAAACATCCTTTAATTCTTCATTGCAGCCCATCTGGAGCCATAGAGCGCGTAATCTATGCATTACTTGAAAAAGAAGCTATTAAGATGGGCAAAGGCCAAAAACCAATGCTGCCTTTATGGCTTTCACCAACACAAATACGTTTTATACCTGTTGGTAGTGATTTTGTTAAGACATGCGAAAAATTCATAGAAGATTTCAACAAAAAATCACCATATGTTCACATAAGAGCAGATATTGATGATCGTGAGGAAAGTGTTAGTCGTAAAATACGAGATGCAGAACAAGAATGGGTACCTGTAATTGTTGTTGTTGGTGAAAAAGAAAGCAGTAGCAAAACATTCACGCCGCGTTTCAGAGTTAAAACAATCGGTGAGGAAAACC
>Ga0172364_10002399_pt1 | contig 14894 bp, 10 predicted proteins | sample LakKivSesite10cm_FD_114545 | JGI IMG/M metagenome (GOLD analysis project Ga0172364, IMG submission 114545) | Sediment microbial communities from Lake Kivu, Rwanda - Sediment site 10cm | ecosystem: Environmental > Aquatic > Freshwater > Lake > Sediment | place: Rwanda: Western Province, Lake... | reverse complement strand
GTCATCGCCGACTTTGAGATTGCCGAAAGGATGCTGGACTATTTTATAAAGCAGGCTATGAATAACCGCGGCTTTTTGCTGCGGCCCAGAATTGTGATCGGTATCCCCACTGGCATTACCCAGGTGGAAAGAAGAGCAGTTAAGGACGTAGCCTTGAGAGCCAAAGCTTCCGAAGTCTATATAGTGGAGCAACCGATGGCCGCGGCTGTGGGAGCCGATTTGCCGATTTCTGAACCGACAGGCAACATGATAGTGGATATCGGCGGTGGCACAACGGATATCGCCGTCATCTCGCTCAATGGAGTGGTTTTCAATCATTCGATAAGAATTGCCAGTAACGAAATGGACGAAGCCATCATCCAGCACTTGAAGAAAAAATACAACCTGCTGATCGGGGAAAAAACGGCTGAACAGGTTAAGATGCAGCTCGGGTCTGCTTATCCCCTTGATGAATCCCTGACTATGGAAATCAAGGGCCGGGACCTGCGGGAGGGCATTCCCAGAACCATAGTGGTCGATGATCAGGAAATCCGGGAAGCTATTGAAGAAGTGGTTACGGCCATCATCAACGCCGTCCGTATTGCTCTGGAAAGGACTCCGCCCGAGCTGTCGGCAGACATAATCGACCGCGGCATCATTTTAACTGGCGGTGGGTCTCTTCTAAAAAATCTGGATAAAAGAATCAGGGAAGAAACGCAGTTGCCGGTCTTTCTCACCGAAGACCCGCTGACTTCGGTGGTCATGGGTGCCGGACGGTTGCTCGACGACCTGGACCTGTTGAAGAAAATATCTCTGGAGTAAGGCACAGCACTCTGATTTGATGTCTCCAACCCGTCTTTTGAAAAATAAATTCCTGACCGCAGGTTTGCTGGTCATTTTTCACCTGTTGTTGATTTCATACCAGGTTCCGCTGGGTAGCAAGACAACGCTGCTGGAAAAAATTTTGTTCGCTCTATTCTCACCGGTTCAAAAGGCGGTGGTCAGTTCCGGAAGGGTCATCGCTGGAACCTGGCATAACATAAAAGACCTGGCCAGGGTCAACAGGGAAAATCAGCAGCTGGAGAAGGAAATTTTTTTTCTGCGCCATGAGAATCTGCTCCTCCAGGAAAAATTGAGACTGTCGCTGGAGCAATCAGAGCTGGAAGAGAGCCTGAAACTGGTAGCCGAAACCGTGGTTCCGGCCCGAGTTATAGGCTTCGATACTTCAAACTATTACCGCTCGCTTACAATCGATCGGGGCCGCGCTGATGGCCTGGCCAGGAATCTTCCGGTTTGTGATAAATTCGGGAATCTCATCGGACGGACTGCCGAGCCGGTTGAATCTCATGCCATCAGGGTGCTGCTGATTACTTCGGAGGACAGCGGGGTGGCCGTGGTTTCGGTCGGCGACCGGATGCCCGGCATCCTGTCCGGCGATGGGCAGGGAAGGTGCCTGGTGAAATATGTGATGTCCAGTTCGCCAGCCGGGCTGGAGGGTGACGAGATATTAACTTCCGGGTTTGATCGGGTTTTTCCCCCTGGTTTGAAGGTAGGTAGAATTATTCAAATTTCAACCCAGGAGGGTATATTTAAGAAAATTATCGTTAAACCCTATTTTGATATCAGAGAGCTGGAACTGGTAGCTGTTCTGAAAAATACCGATCAGATCCTGAGGTAATAGATGGTCAGAAAGGGATTTGTGCTGGTTCTCGGGCTGCTGCTGGCTGTGGCCCTTTATGCCCTTCTGGGCTGGCTGGAACCGGCCCTGGTTATGCTGATAAATACCTTTTCAATTCTGGTTATTTTAACGGCTATAGTCTATGGTGAACTGGACGGGGCGATAATGGGAACCTGTGCCGGACTGGCCCAGGATGCTCTATCACATGGAGTTTTCGGGCTGGCCGGTCTGAGTCTGACCATCTCGGGCTTTCTGGCCGGGTGGTTAAGCCGTAAGCTTGACCTGCGCACCTTTTACAAAAGGTCGGTGTTTATTTTCATTTTAAGCCTGGGGCAACTTTTTATCTGGACGTTTTTTTATTATCTGATCTTCAGAAAAAGTCTTCTCTACACTCAGCCGGGCCTTTACCTGCAGCCGGCTTTAACCGCCCTGTTAACGGCAGCCCTTGTTAAATTGTTCAGAAGAGTCAACCCGACTGTTTGATGAAATTATATGGCCAGGATATACGAAGATTTAACGGTAGTCATCAGAAGGTCGAAGATAACTCTGTATATCCTGGCAGCGCTGATAATTCTGGTGCTGGTCTTCTACAGGAAAATTCAGGTTCTTGACCATCAAAAATACTGGAAGCTGGCCGAGGCCAATCGTCTGAGGGAGCTGCCGCTGGCTGCTCCCCGGGGACTAATTCTTGACAGACAGAAGGTGATTCTGGCCGATAACACTCCCAGCTTCAAGGTCTCGCTGGTCAGGGAAGCGGTGATTGATTATGAGAAAACCATTGACAATCTGGCTGGCCTGCTGAATCTCAACCGGGACGAGCTGAAAAAAAGGATAGACCGCTATCGTTTCCTGCCGGCCTATATGCCCATCATCATTATGGACAATCTCAAGCTGGAGGATGTTTCTCTTATTGAAGCCCGGAAAGATGAATTTCCGGAAATAAAGCTTGAGGTGGAGCCAAGGAGAGTCTATCCTTTCGGCCCGACCGGGGCCCATCTGCTGGGCTATCTTCAGGAAGTTTCGGTGGATGAAATCAGAACCCAGCCTGAGAAGAACTGGCGGGGCGGCGAAATGATCGGCAAATCAGGTCTGGAAAAACAATACAACGACACTCTAATCGGAAGAGAAGGAAGGATTCTGGAGATCGTTGACAGTCTGGGTCGGCCCCGGGCCGAGATCAGCCGGACGGAGCCTCAGCCGGGCCGCAACCTTGAACTGTCCATAGATTTTGACCTGCAAAGACGAGCTGAAGAATTGCTTCAGGGGAGAGAAGGGGCCATTGTGGCTTTAGACCCGCGGAGCGGAGAATGTCTGGTCTGGGCCAGTTCACCTTCCTATGATCCCAACAGGTTCATCAATCGTTTTTCGGCTGATGAATGGCTGGCCCTGATCAACGATCCCGGAAAGCCTCTGGAAAACAGGGTCATCCGGGGCCTCTATTCTCCCGGATCTACCTTCAAGCTGGTTATGGCCCTGGCGGCTCTGAATGAAGGTATCATAAGCGAGAATTCAACCTTCTACTGCAGCGGGGCGATAGAACTTTACAACAAGGAATTCAACTGCTGGTTCAGGCCGGGGCATGGCCACCTCAATCTGCCCGAGGCTATAAGAAACTCCTGCAATGTTTATTTTTATCAACTCGGGCGCCGATTATCGATCGATAGCATTGCTGAGTATGCCCGGTTAATGGGTCTGGGTCAGAAAACAGGAATTGACCTGCCGGGCGAGAAGGAAGGGCTGGTGCCGAGCTCTGACTGGAAGAGAAAATTCCTGCGGCAGAACTGGTTTCCCGGGGAAACGATTTCGGTGGCCATCGGGCAGGGACCGCTACTGGTTACCCCGTTGCAATTAGCATATCTGACCTCGATTGTGGCTAACCGTGGAAAAAAAATCCGGCCTCATCTGGTGAAAGACCTGGGAAATATTAATAGCGAGGACAGGATTGAAGTATCTGAAAATATCATCGAAGAAGTTATAGAAGGGATGTGGCGCTCGGTTAACAAACAGGGAACCGGTCAGGGAGCCTTCCAGCCGGGATTTGAGGTTTGTGGAAAGACCGGTTCTACCCAGCTTATCAGCCGGGAAACGGCTGAACGTCTGATTCAAAAAGGTGTCGAGGTCAAGAAAACCCACTCCTGGTTCACCGGTTTTGCTCCCCGGTATAACCCGGAGATTGTGGTCACGGTGCTGGTAGAATTTGGCGGTATGGGCGGGCAGACAGCTGCTCCTATTGCCGGTCAGATATTTAAGGCTTATAGGGAGAAATATGTTAGACAGACGGATCTTCCGAGAGATTGACTCCGTCAGCATTCTGTTGATGGTGACCGTTTCGGTCATCGGAATTATCTTCGTTTATAGCGCCATCTATTTTCAGGCCTCCCAGCTTGTCTGGCGCCAGATTATCTGGCTAATGGTCAGTCTCCTGTGCTTGCTGGTGGCTATAATGATAGATTATAAATTCCTGGTCTCCATCTCCATTCCGCTATATATTCTGATGAATTTCATTCTTCTGGGGCTTTTGTTTTTCGGGAAGCTGGTGGCCAATACCCGAAGCTGGATTGTGCTGGGACCTTTTCAGGCCCAGCCTTCTGAAGTGACCAAGATTGCTGTCATTCTGGTTCTGGCCAGAATATTTTCTGAGTACCGGGAAGATAGTCTGTCTTTCAAGGCTTTTATCATCAGCTCGATGGTCGTCGGTTTGCCGGCCACCCTGACCGCTCTCCAGCCTGACCTGGGAACAGCTCTGACCTATCTGCCGATATTGATCGGAGTTTATATTCTGACCGGGATGAAAAAAAAATACCTGGCCATCATCCTGGTGGCAGTTCTGGCCACCGGATTTATAGGCTGGAACTATGCCCTTAAGGATTATCAGAAAAAAAGAATCGAAACACTGCTCATGCCCAACCAGGATCCCCGCGGAGCCGGCTATCAGCTCCGGCAGTCAAAGATTGCCATTGGCTCGGGCGGGCTGACTGGCAAGGGCTACCACAAGGGAACACAGAGTCAGCTCAGGTTTCTGCCGGCCAGGCACACCGATTTCATCATGGCCGTCATTGCCGAAGAAGTTGGCTTTCTGGGACTGCTGGTTGTGTTTGGCCTCTATTTCTTGATGATTTACAGATTTTTCTCCACTATCTGGGTTTCGGCTGACCGGGCTGGCGTCTATCTGGCTTTTCTGGTTACCATGATGATCAGCGGCCAGTTCCTGATCAATGTTATGATGCTGGTGGGATTGTTTCCGATTACCGGAATACCCGTACCCTTTATCAGTTATGGCGGTTCATCCCTTCTGGCCAATTTTCTGGCGGCCAGTTTGGTCATAAATGTCAGGATGCGGCGTTTTCGGTATATCTGAACTTTTTATTTGAAAGCAGACCATGACAGAAATTAAATCCGTTGACCTTAAACAGCTTGAAATTCTCCTGCGACGGGTGCAGAAGCCCGGACGCTATACCGGCGGCGAATGGAATCAGGTAAAGAAAGATCCCGCCTCAGTCAAGGTCCGTCTGGTTCTGGCTTTTCCCGAAGTCTATGAAATCGCTCTTTCTTATCTTGGACAGAAGATACTCTATGACCAGCTTAACCGGAGAACGGAAGTTCTGGCCGAGCGGGTTTACGCTCCCTGGCCCGATTTTGAAAACCAGCTGCGTTCAGCCGGTCTTCCCCTTTATAGCCTGGAAAATAAAATTCCGCTGCAGCAGTTCGATATTGTCGGTTTTTCCCTTCTTTATGAGCTCAATTACACCAACCTGTTAAACATCCTTGAACTGGGAGGCATACCGGTCCTGGCCAGAGACCGGAAACCCGGTCAGCCTCTGGTAATCGCCGGCGGCCCGGCCGCCCTGAACCCTGAGCCTCTGGCCGAGTTCATAGATATTTTTGCCTTTGGTGATGGAGAGGAGTTAATTCATGAAATCATAGACCGCTATCTGGAAATAAAAGATACCGTCAGGGAGAGGATAGAACTGATCAGGAGTTTTGCCGGGATAAGAGGCCTTTATATCCCTGCTTTTTATAAAGCCCGGCCGCGGCCCGGGAGTCCGCTTCTGATTCCGGAGCCAGAGCCCGGGTTTGCCGGACAGATTGAAAAAAGAGTGGTTTATCCGCTGGAAAAGGCTTCTCCGCCGGAAAAATTTATTGTGCCCAACATCCAGAGCGTTTTTGACCGGCTTCAGGTCGAGGTGGCCCGGGGTTGCCCCCAGAACTGTCGCTTCTGCCAGGCGGCCAGTCTTTATTTCCCCTACAGGTTGCGCCCGGCGGAGCAGACTGTAAGCACAGCCTGGAAAGGATTGAGGTCAACCGGCTATGAAGACCTTTCTTTTAATGCCCTGTCGGTGGGAGATTATCCTTTCCTGGAGAAGGCTCTGGACAGCCTGATGCCGGTTCTGGAAAAAGAAAAAATTGCCGTTTCCCTGCCATCTTTAAGGCCGGGGCGACTGTCGAGAAATGTTGTCGAGAATATTGTCCGGATAAGGAAGACGGGGTTTACCCTGGTTCCGGAAGCCGGGAGCGAACGACTGAGAAGGGTTATAAATAAAAAAATATCGGATGAGGAACTTCTGACCGCCGCCCGTTATGCTTTTGAAAATGGCTGGAGACTCTTAAAACTGTATTTTATGATTGGCCTGCCGACCGAAACGGCCGAAGACCTTAAAGCCATCATCAATTTAATCGGACGGCTGGTCGAACAGGGCAGGAAAATTCTGGGCTCCCCACCGGCCATCAACCTGAGTGTTTCTTCATTTATTCCCAAGCCACATACGCCATTTCAGTGGGTGGCAATGGACGAGGAAAAGCTGCTGCTGCAGAAACAGGAATACATCAGGAGCAATATCGGACGCTGGAAAAAGGTAGAATTGAAGGAACATCGAGTCAAGGCCTCAATTCTCGAGGCCGTATTTTCGCGGGGTGACCGCCGTCTCGGGCCAGTCTTGCACGAAGCTTACAAGCTCGGGGCCCGATTTGACGGCTGGCTGGACCAGTTCAATTTCGAGCTCTGGGAAAAAGCCTTCGAGAAAGCCGGGGTTGATTATCGGAATTATCTTAAAGCTATCCCCATGGAAGCAGACCTTCCCTGGGATATTGTGAATATCGGTCTGAAAAAAGATTACCTTAAACTGGAACTGCAGGCCAGCCGTGAGGGCCGTTACAGCCAATCCTGCCTGGAAAAAACTTGCGCCGATTGTCTCGCCTGTATCTGGCCCGATTATAAAGCCGAGCGGGAAGCAGAGGAAACGATTCAGCCAGTTTCATTACCGCCAGATGAGGATAGGGGGCAACTTCTTCCGGAAGCGGTGAGATATCGGGCTATTTACCGAAAATCCGGTCCGGCCCGGTTTATATCTCACAACGACCTTCTGAATCATCTGGAAAGAGCTTTCAGACGGGCGGGACTGAAGACGGCTTTTTCTCTTGGCTACCATCCAAAGATGCTGATGACCTATAGCCCGGCTCTGCCCCTCGGTCTGGAAGCCAGGGCGGAGGCCATGGAGTTCAAAGCCCAGGAAAATATAGATGAAGCCCGGTTTCTGGAAAAAATCAATAAAGTTCTGCCTGAGGGTCTCCGGTTTGAGGCTCTGATCAAATGCGGGGCTGATTGTCCACCCCTCTCTCAGGATATAAAAGGCCTGGTTTATACTCTGGACCTCTCCGACCCGGAGCTGGCAAACCTGGAGGAGCTTGAAAACCGGCCATCTCAAGAAAATCTGGAACGTCTGAAAAACCTTTATCAAAATCAGGTAGAAATAGAGCCTGACTGGCCGGAGAAAAAGCTCTGGTTTTTTATAAAATTTGATGCCCGGAAGCCGATCAGAATCCAGGATGTGGTGGAAGAACTTTTGGGGCTGAAAGGTTCCGTTTATCTGCTGACCAGAGAATATCTAATTTTCAGCAATGGCCGGGATTCGCGGCCTCCGACAGCCTGAATTTTTCAATCAGCGGCGGCCAGCTTAGAACTGCGGACAATATTATTAAGACCATCATGTCCGCAGCAAAGCCAGAGGTCAAGCGCTGACAGGTTGGCGATGAAATCGCCCCAGAATTGAGGGTAGGCCACGGGCTGATATTTAAGATAAACAACCTTTAACCCGGCCCTGGCAAAAGCTTCCATATTCAGGTGGCGGTTGGCCAGGAAGGGGAGAAGAACCTCCCGGGCCCCGGCTCTTTCTGCCAGTTGGGTTAACAGGTCAGTCCCCTGGCTTTCTATTCCCAACTCAGACTGAAGCCTGAATCCGGTGGTGATTCCAAATCTGCGGGCCAGAAACTCGGAGCTGGCCAGAGCCAGGTGGAGAAAATTGGTGCCGCAGCCGGGGATAAGGCTTTCCATGGCCCTGACCGTCTGCTCGAAATATGGCGAATGTCCGTAATAGTGCTTAATAAGGGCCAGGAATTTTCGGGACCAGACTTCAGGCTGAAATATCTGGAGGTTTCGAATTTTTTGCCGGCCAAGCCCTTTTTTCCTGACAGGGACAGTTATCCAGATTTCACCCTGGGGTCCCTTGAGCCGGTTGCGGTTGACGAAAGTGAAACCCCGGGCAAACAAGGTATTGTCCAGGATTATCATCAGGTCGGAATTAAGCAGCCGGCCGTAAAAACCTCCCCAGGGAATGAAAACCGGCTGACTGAAACTTATCCTCATGGTCGGAATTTTTACCTTTACTATTTTAACTCAGGCCGGGACCGGTAATAAACTCAAGCCCATAATTTGCTGCCCTGCGGGCAAAAGCGTTTGACACTCCGGATGACAAAAAAGATAATGAAATACTCATAAAGATCAACAGGAGTTTAAGATGATTTCAAAAAAATGGCGATCGACGTTATTGCTGTCTGGACTGCTGTTAGCTCTGGCCTGGCTCTGGCTGGCTGCTCCAGCGACCCAAACGGCTTCGAAGCTTCTGAGCGGCCAGGATGAAGGCTGGGGTTGTACCAGTATCATGGTTGGACGCCTGGCTTCTACCGACGGCTCGGTCATTACCTGCCATACCTGCGACGGAAATTACCGTCAGTGGGTCAACATCGTTCCCCGTCGCCAGAGCAAGCCGGGGGCTATGAACAAGGTCTATGAGGGGCTGATGCATACCGAGACTCCTCAGGATACGAGGGGGATAATCCTAAAGGGTGAGGTGCCTGGGGTAGCGGAGACATTTGCCTTTCTTAATACTGCCTACCCGGCCATGAATGAGTTCGGACTGGCCATCGGCGAGACGACTATCGGGGGAAAGCAGGAGCTCTATAACCCTGAAGGGATGTTCATGATCGAAGAGCTGGAAAGGCTGATGCTTGAAAGATGCAAAACCGCCCGGGAAGCCATCAAGCTGGCCGGAGAACTGGTGAAGCAGTACGGTTACGGTGATTACGGCGAATGCCTGACCATAGCCGACAGCAAGGAGGTCTGGCACTTTGAAATCTTTGGAGCCGGGCCGCTGGAAAAAGGCGCGGTCTGGGCGGCGGTCAGGATTCCGGACGACCAGGTGGGTATTTCAGCCAACATTCCCCGCATCGGTCAACTGAACCTGAAGGACCCGAATAACTATCTGGCTTCCGATAATGTTTTCCGGGTAGCTGAAGAGATGGGCTGGTGGGATCCGAAGAAAGATGAGCCTTTTAAGTTCTGGAAAGCTTACGGAGGAACCAAAGCCTTTGCCGTCAGAGAATATTTTGTTTTCAGCCAGCTGGCCCCATCTCTGAAACTTGACCCGAATGCGGAAGAGCTGCCCTTTTCCATAAATCCGGAGCGGAAGGTCTCGGTTCGCGACATCCTTCGCCTCTACAGAGAAACATATGAGGGTACTGATCACGATATGAGCCGGAACCTGGCAGTCAGAAAAAGAAATTCGGATGAACTCGTCAGGAGCCCGGTGGTAAGCAACTGGATGTCCCGGGATTGGATTAATCTTATAAACACCCTAAAGCCAGGAACCATAGCCCCTCAGCGCACGATCGCCATCAATGCCTGTGCTTATGCCACCGTCATCCAGCTCAGGAGCTGGTTGCCGCCGGCAGTCGGGGCCGTCTGCTGGTTTGCCTTTGATAATCCGGCTTTAAGCGCCAGAATACCGATATTTGCCGGGGTTCGTGAATTGCCGCCGTCTTTTGAAATCTGCGCTCAGCACCGCTACCGGGAAGACTCGGCGGCCTGGATATTCCGCCGTGCCAACCGGCTGGCCATACTGCGGTGGGGCGATAATCGCCAGCTGGTGGAAGATACAGTCCGGGCTTTTGAAGAAAAAGCCATGGCCGAATTGCCCCTGGTGGAAAAGAAAGTTCTGGAAATAATCAACAGCAAAACACCCGACAGAGAGCCCCTGACTGTTGATGAGTATCTGACTCAGTATACAGGAGATTTTGCCAGAGCGGTCATGCAAAGATACCGCGAGCTTTATGAACTTTTCTGGACCAGATACGCCCGCGGATTTTAGACAGACCGGTCTATCTTACTCGAATGTGTTGAGATTTTATTGAGCAAAGTAAAGGCTGAGCCTGGTGTCGGAAGTAGAATAGAGAAAATTAAAATGATCAAGGGTGAGAGCAGTAAAGACATTGTCTCGGCCATATAATCATAAGCCGCAGTTATGATGATAGTATTGAGGCCATCTTATTTAAATTTTCAGTTTTTTGCTCCCGGTTAATCCTCTTAAGTTGCTTGAACCCTGCAACCCAGATCTAGCTAGATGGAATTCTGCCAAATAAAAAATCTTGACCCGAGGAGCAGCTCTGGGGTATTTAGTCCTTTAATAATTATCTGGAGGTGCTGAATGCCGGGAAGAAGAGATGTCCTCAAATTGGGAGCTCTGGCTCTACTGAGTGCAGGCCGGGCTGCGACGACTGCGGGTCAGGGGCAGCAGCCAGTCATGCCGGCGGAAGATGGCCAACTAAAAAAATTGCTGGAATCGGTCGGGCCGTTTGGACTGGAAGATTTTCAGTACCGATGGCAGAAGGCATCCAGGTTGATAATCGACCATAAGCTTGGTGGCTTGCTGGTTGAGCCCGGGCCAACCATGCAGTATTTTACGGGCGTCAACTGGTGGCGGAGCGAACGAACCTTTGGCTTTCTCCTCTTCCCAGAGAAATATCCGGTCTGGGTCTGTTCGGCATTCGAGCTGGACCGGGCCCGGGAAATTATACCGCCCGAGCAGGAAATAAGAACCTGGGAAGAGAACGAAAGTCCATTTTTATTGATCAGCAAAACAGTCCGTGAATATTCAGGGCTGAAAAAAATTGGGGTTGAACCCTCAACCAGAGCTTTTATAATCCACGGACTCAGGCGCGATGATCCCGGGCTGGCACTGGCCGATGGCAGCCCGGTTTCTGAGGGCTGTCGGGGGATTAAGACTGAGAAAGAAATAAGATGCCTGGAAGCGGCTAACCGGATAACTAAACTGGCCTACCGGGAAGCCCTTAAAAAACTCCGGGAGGGGATGACTCAGGATGAACTGTCTTCGTTAATAAGAGAGGCTCATACTCGATATGGAGTGGCTGGCTCGGGGAGCCCGTCTTTCGGTCCGGCTTCTTCTTTCCCTCACGGCTCCAGAAAAAGAAAGAATCTGGAACGGGGAGACGTTATCCTGGTTGATGGTGGCTGCCGGGTTGAGGGTTATAGCTCCGATGTTACCAGAACTCTGATTTTCGGCCGGGCTTCCGACCAGCAGAAAAAAATCTGGGGAATTATAAGACGGGCACAGCTGGCAGCTCTCAAGGCTTGCCGCCCGGGGGCGACCTGCGAGGAGGTCGACCACGCAGCCAGAAAAGTAATAGAAGAAGGCGGGTTTGGCCCCGGCTACCGGTATTTCAGCCACAGGGTCGGGCACGGAATCGGTCTCGAAGGCCACGAATTTCCCTATCTGGTTCAGGGTAACAAACTCCGGATCCAGCCAGGCATGACTTTTTCCAACGAGCCTGGCATCTATCTGCCCGGCCAATTCGGCATCCGGATTGAGGATTGCATGGTGGTCACAGAAGAAGGAGCCAGATTCATGGGCGGACTGGAAGCGGTTTCGCCGGAAGAGCCTTTTGGCGCTGATTGAACAGCCGGAAATTTTCCCTGGCCGTCTTCTTAACCCATAAAAAGCATTGTTACTGCTTTCTTAAATTGGATTTCTGTCGGGATTAGCTTTTATAATCCCGGATAATCTGTCGCTCTGTCCGCCTGGTCAACGGCAGCTATGTTCTTTAGCCAATCAACAATAATTCTTTTTGGGGATGGCTGAGAAATTCAGCCCCGGATTCGGTTACCACAACCATTTCTTCTATGGTGACGACACCCCGTCCCGGCACTGTCAGGCGCGGCTCCAGGGTGAAGACCATACCCGGTTCCAGCGGGCGGAATGGCTTGTCGGCGTACTTTTCCCAGGACGGGCCCAGAAGAGCCGTCCCGTCGTGGGCAAACCGCCCGACCTGATGTCCAAGCGCATGGGGAAATTCTTCATAGCCGGCGGCGGTAATTATCTTGCGGGCAACCGCGTCAACTGTTACTCCCTGGACTCCGGGCTTCATGGCAGCCCTGGCCTCTTCAATCGCCCGGACTATGGTTTCAAAACCATGCCTGACTTCTGGTGGAGCCTGGTTTTCTCCCGGCCTCAGCAGGTAGAAGGTTCGCTGCATGTCTGAACAATAACCATCAACCTTAACTCCAAAATCCATATTCAGGATGTGCCCGGGTTCGGCCAGACGGTCGGTCGGGGAGTAGTGAGCCTGGGCGGTATCCGGCCCGGTGAAAACGGCCGGACAGGTGCTCTGTCCCCAGGCTGTCGGCAGACCTTTCTTTTTTAGTTCAGACAGCATGAATTGAGCAATCTCCTTTTCGCTCTTTCCGGGGGAGATGAAACCCCTGACCAGCTCAAAGATTTCTTCGGTAACAGCAATGGCTCGTTTAATAGCCTGGATTTCCACCGGTGATTTTCTTTCCCTCAGAGCGGAGACTATTTTTTCGGCCGGTTCCAGTCTCTTCTCCAGTCCGATTTCCTGAAGGATATCATGAAGGGTCAGGTACATTCCGTGGGTCAGCCCGTCACAGATTTCACTGGTTCTGGAATAATTTATTCCGATTCTTTGCGGTTGTAGCTCCTGCAGGAATTTTTGTAATGGTTCCTTTATGCCGGTCACATACCCCTCGACCGTATCATAAGCTCCCGTATCCTCGATGGCTTTCTTGTCGTACAGGCCGACTATGGCCCGTTTCTGGCCGCCAGCGGTGAGGATGAAAGCCGAGTGCCAGGTGACCTGCCCCGGAGCCAGAAAAACCAGGCTGGGGTCTCCGCAAATTTCGCTCTCCCTGGTGAAGGTTATCCAGCAGTCGAGGCCGCTTTCCTTCAGTATCTTCACAGCCTGTTCAGTTTTTTCTTTAATAAGGACATTGGTTATATCCATCAGATATTCTCCTTTTTACTTTCATTTCTATTCTTAATTTCAGCGGGAATATCGTTCGAGTCTCCTGACTGCCAATCCCACCAGAACGGCCGCCAGAGCCAGCAACCCGGCCAGAAACAGGAAAAAATGATGGTGGGGCAGGCGGCTGTAGAATTTTCCCAGAAGCCCGCTGCCATAGCTTCCGAAGGCAATGGCCAGGTACCAGCCACCCATCATCAGGCCGCCAACTCTCGATGGGGCCACCTTGGAAACGTAGGACAGTCCCATGGGTGAAATTAGGATTTCGGCTATGGTGACCACAAAATAGGTGCTGATAAGCCACAGCGGCGACATAATATTAAGGTCTTGATTGCCACCCCTCAAGCCAGCCAGAACCATGATAAACATGGCCGCAGTCATGAATAGCATTCCGAGAAAAATTTTTCGGGGGGTGGATGGCTCTTGCCCTTTCTGACGCAGACGGTCAAAGAGCAGCAGCATGACCGGAGTCAGGACCAGAATGAAAAAAGGCTCAAAGAACTGGTAGGTCTCCGGCCGCAGCCAGTCCTTAAGGACAGTGGATCGAGCGGCGAACAGGGTCAGGGCAAACCCGTTTTGGTAAAAAGCGACCCAGAATAGTATAACTATGGCAAAGAGAATGATCAGGGCCAGGATCCGGCCGGAAAAATCGGGTTCAGAGTTAAATCCCGAAATATCTTGACTCCTGCTTTCTGCCTGAGATTTTTGTAGTTCTCTGGCTGCGGCCATTTCTTCTTTTCTGAATCTCAGGTCATCGGCGGCAGCCAGGTGGGGTCGCCCGGCCTGAAATATTATCAGGGCCAGAATCAGGCCTGCGGCCGAGACCCAGAAGGACAGGTGATAGCTGTTAAAAACAGCATTGTTGACGGTAGCGATCAGGGGGGCCACCATGGCTCCCAGATTGACTCCCATGTAATAAATGTTGAAACCGGCGTCTTTAAGCTGTGGCCTGTCCTGGTAGATGTTTCCAACCAGCATTGACATGTTAACCTTGAATATTCCCGTTCCGACCGCAATGAGCAGAAGCCCCAGCTTGAAACTGATCGTCTGGGAAGCCGACGATATAGCCAGCCCGGCGTAGCCCAGAGCCATCAGCACTGCTCCGGACCTGACAGTCTTCAGACGGCCAAAGATTCTATCGCCGAGCCAGCCCCCGACCAGAGGGAAAAAATAGCAGAGAGCCAGAAAAATACCGTACCAGTCGCCCTTGCGGGAATCAGACCAGCCCAGCACCCGATCCATGTAAAGGACAAGAATGGCCATCAGGGTGTAGAAACCGATCCGTTCCCACATCTCAGTGAAAAAGATGTAACTTAGAGCCCGGGGATGTTTTCTCAGCATTAGACCGCCTTGATAATTTATTTTGATTACCGGATAACGGTTACCGGATTAGTTGCCTGTTGTGACACCTGACCTATATCTGTTTAAAATATATTCAACCGACTCACATCTCCGTGCCGCGTCAGAGAGAAAAGCCGGACCTCACCCCGCCCTCAATCAATTTCATACCTGAAAATATTTAATCCAGGCAGGGCCGGCGCCAGTCCCCGGTAAACGTTCCAGTAATATTCACGCACCTCTCTGAGTTTCTGGTAGAGGGGGTGATTCTTAACTGGCAGGTGCTGACCGATTATTTTCAGGGTAGCGTCAACCAGGACCAGCTTTTCACAGCGGTTGAGGATTCCCGCCGTGCCGATACTGGCTACTGTGACCAGCTCATTTTTCCTGGCCCTTTCCAGAAGCTCCCCGTAAGTGAAGGGCCTTTCCTCAACCCTGAGGCCCATCTCCCTTAAGATGATCACCATTCCCTTGATGGTGATAGAAGGGAGGATCAGGTTGCTTTCGGGTATCT
>Ga0172364_10002394_pt1 | contig 14898 bp, 13 predicted proteins | sample LakKivSesite10cm_FD_114545 | JGI IMG/M metagenome (GOLD analysis project Ga0172364, IMG submission 114545) | Sediment microbial communities from Lake Kivu, Rwanda - Sediment site 10cm | ecosystem: Environmental > Aquatic > Freshwater > Lake > Sediment | place: Rwanda: Western Province, Lake... | reverse complement strand
TCTCCCCGGAAAACGCACCAGTCGTCCCAGAAGCGGCTCGGCTGGATGAAAATTATGTCCCTCTTCGTGTCCCATAATCCCTCGGTCGGGGGCTGTATCTTGTCCTCGGACGGGAAGTTGGTGCCCCACCGCAGGTTCAGATCCGCGATGCTGGACCGTGCGGAAGCCCATCGGCGGAAATCAGCGACCGTCTGGGGGTCATAGCCAAGGTGCCGTCGTTGCGGCGAGCCCCAGTCCACCATGGAGGGCTCCCAGAAGTTCAGAAGGATCTTCCCGCGGACCTTGAACAGCTGGTCGCGGTAGGTATCGATGAGCTCCTTGAGGTACTCGACCAACGGCTTTGTGTTTGCGAGGTCGTGGACATTCACATTGTCGGTGGCCGACCCGGTCGAGTTGACGGTCGTGCTGACAGGGATCCCCGTCAGCTCAGAGAGGGCTTGAGCGCCGGGGAGGAACCCGTAGCTCACGACCGGAACCATCGATATCTCCCTCTCCTCACACGCCTTGAGGACCTTCTCCCAGGTCTGCCTTGCGGACTTGAGCCAGGTGTACTGGATGTCGTAGGAGATGCAGTCAAAGCCCAGGGACCGGATGCGGTCTAGGCTCTCGTGCATATGGGGCCCAAGGTCATTCTCGGGCGACCACCCGGTATAGAACGACAGAATGGTCTTCATGCGCTCGGGCGAGAGGCGGGTCGCCCTTAAAGGTATCCTCGGGAACGGTTACACGGAGGATCCGGGGAGATCCGACGGTCAGGCGAGTCGACACATTCTTGGGCTTAGGTCCTCGTCGGCCTAGGTCTTCGTCGTCGACGGGGGTTGATATGCCTCGCCTCTCCGACGACCGTCTTGGTCCATGTAGTGGAACTCCTGCACAAAGGCCGTCCTGCCCTTCCCGGCCGGCCCCACGAGGTCAATCTGCCCGCTGCCATACACGGCCTCCCCGGATCCGTCGAAGGTGGGGTCGGCATACCTGAGGAAGAACTCCTCCATCTGGGACTTCATTGAGGTGATGATTTCCCGGCTTCCGGGCTCGGCCGCAAGGTTGGTCCTCTCATCGGGGTCCTGCGGGATGTTGTACAGCTCGTTGGGCCCGTAGGGGTATCGGTGTACGTATTTCCATTCCTTGTCCCGGATCATCCGCACTGGCCCGTATTCGTCGAAGACCACCACATGGCTGTGGCCCTTGACCTTCCTGCCTCTGAGGAGAGGTGCGAAGGTCCGGCCCGGGAGCCCGTCGGCCATCGGGTTCTTGATGCCGAGGAAGTCGAGCAGCGTCGGCATGAAGTCGTACTGGCTGTGGAGCCCGTCATCCACGACGCCGCTGGGGCAGGTTCCGGGCATGGAGGCTATCGCGGGCACCTTGACCGATGTATCGTACATGTTGAGCGGGAAGGTTCCGTTGCCCTTGCCGAAGAAGCCGTGATGCCCCATGTTCATGCCGTTGTCGCTGAGGAAGAAGACCAGCGTGTTTTGCCTCATGCCTGATGCCTCGAGCTTGTCCAAGATCCTCCCGATGTTGCTGTCCATGGCGGTCACGGCCGCGAAGTAGCCTTTGAGGATCTCCCTTCTCTGCTGGCCCGTGCCCCTGGGCGCGGTGGCTATCTGCCATGGGTGGGCCGGCTCGTCCGGGCAGGACTCGAACTGGCAGCTGTCGTAGGAACCGACGATGTCCTGCGGGTGCTGGCCCACCCAGGGGCTGTGCGGGGCGGTGTAGTGAACGCTGAGGTAGAAGCTGCGCTCGGTTCTGGCTTGGCGGGCGATGAACTGCAGGGCATCGTCGGTGATGACGTCTGTCACATACCCGGGGTGGTCATAGGCCTTGCCTTTGCGGACCATGGGGGCATTGTTGTAGTTCCCGCCGCCCTTCTGGTGTACGAACCAGTGGCTGAAGCGTTTCTGCGGGCGAAGGCTGTCCCCGAGGTGCCACTTGCCGCTGATGCCGCAGAGGTAGCCGTGCTTGGCCAAGATCTCGGTGTAGCCTGTCATGCCTCGCAGGTACTCGATGGCAGCTTCATCCTTCCCGGCTATGTTGCCTCCCCGGATCCAGTCGTGGACGCCGTGTTGCGACGGGATCCTGCCCGTGAGCAGGGTCGCCCTTGCGGGTGAGCAGACGGGGGATGAGCAGAAGAAGTTCTCGAACCGGATTCCCTCCCTGGCTAGGCGGTCCAGATTGGGGGTGCGGATCTCTGAGTTTCCGGAACACCCCATGGCCCAGCATCCCTGGTCATCGCTGAGAATGACAAGGACGTTTGGACGATCGGTCCCCATTGGGCTCTCCTTCGTTCGTGGTTTCCATGCCCCTCCTTGGTCTATAAGAATCTTGCCGCGTAGGTTCAGGGCCCAAGGCGACGGGTCTTCGGACTTCACGGTTCCCCATGCTGCATCTCGGCCTGATGGTTCATGCGATGGTATGCGTTGAGCGGGGACGATGTCAGTGGGCTGCAGAGCCTCTTACTCGAGGAGCTGGAGGTCATTGACCGCAGGAGATGTTCGCTCGTCGTTGCAGGAGAGCATTATATTGTCCCTGGCCGAGATCGGCGTCCATCTTGCCTGGGAAAATCAATCTCCTGCTCATAGCCGTTGACAGCCTGAGAGCGGACCACATGAGCTGCTACGGCTACGGTCGGCTGACCACGCCCCACGTTGACAGGCTGGCCAAGTCGGGCGTGCTCTTCGAGCGGGCATACAGTCCCTACATACCGACGACGCCGGCCTACACCACGATGCTGAGCGGCATGGATGTGTTCTCGCATCAAGTGGTCAGCCTGGCGCCCCAGGGACCCTTGGACGAAGGCATCAAGCTCCTGCCCGAGATACTGGCAGCGAATGGGTACAGGTCAGCCTGCGTGGGCTTCGATGGCGGCTTCTACCGCGGCTTCGATCGGTACGAGACCTATGAGGCGTGGATGGCTTGGGAGGATGGCCCCGGCCACAAGGCCGAGGAGGCAAATTCGAAGGTTCTTCCGCTTCTGGATTCAATGGCCAAACATCCCTTCTTCCTCTTCGTCCGACACATGGACCCGCATGCGCCGTACCTACCCCCCCAGCCGTTCAACACGATGTTCTACAGCCGCGATCCGTGCGATCCCTCGGTCAACACCATGAAGCCCGCCCTTGACTGCAAACCCTTCAGGGAGTTCTTCCAGTCGTGGATGCCCCCGGGGATCACGGATGCTGAGTGGGCGGTCGCGCAGTACGATTCATCCCTGGCCTACATGGACTGTTGCATCACGGCCATCGTGACCAGGCTGGAGGAGCTGGGGCTTCTGGAAAGGACACTCATCGTCATCACCTCTGATCACGGGGAGACCTTGACCGAGCACGGCATCTACTTCGACCACCACGGGCTCTATGAGCCAACGATCCACATACCACTCATCTACCATCTGCCCGGGGTGATAGCCGAGGGAAGGAGGGTGGGTGGTTTCGTTCTCCCGCAGGACCTTCCTCCCACAGTGCTCAGCTTGATGGGATACCCGCGCCTGGCTCGCAGGCTGGGCATGGACGGGAGGGATGTCTTGCTTGGCTTGGACGCTGGCCGGGCGAATGGGTGTTCCCAGTTCTACCTGACCGAATGCACTTGGATGCGGAAGCGCGGCTGGAGGACACCGCACTACAAGCTCATTGAGTCGCTCGAGCCCGACATACACGGGAAGCCTCCGGTTGAACTGTACGATCTGGTGGATGATCCGCTGGAGGACAACAACCTAGCGGGCGAAAGGCCCGAGGTCGTCGAGGGCATGACGGCCGCAATGCGGAGATGGGTTGTGGCAAGGGTGGGCCAGACGGGCAACCACGATCCAATCGCGCATTCCAGGCCCTCCTTTCTCATATCGAAATCCGTGCTCAGGGCTCTGAAGCCCCGGAAGAAGGGGGAGCCGCCGAAAGCAGACTAGTCCCTGATCTTCGCCAGGCAAGGCTTCGCATCGAGTCAGAGCCAGGCCTCATGTCAATTCCAAGCTCCTCGCGCAGCCTGAAGCCGGACTTGGCCGGGATCGGGGTACGGACAAGGGATAGGTGAAGCATTATATGGGGAATAGGGGCGATAGGAAGCCTTTGCAGGTCAGCACATGGTTGCCTGCTCGGGCCTGGAGAGGGACTTCGTCGGCTGACGGTCGACCCAATCCCTTGCCGGGACCATTCGGCGTTGAATTCAGACAGGACGTGAGTTGGTTGAAGAGTTTGAAGGGGACTAGGACGGAGCGGAATCTGCTTGCCGCTTTCGCCGGCGAGTCGCAGGCCAGGAATCGGTACTCCTTCTTCGCTTCGCAGGCAAGGAAGGAGGGCTTCGAGCAGATATCGGCAGCGTTCCTGGAGACCGCGGATAATGAGAAGGAGCATGCCAAGGTCGTTTTCAAGTTCCTGGAGGGCGGTGAGCTGGAAATCTCTGCGGCGTTCCCCGCCGGCGTGATAGGCACCACGGAGGAGAACCTCAAGGCGGCGGCGATGGGCGAAAACCACGAGCACATGAAGATGTACGTCGACTTCGCGAAGGTGGCCACGGAGGAGGGTTTCCCAGCCGTGGCGGCCGCCTTCAGGGCGATAGGCAGGGCCGAGATGGCTCACGACGAACGGTTCATGGGCTTCCTCAACAACCTGAAGAACGATCGGGTGTTCAAGAGGGACAAGGTCGTCAAGTGGAGATGCAGGAACTGCGGGTACGTTCACGAGGGCAAGGAGGCCCCCCTAGCTTGCCCGGCGTGCTCCCATCCAAGGGCCTTCTTCGAGCTGCTCGTGGAGAACTGGTGACGGGAGGCATCCGCGGGAAGCTGCACAGCACTACATCTGGAACCTGGTGACCCCGACCGGCTTGTAGGCGGCACGCCTGACCATCAGCGTCCAGAGGATGGAGCCGGTGACCATGGCCGTGCCGCTAACGGTGAACCATTCTATCACGTAGACCCAGAAGAGGGCCTCGTCCTTGGCCTTCAAAGCAAGGTCCGTGACCTCGGTCATCTTCTCGAAGGTCTTGTCGAGGGCCACTAGGGCATCCTCATACTCCCCTTTGATGTAGAACTTGATGACTTCCCTCCTCAGTATGTCGGCATTGCCGAGCTCGCTTTCGGCCTTTCTCAGGTTGCCGCCGAACTTCTCGGCGAAGTCGATGACCGAGATCGCGAAAGATCGCGTCACGTAGAAGCTGGTTAGCTTGTTCCGCAGCTTCAGGAACAGGGACACGTCCTCCGGTATGCTCACCTTCGCAGAGTAGTAGATCAGGTTGCTCATGAAAAGGGGCCCGTACTCCCATCTATGGAAGAACTGTGGCCCGTTACCTCCCCAGTCGAACACGAAGGCCTCGGACCTGCCCTGCCCCATCTCCATGTACATTACGATGGGGGAGTTGGGTGGATTGCGGTCGCTCCTCCCGACAACCACGCATCCGGGACGTTCTCCCACCCTCTGGTGGGCGAAGAACGGGCATTGCTTCCATGGGATCTTCCTCACTAGGGGGTGGTCTTGGTATCCTTCTGGTGGAACGAGGTAATAGATGGACCCCAGGCCCCATGCCTCCCCGGTCAGCTTGCATGGCAGTATGTCGGCCACTGGCGAGGGATCCCAGCTCGGATGGGAATCGGCCTGGCCGCTGAAGGACTGCGGACCCCCGCCCATCAGGAACCCCATCCCGCCCTCGATCACGCCGTTCTTTATCCATGTCTGGATGTTGGGCGGGAAGAAGGGCTCCCGGGCATCCGCGATTATGACGACATCGTACTCCTCCCTCATCCGCTGCTCGGTCCGGGGCACGTACATCCTGAGGCTGGCAGCGGCCTCGACGATCGAGGCATACTGGAAGGTGATGAACTCAACCGGCACGGGCGTCAGCTTCACCATGGGATCAAGCGCTATCATCGGGGTGACGAACCCTGCGCCCATCAGGGCGTCGCCCATGAAGAGCACCCTGACCAAGCCCGTTTCCGGGTCCACCCGAGGAGTCTCCGCTGCGTCGCATGCGTGGAGCGATGCAAGGACTAGGGCCAGTATGAAGGGTAGGGGCAGCCTCATCTCGACGACCTAAACCCCGCAGAATAAAAGCATAACGGTGGGTGGGCTTTCGGCCTCGCGAGCAGTGTGGGATCGACTACCTTGCCCTTTGCCTGATTCAGGTTGGCAGTCTCGGCGACGCGATCCTCCTTCGACGCAACATTTTCCACCGCTCTGCCCAACCCAGGTTTGAGGTGGTTCTATGAGTGGGACTGGTGGAGCTCGACCCGCCGGGGACGAGGATTCGGTGCGGTTCAACGGCGTCAACCATCTCGCCCTGGCGACGGGAGACATGGATACGACGGTCCGTTTCTGGAGGGACCTTCTGGGCATGAGGCTGGTGGCGGGGCTTGGTCAACCGGGATACAGGCATTACTTCCTCCAGCTATCCGCAACCGATCTCGTCGCCTTCTTTGAATGGCCCGGCGTGAAGCCGGTGGCCAAGAAGGACCACGGCAGGCCGGTCAAGGGTCCGTTCATCTTCGACCACGTCTCATTCGGCGTGGAGAACGAGGACCAGCTGTGGAACCTCAAGGACAGGTTGGAGGCGGCGGGCTTCCCCGTGTCGGATGTCATAGATCACGGTTTCGTACACTCAATATACTGCTTCGACCCCAACGGCATCCCGATAGAGTTCAGCGCAAACGTGCCGGGAAAAGACGTCAGGAAGAACCCTGCGTTTGCGGATTCAAGTCCGTCCAAGACGGCTTTGGAGGGTCCTGAGCCACGGCGGGAGAAATGGCCCCGGGTCAAGGCCCCAACACCAAAGTCCGGAAGGCTGGTCTATCCGGGGGCGGGCAGTGAGCTCTACCACGGCAAGAAAGTCTGAAGGTTGCGCCCGGAGTAGCCGGTCGCCATGGTTCTAGTGACGAGAGCTTCGGATGAATTGGCATGCTCCAAGGCTACAGCAACTCTTCGGAGGTCCGCCAGGTGGCGCGTTCCCGGTATATAGGATAGCTTATTATGAGCCCGGGCCGCGTGAGTTGCGGATCTGGGAGAGTTACGGGATGGTCGATATCGAGGAGAGCCTGAGGAAAGGTACCACGACTGTTGGTTTGGTTTGTGGTGATGGGGTTGTTTTTGCTGCTGATAGTCGTGCTACTGCTGGTTCTTTGATTGCTTCTAAGAGGGCTCAGAAGATCTTTGAGATTGAGCCTCATGTGGGTTTGTCGACTGCGGGTGCGGTTGGGGATATTCAGGCTTTGGTGTTGTTGTTGAGGGCTGAGGCCAGGCTTTTCCGTATGAGGACTAAGGGTCCTATTTCGGTGAAGGGTCTGGCTACCTTGACTGCGAATATCGTTCATGGTCAGAGGTATTTCCCCTACCTGGTCCAGTTGTTGATGGGTGGGGTGGATAGTTCGGGTCCCAGTCTTTTTGCGGTTGATCTTTGGGGTGGTTTATCGGAGGAGAAGGTTGCTTCTTCTGGTTCTGGTTCTCCTGTTGCTTTGGGTGTTTTGGAGCATGGGTATGATCTTGGTTTGTCTTTGGAGAAGGGTTTGGAGTTGGCTTTGGCTTCTGTTCGGGTTGCGGTTGAGAGGGATGCTGCGACTGGTAATGTGATTGAGGCTGCTGTGGTGGATGGGTCGGGTTTCAGGATGGTCGACAGGAGCCGTGTGGAGGGTATTTTGAGGAAGGTGTCTGTCTCGCCGTATTGAGTTTTGCGTCTGGTTGGTTTTTGGTTCTGTTGGGAGGTGTTTGTGTTGGCTTTTATGACTGAGGGTGCGATGGGTTATGATCGGGCTATTACGGTTTTTAGTCCGGATGGTAAGTTGTATCAGGTTGAGTATGCTGAGAGGGCGATTGAGAAGGGTGCTACTGCTGTGGGTGTGAAGTGTGGTGAGGGTGTTGTTTTGTTGGTTGAGAAGCGTTTTGTTTCTCCTTTGATTGAGCCTAGGTCTTATGAGAAGATTTTTCGTATTGATGATCATGTTGGTACTGCTACTTCTGGTTTGATTGGTGATGCTCGGGTTTTGGTTGATCGGGCTAGGTTGGATTGTCAGATTTTTCGCCTGACTTATGGTGAGGCTATTGGTGTGGAGGAGTTGGCGAAGAAGATTGGTGATTTTAAGCAGATGTACACCCAGTACGGCGGCATTCGTCCTTTTGGTGCTTCGCTTTTGATTGGTGGTGTTGATCATGATGGGCCTCAGGTGTACGTGACCCACCCAAGCGGGGCGCTCTACGAGTTCAAGGCGAAGGCCATAGGACAGAACAACAAAGCCGTGAATGATGTTCTGGAGAAGAGGTATTCATCTGTTGGTTCCCTGGATGATGCTATCTCCCTTTCTTTGGAGGCTTTGGGGGGCACAATTGAGGGCGGGGCCACCCGGGAGAATGTTGAGATGGCCTTGATCAGGACCGAGACCGGCAAGTTTGAGAAGGTTCCTGACGAGGTCATCCAGAAGTACCTTCCGAGGAAATGAGACCCAGGGCGGCGCCGTGCTGCACCGATGCCTAGGGGTCCGCAACTGCATATTTCATGCGGACACACGCTACTCTCCCGGGGTCTCGTTCGGCCGGCCGGACATTTCCACGCGTTTTCCGCGGGCCATCGGCACTATCCGGCGCTTTGCCCCCGCGAACTGAAGGTCAAGTTCCCTGCCCTCGTGAAGCCTGTCGAGGAATATCGCTAGGCTGCTGACTTCGGAATGTGGTTGGCTACTGATGGAAACGTTGTAGTCGACCAGCCCGTAGATCCTCCCGGGGACTTTCTCTGATCCCACCACGATCAGGAGATCGTCCCGGGCTACCCTAGCTCTTATGTCACCGATCACTTCCTTGACGGGAAGGCCGTACATCGTCAGGTGGACCTTCAAGCCTTCGAACTGCTCGATCGCCTTCTGCCAGTTCCTTTCGTAGACGGCTTCGAAATCCCCTCCCCAGTTCTGCGCGACCTTCCTCAAGGAGGAAAGGATATGATCGTCCCGCTCACCGCATAGGATCATGCGGTGGGCGCCCAGGGCCCTTCCGGTCAGCCCGACGTGGGTCGTCATCCTCATATCCCTTGCCCTTCTGTGCCCCAATCTAAGGACAGTCACCTTCATATGCCAAACCCCGATTGGAGAAGCCTCTTATCAGCGAAATAAGGCCCCAGAAACGTTATTTGGTCCTAAGAAGCCCATCTGGCAACATTTAAATATTTTTGACGCCGTAGTATGACCTAAGGACAACTTCTCCTCGAGGGCTTCTACCTTGGAGGATGACATAGGGGAGTACATTCGGGCCAACATCGGGGAGGAAGCCCTGACGGTTGCGGATACTATCTCGGCCAGGGAACTGACCGACGAGGAGATCTCGAAGGTAACCGGGTTCAGGATCAACGAGGTCAGAAGCTCGCTCTACCGCCTGTACGACTACAGGCTGGCATTCTACAGGAGGTCCCGCGACCCCAAGACCGGTTGGTTCATCTACCACTGGAGGATCGATCCCGACAGCCGCCTGCGGGTGTTGGAGGGCCAGAAGCGCAAGGACCTCAAGGTCCTAAGGTCGAGGCTCGAGTACGAGGAGCAGAACATATTCTTCGTCTGCAAGGCGGGCAACTGTTCCCGCTTCACCTTCGAGATCGCGGCTGACAACGGTTTCAAATGCCCGAACTGCGGCTCCATGCTAGAGCACCACGACAACTCGGGGATCGTGACGAGCCTCAGGTGCAAGATCGAGCGACTTGAGTCGGGTTCGGGCGGAGAATCGCAATGAGGCCCTCCAGGTCGGAGGTCCTCGCGCTGATGCGCGAGCTAGGGGCGTCCGCCGAAGTCGTGGACCACAGCCTGAAGGTCCTAGAAGTCGCGGGTTCGATCGTGGATGACCTCCGCGCAAGGGAGGTAGGAATCGATTCCGAACTCGTCCTCCTGGGCGCCCTGCTCCACGACCTGGGCCGCAGCAGGACCCACTCCCTCCGCCATGGGTTGGCGGGCGCCGAAATCGTAAGGAACGATCCGTCTTTCGCGGCATTGCTTGGGGAGGAGGACCGGGAGGCACTAGCGAAGATCTGCGAACGACACCTTGGAGCCGGGATCCCGGCCGAGGACGCAGCCAAGCTCGGGCTTCCTGAACGCGACTTCATCCCGGAGACGCTGGAGGAGAAGATCGTGGCCCATGCGGACAACCGTGTGTGGAACCGGGTCCTCACGCTGGAGGAGAGCCGGACTGCATTCGAGAGGGAGTTCGGCAGGGACAGTCCAATTGTGAAACGGATCATCGAACTCGGCGATGAGATAGAGAGGCTGGCTGGACGGCTTTGATGGAAGTCACTGTGCTGGAGAAGATCTACCGGAATACCAGGGAGGCCAAGGCGAGCCTAGCCAAGATGGTGGACGATCTTCTGGAGCTGGATGCCAGCGTGGCATCGGTTTCAAGGGACAAGCGGGACTGGGCTGTGATCGGACTCAAGGGGCCCGACGAGGAGGTGGCGGCGAAGTATGTTGGATCGCGGTTCGGCACGGTCACCCGACTGGATGAACTGGCTGAGGGGCAGATCAGGAGGGGAAAGGTCATTGACCTGGGGAAGGTCGGCTACGGCATCTATGTCGACGTCGGGGCATTCGACTCCAGTGGCTCGCCCGTGGATGCGCTCATCCCGGCATTCTCCCTCAAGAGGAGCCTTGGCGCGGAGGGAAGCATCGGCATGAAGCGGATCGTGGGCTTGCTTGGGCTGATGGACCACCTCCCGATGGACACAAGGATCGTGAAGGTCGACCTTGCCAGGTCCGAGATCCTCGGCAGGCTCACCGTCTCCCAGGGCCGGCGCCTGGAGCGAAGGCAGAACAGGTTCTACGTCTGCGGCGAGACCAGGGGAAGAATTAAAAACGCGATCGAGAGAACCGGGAACGCAAACAAGATCCTGAGGGTGAAGAGGCTCGGTCTCCTGGAATGCGAGGTGGACTGCCAGAGGGGCGTGAATCCCCATGACGTGCTGCGTCAGGTCGGTCCCATGTTGAACGCAGAGGCGACCGTTCCCAAGGGCCTGTAGTGTAGCTTGGATTCCGAAGGGCCAGCCAGCACAGCACCCTGCGGAGGTGCACACCCGGGTTCAAATCCCGGCAGGCCCACCATCACTTTGATTTGCCAACCGGCTGTCTGACGCAATAGAACCATATGGCCCCCTCCCGTTCCGGGAGCGCGAATGTGAACCCATCACGGATCAGAACATCTCCCTTGATTTCCCTTCGTTCGGTCGTTTCAGGGTTTCGGAAAGTGTAGGTCAAGGCAGGAGCGATCCCTTTAGGATGTACAGTGAACGACTCATCCGGGGATTCCGGGAAACGGATCCCCTGTATGAACCCGCTCCCCATCTCCGGGCAGTCAAACTGGCGAGCGACCCATTTCCCGGGGCTGCGGTGGCTGGGGGTGAGCGGATAGTAGTCGCCGAACAGCATCAGACGGGACGCATCGCGCCAGATGCCGATCATCTTCTTCGCAAGATCGTAGTCGTAGTCGTCGCGGCGGATGTCCAGTCCCACGAACATCATGGGACCCATGCCGCAGTGGAAGGAGTAGCTGTCCACGCGATCGCTGAACCTGGCCACCCCGGCGATGTCCCAGGACAACGTGGCCTCCTTGAAGTAGGGGATCCACTCGAATAGGGCACGATGGAAGTCTAGCTTGACCGGGTGATTGCCGTATCCGTAGTCGCTGTAGTGCAACGGCACGGAGCGGCGCATGGTCTCCAGATCATTCCGGCGTCCCCCGCTTGCGCACGAGTCGATCCACAGGCCCGGATTCCGGGCGAGCAGCTCGTCCCAGTACTGAAGGTAACCCTGGACGTGGAGGTTCTCGTTCATTCCCTGACGATCTTCGGCTTCATTGCCGCGCCAGTGTTCCAACGGGGCGAAGTTGTGATCCTGGCGGTAGATCTTGATGCCGTTTTCCCGGATCAGTCTGCACACGTGGTCGGTCAGCCATCGGCGGCATTCCGGATTGCCGAGGTTGAGCAGGGCGTTGTCGTTCCCCTTCGCCCTCAGCAGCCAGTCCGGATGCTCGGCATCGAGGCGCGTGCCGGGCTGGATTCTCTCAGGCTCAAACCAGACCAACAGATCCGCGTCGTATCGGGCGGCGTGGTCGGACACCGGTTTAAGCCCTCTGGGGAATCTCTCCGAATCCGGCTCCCAAGTGCCGGTGATCCACCATTTCCTCTCCCGAGCTTTGTTGAAGCAGGGATACCATCCAGCGTCGATCCACCAGACGTCGAAACGGACGCCGAGCCGGTTGAATTTCTCGATGTACCGGATCTGGTTCTCCTCGGTGGCCGCCGTGAATTCTTCGCCTTCATCCGTGCCGGCGCAGGCCAAAAGCGGTTTCAACGGCTGACCGTTCGGCCTGGGAAGAACGTGGGCGAGATACCACCGCCGCCACAGGTTCACAGCCCTTGAGCGATCTCCCGTCCAAGATAGGAATGTCATGCGGGGAGTCCGAACGCTTTCGCCCGGGTTGAGCCGCAGGTTTGTGCTTTCCTGACCCGCCTGCACATGCACGCCTCCGGCAACCCCCTTGAAGCTCACGGTCCACTGGCCGGGCCAACCGATGGCCATGGTCAGGCCGCATCCGTCAAAAGCGATGCGGTAGTAGGGAAACGCGCCGTCGCAGGGGCGGCCGCCATTCGGGGCAAAACGGAGCGTGTCCCCGGGACGGAGCGGGGTCTCCTCGGATGTGTATCCCTTCTCGCTGTAGAAGTCGCCGTTGCAGTGACGGAGAACCGGCGAATCGCCGCCGAGCATTCCGTCCATTGCGAGGATATCGCGGATCACGGGGGTTGGCTTCTGACCCCTGTTTGTGAACCAAGCTACCCATTCCACGACCGGGTAGTCGAGGTACTCTGCGCACTCGACACGGATATTCAGGCCGGTTTTCGCGTCATCGCCTTCGAGAACCGTTTCAATGATGTTGGCGTCAATGCGCCGTCTTCTTGACACCGGTTTCCACTCTGCCGGAATCCCGGCAATGGTTTTCCCTTCAAACACAAACGAGATGGGAAGTGCGGAGGGATTGACAAAGCGGCTTGCCCACTCCCGGCTCTTCAACATGTCCTCTGGTTTGGTGAGGGGGCTGGCGTGATCTCCGCGAGTTGCTCCGAGCGTCATTCTACCGCGACCTCGGTGTCTCAAAGTTGCCTGTGCTTAAGATTATGTTCCTTCGAGACTACCCGGTCGGCAGAAAATTGCCTTGGGATCCCAGATGCCTTGCCCCCTCTCCTCAACGCTGGAAGGTGTTGTTGTCCATGCCCCGGGAGGGAGGTGCCTGTGCATCAGGACTGTGTTCTCTTGCGGCGGCCGCTCACGAACGCAAAGCCCGTCTCCGCCTGACTATGATGAGCATGGCAGTCCTGCCCGTCGCAGCCAGAGCAAGCATCGCCCAGCAGGCAGGCATGAACCCCTCCGCCACGTCACGGCTGAGCTCTTCGAATTCTATCATGTTCAGCCTCCCCATCGTGGCGGCGTAGGACGTTGCGGCGGCCTCGGAGTCCATCTCCAAGACGTCCCCCATTGTGTTGAGGTGGTCGGCCAGCCCGGACGGCCAGCCTTCCGTCACGAACCTCCACCCGTCGGGGGCCTCCAACGTGAAGAGCACATTCACCTTGTTATCCCACGGTTCGTCACCCCCGATCGCCTCGCTACCCCATGGCACGAGACCGTTGAAGAAGACGTTTTCCCAGGGGTCATCCCCCCCGATGCACTCGTCGCCCCATGGGTCATCCCCGTACGGTTCGTTTTCCCAGGGCTCATCCCCTCCGATTGCCGTTTCAAAGTAGTACACGTGGGAGCTCCTGGTCTCGGGCAACGGGAACTCCAGGGCCTGCATCATAGTAAACTGCACAGGGGATGTACCCATCACGGTGCCCTGCACGCCCTGGAGGTCGAAGCTGTACGACACGTGAGTCGCCGTCCTGCTGTCAAGCGTGCTGGTGGGGAGCCTCGACTCGGGGGCGATGCCCTCCCTGACTTTGGTGGCATAGGCGTCCGCCTCGGTGGGGCTCACTCTCCCGTCGGTGTCGAGGTCCAGGATCGCGCGCACCGCGGACGCGTTCGCGCCATCGTAGACGACCGTCACGGTCACCTTGCGCATGTGAAGCTGCTCATATACGACCTGGACGCTGATGCTCTTGGGCAGCTGGACCGCGGCGGTGTCGGTGTACGCGAGCCCGCCCGGCAAGGATAGCTTGGCCTCAGCTTGATCGATCCGAAGGGCTGCAGTGACCGCAACCCTCGACTTGGCCATCACCCAGGTAAGGACCGTCCCGTCCCTGGAAGTGTGCCCCGTGACGGCGATGGCGGCCCCCGAGGGGCCCTTTGCGGCGAACGCCCTGCTCCAAGTGAGGCGGTACGCAGCGATCTCGTCCACGAGCAGGTCGATGGTGTACTCGGCGGCCGAGTTGTGGTCCTCCGCCAGCTTGAGCGTGACGTTCAGATCAGCGCCCGCATCCGTGACGAGGACGCTCAGGATGTCGATGTCCCCTCTGCCCGCGGCGACACTGCCAAGGTTGTCGCGGACATCCCCCCGAGGGTCAATCACCTCACCCGTCCAATCGATGTCGCCAGCAGCGTTGATCGCACAGCAGAACAACATCAGGGCCAGCAACGAGGACAGCGCGAGCACATCAAGCCTTGCCTGCATCATGGCGTGGGGATGGCCTGCGGGAGAGATAAGTATTCCCACGCGTTGTGGCGCCGCTTGGCGAGATCCTCAATCCCGCCCGGGGGAATCCGAGGTAGCTGGGTCTGGTGATCACATGGGATCAGTGCCACACCGAGCTCCTGCGTATCTTGCACTTGCCCAACCTTGCGCTAACTCCGGCAAGGCGACTAACCTTAAATAAGGGTCAGTTCGTGCACTGAACCATGGCAAGGCGCCCGGCTGCCGCGTCTCCGTGCATCGAGAGGCGGGCTATTGGCTGCGTCGTGTTCTGCCTGCTACTCCTGGC
>Ga0172364_10002393_pt1 | contig 14903 bp, 8 predicted proteins | sample LakKivSesite10cm_FD_114545 | JGI IMG/M metagenome (GOLD analysis project Ga0172364, IMG submission 114545) | Sediment microbial communities from Lake Kivu, Rwanda - Sediment site 10cm | ecosystem: Environmental > Aquatic > Freshwater > Lake > Sediment | place: Rwanda: Western Province, Lake Kivu... | reverse complement strand
CGAATAGGCTTTTTTGGTATTCCAGAATTCCGGTTTCTTCCTGCGCCAGGTATCCAGGATCCCCCATTCTCCATAACCCACACATGTGCCGGTATAACCTGACGGGATCACATTTTTATCAACGACTCCCCACCATTCACCAAATCCCGGCAGCGTATCAGGCAGCATGAAGGTCTCATCGATCATTCCCCAGATGGCACCGCCGGTTGCTCCATCTGCATTAAAAGCATTTTGAAACATAGAGTCAAGGCTCATCCCCCAGAAGTCCCTGATGTTCGGATCCTCCCTGACGGTGAAATTATTGTAGCAGGGAACATGGGCCCATTCATCAAAGATTACAGGCTTATGTGGATTACTGAACGACTCGGTTATTATTCCATACTGATTCATGTTTCCATGAATACCGGGATAATGCATGCTGATGATATCATAACATCTGACCGTATCGGGTACCTTGCCGGGGTAACTGAACATCACGGGACGCGTAGGATCTGTTTCCTTAACCAGGTCATATGATTTTTTGAAATTCACACCAAAATCATTTTCATTGCCTATCGACCAGATGATCACGGAAGGATGGTTCCTGTGGCTCCGGATCATTTCTTCCAGTTGCGACAGGTACCGGTCTGTATATTCAGGTATATTTTCGGTAGCACCAGGGGCATATGCAGCTGTCCGGTGTGTGCCGACAAAACATACTGCTGTCTCCTCCTCCACGTAAATACCATATTCATCACACAGTCTTAAAAAATTATCCGTGGGAGGGTAATGTGATGTCCTGATGAAATTAATATTGGCTTCTTTTGCCAGCTTCACATCAAGCAATTCATAATCAGGAGTGGATACTCTGCCCAGTAATGGATGTATATCATGCCGGCAGGCTCCCCTGAGCTTGACTTCCTTCCCATTGACAAGCAATATATTCCCACGTATCTCAATCTCCCTGAAACCTATCCTGTATGCTCTTTGCCAGAGAGCATAACTGTCCTGTATACAGGTAACTTTAAGTTTGTAAAGGTTTGGATGTTCTGCATCCCATTTCCCGGGATGATGCACCTGGTTTATAAACCTGAAATCCTGAGAATCACTGACTGAAACCAAACTGGATTTTAAAGGGATTTTCCTGTTCCTGTTATCCCTGAGCTCCAACCTGATGGTTGAATTCTTTGAAGTTTGACTCATCTTTCCACTGACAACCAGAAGGGCATCCTGATAATTGCTGTCCATATCTGTTGTGATACTGATATCTTCAGAACACAGGACAGGCAATGCCAGGAGGCTTACATCACGCAGTATGCCACCTATGGGATGTTTGGCATAACCGCTGGCAAATGATATATCATCTGCTTTATCAGTGACTTCAAGGATAAGCCATGCAGTATCCCCTGGTTCCACGTACGGGGTGATCTCACATTCCCACCGTGTGAATCCGCCTGAATGATCCCGTATAAAATGACCGTTCACCCATATCTTTGCATAATCATACACCCCGTCAAATCTCATTTTAATGACCTTGTCCCTGTAATCTGCCGGGATGACAAAGCTTTTCCTGTAAAAGAATGGTTTATCATGCTGTATTTCAAATCCCTGCATCATGCACTCACCCGGGACCTGTATCTCCCGCCAGGCATTGGAAGGGATCTCATCCTCGGGGAATACGCCTTCGAAGTCGGTACATATCCCCCATTGCCCGTTAAGACTTACCTGCGGTTCCCGGACTCCTTTAACAAAATAATCCGGTAACTGTTTCCTGTCACAGCTGAACAGGCAGAATATAATCAAAGCAATACAGAAGAATTTCATGCTGGTCATGATATCTGGTTTAACGGACATCTGCCATCCGATTAGTTTGTCAGAAACATTAACTGTCATTGCTTCTCAACATTGACTGTCTGATCCTTATGGATTCTGCATGATTGAACTGAAATACAGAAGGACCAGCACGGTACCTGCCACCAGGATCACTGACAGCATCACATCGGTCGCATTCCAGGATTTCCTGCTTTCCTTCTTCTGCTCCCCGGTGATACAGGAATAAGTCAATCCTTCCAGTTTATCCTGTGCCGGTTTTGGGGTGCATAAGCTGACAATGGTAATCAGAACCACACAGAACAGGAAAAGATAGATACAGAAATGCAGCCAGTTAATCTGCTGAATGGCCATCCAAATTCCATCAGGGGCCAGATGTGCTTTCGCCATATCCAGTCCCAGCCTGAACATCCCTATGAGGAAACCGGCCACTAATCCTGTTATTGATCCCTGGCTGTTGATCCTTTTAAAGAAAATACCCAGCAGGAACACGGCTGCGATGGCAGGGCCAATAAGGGTCTGCACCTTCTGCAGGTATTCATATAATGCATCGGCAACCAGCTTCATGGCTGGTATCCAGAGGATGCCGAGAATGACAATAACCGTCGTGGCTATCTGTCCCACGCGCACAAGGTGTTTTTCTGATGAATCCGGTTTTAGCTTTTTATAGAAATCCACCGTGAACAGGATGGAACTGGAATTGAACAGGGAGGACAGGGAGCTCATAAGTGCTGCGAACAGACCGCCAACGACGAGTCCTTTGAAACCTGCAGGCAACAGTTCCCTGACGAGTGTGGTAAATGCCCGGTCAGGGGCAGCAAGCTCCAGCAGGCCCTTCTTTTGCAAAGCAACAGCAATAAGCCCTGGAACAAGGAATATGAACATAGGTAACATCTTCAGGTAGGAAGCAAAAATAGTCCCCCTCCTGCCCTGCCTCTCATTCCTGGCAGACAATGTCCTCTGTACAATGTACTGGTCGGTGCACCAGTACCATAATCCCACAATAGGCACCCCAAAGACCAGTCCCGTCCATGGAAAATCAGGATCGGTAACAGGTTTGAACATGTTCAGCTTTTCCGGTCCGACCAGGTCACACATGTTCCCCCATCCTCCCAGTCTGGCCAATCCGATGATAACTATCATTACAGATCCCATGATCAGTATAGGTGTCTGGATTACCGAGGTGTACATTACCGCTTTCATTCCACCCAGAATGGTATAAACTCCCGTCAGGACTACCATCAGGACAGCACCGGTCCAGAAACTCAGACCAAGCACCGATTCAAGCACTACGCCACCTGCATAGACTGTCACAGAGACCTTGGTTAGTACATAACTGATGAGTGATACGAGGGACAAGAACCAGCGCGAGGAAGGGGAAAACCTTCTCTCCAGGAATTCCGGCATGGTGTACACCCGGCTCCTCAGGTAAAATGGCATGAACACCCAGCCTAACAACAGGATCATCCATCCTGTCAGTTCGAAGTATCCCATGGGCACACCTGATGAAGCACCAGCACCGGCAAGACCTACCAGGTGTTCTGAACCGATGTTTGATGCGAATATCGATGCCCCGATGGCAAACCAGCCGGCATTTCTTCCGGCCAGGAAATAATCGGCTGTGTCATCCTCTTTCTGCCGCAAGGACCAGATAACCACACCGGCAAGAAGCAGGAAAAAACCTCCGAGGACGATCCAGTCAAAAACTGAAAAACTGTTCATATGCTGAACTTGTTCATCAAAGTTGAAATTTGATCATGATAATAGCGGAACCCTTCACCTCAAACGCAAGGGGATCCTGTATTTTTCTGCATTCCAACCGTACATGATGCAGGTCACCGGAACCCTTCCCAAACAGCTCCATAGCTGTAATGACTGATTTCACTCTGGCATCATGAAATTTGATGCTAGTATGGCCCGGTCTTTTATTGTTCATATTATGATGTTATCCCCATTCCTATAGTTTAATGATTTTAAAAGTCTGAATGGAAGCCCTGTGGATAACTTTCAGGATATAGATCCCTCCGGTCATTTGTTCAGAATCCAGCTTTACGGCCGAACGGGCATTAACCGTTTTTCCCAGGACCAGGGTCCCGTCCAGCCTGTCTATCTCGATGTTGACGAATTGATAATCGGGTACAGAAACTGTCAGATCCCGGTCAAACGGATTTGGATAAATGGATATCCCCGTCATGAGAGATGCCTGTTCCATGCCTGCCTGGCTGGTGTTCACATAAGCTTCTGAACTGAATTCTGATTCATTACCGTTTAAGTCCACTGCTGAAACAACGTAATAATAACCTGTAGCTGTCTGCAGATCATGATCAACAAAATAATCTGTCACGATACCTGAGGCTATCAGATAATATCCGGTTCCGCTGTTTTCGGAACGGTAGATATTATAGTATGCCAGGTCTGCTTCCCTGTTACCAGTCCAGTCAAGGATTACGGAATCCTCTGACTTATCAGCAACCAGATCATCAGGTCTGTCAGGGGGTACAATATCAACTTTTTTAAATGACAGGCAAAAGTTATCAAATCCGATCGTTGAACTGTCCTGTTGAGTATTGCCTGTGAGGGGACAGTATATTTCAACTCCTATCCTCCTGCCGATGGCTTCAGGAGGCGCTTCATCACCAATAAATTCCAAAATATTATTACTCATTGAATATTCATACCCTGTTCCCGAAACTGTCACCGTATCACATGCAAGCTGAATCCTCTCCCCGTCATCTCCCGGATAATAAAAACCGGCGATAAGTGAGTGCCCCTGTCTTAAATTAAAAACATCGAAGGTAAGGGTAAACCCATCATCTTTTTTCATGATATGATCAGTGAGCTGCCATATGGAAGGATCCCCTTCTGTTAAAAAACCATACCCTGTGCCCTCAGTGGCCTTAAATCCCTGGTCAATTCCTGAGCTCACAGGATAACCATCACAGTTCCAGCCGGGTATGATGTCCCAGTTGCCCGTTATTTTACCAGTATCCGGTACCTCGAATCCCGGATTGAATAAGAGATTACCTTCAGCATAAAATGAATTTGTAAGACAGACATGTTTCATTGCTTCCCCGATAATCGTGTACTTTTCTGAATGTTCGTCTATCATGTACATCGGCCAGGGATTATTTGCATAATGACCATCCCACATGGCAAACCATGCATGTCTTTCCACATAGTCAAGGGTATCAAGTGCTTTGATAACCTGTATAAGATAACGTGCCTGCTGCTCCATGGTCGCCTGGCCATTGACAGTTGTAGCTTCCCAGTTCGCCAGCGACCATTCGGTGATCCATATCGGCTTTTGATATTTTTCATAAGTTTTCCGGCAATAATCAAGGACATAGTTAATATCGAAATTCTTCTGATAGATATGAACGCAGATAAAATCGACTCTTAAACCTTTAGCCCCGGCGATTTTCATAAACTGATCGAGCCAGCTGTTTTCCTGGTAAGCGGTACCTGCCATTGCCGGACTGCCCAGTCTTTTACCGGTTGATTCCAGCTTTGGCCAGAGCTCCAGCGCCCGGCTTACGGTCATATTTGACTGGTCAGTATGATCAGGTTCGTTGAAACCCAGTAATGCAGGGAAGTCACGGTTTTTAATAAATCTGAAGGTTGCATCGCTGGTATAATGATCATAATCGCCCCAGATCATTGGGATGAACTCCAGGCCGCCTTTATAGTCGGCCGGTGGTATGAAGTCCCAGTTATAGTACCAGCTTAAGTTCAACGAATCCAGCCAGTGGTTCCCGGCAGCAGGATTGGTCCATGTGCCGATGCCTTTTTTGTGATAGCAATCCTGGGCCTCGACTGCGGACTGTAATAATAAACACACAAACAACAGGATCACATATTTATTCATTTTGTCGGGGAGATATTTTTTAATTAACTATACCGGACATTCAGCTCCAGGCCTCTATTAATCAGGAACATCAGGGGCTGCCTCAAAAATGTCAGATAGATTTCTTGATGTTTTGGACTTAAAGTAGTTTACAAGCCTGTACGCCGCGGCCGCGGCGTACAGGCTTGTAAATACCCTCATCATAAATCTTACATGATATTGTGAGTTTTTGGGACAGCTCCCGAATGAGCTTTCTGTTATTTACTATTTTTCAGAGCGTCACTTATTGCTATTACCAGTCGTTTGCCTTTCTCAACATACTTCATCATTTCATCCACATTATAATTGCGCTGATTATAATCACGTGCGCCTGTAAATGAGGCCAGGTGCATATTCAGCTCATTCATCAGGCTTAATACCTCTTTATCGACAGATTTTGATACGAGTTCCCTGAGAATCTTTATTTTCTCATAATCCGATATTCCCTCTCTCAGCTTTTCGAACCTGACGGAGCTGTTGCCGCCGGGATAAACCAGGAAACAGTCACCTGCCGGCCAGTAGATATGCCGGGCATCGCGCATGGGATCTGCCGGCCAGGCGTCGTACGCCCAGCGTAAGAATCCGTCATATCCATAGGCTGCCGCATACCATCCTATATACCTGCCTTCAGCCGGAGGAGAGAAAACAAAATTGTTTGGTTGCGGCGGGGTGCAGCAAACATAAAAAGTGGTTGTCTTGCCATGAGCCTTACGATTGCTCATAGATTCCGGATCCGGCTCACTTTTTATCACAGTGCAATAATCATCAAGCAATGATGAAAGTTCGGGATGCCAGTCTCCTGCATAGGTAATTTTCCAGTCGGGGCTGTTTTCCCTGATGACCTTTACTGCCTGAATGGTCACATCCAGGGGATTCTCGTTAATACCGAGGTAGGTTTTTCCGAACCATCCCTTCTCTTTCAAATGAGCTTTCAGGTCATCCAGGAACATATTCCAGTTTGCTTTAAACGCTTTTGAGTCGGGAGGCCATTCTTCATAGACATTGTTACCCGTCTGTTCATCCATATACCTGAACCGGTATCCCCAGGGAACAGGCGTATAAATGGTGATTGCCCCCTCTATCCCTGCTTCTTTCGCTATCTGTACATACTGGTCAAAAACCGAATAATCAAATTTCCACGATCCATCTTTCTTCATGGTCCAGTCAATCATGGTTCCTTCAATGGTGTATGAATTATCCGCCCAGGGGGAATAAACAGCGTAGGTTGTAACATATTTTCCACCTGCATCTGCATAAAGCTTAAGATGCTTTTTCAGCAACATTTTATGTTCTTCAGACCAGGGCTCGACCTGGTAATAAGAAGCCACCACCCAGGGATTCTGCCAGAGGTCAAGCCTGAATGTCCGGTTCCGCGGTGCCGGAAGAACAAGATCCTGAACCCTTATGCTTACATTAAGTACAGCATGATGTTTTTCGGAACTGATCTCAACGGTCCCCCTGTAAGTGCCAGGCTCTGCATTTTCAGGAATATCCAGCGAAAGCCATACAGGCCGTACAGTCCTTCCCGGCAGGACGAATCGTTCAAACGCCTCCAGCCGGTCAGGTAGCAGGAAGACCGTATCATTTACAAGCCCGTCACATCCTGTATTTTTAGCCGCATAGGGGTAATTTGAAAGAACATACCGTACCAGGCTGATCGTATAATTCTTTTTATCCAGTACCTGTCCCTGGGCACTGACAAGATCACCCATCTTAAAACGGACCTGATCCAATGTGTCGGGAGACCAGGTAAGGATCTGTGCATTAACACGCTCGCCCCTCCATGCTGTTTCCTCCCATTTTTGTGACTCTTCTGCCACCTGCGGCACCTCACACCGCAGATATGATGCATCGGCCGATCCGAAAGCAACATGAAGCCCTGATTTTTGCCTGGTCCATTGCACGGGATCAGTCGGTTTGTCAAAAGTGTACTCAGGCTGGTAATGATTGTCTAGCGCCGGTATCTCTGACGGATCGATCTGTCCTGCTGTCAGTTGTCCCCTGACTGACCATACCGGGCAGGTCAGAAGGCAAAAGAACATAACCTGTTTTTTCATATTCACAAACTCATTTATTATTAATCATCTTTCCCTTCCTTGAGGGACCAATACCTTATCTGATCCGGATAAACCTGGTCGGTGATAAGGAAAAATCTCTGCTGCCTGTATCACTGGCTGTTCCCATGAACCAGAAAGTAGATATCTTTTTCCTTAAATACCTCCCTGCCGTCAAGCGCTGAGGTTATGACCACGAACAGTTTCCGTTCGGGATTTCCCGGGGCAGGTACCGGGATTGATATTCCGGCATGCCTGTGAAATCCCGGCTCAATAACCAGGTTTTCTATCCTTCCGGAATCGAGTATTTCACCGACTGCACAATCCCAGTGGGTTTCCCACTTTATGGTAAAATTATTACCTGCCAGCCCATCATTGAATATTTCCAGTTCACGATCGATTCTGCTTCCCGGCGCATACCTGTCAGTATATTCTGGCCATCTGGCAGGATCGGAATCCGGACCATTCATCTTATGTATGCCGATATCCATTACAAGGTACGGATGGAAATATCTCTGTGCCCAACGGGTAACCGGGGAATACCATCCGTCAATACCATCTTCTCTGTCCTTGTAATAGCAGGACTGTTTCCAGGCATGTTTCTCCCTGTTCATCCCATTAAGGAAATTCGGCCAGTAATTAATAAAATCCCAGCCTGCGACATATACGATATCCCACCGCCTCATATCTCCCCCGTAATAAATGAATTCTTCAATCCCCCCTTCTGAGGATGACAATACCGGTCCCCATCTGATACGGTCTGCCCAGTGCCAGGCATACTCACCCATGCCGGTAATAATCTCCGCAGGCCTGGGGTAATCCACATAATGAAGCATGGCGAAGGCATGTCCTGCCGAACCGTCTATCCTTGCAGGTTTATTCACCTGGTCATCTTCAAAAACAAGGGGACGCAGGGGATCTGCCTTTTTTATGGAATCAATCAGCACAGGAACCCAGCCGGGTTTTGCTTCATTCTGCAGGCTGTACCTGCATACACTCGGGTGGTTGCGGCATACCTGTGCCAGTTCAATGACTGCCCGGGGCAGGTACTCATCATTCCAGTTCTGTGTCTGGCATCCGCGGATAGCAGTTTCCGGTATAAGCATGAATCCTGTCTCATCCGCTGCATCCATCATGTATTCAGTAGGTGTCGACTGGTGAATACGGTTTGCACATATTCCCAGGCGCATATAACGTTTCCAGGTCTCCGGACAACCCATGGTACTATCTGTGGGAGGCAGAAATGCCGGTGACACGGAATAGCAATCATACTCACTCATTGCCGGTTCGGGTGTGCCGTCACTCACCTGGTTTATACGGACTCCGTTGACCAAATAATAAAAAGGCCCTTCCGTCCATTCCACAAAGCCAAAACGCTGAACCCGTGAATCAAGCTTTCTGTTTTTCTCAAATAAGGAAATATTCAGGTTATGCAACGTGGCTGTATAATCCTCATGGAATGGTTTGTTCGGCCACCAGTAGCTGGTTGATCCCAGATTCCATGTTACCGGCGGTACGGTGATTTTTTTTGTCTCTCCCTGACCGATGATGACTGTCACAGGTTCAAACTCAGGATAGTCCCATTTAGCCCCATTCCAGGAGGTAAGTTCGGATCGTATGGATACCCTTTTCTGCAGGTCTGTGCCGTTATGGATCCAAAGATCATATTCCAGTGATCTGTCTGCCACAGATGGCCGAACAAAAACATCGCTGATAAATATGCCCGGCAGAACCGTAAGCCGGATGAATTTCGTTATTCCATAACTGAATTTTGTCGCCCAGCCGGATTCTGATGACCATTCCGGCTTTGTGTCAGGATAATCCCGTGATTCATCATAAATAAATGCATGAGGGACTTCATAATTGTAATGCCATTGCGGATGAGAAACGACCCTTAGTTCATACTCTTTCCCTGGATCGACATAACGGGTAATATCGACATCAAAAGGCATCATCGGGCCAACATGACCACCGACATTGACATCGTTCAGATAAACTTCACAACCATGATTCACACCACCGAAATTCAGATGCAGGCTCTCTCCTTTCCTGAAACCCGGTATCCTGATGATGCGTCTGTACGTGACATGATCCCTGACAGATTTCTGGTCAACGAGTGGCTTATCCTGCATATCAGAGTTATAGCCTCCGCCGGGAACTTTAATGCTTCTCCAGGGACCGTCATCGATACTAAGGTCCCATGCTGTATCAGAGGCCAGGTCGAAGGACCGTCTCGTTTCACGGGAGCATCCCAGGCTCAGGGTTAAAAGAAGACAAACTGCAAGTTGCGGGGGATTCATATATGTTCAAGGTTCAATGGAACGTGAGTCATGAGTAGTGAGTAGTGAGTCGGAAGAAAAGAGTTACAGGTTCCAGGTTCAAAGAATCGTGAGTCGTGAGTCGTGAGTCGTGAATCGGAAGAGGAAGAAGTTCCTTATTCCTGCCCGCCCGTGCCGATCCGCCAGCTGGCGGATCGGGCGGGGTCCCAAATCTTTCTTTCTTCCTAACAGCCTAATAGCCTTCAGCCTAAAAGCCTTCTTCATACTCACTACTCACTACTCACTTCTATTATGGCTGGTTGCAACCCTTCAGCCGAAGCTTTGAGAATGATCTTTCCCTGCTCCCTGCCAGACCTGATGATCACCTGGCATCTTCCCTGGTATGCTTTTCTCCTGGGTAACCTGAAGCTCTCAGAACCTAAAGGATTGGAGCTGCCAACGGCGGCAATAGTTCCAGGTCCCTGAAGGTCAAATTCCACCAGGTTTTGTGTTTTAGGGTTGCGGAACCCGTTTTCATCAACAAGCTCGACGGTTATGAACGACAGGTCCTGTCCGTCTGCTGTGATCTTATCCCTGTCTGCCGTCAGTTGTATCCTGACAACTTCTCCTGCTGTGCGAAGTTCTGAAGAGGTCATCTCATTCTGATTATCATAACCGACTGCCCTGAGTGCACCTGGCTGCCAGGGAACGGTCCACCTCGTTATAAATTCAGTCTCACGGGAACATGGTTTTTTCCCCAGTGATGTATCATTCAGGAATAATTCAACTTCACTGCAATTTGAATATACTTCAATATCAATCGGTTTGTTCTCATAACCAGGCCATGTCCAATCTGCAACCACATCCTGCCAGTGCCATATACTCCAGTCAGCATGTCTGGGATTAACCATGCTAAAAGTCGGTACGGGCGGTTTAATAAAGATGGATATGTTCTTACCATCCATCCATAATGCATCACGATAATAGGATTGCGGCCTTTTGTACCCGCACACGTCTATATCCCCGCAATATGCATAGGTCCACGGGAAAAAGCTTCTGTCCATATAATAACCCAGCCAGCCGATGCTGGCTTCCCCGAGATAGTCATAGCCTGTCCATACAAAATCACCTATAACCCAGGGATGATCGATAACACCCATCCAGTACTCAAATGCTTCCAGGGGAAAAGATTCGGATGCATACATGATGCGTTCAGGCATGCGCATATGATCACTCTCATAAAGATCACGTTTATAGTTATACCCGGGTATATCCAGGGCAGCAATGAACGGATCCATAGTGGGGTTCACACCATTCACTGCCGATGTTATCGGTCGCGTGGGATCGAGCTTCCTGAAATAATCGGCCTGGAGCCTGGCCAGCTCTGCACCTTCCGGCGTGGCCCTTTCTGAAATTTCATTACCAATGCTCCACATGATCACCGACGGGTGGTTTCTGTCGCGGAGAACTATGCTTTCTATGTCCCTTTGCCACCATTCATCAAAATACAGATGATAGTCCTGTGGATTGTTCCCTTTCCTCCACATATCAAATGATTCATCGATCACCATCACGCCCAGCCGGTCACAGGCGGAAAGAAAAGCCGGTGAAGGAGGGTTATGGGCACAACGTATGGCGTTAAAACCGCTTGCCTTCATAAGTTCGACTCTTCGTTCTTCTGCCCTGTCAAAGGCTGCCGATCCCAACGGTCCGTTATCATGATGGACACAACCACCTTTGAGCAATATCTTTTTACCGTTCAACAGGAATCCATTCTCAGCACTGTATGCAATCTGGCGGATTCCAAAGCTAGTTCGAACCGCATCCGCCGGTGACTGGCCGCTCCCACTGCCAGGGTTACCAAGTTCACTGACAGCGGTATAGAGGGTCGGTGATTCAACTGACCAGAGCTCAGGAATATCCACAGTAAGTTCCTGGACTATTTCAAGAGAACTGTTGCCACCTATAAGACTGTCGGTTGAGATCTCTGCAACTCCTTCCCCTTCAGGGCTTACCAGCCTGGTAAACAGAGTGACCTCTCGTCGAACATCTGAACTGTTGACCAGGGCTGTTTTTACCCTTACTATTGCAGATTGTTCATCTATCCGGGGAGTGGTGATATATGTTCCCCACTGGGCAATGTGAAGGGGATCTGTAACAGTGATCCATACATGCCTGTAGATTCCAGATCCGGGATACCAACGGCTGGTCCTCCCCTCATTTTTCACTTTAACAGCCAGCACATTTTCCTGGCCGTATAAAAGTTTATCGGTAATATCGTACCAGAAGCTGGTATAACCATACGGATGATTGCCCAGATGATGGCCGTTGAGCCATACATCAGCGTTCATATAGATACCTTCGAACATAAGACAAACCGTTTTCCCGGCAACCTTTCCCGGTACAAGAAATGTTTTCCGATACCAGCCTGTCCCTCCAACGGTAAAACCATAATCAACACTTCCGATGGCAGTGGAGTCAACCGGGGATTCTGTTCCAGGTATATCTTCAATGCTCCAGTCATGGGGAAGGTCTACCGGCCGCCAGGCTGAATCATTAAAATCCGGTTTTTCAGCACCGTCGATATTCCCCCTGTGAAACTGCCAGCCAAAATCAAACAGTTGTTCAGTGCGCGGTTTATCTGCCGGAAGTTCGAGGGTATTACGACTCTGTTTTCCCGTGCATCCCGCAAGTAACAAACTTAAAATCAATACAATAAGATTCAATTTAAAAATATTGCCCATGGTTAAGGTATTTGGTGATTAATCAGGTTATTATTCAAGGTTTTCATAAACTTATCTTCCTTGTTTGCAGGGTATCTGTTTTCAGGCAACACTGTTAAGAGCTGCAGCGGGAGGCATGACCTTTACAGTCTTTGTATGTATCAGCCTGTCAAGCAGCTCATCCAGGAATGTTGAACTCAGGGGGCCCCATCCTTCATCATCCAGCCCATGAGTATTGAATATGAACCAGCCAGGGGGGCCTTCCAGGAAAGCATTGACAGTCCCATTCAGGTATTTATCACAATTATCCGGTCCGTATGAGATACAGGTCAGCTTTGTTTGTCCGGCATAAGGTAAGGGATTGAAAACCGGTCCTCCCGTCCGGAAAGCTTTTACCTGTGTCACAAGCCATTTTTCTATTTCCGGGGTTGAAGCATTATATGCGAAATTATAGATGGATTCACCTGCATTAAATCCTTTAAGCTCCCGGTTAAAAACATCCAGGCAATTCAGGATCGATGTCCTGGCTTCCTCCAGCGGCATCTTTGTCAGATCCTGGTGGTCGTAGCTATGCGGCATGATTTCATGGCCCCTTGATTTCAGGTCATTCCATAACCCAAAGTCCCCAACCTTCCAGGCATGATATTCATTGGGCAGTTTGAAAGTTTTCAGGTGGGCAGTGGCAATAACATTGATGCAGGCAGACAGGCTGTATTTCTCATAGATATCCGCAGTCTTAATGCTGGATTTTTCAAAACCATCATCAAAGCTGAGGGTGATGATATGCCTTTTATCTGTCGAACAGGCAGGGAAAGTTGCTGCAGCTACCAATCCGGCTGTCCCTAAGCCGATATTTCTGATCGCCTGCCTTCTTGTGAGTATTGATTTCATGATATAAAGTTTTGGTGTGACCTGTAAACATGAAGTCCGAAGACCGAAGTCCGATGTCCGATGTCGGGAGTCAGCATTTTACTCTTCCGATTTCCGACCTCCGTCTTCCGTCTTCCGACTTCCATCTTCCGACTTCCATCTTCTGTCTTCCGTCTTCCGTCTTCTGTCTTCCGTCTTCCGTCTTCTTTTACTCCTTTATTCAAAACTGAACCGGTCCAGGTTGAACAATTCCTGTCCCTGTCCTGTAAATCTCAGAATAATATCCCTGGTTCCTCCAAAGGAGGCAAGGACAGTATCCATAGTCTGCCATACATCCCAGCCACCGGTATTCCGGATAAGGAGTTCGCCTGCCTTTTCTCCCGAAAGGCTGTCGAGCAGGACTTCTATTATTCCTCCTTCAGACCCTGATGACACCCTTGCAGAGAAATGGTTCTGATATTCGTAATCCAGTTTAACATTAGGAAATTTTATCCAGCTCCCGTTTGTGACATGGTGCATATGAAAATCCGTCTCACCATGTTCCCTGTATTCAATATTTCCTGATTTGTCGAAATAATCCTCGGCTTCGATCCACTCTGAGGCATTGTACCAGCCCACACCTTCCCGTGTCGGTTCCACCCTGGCAATATCTCCATTATCCCTGTAATGTATGAGTTCAAGGCAGGTTTTCCTGTATTTATCTGTGGGGAACAGGTCATGATATGCCACATACCATTGTCCCTTGTAACTGAATACAGACCCATGCTCATTGCCTTTCCTGCCGTGGCCTATAATGGTACCCCTATACCGGTATGGACCCTCTACGCGATCAGAGACGGCATAATCAAGTGCGTCGAAGGAAGCACTCCCGGTCCTGGAATACAAAATATAATATATCCCTTCTCTTTTCCATACAAAAGGTCCTTCCATATATCCCTTATTATCTTCAATAATAATTTCCCGAATCTCCGGTTTCAGTAAGGTCATATCCCCGCTGAGCTCCGCCATAAAGCATGCTCCATTGCCCCAGAACAAATAATTTCTTCCGTCATCATCAGTAAAAACTGCAGGATCTATATTATAGTACCAGCCTGTGAATCCGGCCGGTTTGTCCTGGTCATCCACCAGCGGATGTCCCAGTGCATCACGGAAAGGCCCGCAGGGATTATCAGCCACGGCGACGCCTATTTTACCTTTCCAAATACCTTCCCTGTCAGAGAGAGGAAAATAAAAATAAAATCTTCCGTTCTTTTCCGCACAGTCAGGTGCAAAGCAATGATCAGGATCGACTGCCCAGGTAATATCT
>Ga0172364_10002382_pt1 | contig 14919 bp, 14 predicted proteins | sample LakKivSesite10cm_FD_114545 | JGI IMG/M metagenome (GOLD analysis project Ga0172364, IMG submission 114545) | Sediment microbial communities from Lake Kivu, Rwanda - Sediment site 10cm | ecosystem: Environmental > Aquatic > Freshwater > Lake > Sediment | place: Rwanda: Western Province, Lake... | reverse complement strand
TCAACTTGGCTTCCTCTTTTGTTCTATATGAGATGAGGCGACTATCAATATTTTTTATTCGATATGATTTGCGAATCCTTCTTTTTTGAACTACCTCATGACCCATGTATCTGGCCAAACATATTTCCGCTTCAGCTCCCTTATAAATTACTCTTTTAGTCACGCCAGCTCACATCCACCATATCGGTTCTAAAACGTTGGTCAATGGTACTTTCACCGATATCCATTCTTATGCCGCTGTTGTACATCAATACACCCAACCAAGCAATCATGGCACCATTGTCGACGCACAAGTCTTTAGAGGGAACAAAAAAACGTGCACCACGCTCACTTGCCATAGTGTTTACCATATCTTGAAGTCTTTTGTTGGCGGCAACACCTCCCCCCAATAGCACCTCATACTTTTCAGTATGTGCCATTGCACGTTCAGTAACTTCAGTTAATGCAGCAAAAGTTGTCTCTTGAATAGAGTAACATATGTCCTCAAGTTTTTTTCCGCAATTGTAATATTGTTCAGCCGCTGTTAATAAACCCGAAAATGCAATGTCCATGCCTTTTATTGAGTAGGGCAGTTCAAGGTAATTTTTTCCATTCTTTGCAAGTTCTTCAATCTTTGGCCCACAAGGAAAATCCAAACCTACGGTTCTGCCGAATTTATCCAGACAGTTTCCTATTCCTATATCTAATGTTTCGCCAAAAACGCGATATCGTCCCTCTGCAAAAGCTATAACCTGAGTATTTGCACCCGATGTATAAAGTAACACCGGGTCTTTACAATTGTCGATTGTTCCCCGTCCAATCTCCAGATGAGCAACACAATGATTAACGCCCATGATTGGTTTATTTAATGTAAGTGAAAGTGCTCTTGCTGCTGTAGCGGCGGTTCTCAAGCAAGGGCCCAAGCCAGGGCCTTTTGAAAAAGATATTAGATCAATATCATTAAAATCGATATTTGCCTTATTTGTGGATTCTCTAATTAATTCTGCAACAAATTCAGCATGATGATTTGCCGCTTCTCTGGGATGTATGCCACCCTGTTTCGGTCTATAAATCTTGATAACATTGGAAAGAACTCTGCATTTTTTCTTAACTTCCTTTACAACACCCACACTTATTGTATGAGCGGTTCCTTCTATGCCAAGACAGATCATAATTGGAGGTTGTAAAGAGTAACGATATAAAATAAATTTGGTTCATGAACAAAATGGTTATTCTTCTACTACATACTCATCATACAAATAGATAACCCCTTTCTTAAAAAGAACGAATATAGTTAATATTACGATAATTACTATAGCAATTATTGCCAATGGCCATGAGCGCTCAAATGATATTTTTTCGTCATAAGTTGAGACGGAGCCATCTATTGTATTGTATGAATATTCCCATCTGCCGTCGTTATTGAAGTCAATAAGATATAAGCCTTCTTTTGTAGTTCCTATTGCAGTTGCATTTTCATTAATTACATTATAAAAGAGAACGCTTCCGCCTTTGGTATTAATTAAATAATGCGTTATTCCGTTAATTTTTATCTCGTTTACATCTAAATTATATTTAGAATCAGAACCTAGTTGTATTTCTAGAGTATCACTAAGTCCATCGTTGTCATCATCTGTGTCCCCTACATATTTGCCATCAGGCGAACTGTTATCTGGAATGCCATCATTATCTGTATCCAATGGATAATCTTCTGGATCAGTGGAATTGGTTCTGTAAGAAAATTCCTTCACATCAATCCATCCATCACCATCTGCATCTAAGTTAATTTCAACAGTCAGTGGTGGTGACCATGAACCTTCTCCACCATACGCATCTTTATGTTTAACCCTAACCTCGAAAAAACCAGATGAACTCCAAGAATGATGCTGAGAAATCGAGGTATCGGATTCTTCTAATTTTACCCAACTACTATATGTTCCATCGCCCCAGTCAAACATCCAGTAAGATTTCGTATCAATGGTTTTTATTACATATTCGTAATCTACATTTGCATAACCTGATGTATCACCCACGGGTGGGGCAGGGATGTATTGATTATAACTGGCCTTTAAATTTGCATTATTAGAATTCAAAATGCAATTTGATAGCAAGAAAAATATGGAAATAAGCAATATCAAATAAAATGTGGACTTTAAGATAACTGCATTCTTTTTCAAATTACTTGTATTTTTTAACATTCTTTTGCATCCCATCAATTAACACAGCATTATCACTAATATGTCATGTTAATTGGCGTTTAGTGCATCCTATATATTACAGATAAAAAATGAATAAGTCTCTATATAAACTTTTGTGCTTCAATAAAGGCGTTACTTACTAATTCCAATTTCGGCTTCCAATTCATCAATTTCCCAGTTTTTCACAAGTTTTCCAGCGGGTTTCTCAACATAGGAGATTTTCTTTGATCTCGTTTCTTCTTTTATATAATTCTCCCACTGCTGAAGCATCTTTTTTCTTTCAGAATCTACCTTTATTTCGGTAGAAATCTTATCCTCAACATTCAAATCCAATTCCTTTCGCATAGATTGAATTCTTCGAACTATTTCACGCGCAAAGCCTTCTGCTTCAAGCTCGGGCGTAAGAGTTGTATCTAGGAAAAGAACGATTCCATCAACTTCATCTCTTGCAAAATGTTCTTTTTCTTTTTCAACTATTTCAAAGTCATCCTTTGTGAATTGTACTTTTTCGCCTTTCAAATCCAATGTTATCTTCTTGTTTTTCATGAGTTCTTCGTACAGTTTGTCTTTGTCCAAAGTGTTTATTTTTTCAGTAAAGAACTTGGCTTTTTCTTTAAGCTTTGGACCAATGCGCGAATAGTTTGGCTTCACCGATTTCGTCATAAATTGTGTCGTATTTCTTGCAAAAGAAATAGTTTTTACGTTAATCTCTTCATTTAACAAATCCAATAGATCTTTCAATGAATTTTCAGTTTCTTTACTACAAACGATAGTCGCACTGTTCAATGGATATCTGACTTTTATTTGAGTCTTTGATCTCAACGCTCTGCCAACTTCCACCAATTTTCTTATCTGTTGCATGCCTTTTTCTAGCTCTTCATCAATCTGTTTTTCATCTGGTTTTAGATAGTCGCAAAGATGAATGCTCTCGGGCATATCGTCTGTCATTAAATTGAGATATATTTCTTCAGTTATAAACGGAATGAACGGAGCTGAAATCTTGGACAATCCTAAGAAAATAGCATACATCGTGGAATATCCTGAGAGTTTGTCTTCAGTGTCTTCCTCAACCCACAGACGTTTTCTCGACCTTCTTAGATACCAGTTGCTAAAATCATCTATAACAAAGTTTTCTATGGCTCTTGCAGCCTTGTGAATTTCGAAGGTTTCTACATATTTCCTAGTTTCTAAGACTGTCTTGTTAAACCTGCTCATTATCCATTTGTCTAAAAGTTGTCTTTTGTTTTTAGTAACATTATCTTTCTTTGGATCAAACTTATCTAAAGAGGCATACGTGGTGAAAAAGTTGTAGGAATTCCATAGAATTAGAATGAATTTACCAAGAGTATCTTTAACTGCTTCTTCATAAAATCGCGTAGACATCCAGGGGGCATTTGTTGATATCAAGTACCAACGAAGGGCATCATCACCCTCATGATCGAGAATAATATTTGGGTCAGCGTAGTTTTGTTTGCTTTTGCTCATCTTTTGGTTGTCTTTATCTAAAACTAAACCCAGAGTTAACACATTTTTATAAGTTGGTTTGTCAAACAAAAATGTAGATATTGCAAGTAAAGAATAAAACCAACCTCTCGTCTGGTCGAGCGCTTCACTTATGAAATCCACAGGATAATTTGCTTTGAATTTCTCCTTATTTTCAAACGGATAATGCCACTGAGCAAAAAAGGCAGAACCTGAGTCATACCAGCAGTCGATAACCTCTTTTTCGCGTTTCATTTGAGATTTGCATTTCGGACATTTCACGACCAGCTCATCTACAAATGGTTTGTGCAAATCATAATCCTTTGGAAAAGATTCGCTCAAACTCTTAAGTTCATCAACACTGCCAACGCATATGGTGTTTCCACATTTTTTATTGGTACAAGTCCATATGGGCAATGGTGTTCCCCAGTATCGATCTCTGGAGAGAGCCCAGTCCTTTACATCGCGTATGAAATCTCCAAACCGCCCTTGCTGCAGGTGTTTTGGATACCAATTAATCTGATCATTATTTTTAACTAAGGATTTCTGTACCTTTGACATGGCTATAAACCAGGATTCCATAGCATAATATAACAATGGGGAATCGCAACGCCAGCAGAAAGGATATTCATGGGTATGTTCTCTTGTTCCTTCCAAAAGTCCCTTTTCTTGCAGATATTCAATGATGTTTGGATCCGCATCTTTTACAAATTGGCCTTTCCAAAGAGTAACCTCATCTGGGAAGGTTCCATCTAGTTTTACAAGTTGAACAACAGGCAAATCGTATTTTTTGCCAACATTGTAGTCATCTTCACCAAAAGCTGGTGCAATATGAACAATGCCTGTTCCGTCTTCCATTGTTACAAAATCTGCATTAACAACATACCAAGCCTTTTTTTCCGGCTTTGCATAATTAAACAATGGCTCGTATTCTATATGTTCAAGTTTTTTTCCAGGAAAACTGTCAAGCAACTCATATTCCTGACCTTTTAGCAAAGCGCCAGTCCTTGCCTCTGCAAGAATCAAAGTTTGTTTGTTGTACCTTATTTTTACATAAGTCTCATTTGGATGAACGGCAAGTGCAACATTTGATAGAAGTGTCCATGGAGTTGTAGTCCATGCCAAAAAATACGCATCTTCATTTTTCAATTTGAATTTTACAAAAATAGACGGCTCTTCGATGGTCTTATAGCCTTGTGCAATTTCATGGGCTGACAGTGCTGTTCCACAACGTGGGCAGTATGGTACTACTTTGTGGCCCCTATATAGCAACTTTTTCTCCCAAGCCTGTTTTAAAGACCACCATACCGACTCAATATAATCGTTTTTAAAGGTAATATAAGGGTCATCCATGTCAACCCAAAATGCTATGCGACGGGTCATATCAACCCATGCTCGTTCGTATTTTAGAGTACTTTTTTTGCATGCTTCATTGAATTTTGCTATTCCGTATTTCTCAATGCCTTGTTTGTCTTCAAGTCCAAGCTGTTTTTCTACCTCTATTTCCACAGGTAAACCATGGGTGTCCCAACCCGCCTTTCTTAAAATATAGTGTCCATTCATTGTCTGATATCGCAAAACTAAATCTTTCATGACTCTTGTGAGAACGTGTCCTGGATGAGGCATACCATTTGCAGTTGGTGGGCCTTCTAAAAAAACGTAAGGCTTGCAGTTTTTTCTTTGTTCAATAGACTTTTTAAATATGTCGTTCTCTACCCAAAATTTCTGAATTTTTCCTTCGACTTCTTTTGGATTGTATTTTTGAGGCGGAGATTCAATCATTGTTTTTTACCTATTGAAACGACATCTTAATTGCAAAGTCCGTTAAAATCGTTTCCATTGATTTCCAATCAATAATTTCTGATATCATCTAACTTCATAAATTCTCTGATTAAAGATGTAGCGTAGCTTCCTTTTTGCAATTCAAATTTTAATGTAAGTGCAGATTTATCTTCATTTAATTCATCATCATGTAGTTTAAATTCTAAATTTTTAACAGGAGCAAGTATCGGACGTCTTGAGCCAGAGGACGAAAGGCTTGGAATCTGTGGAATGACAAAATCTTTCAGATTGAGTTTTTCGTTATCGATGATTTTGTGCTCTATTTCGCCCATCTCGCCTTTTGCAAAACCAGAATCATAACCAACTAGAAGACCACCCACAAATGCTTTTCCCTTTGAAATTTGTGCATTCACTTTTTCAATATTGTTTTTTGTAACATCTACTCCGCTTTCATCGATAACGCCATTTCTAACTGGTAGAACGACATCACCAACTATTGCCTTATTTAGAGGTAAACCTCCTTTTATACGTTCACTTAAGATTCTATTGAAAAGATAAGACTGATATGCATAAACAAACATGGTCAAAAGATTATTTGGCAATTGTTTTAAAGCGCCAACAAAATCTTTTGGGTTGACGACCAACTTATTTAAGATGGCCTTTTCAAAGTTTAACTCATTTGGATAAGAGGCTAATGCTTCGGAAAAATCATACGTTTTTTGTAATCTTGCTCTTAACGTATAATTAAGTTCATCTTCACCATCAATAGGATTTGCAATATAACTCATCACAGCTTTTTCAAGATCATCAAGAACAATGTATTTTCCAACGACATGAGTAATTGATCTGACGGCACCAAAACGCTGTACACCGTAAAAATTTGGAAAGCCCCCGTTTTTCAGTATAATTGAAGCAATTTCTCGTATCTTTTCTAATTTTACATCTTTATTGATCTTTCTTATAGCTATCTCAAATCTATTCCCAACAAGAGCTCCTATTTTGATAGGACGGTCAGAGCGATAGATGTTGTCTATAGAGACATCTTTGATTTTTACTTTAGACAAATCATCCACAGAAACTTTATAAAACGACATCAACCTAGTAGTTTTTGCCCTTTTGTCTTTGGTACCTGCAAAACTAACTCTATCGCGAGATATGTGCAGTCTGTCGGATAACTCCCTAACTAAAATGTTTGTTTCCCAGTTATTGGCTGTGACATCGGCGATGACAAAACGCCCATCTTCCTCATTAGGTGGATAATTGGATATCTCTTTTACTACAAAATCCTCAGAAATAAAGCGCAGCTTACCGCCTATTCCAAAATTTGATGTTAAAAAAGTTTCAATACCTATGTTTTTTTCAGCGCTTGAGGATTGCATTTTACTTTTTACTTTTTCCTTCAAAAGTCTTGCTAAAGGTTTTTACTTCGTCTTCCAATTGTTTGACTGTCTTTTTGAGTATGTCTTCTGGCTCTCCTTTTTTAACTCTAATATACAGACGCCGTTTATTTGACTCAGGGTGATCTGCCATATATGCTGCGTAATCTACATCTTCATTTTGCAACAGTAACTGCACAATAGGATTTAGTATAGTTTCATTTTCTCCAGTGATTTCTAATTCGATTTCTTTGCTTGTTTTTTTGATTGTTTTTAACTCCATTAATAATCGCTCCTTTCAGATATAACATTAAAATTTATTCAAATCATACTCGCCATAATCAACTGCTATTTTCCTCTTTTCTTTGTTACCGCAGTTTTTGCATTCTAGATAATTTTCTTTTTTTGCGAGCGGTTGTCTGCATTTTTCACATAGCGCTCTGATTACACCTAGATCTCTGTCCTTTGTAATGAGCTGTAGGCTAGGATGCACTTGCGTAACTTTTGCTCGTATAATATCTCCAAACGCATATGCATCAGATGCGTCTTTTACATATGATTGAGATACTTCAGAGATGCGCAGTGTTCCGTTCGTGTCACCAGATATTGCTCTATTTTTGCCTATGACGTGAATTATATCAACTATTATCATGGACGATTTTATGGCGCGAACCTCGCCAAGGACTATATCTCCATTTTTTAATATCACCGGAATACTAGTCAGTGGTTTTACGGTTGCCTTTTTATGTTTTTCATCCACAACATAAGTTCCAACTCTAGCAGCCCTGATAATGCCTTCTTCTTCAAATGTGCCGTCTCCAGCTAACAATTCCTCAGAAGTAGACAGTTGATCTCCAGGCAATACTATTTTATTTTTTGTCATCATTTATCTCCAGTTACAAATTATACGGATAGAATTAGGCAATGTAGTACCTATTTTAAATGTTATGGTATTAAAATTAAGTGCAAAAAGAATTATAAATACCTTACCATTTCGGTTCTCCTACAAAAGTAACATATGGTGTGAAAAATGACAAGAAAACCTGGAAGCATGTACCGCTATTGCAGAGGAATGGTCACTACAAGAAGAGAATATATGGGTGGTGTGCCAGCTTCACGTATTACACAATTTGTCATTGGAAATAAAAAAGCAGATTTTCCAATTCACTTAGGATTAATTGCAAATGAACGATGCCAAATAAGACATAACGCCTTAGAATCAGCTCGTATAGCTGCAAATAGAAACATGGAAAAAAAGGTAGGAATTGCCAATTATCTTCTAATAGTAAAAGTTTATCCACACAATGTAATAAGAGAAAACAAACAGGCAACCGGCGCAGGCGCAGACCGTGTATCACAAGGTATGAGAGCAGCATATGGAAAAGCTATTGGGACTGCTGCAAGGGTGGAGCCAGATCAAGTTATAATGACAATTGATACTACAGAACAACATCTGCCTCATGCAAAAGATGCTCTTCGCAAAGCATGCGCAAAAGTTCCTACACCGTGTAGGGTTAGCATAGAAAGAGATGCATGATCGTATAAACAATTCTAAGAACTACTTTCTAAAAGTATTTTATTATATACGGAAACATTATAAAAAACAAGATAGACAAAGATATAATAAGAGAGATGTTCTTTACTGCTTTTTCACGTTTTTCATCTGAAATATCTTTTTTAGCTCTTTTTATTAAAGAACTAATAGCATCGTTGAATAGATACCCTCCATCAAGTGGAATCATCGGGAGAACGTTGAACAGGGCAACGGCAAGGTTTAACCAGAAAATCCAATACAATGCGTTTACAATAATCCAGAATAAATCACTTGGAATGACGCCAAGAGGCCCCGTTATTATATACGAATCAGTGAACGGTGAAACAATTGGGTTGTAGCCCTGCAAATAACCTATGAATGGAATGATATAGAATGTAAGAAAACCATCTGGAAATTGCGAAAAAGGATTCTTTAAAATTGATAAATAATCTTCATAGCCAAACGTTGAAAACCATGTTCCAAGATAACCTCGGCCGGCGTACGACTGGTTTTTAGTATAATTGGCCATATCTGCAAGCACAACACTTTTTGTGAATTCATTTTTACCTTGTACGTAAGTTACGTTTACTGTTTGACCAGATTTAGTTTTGAAAAGAGCTAAAGAATATTCTTCGAAACTTGTTACGCGAGTATCGTTGAAATATGTTAGAACTATACCTCTTGAAAGACCGATTTCTTCGGCGGGAGTGCCTTCCTCTATATAAGTGACGCCGACACCATCTGCAGCTGGTTGTACTGAGGACATGAAAACAAAAGATATGAGTAGGATGCTAACAAAAACGACTACAAAATTCGAAGTTGGTCCCGCAGCGTAAATTCTCATACGATGCTTTGGCTCTGCTTTTTTTAATTCCTCTTCATCGGGTTCACAAAACGCCCCTAATGGAACAATTAGATAGAGCACGCCTAGTGACTTAACCTTTAATTTACTTACAAATGTTAGAATGCCATGAGAAAATTCGTGTGCGATAATTGCCACAATCAACGCAAGTATGATATAACCTATATATTCAAGAGGAAGTACGGGATTTATTCCTGGAAGTATCAATGCAACTTCTATACCTGGTAATCTTTCTATCTGCTCGGGAGTGAAACCCAAAACAGCCCAAGCTTGCCAGATGAGTACTGCCATCATTACAAACATCATAATAAAACAGAGCACAATGCCAGAATTTCCAAATGCTCTCCAGAATCTTTTTTTACTGGCTATTTTTTCTAGAAAGCCTACTCCCTTTTTTGTGCGCAGCAGTAATGCAGGGCCCCATAGAGAGATATCATATTTTTTAAGAATGCCCTTCTTGTGCAAGATTGCAACTAGGAAAGCATAAATGAATATTATTGCAAAAAAAATTAGCAAACCTTCTATTAACGACATAATACCTTTGGTGGAATAGATAGTTGTTTATTAAAGTAACTGGCGAAATAGTTACAGACAAATTATGTTTTTTTCATTTAACAAATCTATCAAATCTTTACACCATTTCAATTTCTTCAATTTTAAAGTTTTATCTTTGTTTTCTGAAAAAGAATAAGGGCCGATCTCGTTGTTAAAGTCAAAACCGATTAGAGATATTTTTTTAGCATGAAAGTGCTCAGCAAGAAATACTGCTCTGTCTCCATCCGTGAAACCTCCGAAATTATGAAGATTTTTATAGGGGTTGGGATTTGTTTGAGTCGATCCAACTATTTTCCCTTTAAACATTGGTACATAATTCTTGATTTTATCGATGTTATCTCCGTGAGCATGTATTACAACTATACTTCCAGCTAAATTTGCCTTCAATTGATCTGGTACTTTGCCATCTAAGTCGGTTACAACAATATCTGAAATTATGTTGTGCTTTAGCAGCGCACTTGTCGCACCGTCCGCAGAAATTTTTAATGCATTAGAAAACATTTTTTTATACTTGATTATGGAACTTTCTAAAGAAGGACCTGCACCAAAAATTATTATCTCTTTATTTGTAATCAAATTCTCTAACGAATGAAGAGAAAACAGATTTTTTTGTTTTAATAAACTATCTAAAACAGATGCTGCTTCCTCATCTTTTTCAAGAGGAAAGTGAAAATCCGTAATTATTTTTATATAAATTGGTTCCCAGTCTCTGTAATCCATGTATCTAACTTTTCTCAATAAGCTTGGTTATCTGTTCTTCAATTTCCAACTCTTTGTTCTCGGTCGTAAATATGTCTCCTATATAGTGATAGGTTATCGCGCCTACAATTGCTATCATAATACCCGTACTTACATAACCAATAAAAGTGGCTTTTAGAAATGGATCTATTGTAAAGTTCGAAGGCCCGTTAAGAAGAGCCTCGTGCAATGAGTAACAAACTGCATAAGATATGAAACCAAATGCAAATAGAGAAAATGGGTATATCCAATAAGTCCATAGATTCTTTTTATCTCTGAGATAAACATCAACCGACTGGCCAAATGTTATTATTAGCCCAGCTATGACGATTCCCCAGATCATGCTTGTAACAAACGACAAAACAGGTACAAGTACTGGCTGTGCACTTTCTGATTTAAAATCAATATTATTGTATGCCAAAAATCCACTTGCAATAAGTATCACCAAGGCAATAATCGAGGTATAGATGGACAATCTTCCCGTCTTGATACCTAATTTAAATTCTTCCCAAGCAAATGCGATTTTTCGCTCCCAGTGGAAACCTCTTATGAGAAGATATACGCCCAAAGTAAGTAGTATTGCACCAAGACCGCTTGCTGCCATGTCCAATAGAACAAAAATGGCCTCGACAATTATGACTAAAGCCATAGGAAGAATGAAATGCCTTTGAACTTTTGTGTCATCAAGAAGTTTTAAAATCTTGTAATAAGTATCTTGTAATTCTTTGGTTTGTTTCACGGTTACTCTAACAATGGAACTTATTTTTATTCGAGATTGAATAACTGGCAATATGTATTCATCTTCAGCGCCGTCAGTTACCAAAATGACATCATGGGCATTTGTTTCTTTGATTACTTTTTCCAGTTGTTCTGTTAATATCTGATCTGATTTTACGCCTACATTCATATCTCCACAAATCGTGGCTATCTCTACATCCTTGCCTTCTCTAAATAGCTGATTATAAGTAGAAATAGCTGAAAAAATAGCATTAATATCTGAATCTTCTGGATCGGCTTGACCAAGTCTAGTGGCTGCGTCGATATTGGCCTCAACCCCCAATATAGGACTCTTTATGTTGACTTTTCTCCCAAAGTCATCATCACGATCCACATTTAAAACCAAAGTTTTCATACAATTTCAATAATTACAGCAATTATTTATTATATAAGAATGTTGCTGTCGAATGAATGAAAATTGGCAACGATTTTTATATGAAATCCGCATTGCTCTGGCTGAATGATTCAAAGCAAAAAAGAGATTAAAACAAATAATTCTTCAAATTGGAAATTTATCACCATGATGGTAATATGCGTGATAGTCTGGGCTTTTGCATTTCCATTTATAAAAATTGGTTTGAATGATCTTTCATTTACCAATTTAACAATCATGCGCTTCTTTGTGGTATGCGTTGTTTTTGGTGTGATCCTTTTATTGCAGCCAAAAAGATTTTCAAAACTTCACAAAAAAGACATTCTACCAATATTCATGCTGGGATTTCTTGGAGTCATGGTATATCATCTTGGATTGAACTATGGTGAGCAGTATATTTCACCTGGAGCAGCAAGTTTGATTATTGCCACAATACCTGTATTGGTTGTCATTTCGGCCTTTATTTTTTTAAAAGAAAAGATAACTCCAAAAAAATTGTTTGGGGTCATTCTTGCCCTGGGTGGCGTTGTTATAATCTCGATATTGGGCACGCCTGATGAATCTATTGAGATAAACTACATGTATGGTGCTTTGGCAGTAGTAATTGCTGCAATAGTGGGCGCATATTATACAATTGCAGGTAAAAAGTTACTTGAACGGTATTCTGCTCTATCTCTAACAGTATATGCAATCCTCTTGAGTAGCATAACGTTGATTCCTTTTCTTTTTCTCAGCCCATCCATAATAGATCAAGTTGCAACAATGTCTATGTATAGTTGGTTTGCTGTAATTTTTCTAGGCATATTTTCTACGGTAATCGGATATACGCTATGGTATGTAGGTCTAGAAATCAAAAGCGCCTCGGATGTAGGAGTTTATCTATACGCGGTTCCAGTGTTGTCAACAATAATTAGTTACTTTTTAATTGATGAAAAAATAACGATGTTTTTTGTTTTAGGAGGCATACTTGTAATAATTGGTTTAGCGTTAGTCAATATGAATAATCGACAAAAGATTGATTAGTAAAAATATGTTTATTGAAAGATATGACAAGAATTCTTTACATGGAAAGTATCGAAGGAAATTACATCAAAGAGTTTGATGCAACGGTCATAAAGAACAATAAGGAGTACATATGTCTTGACGAAACTGCTTTTTATCCGCTTGGTGGTGGACAACCGTCGGATGTTGGTGTTTTGAAATGGGAAAATAAAACATCCGAAGTGAAAGAAGTCATCAAAAAAGGAGATACAATAGAACATATAATCAGTGGGGAAAAACCGCCCGAAGGTGCAAAGGTTCATGGAATACTGGATTGGAACAAACGTTATTCGCATATGAAAATGCACACCGCTCAACACATAGTTTCTGGCATTGTTTTTGATGATTACAAGGCAAGAACGGTCGGTAATCAGATACACGCAGATTACTCAAGAGTAGATTTTGAACCAGTATCTTTTTCAGAAAAAGACTTGGAAGAAATTGAAAACAAATTTAACAACATTGTAAAACAAAATCTTCCAGTCAAGATATATGAAGAAGAGCGAGATAGTTTAGAGAAGCGTGTTGATCAACAGAGATGCAATCTTGACCTGTTGCCCAAGTTCATAAAGAAGTTGAGGATCATAGAAATTGAAGGTTTTGATGTCTGTCCTTGCGCAGGAACGCACGTAAGAAATACAAGCGAATTATCAAAGATGAAGATAACAAAGAAAGAAAACAAAGGAAAAGACAGAGAAAGATTGATTTATACGCTTATTTAAAAATTAATTTCCACTTTCTCTATTTCTTCATCAATGCCTTTCAAAGATTTGAGCATACCTTTGATGGTATTTTTTATAAACTCTGAGGTAAATTCATTCAATTGTATATTTTTCCCATTAACTTTTACTTTCATTTTTTCACATCCTTGTTTTCTTTACAAATTGCATAAGAGACTCGAAATCGCCTTTGTATGATAGTATAGTATTGTCTCGTTCTTTCATGTTGCCCAATCTAATCTTTTTGGTTTTTTTATCGTTTGCACCTTCAATAAACACAAAATCGTAGCTTTCAAAATTATTTATTTGCTTGAGAATATTGTCAATATCTGTATTTTCCTTCAGCATAAAATCCGTTTCAACTGGCGAAGATAAAATCGCAAGTTTTGAGCCTGCTTTAGCATATTTCCAAGTGTCTTTTCCTTTTTTGTCGACACCAATCTTTTTATCTGTGATTTTTACTGCAGCTATACTGTATCCTTCTTTGCTTAGTTTTTTTATAAGTTTCACAACAAGCGAAGTTTTACCTGAACCTGATTCTCCATAGAAACCCAGAACATTAGGATTTTTCATAATAGTCACATATTAGTATATAATAAAAGTGTATATGTTTTACTTTTAGCAAAGCTTCTGAATGTTTATATCATTGATCTTTATTCACGGGTGAAAAGGAAAACAGATGAACGAAAAATTAAGGATACTATCAACAGTAAGTATTTATCATGCGCTAACTGACGGCTCAATATGTGTAATTTCGATACTCTTTCCCATCTTTAAATCAATGTTTGACCTTTCTTATACGCAAGTAGGAATTATTACGGGCGGAGGACTTTTGATAACACTTATTGCACAACTTATTATTGGCAGAATGGCAGATGGAAAAAATTTCAATATGCTACTCTCAACTGGAGTTTTATTGACAAGCCTCTCACTACTTTTACTAACTAGAAGTCAAGGATTTGCAATGCTAATTCTGTTCATTTTTGTTCTAAGATTCTCGACGAGTTTTTTTCACCCAATAGGGGTGGGGTGGGTATCCAGGATTTACAAAAAGGAAAGACTTGATTGGGCGATGGGCATACAAAGCGGGTCTGCAGATTTGGGATCATTTATTGCTATAGCAACTACACTGTATATAGCTGAAAGTAGCCATTGGACAATTCCGCTTTATATCTGGGCGATTTTTGGGATAATAGGTTTGTTTTTAGCCTTAGGGATAACACGAAATATTGACCAGGCTTACATGTCTGTAAAAAAACAATCAAAAAAACAAAGCTTAAAAGAAAATGCACAAGAAGCATTTCAGGTTATGAAAAAAATAAAATTGCTTTTACCTGCCTTTTTGATAAGCGGTGCTTCATGGGGCATAGTAATTACATATCTTCCTCTTCTATTAAACGAAAAAACGACTTTATCTTTACCAATCATAGGTATTATTGTCGCAATTTGGATTGGCATAGGTAGCATGTCTTCTTTAGCATATGGTAAAATAAGATCCCTCAT
>Ga0172364_10002381_pt1 | contig 14923 bp, 9 predicted proteins | sample LakKivSesite10cm_FD_114545 | JGI IMG/M metagenome (GOLD analysis project Ga0172364, IMG submission 114545) | Sediment microbial communities from Lake Kivu, Rwanda - Sediment site 10cm | ecosystem: Environmental > Aquatic > Freshwater > Lake > Sediment | place: Rwanda: Western Province, Lake Kivu... | reverse complement strand
TATATTCTGATCTGAGAGTGGCAACTCAAATATTGAGTATCCAGCATTAGTAAATAGATTCTTTAAACATAACTCAGCTTGATCATGTTGGTACGGCCACGCTCAAGGATGGGCGTGCTTCCCACATGGATCACCACATCCTCCTCCTTGATAAGTTTCATCTCGAGCAGCTTTTTGATAGAGTGATCGATGTAATCGTCAATGACAGAGAATTCCTGTGCCACGAAAGCCCGCACCCCCCACAGCAGGGATAGTTTGGCGAGTATCCTGGGGTTATCGGTGAAAGCAAAAATATGTGCCTGCGGGCGGTGTGATGCTATCTGGAAAGCCGTGTAACCCGAGTGTGTAAAGGTAATGATTGCCCTGGCACGTGTCTGCTCAGCCATCTTACAGGCATTATAACATATGGAATCCGACAGGTATGTCCGCGAAAATTCACGGGGTGGATTATGCCTGTAATACTTATAACCCTTTTCTGTCCAGTCGATAATGCGTTGCATGCTCTGAACCACCTCCACAGGGTACCTGCCCACGGAAGTCTCCCCGCTGAGCATCACTGCATCAGCCCCGTCCAGGACTGCATTGGCAACATCGTTGGCTTCAGCGCGGGTAGGACGGAAGTTGGTGATCATGCTCTCCATCATCTGCGTTGCAATGATGACAGGCCTGGCTTTTGCGATGCATTTCCTGACAATATCCTTCTGTATCAGTGGCACCTGGTCAAACGGAACTTCAACACCCAGGTCTCCCCGGGCTACCATGATCCCGTCGGTCATATCTATGATCTGGTCGAGGTCCTCCAATGCTTCAGGCTTTTCAATCTTGGCAATAACCTTGACAGTCGGTTGTTTGCTACGTTTGATTATCTCCCTGAGCTGAAGGATATCTGTCACGTTCCTCACAAATGAAAGGGCTATCCAGTCAGCACCATTCTGTAATGCAAACCGGGCATCCTCCCTGTCTTTATCTGTCAGGCTGGGTACCGATACCCTGGTATTGGGAAGGTTAACCCCTTTTTTCGATGCCAGTATACCACCGCTGATGACTCTCATCCTGACCGTATCTTTCCTGTTGGTGTCAATCACCTCCAGCTTGATCTTTCCATCATCCACAAGGATAGTCTCTCCGGGTGAGACGTCCTGTGCCAGCTTTTTGTAGCTCATAAACGCTTTTTCACCGGTGCCTGTGCATGGTTCAGATACAAATGAGAACTCGCTGCCGTTCACCAGTTCAACGCCGTTATTTTCCATTTCCCCAATTCGAAGTTTGGGCCCTTGCAGATCAGCCAGTATGGCAACAGAAGAATTATATTTTTTATTCAGCTCGCCAATCATTTTAATGGACTTCAGGTGATCTTCATGTGTGCCATGAGAGAAATTGAGCCGGCAGACATCGATACCCTCTTCGAACATACGCGACAGAACGGGTATATTGGTACATGCGGGCCCCAGTGTTACTACAACCTTTGTGTGTGAACGTTCATGTCTCATAATGGTACTGGTTTTTGAAATACTGAACCTAAACTGATGAATCTGATGTAAAAATAATGAAATGAATGAAAAACAGGTACTAATGTTACCAGGCTTGAATCTGTCATAAAAAAGGCAGTCCGCCAGGGGGCGGACTGTTTTGTCCTGTACTCCCGGTGGGATTATTTGATAAAATCAAGATAAGATCTGGTAAGGGTACCGAAGGACATCACACAGTTATAGTCGTATTTTTTATGGGGTTTGATGGATACCCCTATTGAGTTGAAATTTTCATCGAGCATATTTGTACGGTGACCCAGATCGGGTATGCCCTCGTCTATCAGCAGGAGCATGACGATCTGGAGAGGACTGTGGTTACCATAATCACAGTTTTCTCCTACTGTCCTGTATTTCTCCAGAAGAGATTTGTACCGTTTGTTGAATCCCTTATGTCCTGCATACCCTGACTTACCTGACTGTATGGCATGTGAACGGGCAACATTATAAAGGTCTTTTTCAGGTCGCAGCAGGGGCAGGCCCTGTACCGACATAAGGTCATCGTAAAGGGACATGGTATAATTATTCGGTTTTGTCTCTGACATCTCGAGATATCTTTTCAGGAATGTTCTGGCAAACAACGATCCGTTGGTCCTTGCCAGGTTTGTCAGCAGGATAACCCTCTTTTCATCATCTGACAGGTAATCTGCATCCGCTCCCGTATTTGCCAATAAGATTACCGATGTATCCCACTCGGCATACTGACCTGTCTGTGCAAGGAGTGCTGACAGTGTCGGTCCAGGTAAAAAAAACAGTAATAACAGGAATGCCCTGATCATAAAGGTCCGGTAATTCTCGAACTCAAAGAAACCAAATTTCTTATATAATCGGATTGCTGTGGTATTGTCTTTATGTACTTCCAGTTTCACCTGTTTATGCTTTGTTTTCAGGTAGGCCATACATGCTTCAGCCAGCTTTGTACCCAGCCCTTTGTTCTGCCAGTCTGTCCTGATGCCGAAATGATGAAGGAACATTCTTCTGCCATCGCAGGTCATCCAGGATGAACCAATAATACTTCCATCCCGTTTATCAACCATAACCAGCAACCTGCCACCCATCCTCAGCGTTTCCTCTATCGTTTCCAGGTCATCTCCCCTTTCAGGATATGATAAACCGGTATCTTCCCAGAGCAGCTTAAGCTGGGTAAAATCATCGGGCAGGAAATCTCTTATAATGAATTGGTCATTCTCCATATTTCAATGCGGCAGAAGAGCCAGACCGGCCGGATTCATAATCCCGTACAGGAATCACGGACATCTGCTTTTTCATGTCATGTGGTACTTTAAATCGATGAATTGATGCCGGTTATTCTTCTCCGGTCTTAACGACATACAGCTGTCCGGTTTCGAACCGTATCACCTTTATCCGGTCTCCTTTATTGATATAACCAAACTCGGATTTGGCATCATAAAGTTCATCCTCAATGATAACTTTGCCTGAAGGCCTGAGGACTGAATCGGCTACACCGGTTTTTCCTACCATGGATTTATAGGATATATCCACCCCTACATATCCTTCCTTTGCCTCCAGGTCAGTATTCAGGGCCAGCTCTGAAAAGGTTTTGGATTGTGAGGTTAATAACCGTTTGCCAAAGTAAAGGGAAAGAATGAAGGACAGGAACATGCTGGTTATGACAATGACAAAGGACTTAAGCACCGCCATAAAAGCGACAGAGAATTTAAAATCAAAAACCACATTATCCACCAGTGCAAGGGTCAGTCCTGCGACAATCATGATTATGCCTGTGACTCCGGTCACACCAAAGCCCGGGATGACAAATATCTCAAGAGCAAGAAGGATCAGCCCGCCTATGAAGATGAGCAATTCCCAGTTTTGTGCCAATCCCTCAAGGTAGAGGGGGGCGAAGTAAAGGACTGCCGCCACTACTGCTGCTGCCAGCGGGAATCCTATGCCGGGAGTTTGCAGTTCAAAATATATGCCACCCACGATCAGCATAATCAGCAGTCCGCTGATGATCGGCTTGAGAAGGAATCCAATGACCCTGTCGATCCATGACATATGGTACTGCTCGATCGTATAATCTTTGATCCCGGCATGAGCAAGCACTTCACTGATGGAATTAGCCTGTCCCTCGCAGTATCCGTGTCGTATAGCCTCGTCGGTTGTGAATGTGAGCACTTTGCCTGTATCGATGATCCCTTCAATGTAAATTGACGGATCAACCATTGCTTCGGCAATTCTCGGGTCACGGCGCCACCTGATAATGGTATCCTGCCCGCTGATAATGGTATCTTTGCCATGCGCTTCTGCTGTGGCTCTCATGGTCGAGCGCATATAGGACTGGTATTTATCAGGAACGACCTCGCCCGTCTGGCTGACGACCGTAGCTGCACCGATGCTTGCCCCCGGGCGCATATAAATGCTGTCGGCAGCAATGGCTATGAGTGCACCCGCTGACGCAGCATTATTATCAATGAATACCAGGACAGGTATCGGGCAGTTAAGGATGACTGTCCTGATGGAATCAGCCGCGTCCACAAGCCCGCCATAGGTATTCATATGAATAAGTATATAATCTGCTCCTGATTTAATTGCATCATCAATACTCCTCCTGGTGATCCTCCAGACCGGGGGGGCAATGTTATCCATTATTTCGAGTTTATAAATAAGGATTTTACCGGAAGATTCCCGGGTGACCGGGCCGGCAACATCCTGTGCACCGGTAAGCAGGATAAACACTATCAGTAACCGGAAAATATTAGTTAAACGTGTATTCTGTTTCATGGTATGAATTATTCCCTATTCTGTCACTAAAATACTAAAAAATGAAATACCATAATTTATCTGAGAAGTACTGCAATTTTCTGTTAACTTTACTTTTTTAAAACCGATCAGTAATGGATCTTAATACACTTTCAGCTATCTCACCGATAGATGGCAGATACCGCTCAAAGGTTCAGGAACTGGGAGCTTACTTTTCTGAATTCGGACTGATAAAATACCGCCTGTATGTTGAAATTGAATATTTCATCGCCTTATGCCAGCTGCCACTTCCCCAATTAAAGTCCTTTCCTGATAAGATGTTCAACAGGCTGCGGGAGATATACCAGGAACTGAATCTTCAGGATGCCATGATCCTTAAAGAATATGAATCCGTCACCAACCATGACGTTAAGGCTGTGGAATATTTTGTAAAAAAGAAGTTCGAAGAGCTGGAGTTGCAGCAATTCAGCGAGTTTGTGCATTTCGGCCTGACATCCCAGGATATTAATAACACTGCTGTCCCGGCATCCTTAAAGGATTCTATGAATATTGAATATTACCCCCTTATGGACGGGTTGATTGGCAAGCTGGTAAAATTTGCTCGGGAATGGTCAGCTATACCTATGCTCGCCAGGACACATGGACAGCCGGCATCGCCTACACGGCTGGGAAAGGAGATACGTGTTTTCATTGAACGGCTGGAAATACAGCTTGCAGACCTGAAGCAGATACCTTTCTCTGCTAAATTCGGAGGTGCAACAGGTAACCTCAATGCCCATAAGGTAGCATACCCTGCGATAAACTGGATTGATTTCGCCAACAGGTTTGTAAACGAGATACTGGGATTGAAACGTTCGCAAACGACCACGCAGATTGATCATTACGATCAGCTTGCTGCCCTGCTCGATTGCTTCAGGCGTATCAATACCATACTGATCGATCTTGCCCGGGATATGTGGACCTATATATCCATGGAATATTTCAAACAGAAAATCGTTGCCGGTGAGGTAGGTTCGTCAGCAATGCCGCATAAAGTGAATCCAATTGATTTTGAGAATGCTGAAGGTAATCTTGGAATGGCAAATGCATTGTATGAGCATCTTGCTGCAAAATTGCCGATATCAAGGCTCCAGCGCGATCTTACCGATTCAACAGTACTCCGGAATATAGGAGTGCCCATAGCACATTCATTCATCGCTGTGAAATCACTGATGAAAGGTTTGGATAAACTTATTGTCAATGAGCAAAAGATCAAAGATGACCTGGATCATAACTGGGCCGTGGTGGCAGAGGCTATCCAGACAATCCTCAGGCGCGAGGGTTATCCCAGGCCTTTTGAAGCATTGAAACAACTTACCAGGACACACCAGGAGATCACCCGTGAGACATTATGGGCTTTTATCGACAGCCTTGATCTCGATGAGCAGGTCAGGAATGAGATCAAACAAGTCACCCCTCAAAATTATACGGGGTTCTGATATCCCGTAAACCGAATCACAGTTATCCATGAAAAATTTCCTGAATATTGCCCGGCAGATCCTTAATTACTGGCAATATGCCCTGCTGAACATTATTTTCAATATGCTGTCAGCATTCTTTGCCCTGTTCTCATTCATGATGGTCATTCCTTTCCTTAGAATACTTTTCCATACACAGGAACTGGTCAGTGAACCGATCCCATTTACTCTATCCCTTGAATCGGTACAGCATAACCTGAACTATTATCTTGGCAGGGTCATTAACAACCAGGGAGAGGCAGCAGCGCTGCTGGCAGTGAGTCTTATCGTTGTTATCATGAGCTTCCTGAAGAATGGATTCAAGTTTATGGCAAATTATTATGTTACCCCTGCACGCACAGGTGTAATCAGGGATATAAGGAATGAGGTTTACCGGAAGATACTGCAACTGTCACTCTCATACTTTACTGATGCCAGGAAGGGTGATATCATGTCAAGGGTCAGTATAGATGTCAATGAAATTGAAGTGTCTATCATGAGTTCCCTGGAAATGATCTTCCGTGACCCGATCACCGTGATCATTTTTCTCGTATACCTCTTCAGCACCAGCTTTGAGCTGACAATAGTTGCCATCTTTCTACTTCCTGTCAGTGCCTATCTCATTGGTGTCATTGGTAAAAACCTAAGGAAACAATCACTCAGGCTTCAGCAGCAACTCGGCCTTATCCTCTCAGTCATCGAAGAAACGCTGAGCGGGCTGAGGATCGTAAAGGCGTTTAATGCGGAAAGGAAAATGTCAGACAGGTTTGTCGATGCCAATGAGACCTATACCCGCATTATGAACAGGGTTATCCGCAGACGGTTTCTTGCCTCACCACTGAGCGAATTCCTCGCCACCCTGGTGATGATGTTCCTTATGTATTTCGGTGCAATGATAGTACTCAACCAGGCGTCGGGCATGAAGTCGGAGGCATTTATTACCTACCTGGTGGTGTTCTCCCAGATTATCACTCCGGCCAAAGCTATTTCTACCGCATATTATAACCTTCTGAAAGGTCTTGCTGCCTATGATCGCATTAAAGCCATACTTGACCAGGAGGTGCATATTAAGGAAATGCCTTCACCGGTGAGGATCAGTGAATTCAAATCTTTCATTGAATATAAGGATGTATCCTTTAAGTATAATACAGAGCCGGTACTGAAAAATATAAGCATAAAGATTCATAAAGGACAGACTATCGCTGTCGTGGGTAAGTCAGGAGCCGGAAAGTCAACCCTGGTTGACCTGCTGCCACGGTTCATGGATCCTGATGAGGGCGAAATCTGCATTGACGGGATACCGATAAAAGAATTTAAGATGGATGACCTCAGGAAGCTCCTGGGGATCGTCAGCCAGCAGTCGATCCTATTTAATGACTCATTCTTTGGTAATATAGCCTTCGGGATGGACAGTGCCGGCGAAGAAGAGGTCATTACTGCCGCGAAACTGGCAAACGCTCATGATTTTATCATGGAGACCGGCGAGGGATATTATTCAAATATAGGAGAAGGAGGTAGTAAATTGTCAGGCGGACAACGTCAGAGGATTACCATCGCCAGGGCATTGCTTGCCAATCCGCCGATACTGATCCTTGATGAAGCCACGTCTTCCCTGGATACCGAATCAGAAAAACTGGTACAGGAAGCAATCAACCACCTCATGAAGAACCGGACCTCTATAGTGATCGCACACCGTTTATCCACTATCAAGAATGCTGATGAGATATATGTGCTGGAGGGAGGCGAGATTGTCGAGCAGGGTACTCATGATGAGTTGCTGAAGAAAAAAGGATATTATTCACGGTATCATAAATTGCAAATGTTCTAACCTCCAGGTATGCGGATCAGCGGATTCAGCATGGCTAAAAATGCTGCAAAGCTTTATTATCCCCTGAAGCAGGCAATAATGTCGGTATTGCCGGTAGTTGATGAATTTATTGTGGTAATAGGAGATTGTGATGAGGATGACCGGACAAGGGAAGAGGTGTCTGCCATTCGTAATAATAAAATCAAAATCATTGATACTGTCTGGGACCTTCAGAAATACCCGCGCGGCATGGAGCATGCCCATCAGACAGATATCGCTATGAGAGAGTGTTCGGGTGACTGGTTGTTCTACCTGCAATCAGACGAGGTGGTGCATGAAAAATACCTGCCTCATATAGTGCATATATGTGAAAAATACCTGGACAATAAAAATGTTGAGGGATTCCTTTTCAATTACCGTCATTTCTGGGGGGATTATGACCATTACCAGGATTCACATTGTTGGTACAGGAAGGAGATACGCATCATCAGGAATGATCCTGATATACATTCCTGGGAATCGGCCCAGTCTTTCCGGAAAATACCCGGTTTTGATGGAGTCAGTTACAGGCAGAAAAAAAACACCTTTAAATTAAAGGTGATCGGACTGGATGCATATATCTACCACTATGGCTGGGTTCGTCCACCCGTCCTTATGAAACAGAAGATCAAGGCTATAAATATCATTCATCAGGATAGGCAGAAGATTGATGCCCTTGAGAACAGTGGTGCCTTTACGGGAAATTATGACTATGGCCCTCTGAACAGGCTGCCTGTTTTTAAGGAAACACATCCAGGAGTCATGAAAGACTGGATCGCACAGTTCGACTGGAAGGATCAACTCAGGTATTCAGGTGGACTCAGTACGAACAGGCCCAAACATAAACATGACAAGCTGAAATTCAGGATCATATCATTCATTGAGAAAAACATGCTTGGAGGAAGGAGGCTGGGAGAATTTAAAAACTATATACTGGTGAAGAAATAAAAATCCATCCGATGGATTCCATCTGATGAAATTCATCCGAAGAAAATGATCCGAAAAAAATGATCCGATGAAAATGATCCGATCAGATTAGAAAACCAAATAAATGCACCACCATGAGCACCAGAACATTTTTAATCCTATTGTTTTTCCTTTTCACCAAGGTGATTGTTTCATACAGCCAGGTTTATGATTACTATAACCTGCAACCAATGGAGAAAGATGGTAAATACGGGTATGATCTTTTTTATAATATTAACCCTGACAATATTCTGATTGACTACCAGTTCGATGAAGCAGGGATGTTCTACTCACCCGGACTGGCAAAGGTAAAGAAAGACGGGGAATATGGTTTTATCGACAGTAGGGGTGAGGTCGTCATTGATTTCCAGTACGACGATGCCTGCTCATTCACAGGGGATTATGCCAGTGTCAAAAAGAATGGCTTATGGGGATTTATCAACAGTAATGGGAAGCAAGTCATTGATTTTCAATATGAAATGGGGTTTTCTTTTACCGAGGGAGCTGCCCCTGTAATGAAGAACGGCAAATTCGGATATATTGATGAGGAAGGAAATCCACTGACAGCCTTCATGTTCGACAAAGCCGGCAATTTTCTTGAGCATGTCGCTTTTGTGATGATCAGGGATCAGGTTTTCAGGCTGGAAAAGGATAAGTACCACCTGTTACAGCCCGTAGGGGGTTATGAAGAGTATGCATTCCTTGCAGGAGATGAGGTTGTTGCCGCTTTGAATATAGTTCATTCTGATGAAACCGGAAATGAAACGGGTAATTATGGATACAATGAAGTTGCTGCCATGCTTGGTCAGGGCGATGATTATTCCACATATCTGGAGGTCGGGAAGAATAAAAAAAATGAAACATCTGATATGCCCGTGGGAATGAGGTGGGCATTATACCGGACCACCGACCAGGTCAGATTATACGATACTGTTTTTACTGATCTCAGACAGTTTTCCGAAGGTTCGATGGCTGTACAACTGGGTGGCAGGTGGGGCTTCCTTGACAGGAACGGCAAAGCTGTGACCGGTTTCAGTTATGAAGATGCAGGTCATTTTTCCAATGGACTTGCAAACGTACGATCGAATGGCAGATGGGGATATATTGATCATAATGACAGGTTTGTTATACCACCAACATGGCAATATGCAGCACCATTTAAAGGTCAGTATGCATGGGTTGTACAGGACAACAAAATAATGCCTGTTAACAAGACAGGACAGGTATTGCCGGTCGGGATACTCCCATGGCTATTTAATTACCGGGAAAGACTGGCAGCAGTTAATATTAATGGCACCATGGGATATATAAATAAGGCAGGGGATATAGTTGTTGAACCACAGGTCGCATATGCCGGGGATTTTTACGATGGTAAGGCCAGTACATGGGACAGTAGCTGGTACCGGTACATCGATCATGAAGGCACACAGGTATTCGATGCCAGGTTTTATTCAGCTACTGATTTTTGCCAGGGAGGAGCAATAGTAGCCCGTGAATTCAGTTCTGACCGGGCAAACGGATATGACCAGCCCTTAATAATCTATTCGATCATTGACACCCTGGGCAGAACAATGAATGACTACCAGTTCACTGATATTAAGGAATTCCACCAGGGACTTGTTGCAGCATGCCCTGCAACCGTTAGTTTATTCAACGATATGTACTGGACAGGAATCAAATGGGGGTATTTCGACACCCGGGGAGAAGAAGCAATATCCATGATGTTTGATGAGGCAGGAGATTTCAGGGACGGATGTGCCCTCGTCAGTCAGGACGGAGCCTGGTTTTTTATAGGTTTTAACGGAGAATCGGTTTCGGATACATATTTTGAGTTGAAAAAAACAGGACAGCACATGCTTGCCGGCAAAATTACCGATGACTCTCTGAATACTGTTTATGCATTTGTTGACAGGTGCGGCCACCCACTGACAGAATGGTATGTGTCTATAGGCGAATGTCCCAACGGACAGTTCATTGCAGAGAGGACAGAAGGTGAAGGGAATTTGCAGTCTGCCCTGCTGAATGATTCCTGCCAGGTCATTTCTGACTATTATGATGCAATAAGCGTCTTTAATGATGCGATCTATAAAGTTGAGAAGACCGGTGAATCCAATCCTGTTTATGCATTTCTGGATAAGAACGGCGGCCTTACCTGTGAGTGGCTGGCAGGAGAACCCGGCCAGTATACATCCGATCATCTGGTTGTCATGAAAGTTATCGGGGAAACAGAAGAATACAGGTATGCTGTTTTGAGCAGTTATACAGGCAGGATCACCAGTGAATGGTACACTAACATTGGTTACAATGAAAATGGTTTTGCGGTTGCAGAATTAAGTAATCCGAAAGAAGGAATGGAGTATGGGTATGCAGTGCTGGATGAATCAGGGAAAAGGTTATGTGACTGGGCAAATGATATCCCTGAGTTATATTATGGTTTTTTCATCATAGCTGTTGATAAAGGTTCCGAACTTTATACCAGATCAGGAGTCATGCTCAAAGCGTCCTATATTACTGTTTATGATATTTCCGAGGATGTGGTCCTTCTTGAAGCAGATAATTACTACAGGCATGTCGATCTGGTGGGGAAAGTGCTTCCCGGCAAATGGTCTGAAGCAGATATTTTTTCTGATGGAATGGCAGCTGTGAAGCAGAAAAAGGACGTCTACGGCTACATAGACCATTCAGGCAACCTGGTCATACCATACCAATTCACTATCGCAGAGCGCTTTTCAGAGGGACTGGCAGCTGTAGCGAATGATGATGGATATTATGGATATGTTGATAAAACAGGAAAGATGGTGATCGGTTTCCAGTTCGAATCGGCGGGCAGCTTTAATGAGGGACAGGCACTGGTGACGAAAGACTCGGAAGAGTTTTATATTGACAAATCCGGTAAAAAGATAGAATGACACAAAGGAGGAAAACGTTCTGAATTGTATATGGATATTAAAAAATCGTTTTGCCGCTTGCGGCAAAACGATTTTTTAATATCCTGAAAAGTTTAATATCTCAGATTAAACTCAACAGGTATCCCAGTGCTGCGCTGCCAGAAAGAATAAAAACACTGTTGATTTTCTTAAAGCTGAAGACAAGGATGAGGCTGACCAGGGCGATCAGGACAGTCCGCCAGCCGGTCAGGGTTTCCTTCCCCATGACAAGCATGACTGCAACGATGACAGCCACCGAAGCGACGTTGACTGCATCAAGGAAGGCGGAGAAAGCTTTTGAGCTCCTTATTTTTGGGATCAGCGGATTAAGCAGTCCGACAAATAACACTGCAGGCAGGAGGATGCCGGCTGTTGCCATCAGGGCACCCGTCAATCCCTTCATCTGCCAGCCGACGAAAGTTACGGAAGAAAATAACGGTCCTGGTGTGATTTGTCCCACTGCAATGGCATCAAGCAATTGCAGCCGGTTAAGCAATCCCCTTGTTACCAGCTCATTATCGAGTAATCCAAACAGTACATAACCGCTACCGAACCAGATGACACCGATTTTCAGGAATAATAAGAAAACAGTCCCTCCTGTCAGTGCAGCCAGAGTGAACGAAGGTACAGGCACCGATGCAATTAACCAGCTCCTAAGGCTTGTATCCGTTTCTGTCTTGTTCCTTTGAACGGTCAGGATTAGTGCCAGTAAGCCCGCTCCCAGCATCACCATGATATCGTTTATCCCTTCGAGGCAAGCGGCCAGGGCGACAGCACCCAGTACTGCCAGGGTGGTCGATTTGACAGCTTTCCTGCCAAGTGGTATGACAGCCCTGAGTATGATAGCCAATACTGCCGGCTTGATGCCGTATATATATGGCTCCACTTCCGGCAATGCTCCGTATTTACTGTACAACCAGGCAAGGATAAAGGTTATGAGGACTGCAGGAAGGATGAAACATATACCAGCCACGATCATACCCTTCCAGCCTGCTCTTTCCCTGCCAATATGCATAGCCATTTCCGTGCTGTTTGGCCCGGGTATGAGGTTGGTCGTCCCTGCCAGGTCAAGAAAATGTTCGTGGTTCATCCAGGTGCGCCGGTTGACAAACTCATCCTCAAACATGGAGATATGTACCGCTGGCCCTCCGAAAGCAGTACTGCCAAGCCTGAGAAATAAAAGTGCCAGCTCACGGAGATCCTTGTCAGTTTTCATTTTAGCAGGTTTGACCTGTAAAGGATTTTGTATATCCCCTGGCTTTCACACATGCAAAATACCTGGTGTGCTCGTGGTGCCTGTCCTGTTTATTTTTTACTTTTTCCCGGCAGCAGCCTGTCTGCAGAGAAACCTCCTCCACCGGCAATGACCAGGTAAAGCAGCAGCATGGTCATGGCAAAATCGGTGCGGTATGCATGTGCGAAGGACCAGAATCCGCTTTCAGTGAGTATCGGCCATTTGGTTGTGATAAAAGCAACGACCATAATAGTCAGCAGGGGTATGGATGCCAGGCGGGTCATAAGACCGGTCACAACGAGGAAACCGCAGATTATTTCAAAGCAGCCCGTGAAATAAGCCCAGAATTCAGCATTCACAAATCCGGCAGCCATAAATCTTCCGGTACCGTTGATGTCAGGCAAGATAAACTTCTGCAGGCCTTCCGAGAGAAATATCAGTCCCACCGTCAGTCGGATAATAAGGGCAGGTAAACTGTTTGTTGAAAGAAGATTTGATTTCAGCATGGTCACGAAATTAACGTTCAGGATTTGTTTTGAATGCAAAATTATTAAAATAACCTTTCGTACAGCTGAAATAAGTAACCGGAGTAGTCGTTTACCCTGTCATACTTCAGTAATGCTCGAAAAATAAATGATGCCGGCAGGCAGATGTTTTGCCGGCATCACTGTTACCACATTGGGAGTGTTAGTGCTGTATGATGAACTTTTGAACAATCATTCCTGATACAGTCTGCAATCTGACCAGGTACATCCCGTTATCCCAGTCTGAGCTGTTCATCTCGTACACATGACGGCCGTGATCAAGGGGCCTGTTCACCAGTGACCTGAGTTTACTACCGGCAATCGAATAGATTGTCAGCTCCGTATACCCGGATTCAGGTATGTTGAAAACCAGGTAGCATATATCATCCGAAGGATTGGGATAACATTGCAGGGTCAGGACTTTATCCTTAAAAGGATAGCTTATGAACGAAGGTGATCCGACCACCACGCTGTTACAGGAGGTACTTTGCTCACCCGACACATCGTCATAAACGGTCAGGCATACTTCATAGGTTCCGGCAGAACTGTAAATATGGGTCGGGGTAGTGGTGGTCGAGTCGTAGGTGCCATCCCCGAAGCTCCATTTATATTTACTGGCATCTCCCAATGACACTCCTACATAATCCACCGGGTAACTCTCTGCCTTCAGTTCAGTGCTGTCGATGGTATAACCAAAGCCTGCCATCAGCCTTCCTTCCATTTTCACATTTACAAGGGCAAAGGCATCACTGATACAACCTGTTGATTCTTTCATTATCTGTTGCCGTGTGACGTAATACCCCGGTTCGGCAAAAACATTTGCAGGGTTTCGCAGATAGGAGGTATTTCTATCCCCAAATTCCCAGAACCAGTGATCCGGTTCACCAAATGATTTATCTATATAATTAACCTGCAGGGCATCATTATCAACAGTATAAATAAACTGGGCCAGGCAATTACCGGCTGCCGGGACGCCTGCAAAAACATATTTGCAGGTGGTGTTCTGAACATTTGAAGCCGAATAAACGGTCAGGCAGACATTATAGATACCTCCACTGGAGTATTGATGACTCGGATTACTAAGTAATGAAGTATATGTATCACCAAAGTTCCAGAACCAGGTAAGGTCATCGCCGAGCGATCTGTCGGCAAATGATACAGTATGAGTTGCTTCATCGGTCTGGTAGATGAAATCTGCTTCACAATCGATTCCCTGGCTGCCAATCAGGATAACCTTCCCCTTGTAATCCATACAACCGGAGAGTTCATTGAATGTGCTCAGGCTTACTTTCTGATAACCCGGGAATGCAAACTGATGCACAGGATCTTTTTCGGTTGATATTGTACCATCGCTGAAGATCCAGTAATACCTTATATTGCTGCCTAATGACTGGCAGGTGAAATAGGCGATATTAGTAAGGGAATCCACAAAGACTGTGAAATCTGCGCTGCAATCCACATAGCCAATCTGTACCTGGGCTGACAGGTTATCCATACAGGTACCTGAGGAATCTGTGATGGTAAGGGATACCTGGTATAGGCCGGGATTGGAGTACTCATGTGCCGGGTCTTTGGAGGTTGAGGTGTACCCATCCCCGAAGGTCCAGAAATAATCCTTTATATGGCCCAGTGAATTGTCCCCGAGGGTGACCGTCAGGCTGTCAGGATCGACTGAATAGC
>Ga0172364_10002378_pt1 | contig 14929 bp, 17 predicted proteins | sample LakKivSesite10cm_FD_114545 | JGI IMG/M metagenome (GOLD analysis project Ga0172364, IMG submission 114545) | Sediment microbial communities from Lake Kivu, Rwanda - Sediment site 10cm | ecosystem: Environmental > Aquatic > Freshwater > Lake > Sediment | place: Rwanda: Western Province, Lake... | reverse complement strand
CTCGCAGGATGTAATGCAAAATGCCCTAGCAATGAATATCCATGTGAGGGGTGCAGGGGGCCTGTTGAGGAAGCAAACATATCATCACAGGCAGATTTGATGAAAGAAAAAGGTGTTGACCCTGTTGATCTGATAAGAAGATTCAGGATGTTCACATCAGGAGCAAAAGAATTTCAGGTGAAACTCCTCAACAATGATGTTACGATGAAAACAAACGAAGACATTAACGAAAAAAATCAACGTATGCATAATCGTTTCAACTCAGTTGAGGAGTTTCAGGAGGCGAAATAATGAACATAGATATTCATCACATCACAAGGGTTGAAGGGCATGGAAGGCTTGTTGTTGACGTTAAGAATAAAAAAATTGAGAAAGTTGAGATGCAGGTAACTGAAGGCGCACGTCTGTTTGAGGCATGGCTGAGGAACAGGAGATATGATGAGGTAACACACCTTGCCTGCAGGGTTTGCGCAATATGCTCAGCAAGTCATACTGTAAGTTCACTGAAGGCTGTTGAGGATGCACTTGGTATTAATGTCAGTGAGCAAACAAGGAAACTGAGGGAGCTTGCTATCATGGGTGAGTATATCCAGAGCCATGTGCTACACCTATACTGTCTTGCGCTACCAGATTATCTGGGGTTTGAAAGCATTATTCCCATGGCTGAAAAGCATCCCAAGGAGGTAAAGAATGCTTTGAGGATGAAGAAACTTGGGAATGACATAGCAGAGGTTACTGCAGGCAGGGCTATACACCAGATTTCTGCGGTTATTAACGGTTTCACAAAAATACCTTCAAAAGAAGAGATGAATAAAGTTCTTAAACAGTTAAAAGAGTTAAGACCTGCTGCATTAAAAACTGTTGAATTGTTCAGCGGTCTGGATTACCCTGAGCTTGGAAGAAAGACGGAATATATTGCCCTAAAAAAACCTGATGGGTATGCGATTTACGATGGAGACATTGCATCAACTGAGGGGTGGAATGCTGATGTTAAAGAATGGGAAAGATATGCGACAGAGCAGATAATAGAATACTCAAATGCAAAACAGGGAATAAGAAACAGCCATGGTTACATGACAGGGCCTCTTGCGAGAATAAACCTAAACTTTGAAAAACTATCTGGAGCAGCAAAGGATGCAGCAAAAGACAATGGGCTCAGGTTCCCAAGTTACAACCCTTTCCATAACAATATTGCACGAAGCCTTGAACTCCTGCACTGCTTTGACAGGGCAATAAATATTATTGAAAACAACAATTTCAGAAAAGAAAAAAATGAGTATAAAATAAAATCTGGTGAAGGATGGGGTGCTAATGAAGCACCGAGAGGCACACTTTACTATCATTATTGGATTGATGAAAAAGGCATTGTAACAGGCGCAAATATTTTGACGCCGACGGCACAAAATTTAAAGAACATTGAAGAAGACGCAAATGCGTTTCTGCCAAAAATTTTGGGAAAGCCAAATGAAAAGATTATCCAGAATCTTGACATGCTTGTCAGGGCTTATGACCCATGCATAAGCTGCGCAGCACATTTTCTGACAGTTGAGTTTGTATGAATATTCTGATTGGGATAGGCAACACACTAAAAGGTGATGATGGCATAGGATGCTGGATTGCAAAAAAATTTAAGGAAAAAAACTGGGTTACTTTTGACTGCGGTACTGCTCCGGAAAACTTTGCATCAGTTATCAGGAAAAACAAACCAGAAACCCTTGTAATCGTTGATGCAGCAGACATGGGCGTAAATGCTGGTGGGCTCAGGGTTGTGCCTGAGGAAAAAATTGAGAACATAGGTCTCAGCACCCACACCATACCATTATCATTTCTGATAAATTATCTAAAAGACGCTGCTGAAAAAATTATTTTCATAGGTGTTCAGCCAAAAACCATCAGAAACTCAGATGAAATCAGTAAGGAGTTGAGGAAAAGCGCGAAACAGCTCATGAAGATATTAAGGGAAGAAAATTTTGATGAGATAGAAACATTGTAAGTTTATTTCACAATCAACTCATCCGCAAACCTGTCAGCATTTGCTAATAGAAAACCACTGCCCATATTCAGGCATTTTCTTGGGCAGACGTCAACGCACTGGGAGCAGAACGTGCATCTTGAAACATAGATTTTGATTTTCATGGGCGCAGCAAGTTTTGCACCTTCTTTTTCATGGAATATCACGGCTTTTTTATCAGGAACAAGTTCTATGGCTTTCGCAGGGCATACCTTTACACACAAACCGCAGCCTGTGCATCTATCACCGTTATAGGATATTTTTCCCCTGTAATTAGGTGGAATTTCTACCGGAGGATTAATTTTTACCTCCCCTTTTTCAACCTTTTTCACTACCTCTGTCACAGATTTCGGAGTGTATTTAACAGGGAACTTGTTTGTTGCAGGTTTTCTAAAGAGTTGTTTGAGCAGCTCAAACACCATTGCTGTCATTTTTTCACCCCGTTAATACTGGAAGTATTGTGTCCAGCACTATGAGTACAAGACCTATCAGTCCAAACAATGTTAGCTGAATGAAATATGTGTAGGCTATCTGATCTATTTTCAGTCTTGCAGCAGCAACCCTAACAAAGGTTACGCACACTATTATTATAATGAGTGCCTTCAGGAGGAAGAAAAGAATGTCAACAATAATGCCTATGGTTGTTGGAAGATTGAAAAACTGTGAAATGGTATATGGGAAGAATAATGCTACAACAATACCTGCCATCACAACTGTTTTCACAGCATCAGAAAGATAGAATATTGCTAGATTCCTGCCTGAGTATTCTGCAAGCAGACCACCTGCTATTTCTGTTTCTGCTTCAGGCACATCAAAAGGTATTTTTGAAAGCTCGGCAGGGGTTACAACAAGGAGGGTTAGCAGCAGGATGACTAAACCAATAAAACCAACAGGGCCCACTGTCTCCCACACAGGATATCTTGCCAGTGTGGTTAATGAGAATGCATCAGTTAAAACATAGGTTGCTGAGAGCTTCCAAACAATGCTTATTATTGCGATAGCAAGCGGGAACTCATAGCTCATGAGCATAACCATTTCCCTTTGCGCACCAACTGTTGCATATGGTGAGCCGGAGGCAAAACCTCCTGCTATCATTCCTAATGCAGGCATCATAAGAAGATACAGTATGAGTATCAAATCACCGTAACCTGAGAGAATCGTGATGCCTCCTATTGGTATGTAAAACAAAATGGATACAGCCGCAGTCAGGGAAAGCACTGGCACCAAATTATATAGCCAAGATACAGCGTTTTCAGGCACAATATTTTCTTTAATGAACAGTTTTCTTACATCCCTGAAAGGCTGCCTGATTGGAGGACCAATCCTTGCCTGCATGTGCGCGGCAATCTTTCTGTCAACACCCTTATAGATTAATCCTATGAATATGGAAAAAAATGCGAGGATAACAGGCAGGATGAACAGTTTCAGGATTAACATCATTTCATCAACCTCCTTGTAAACTCTGCGGTTTTCTCCACGCTAAGTTTATGCAGTTTTTCCTTTGTCAAAATATTCTTTTTACTTCCTCTGATTACTGCAACCCTGTCAGTGCATGATATGCATGGGTCTGTGGATGCTGCAACAATTGGTATGTCTGCGATTTGCTCACCAACAAGCATCGGTACCCATGAAAGAAGGTTGTTATAGGTTGGCGCCCTCGCCTTCCATGTGTAAGGTGTTTCTTTCCCATCAAGTTTAACATAATGGAAAACCTCACCCCTCGGCGCCTCATGCCTTCCTATTCCCTCGCCAACTGCTTTCTTCAGATTTATGAGTAATTTCGGGATTTTTGGTTCGGACATTATTTCACCAGAAGGCATGTTTTTTAGGCATTCCTCAATGATTTCTATTGATTGTTTCAGCTCAAGAAGACGTACAATGATTCTGTCGTAAACATCACCAATCACTTTTCCTGTAAGCATATCCGGTGTTATTGCCATGACATCCAAATCGGCATAAGCAGCATATGCATAATCCTGACGCACATCCTTTTTAACACCACTTGCTCTAGCGGTAGGACCAACAGCACAAAGTTTTAATGCTTCCTCCTTTGTTAACACACCAACATTTCTTGTTCTCATCCTTATAGTTGGGTCTTTCAGGAATATGTTTCCAAGTTTTTCAAGCAGGCCCTTGTAATAATTTAATGCCTCTTTGATTTTTGGGACCTGTTCATCTGTTATATCCCTTCTGATTCCACCAATCATGTACATTGCATAATTAATCCTGTTCCCGGTCAAATATTCTAGTATGTCCAGCACCTTTTCCCTGACCCTCCATGTTAAATAGAGAAGAGAGTCAAAACCAAGTTCATGGGCCGCAACACCCGCCCAGAGAATATGTGAATGTATCCTTTCAAGTTCTGCAATGATTGTTCTTATATACTGCGCCCTATCAGGAACAGGGATGTTTCCAGCGTTCTCCACAGCCATGCAGAATGCAAAAGGATGAGATGCTGAACAGATGCCACATATTCTTTCTGCTAAGTAAATAATTTGAACAGGGTTTCTTCTCATGCCGGTCCATTCTATTCCCCTGTGATTATGCCCTGGTTTTATATCAACATTTGCTATTTTCTCTCCTTCTATTTCAAACTCAAACAGGATTGGCTCCTTCAGAGCAGGATGTATAGGACCTATAGGCAGTGTGTACTTCATTTTTTTTCCTCCCAGAGTTTTTTAACCATTTTTTCAGGTATGCCTTTTTCATCCTTCCTCCAAGGATAAACATTCTCAGGGAAATCATCAGGCAGAAACATTTTTCTGGAATCAGGTATGTTTTCAACTTTAACACCCAGCATTTCCTGCTTTTCTCTTTCAGTGATAAGCGCTCCAGGGATAATGTCACATATGCTTGGGATTTTCAAATCGTTTTTCGGCATCTCAACCGATATGTTGACAGGTATTTCTTTCAGATGCTCACCATGGTTTAATGTGAAATGATAAATCAGCTCTATGTTTTCCCCAACATCGTTTCCTGAGACAACAGACAAGTGTGGGAACTGTAGCTCCAACAAATGTTTTACAGCATCCTTGAAAATATTTCTTTCAACCCTGAACCAGACCATTTTTTGTTCATTCTTTTTAACACCAATTTTCCTTTTCTCAACTCTGGAATCAATGATTTTATCACCAAATTTTTTCTTGAAATATTCAACAATTCCCTCTGGAATGATTTCTGATTTTTTGTTCATTTCCTCACTACCCCATGCTCATTGTTTTTCTTCATTTCCTTCTGCAGACCTTCAAGTTTCAGCCATGCCTTCACCACACCATCAATTATTGCCTCTGGTCTTGGAGGGCATCCTGGGACATAAACATCAACAGGTATGATTTCAGACACAGGTCCTTCTAAATTGTAGGACTCATAGAAAACACCACCTGTTGAGCCGCAACCACCTACAACTATTACTGCTTTTGGCTCAGGGGTCTGATTGTATATCCTTTTAAGTTTGTCAGCCATTTTCTTTGTCACAGGCCCTGTAACAAGAAGCACATCTGCATGTCTTGGTGTCCCAACAAGTTTTATTCCAAAACGCTCAGCATCATATCTTGGTGTTAGTGCCGCAATTATTTCAATGTCGCATCCGTTGCATGAGCCGGAGTTTACATGAAACACCCATAACGCCCTGTTAAATGAATCAGTGAGTCTCATGTTCCCACCCCTATTATTATAAACAGCCCCGCCAGCACTATGACAAACCAGTAAACATAATCGTTGACTATTCCTGTATGGCCTCTCACTGCTGGTGTATAGTAGTCCTTTAATGCCTCTGTGAAACCCCAAAACAGATTATCTGCTCTAACATGCACCTTTTCTTTTTCAGGCTCAGGGTTGCCTGAAAGAAAAGGTTTTGTCTGCTCAGAGCCTTTTTTGTATGTTTTCTCACCAAAGGCTCTGATGATGTAAACAACAAGTGCTATGACAACAAATGCTATGACAAAGACAACTGCGTTCCAGTACCCTGCTGTTGTTTCCAGTGTCCCTAAACTCAGCAACCAAAATGGTTTCTGTTGAGATATTACGTGGAAATCCATGTTGCTGAGTTTACCAAACATATTATACGCCTCCCATTATTTTATCTATGTATCCCTGATAATCGATTAATGCATTTGCAGCAGGCTTAATTATTGTGTTAATAACTGTGTCCGGGAATAATCCAAATATTATGATGAACACTGCAAGAATCCCCATTGCTATGAGCATGCTTCTGGGTGCATCCTTCACGTTTTCATACTCTTTCAATTTTGGTCCCAGGAATGCTGAATGAAAAACCTTCACAAACACTGCAAGCATCAATATACTTGACAGAATGGCAATTATTGAAAGTATTGGTCCTAATGGCTCTAATTGATAAGATGTTTCATATATTATTAGTTTTGATGCGAAACCGTTCATGGGTGGAAGACCTGAAACAGCAGCAAGCCCTATCATAAAAAATATGGTCGTGTATTTCATGTTATGTGCAAGTCCGCCAAGTTTGTTCAGATCGCTTTTACCTGTTGAGTAAAAAACTGCTCCTGCAACAAGGAACAGAAGTCCAAGGTCTAACGCATCATTCATTATGTGAAATAATCCACCCTGAACAGCCTTCAACCCATAATCTTCAATGCTGCCGTTTGTGAGACTTGCAAGACCTACACCAACACCAAGGAGCATGTATCCTATTTCTGCAACTGCAGTGTAACCTATCAGGCGCGAAAATTTGTTTTGAACAAGCGCCATTGTCACGCCAACAAATATTGAGAGAACACCTAGAACAATTATAATCCATCCCACAACCGCGGTGTTTAACACATTTCCATACAATGTAAAGCACACCCTGAGCAATGCATAAAGACTTGCCAGTGATGAAGTGACAAGCATTATGACAACAGACGCGGGTGCTTCACCGTATGCATCAGGCTTCCACATGTGCATTGGAACAGAACCTGCTTTCATTGCAAACGCACCTACGAGCAATACGAGGGCAATTTTATCCAGAAAAGAATACTGAATTTTGCTTGCAAGATACCCTATGTTCAATGCATCATATTCACCATAAAGCAGTGCCACTGCAAAAAGCACAAACAATGCACCAACCGTACCTATGAGCATGTATTTGAATGCCGCCTCCGCGGATTCTCCTCTGTCTGTGTAGAATGCAACAAGTGCACACCCTGAAATAGATGTGATTTCAAGGAAAACAAAAAGGTTGAACAGGTCACCTGTGAGCTCCATTCCTAGCATACCTGCGAGGAGAAGCAATAGCAATGTGTAATATTTGTCAAGCCCTGTCCTGTTTTCCATGAATTTCGAGGAATAAAGGGCAGAAACAAATGCCAGAGAGACCGAAATCATTGCCATGAGAACACTTAACGCATCAGTCTCAAGTATTATTCTTACAGGCATGATAGAGCCTGTTGGCACAGTCAGGGTTGATGGGGCAGCACCTAAAACATAAACCCTGATGCCGTTTGCTAAAACATCCCTTGTTAAAAGCATTGTTAGGAAACCCGTGAATATTAGTATGGTCAGGACAAAAATGTTTCTCATCTTTGGATGTAGCCTGCTTATTAATGGTGTTAAAAATGCACCAAGTAATGGTAATGCAATAATTAGGATTGGTGCATGGGTTAAAAGAAAATTCATCCTTTCAGCCTCCTAGTCTTTGCATCAATACTGCTGTAATGTTTGTAAATCAGTACTGCGAAAGAAAGCATAAGCGCTGTTGTGGCAAGACCTATTACAATGCTTGTCAGGGTCAATGCCTGCGGTGTCGGCAGAACCATGTTCGTACCCGGGGCATTTGTGTATATTGGTGCAACACCGCCTTTCACGTATCCAAGTGTTATGAGGAAAAGGTTCACGCCTGATTCTATGAGACTCACACCTATGACGATTTTAATAAGGTTTCTTTTAAACATACAAGCATAAATACCGAGACCTATAAGGATGACAACAGCAATGAACGGGAAATGCTGAATCATTCCTTCGCCTCCTTACCATAAGTGAACATGTAAAGGATGATGAGACCAATACCTGAAAGCACCTCAACACCAACCGCAATATTCATAAGTGGTATAACACCCCCTGTGTTCAGATCCCCTGGGTTTATGCCTGCTGGGATATTACCAAAAACTGTTCCTCCTGCGAGGAAGTTGTAGAAGAATGCTGTTGATATGCCAAGAAATGCCAGAGCAATAAATGCAAAAAGCCCTGAGCATTCTGAAACAGAAAAGTTTTCCTTTTTAAGAATTCCCTTTATTTTTAATGCAGAGTAGGATATTACAAGTAATGCAAATGCGGATGCAACAACAGCACCCCCCTGGAAACCCCCTCCTGGGGTGAGATGACCATGCATTATGATATAAAAACCAAATATGATTATGAATGAGTAAAGTATGTTTGTTACTGTTCTAACTATTTTTGACATTTCCTTCATTTCTTTTTTCTTCCCATAAGCCATACTGAATGCTACCGCAACACCTGTAACAGCTGTGAAAAGCACTGTTGCCTCACCGAGCGTGTCGTATCCCCTGTAATCAAAAACAACAGAGGTAACAATGTTGTTTGCACCTGTATCGTTTTGACCTTTTTCTATGAAATGGTTATCCATGTCTTTTTCATTTGGCTCCCCAAACGGATGCATGTACATTGCAGAGAGGAAAAGGAAAACAAAAACAACAGCAAATGCCAGAAAACCTATTTTTTTATTCATCCTTCCTCCATCCTTTTTGTTCCCCTTATCGCAAGCACATATATGGCTGTTGTCAAACCAGCACCTATGCCTGCCTCTGCTATCGCAACATCAGGTGCCTGAAGAATATAAAACTCCAATGAAAGCAGTAGGCTCATTATGGAAAGCGAGATTACTGCTCCGAGAAGATCCTTTAATTTTATCGCAAGATATGCTGTAGATATGATTATTAGCAGCACCATGATTTGCGCAAAATCCTCAATCATTTCAACTCCTCCAGTCTGTCAACAACAGCAAATTTTGGTTTAACACCGCTTCTGTGCGCTGCTCTTGCAATGGCATGCGCACCTGTAGGGTTGGTTATGACTAATGCTGCCAGGGCAACAATTGTATGCAATGACAGAATCCCGTATTCTGTGCTGCCTTTGTACCATAATGCAAAACCGTAAACAATAACTGCAAGTGATGTGAATATTGAGCCGAATGTTGTGCATTTTGTTGCTGCATGCAGACGCGTGTAAACATCAGGGAAACGCAGCAGCCCTATTGAGCCAAGGCAGTTGAATATTAAACCAACAGCAAGGAATATGTAAAGCAGGTATGCGACAATTAAACCAATCATAGTCCACCCTCCAGATATTTCGCAATATACAGGGTTCCAACAAATGATAATACAGCATAAACAATTGCGACATCAACGTATATAACGCATTTGTACGCTGCACCAAGGATAATCATTGATGCGATAACAAGCGTATTTATCGTGTCAAGAGCCACAACCCTGTCAGGCACTGTTGGTCCCAAAACCGCTCTGATTAACGAAAATACCATGAATATAAGCAGGGATGCACCAACCACCAGGAATAATGAGCTGAAGTCTATCATTCAGCAATCCTCCTTACCCATTTCGGGAAACTGCCGCAAACGTCCTCTATTTTTGGTGTTTTATCTTTTACATTTATCCAGTGGACGTATAAATCATTGTTTTTTTCATCAATATCAACCGATAATGTTCCAGGTGTTAATGTTATAGAGTTGGCAAGCATTGTTATTCCAAGGTCTGTTTTCAGGTTTGGTGAGAGCTTTACAATCCCGGGTTTTATTTTTCCTGTTACAACCCTGTATGCAACATCAAGGTTTGCCTTTGCCATAGCGAGGAAGAAAGGACCTATGAGGTAAACTATAAACAAAAACCATCTTCCTGGGTTAAGCATCCTGTAATTTTTTTCCCTGAAGAAAACTTTTCTTCCAATAGCGCCTGCAACTATGCTTAGAATTATGCCTGCAAATATTTCCTCCCTGCTCCATAAAAAAAATGCGCTTCCTGGGATAGCTGAGCCTGCTGTGAGTAAAAGATAGAGAGCAAACACTCCAATTACTGTTATTATGAATGCTAACATCTTGTTTTCCTCAAAGCAGGTATTATCCTAGAATATTAAAAACTTAGCGGATTTATGCAACGAAATATTAATGTTTTAAGAAAAGCATATAGGATGAATGTTCGACTGGGTTATTATTGCATGGATAAGTTTTTTGATTCTGTTTTTTGCATTACTCAGCTACTATTTTGGGAGAAAAATAACTGAAAGGTTTTATGAAACAAAGCTTGATGAGTGGAAAAAGGAATGCGAGAAAAGCATAAGAAAGGATGCTGTTGAAAGAAGCAGGGCTGTCCTTGGAGGGAAGTTCTCTGAACAACTCGCACCTTATTTCCCTGATTTCAATTATGACCCGACAGAGGTTAGGTTCATAGGCTCACCTGTGGACTTTATTGTTTTCAAAGGCACAAGTACAAGGGAGCCTGAGGAGATAGTGTTTATTGAGGTGAAAACAGGAAAAAGTAATCTTTCAGAAAACGAGAGAAAACTCAAGGAAATTGTGGATAAAAAAAAGGTTAGATGGGAGATGTATTACAGGGAATAAAAATATGGAGAAAAAGATGAATGGAAAAAAAATCAAACTGTATCTCGGTGACATAACCACAATGGATGTTGACGCGATAGTGAATGCTGCAAACAATTATGGTTACATGGGCGGTGGTGTTGCAGGTGCAATAAAAAGAAAAGGAGGGAAAATCATTGAGGATGAAGCTGTCAGCAAAGGACCTGTACCTGTTGGTGAGGCAATAGTCACAAACGCAGGAAAATTAAAGGCAAAATATGTGATTCATGCAGCAGGCATGGGTCTTGATTTCAAAACAGATGAAAACAAGATAGAAAATGCGACAAGAAATTCTTTGAAAAGAGCTGATGAACTAAAAATAAAAAGCATTGCCTTCCCATCCATTGGAACAGGCGTAGGAGGATTCCCACCTGAAAAAACAGCAGAAATAATGCTCAATGCTGTAAAAGAGCATCTTAAAGGAAAAACATCTTTGGAAACAGTTGTTTTTGCATTGTATTCTAAAGAGGTTTATGAGGCGTTTGAGAAGGTGTTTGGATAATAATTTTCATTTTTCTTCTTCCTGGAATGATTGGAGAGTTTGTTGTCGGAACAACAAAATCCTTCCTCATTCTTTGGGGTGTGTGTATAGCCAGCCGTTAGTAAAGTTTCCTCCTCAAAAGTATTATGCAAACACCCAGCAGTGCAACCAAGAATGCTGATGCTTCAAATCCAGATATAATCCCTGGTTTCCCCTGCTTTTTCTCCTGATAGGTTACAGTTATATCTGCTGTTCCTTTGTTCCCTGTAAAGTCTGTTCCCCTGACATAAAGCGTGTTTGCACCTTTTGAAAGAGTAAATATATACTGTGTGTCTGTGCTGACATTTATCCAGTTTACTCCATCTGTACTGACCTCATAATATTGAATATCATTTGCAGTTGTTGACCAATGCATTGTAAATGTTTTTTCCTTTGTTGTCTGACTACTTTCTGCTATGGTTATGGCCGGCGCAGTTTTATCAACAGTGAATGTTATGGTTTTGTTTGCACTGTTGCCTGCCTTATCAGTTGCCTGAACAACAAGCATATAAGTATTTTCCATGCTTACCACAGTCCCATTTGTAAATGGGTTATCATTTAATGTGATTAGAGTAATATTTAGATTATCATCAGAAACATCAATAACAGGCATAACATCAGTGTTGTAACATCCGCCGTGTTCTACACCAGATATTGTTATGATGGGTTTTGTTTTATCAATAATAAACAGTACTGTTTTAGTAGCAGAATTATTTGCTTTATCTGTCGCATACACATACAGAACATAATTTCCTTCTGCATTTATTGTTGTGCTGCTGACAAAACTTGTACCATTTAGTGTTATAGAGCTTATGTTAAGGTTAATATCAGCAATCATGATTACTGGCGTAACGCTAACATTGTAATATGCATTGTTTGTTACACCAGTTACTGTTATCTCTGGGGATGTTTTATCAATTGCAAATGAAACAGTTTTACTTGCAGTATTGCCTGCCTTATCCGTTGCTTGGACAAATAATGCATAATCCCCCTCCTCAGTTATCGTTGTGCCACTGACAAAAGGCGTACCATTTAGTGTTATAGAGCTTGTGTTAAGGTTAATATCAGCAATCATGATTACTGGCGTAACGCTAACATTATAATAAACACCGTCTGCAACACCAGTTACCGTTATCTCTGGTGATGTTTTATCAACTGTAAATGAAACAGTCTTACTCGCAGTGTTTCCCGCCCTGTCCGTTGCGTTTATTGTAATTGTGTAATTTCCATCATCACTATAAACCGTCCCATTTCCTATACTCACTACAATCTCGCTGGGAATGTCTATGTTATCGGAAACAGAGTAAGTTAGAGTAACACTTTGATTTGTTATTGTATTATTTGCTGGTGAAAGAATTTCCAGAAATGGTTTTGTTTTGTCAATAGTAAAGGATACTGTCTTTGTAGCAGTATTGCCCACCTCATCTGTTACGATTATAGTAATATTATATTCTCCCTCACTAGTATAGTTGATACCACTGGGAGGGCCATCAATATTTACCGCAATAGGATTCCCAGTTGAGGTAAGCGGAACATCAATCATATATTCTAGAGTTACGTTCTGATTTGTAATCAATCCTTCTTCAGGCTGAATTATGGTTATCAATGGGGAATGATAAGGCTCTGCCAGCCAAGGGTCATAGAGAACATTTACAGATACATTATCTCCGAATCCTGGTCCCCCTATTGCGCCACTCGGTCCATTCGTAGAACCCCACCAGTTGTAGGTCGCATTGACTTGATATTGAGATTCTGAATCATAGTTGTAAATTCCATACTCACTGTTATTGTAAATATTGTTGTAATGAATTTCGTTGTTTAATGAATGGTAGAGATAGATGCCATAAGAATTGTTGTAAATATAGCATGCGCTTATGGTGTTGTTTGAAGAAGCGTAAAAACCGATACCATAATAACCATTCTGTATGTTACAGTTTGATATACTACAGTTTGGTGAATACCATGTATAGATACCATTATCGTTGTTTGATATGTTACAATTTGAGATAATAATTCTCGAACACGCATTATAAGAGATGCCCCAGGTGTTGTTTGATATATTGCAGTATTGGATAGTGTTGTTTGAGGAGGGAAGGATATAATCAGAAAGATAGTGAAAATGAATCCCCTCATAATTGTCCCAGATATCGCAGTTTGATATTGTATTGTTTGGAGAGTTGAGAAAACCAATACCATCACAACTATTTGAGTATATATTACAATGCTGGATGACGGTGTTTGAAGACATACCGCCACAGACGCCTTCATAATCGTTTAAATAAACATTGCAATACTGGATAATGTTGTTTGATGAAAATTCGAGATAGACGCCTCTGCCATTATTTGACACATTGCAATTTGAGATGACATTGTTTGATGAGGAGTAAACATAGATGCCATAAGAATTGTTGTAGATAGTGCAGTTTGTGATGCTGTTGTTTGAAGAAAACAGAAAGTAAATACCAACTATAGGATTGTTGTAGAAAGCACAGTTTGTTATGCTGTTATTTGAGCAAAATCCAAATTCTATACCAACAGCAGTATATGAAATATCTACGTTTCTTATCGTAAAACCAGTACAGTTCACAAGTATCAATTGCCCAGCATCCCAGCCATCTATAATCACACTATTTTGATTTAAGAAATAATATAATGGTTTACCATTCACTGTATTCTCATCGATATTCTGGACATAATTATTTAAATAATCACCCTCAATAAGTATGCCCTCATTTATGAACGTATTGCCAATGATGTTGTTATTTGAAGAGTTATAGACGTAGATGCCACTGCTGTCCCATACCCCAGAATTGTTATAGATGTCACAGTTTATTATGCTGTTATTTGAGGCCGAATAGATACAGATGCCAAAATAAAAATTGTTGTGTGAAGCACAGTTTATGATAGTATTGTGCGAGGAAAACTCAATGATAATGCCGTGCTGGGAGTTGTTGAATACTGTACAGTTTGTAATAGTGTTGTTTGAGGAAGACTCCAGATAGATGCCACCTTGAGAATTGTTGTAAATCTGGCAGTTTGATATTTGATTCGCCGAAGAATGAATATCTATCCCGGCATCATAAATGCCATTCCCTCCGTTCCTCACCCCAAACCCGCTCAAATTCACCCAATCCGCAGAAATATAAATTACATCGCCTGTGCCATTACCATCAATAATTGTATTATTTTCATTTTCACCAATCAATGTCAAAGTCTTGTCTAGGACAATATTCTCATAATAAGTTCCTGCACTGACAAAAATCGTATTCCCAGATTCTGCGTCATTTATTGCCTCTTGAATTGTGTCATAATAAGTGTTCTTATCAAGATTATGGACTGGCTTCTTAACTTCTTCCCATGGCTCTGTAAGCCATGGGTCGTAAAGCACATTCGCACTCACAGGATTCGCACCATCAACACCAGGACCATTCGTAGAACCCCACCAGTTGTAGGTCGCATTGACTTGATATTGAGATTCTGAATCATAGTTGTAAATTCCATACTCACTGTTATTGTAAATATTGCAGTAATGAATCTCGTTGTTTAATGAATGGTAGAGATAGATGCCATAAGAATTGTTGTAAACAGAGCAGTTTGTTATCTGATTGTTTGAGGAATAATACAGACAGATGCCATCATCATTGTTGTAAACAGTGCAGTTTGTTATGGCATTTCTGTTTGAGGATAACCAAATATCAACGCCAACATAATTGGCGTAGAATGTGCAATTTATTATAGTACTGTCTGAAGAATTAGCTAACTGGATACCATAACCCGT
>Ga0172364_10002377_pt1 | contig 14930 bp, 14 predicted proteins | sample LakKivSesite10cm_FD_114545 | JGI IMG/M metagenome (GOLD analysis project Ga0172364, IMG submission 114545) | Sediment microbial communities from Lake Kivu, Rwanda - Sediment site 10cm | ecosystem: Environmental > Aquatic > Freshwater > Lake > Sediment | place: Rwanda: Western Province, Lake... | reverse complement strand
TAAAACCAGCACTTAGCCCCTAAAGCGTAGATAGCGACGTACCTGATTCGTATCCAGGAGAGGAGAATGCGAGTTTCTCTAGGGGCTCTTCACTGGCGGATATACGGTGCTGGCATCCGTACTCGGACTTTGACCCCGATGCCCGTTGGTTCGATTCCAACTCCGCCAATTTTGTAAACAGCAGGCCCGTGATCGCATAGGTGATCGCGGGCTTTGCTTCTTCTGCTATACTACGTCGATATGTTGCTGAATGTTGCCTGGCCCAGTGCGATAGCCACCCATGCTGAAGTCTGGCGAGTGTTGGACCTGAGTGGGTTGACAAGTTCCGTACGTGAGAGCAAGAACTACCTACGTGCTGGCTTCGTGTACCTCAACGGCCAGCGAGTCTCCACACTACGAGATACTGTTGAGATTGGTAAGCAGTTCCGCCTGGAGCTAAGGTTTCCGAATGGTGTAACGCAGTCCAGGGAAATCTTCCTGTCGCGCAAGGTGAACTACAAGCCTAGGTCGAACCAGCCCACGACCGTGAACCGTGTAGCTGGCAAGGGCACACGAAGGAGTAGACAGTCATGACCGTCCCGGTTCCGACGTTCAAGTGCCCTTACTGCGAGAAGGAGAACCTCGCGCAGATGGATCTTAGCGGCGACATGCCGACAGGTGTGCTACAGCTATGCGACTGCCCTGAGTTTCGTAAGGCTTGGGAAGCGGACCATCGAGCGAAGATGGAGCGACGTAAGCAGGCACAGCGTGGTGGTATCAGGAGTAGGTCTATCATCCACGTGGGCAGAACTCCTGGACCTACCGGAAAGATCTACAAGTAGAGGACACATGGACCCGACTGAACGCTACACTCGATTGCTCCTGGCTGCACGTAAGGAGTACGGTCTCTCTATCGAGCGCAAGGAGAACCACTGGTACTGGCGGTTCCTCGGAAAGCTCATGACCATTATTACCTTTGGTCGTGTTGACTTCATGAACGACTTCTTCACCACCATCGGCAACCGCATCGGTGTTGCTCCGTCGTGGGACATGCTTTCCGCTGGTGAGCGGTACGAGGTGCTTCTCCACGAAGTTGAGCACATGAAGCAGTACAAGCGTGCAGGTTTGGGTAACATTTGGGTGGGCCTGGGCATTGCAGGCTTTGCCTATTTGTTTTTGCCATTTCCCATAGGTTTGGCGTGGTGTCGCGCCAAAATGGAGATGGGTGGGTACGCGCAATCTATCCGCGCATACATTCAACTGTACGGTGTACCCGCAGCTTTGCTTGAGAAGCAGCGAATTGTGAATCAGTTCACGTCGGTCAATTACTTGTTCATGTGGCCCTTCAGAGGCTACATGGAGCGTTGGTACGACGAAACCGTGAAGCGCATCGCGAAGGAAGAGGGAGAGACCGTTCCATGAAGAACAATGACATCGCGGTTGAGGCTTCGTTCGAGAACATGTACAAGCACCTACCACCTGAGGTGGCTGAGCGTGTTCGCGCTAAGTACGAGGCTGATCGGTTGGAGTTCTTGGAGCACGTCAGGCGTAATACGCCATCAAATGCCCCCGGGTTCTGGGCCACTAGAGCTTGCACAAAGTGTCACGGGCGTGGTATCATTGGGGAACTAGTTAAGCCAGGCGGAGGAAGAGAGCCTCTAGTGTGCTACTGTGTCTCCAAGAACTATCAGGTCTGGTTGACGGACCAGCGTAAGACTTTCAACGCATTGACGAAGAGGGAGAAGTGATGAACCGCTTGGAGCGCAAAAGGCCACAAATCGACCCCACCAAGATCAGGAAGCATTCGCAAATCGTTGCGGAGAAGCAGGATACCTTCCTGGTTGTTGGTGACCGCGTTCAGACGGACTACGGATTCACTGTGTCTGGTGTGAAGCAGAAGGTGTTCGAGACGCTGTACATGGTTCTCATGCCCACGACTGTCTCTCCTACGTGGGTGCACCCAAAGAAGTCGCGTGTGTATCGCGTACTCTCCGGTTCCGGATTCTTGCAGAGCTTCCAGCCCAAGGATACCTCTCCTCTCGTATCGCGTCCTATCTCGGCCGGTGATGAGCTTCATGTCGAGGCTGGAAGCGTCCACCGTATTACGTCCGCTTCCACCAACCTGGAACTGTACGTGACGCAGGAGAGCAAGTACGACACGCACCTCGAAGAGGTTGCACCCGCTGAGGCGGTTCGCGACGTGCCGGATTCCTACCTACGGCCGCTGTCATCCGAGGACAAGACTGTTCTTCTAGGAGACACTGTGCCGCGTCGTAGGAACCGCGCCGCAGAGCAGATTGCTGCGCTCCGAGGAGACCGAGCAACGGTGGATAGGACTGCACAGAACGCGGAACGCGGTGACCAGTTCCTAAGAAGCACAAGCCAGCAGGGGGTAAACGCTAGACCGATCATGGACTTCTCCGAAGAAGGAGCCGGATGAATCTATTCCTTGCTGACACCCACAAGTCTTTTGAGGACTTGTTCAAGGGCGTGAAAGTCAACTTGATGCCAAAGACCCCTGGTGCAAGCACCGGAGGGTCAGTGGATCAAGTTGTTGACTGCCCTTTGGGTGACAAGTGTCCAGATCCCGGTAAGAAGCACAAGATGGGTGGCAAGCGGTTCCAGCAACACGCTGCCATGGCTGGCAAGCAAGCAGCGGGTGCAGGCGAGCCTGGTAAGAAGGCAACTGAAGCCGGGGAGCCTGCACCGGTAGCCGACCCAAACGCTGAGGCGAAGGGTGAACCAACTGGTAAGCCTGGAGTATCGCCTGCGACCACGAACATCGGCAGCGTGGGATCGGACGCAGTTGCTAAGCCAGAGACTGCGAAGCCAAACGTTTTGGCGTCGCGTACTGGCTCTGGTGGTGGTCCTCGCACTGGCTCCGGCGGCGGACCACGTACTGGCTCTGGTGGTGGTCCTCGCACTGGCACCGGCGGCGGACCACGTACTGGTGGCGCGGGAAAGCCACCAGCAGGTACAGGTGCCACACCTGAAGCAGCTTCGCCTGCTGGTGGGGGTGCCTTCTCTCATCCAGATCTTTCTGACCATGAAGCAGACATGGTGGATGAGTATAGGCAGTGGGAAAATGAGAATTCTAGCGAGCAACCCAACCTAAAGACGCATCTAGCCGACAATGGCATCACGGATCCAGAAAGGGTTGCAAAGATAAAGCAGATCGTGGACGAGGCTGGCCATCGAGCTCCACCTACCGATGAGCCTATTCCCTTTGAGCCTACCGATAAGCAGAAGCGCGCCCTTGGTGAGGGTGCAGGAAAGGCGCGCGCAGGTAAGAAGGGTGCAGAGGACATCGGCACTGCAAAGACACAGGCAATGCCTGCATCGCAGGATCCTGGCATCGGGTCTGCCAAGACGCAGGAGATGCCCGCAACACCAGCAGAAGATGTTCCTGGTGCACAAGCAGAGGCCGCATCAGCGACGCAAGCAGCAACTCCCGCTGAGACTGTCGCAGAGCAGGCAGCGCCGTCCAATCGTGAGCCTATAGTTCCTCCGCCGCCAACGAAGAAGCAGCGTCCCCTTCAGGATGTGCCGAACCCGCTGACAGATCCAAGCAGTGCTCCGCCAACGAGTACGGCAATGGATCACTATCGCTTGTCGCAGGTGGCAAAGGATTCCGGCGATGACGAGTTGGCGGACCAGCACGTCAAGGTTGCTAGGGAGCGAACTACGGGCTTTGGGTCGGAGGATCACAAGAAGCTAGCGGAAGACCTGCATCAGGCTGGAATGAAGGACCACGCTTCTCATCACGAGAGCATCCACACCAAGGCCACTGAAGACACCAGCAAGGTCGAGGCTGCGTCCTCTGCCGATTCTGACTTCAAGAAGAACGCCGGTAAGGGTCTTCGTGGAGAGCGCTTCGACCTAGAGCGCGGAAGCGAAGAGTTTAAGAAGGAAACTGCTCAGCGTAAGGGCGAGAACTACCACTCCTGGAGAAATCGTTTGGAGAAGGAGCACGGAGTATATGTGCCTACGGACCAAGAGAAGGGCAAGGCTGGAGACGTTTCTTTCATGGATTCTGGTTGGTCGAACTCCGCAGAGGACAGAGCCGCTAACAAGCAGAAGCTCGAAGAGAAGAAGCAGCGTGTGAAGGATGAGTTCGAGGCTAAGAGGGCTAAGCACCACTCAAGAGCCGCCGAGACTGCGCACACTGAGAAGATCTCAGGTGTACATGCTGAGCAGAAGGAAAAGGCCAGGAAGGTACTGGACGAGGCAAAGGCTACTCACGAAGCAACGCAGAAGAAGGCTTCCGAAATCAGGGACAAGAACAAGGCGGCTACTGAGGCACACGAAGCTGCAACTCAAGACTACGAGAAGCGTAAGGCCGCAGGCGAGAAGGGCGTCAAGAAGCCTAAGAAGCCCACACTGGAGCAGGAGCCTGAAGTTGCCGAAAAGCCAGAGCTCACTGAGCCCGAGTCTGACATCGAAAAGCTTCGCCACCAGACGCACACCGACAATGCGGGTGCGCTTGCGTCGTCTATTGAGTCTCACCTGAAGAACAACTCCAAGCTGTCCGACGCTGACCGAAAGCGTGCAGAACGCGCTCACGCAATCAGCGTGTTCCACTCGAACATCAAGCACACGCCAAATGCGGCTCACAAGGCTGAGATGGCGGAGGTTTCCAAGGTTGCCAAGGACATGGGCATCCATGAGTCCTGGAAGGCGCCGGACTCGGCAGAAGCTGCTTCTGGCGGCAGTGGTGAGTTTGATGAGCTAGACAAGCTTGTGGCTAAGAAGCAGACTGCAACTGCAAAGCAGGAGGCCAAAACCCAGGCAACAGAGGCCAAGGCACAGGCCAAGGCACAAGCCGATGCTCCCAAGCCGCCCGAGAACGACCTAGATCATGCTAGGGTTGGCGACCACACGGGTCGCGCCAAGGCTTTGAGAGACAAGGTTCAGAGTCATCTTGACGGCAATCCTGATATGTCCGACGAAGACCGCTCTAAGGCAGAGCGCATCATGTCTGCGTTGGATGGCCATGCGAACATGGAGAACGTTCCTACGAAGCAGCACGCCTCGGAGCTAAAGGAACTGCACAAGTTGGCTGGTGAGATGGGTAAGAAGCCCTATGCCGGTGGTGGGGGTGGTGAAGAGGGAGCGGACACTGGTGGAGCGTCCGCCGCTGGCCTAGCACCTCGCCCTCAGCGTAACCGTGGTAGTACTCTAGACTACCTAATGGGTAAGGTCGAGGAGGGTGTGTCCGAGGCTCCTGGCATGGCTTCCGCTGTAACTTCGGCAGGTGGGGCTGGCAGATTGGGCTCGCAGGCAGTAAACTATGGTATTCATGGTGCCATAGGTGTTGGTCACCAGCTTCTTCGGGATGCAGGTGACAACCAACCCAGGTATGAGGGTAGCGGACAGGCATTGAGCCCTTCCGAGCAGCGAAAGCAGCAGGACGCTGAAGCAGACAGACAAGAGAAGCGAACGATGACCACTCAGGCTCAGGCGGGTACAGGAGGTTCGGCATGAACCTTTATCTGGATTTGAACAAGGCTGTTCAGGTTCCCTCCACGGGCACTGACTCGGTGTCGGACTCTCATGCGCGTCGTGAGTACAAGGAATCCTTTGGCAGAACCAGCGTTGGTGTCATCGGCGGAGATGCGTCTCACGATGACCCGGATGTGGGCAGGAAGTGGAGAGATGCTCCCGACAGCGGCGAGGGTTCTCTGGAAGAGGAACTTGAGGACGACCGCAAGCGTGATACTGAAATCGCGCAGGAGCGCGGGATTGTAGCCAAGAAGGAAGAGGCAGAGCCGACCAAGAAGGCCCTGGACATCCTCAAGTCTTTCACGGGAGACCTCACCACGCAGCTAGCCATGTACACGCCCAACGACCGTGAGATCGAGTACCTTACCACCGTACGTGGCTACTCCTTGGAGGATGTTACCAAGGGTTACGTAGGTATTACTGGTCGTGAGCGCGCTCAATTCAATGACTGGCTGCACCAGCGTTTGAAGACTTCCATTGGTAGGTTGTTGCGATGACCATGAACTCTGATCACACGCAGTGGGTCGAGAAGGTGTCTGAGTGGCGCGACGCTACCAGCACCATTCCTGCTTTGGTTCATGACGAGATCGTGAAGTCCAAGCTGGATCCGGGTAAGGCGAAGCACGGTCTCCGCTCCTTGATGTTCGACCCGTTGTCGATTCAGTTCGCCATGGGTTACAAGGACCGCAGGTACTCTCTCACCTACGAAACCTTGAAGCGAATTCCGACGCAGCTAGCTCTGATTGCTGCCATCATTCAGACGCGCTGCAATCAGGTTGCTTCGTTCGCTGTGCCGTTCAGGATGTCGAAGTCCCTCGGTTTCGCCATCAAGCACAAGAACCCTGCACGTCTCACGACCAAGGGTGAGCGCGAGTTCATCCAGAGCATGGAGTCCTTCATCTATAGTTGTGGCGCTCCGGACCCCAATCCGCATAGCTCCATTGCTCGCGATGACTTCGAGACCTTCCTCAAGAAGCTCGTTCGCGACTCCTTGATGTTCGACCAGGCTTGCTTTGAGATCGTTCCTGACCGTAAGGGTTCTCCTTACGAGTTCATGGCTGTCGATGCATCTACCATTCGCCTCGCAGCGAACAACCTGGACATGGACTTCTCCACGGCGCACAGGATGAACAACCACCTGTACACGGGTGTGCAGCCTGCTGTGATTCATCCGAACGCTACCTGGCCAAACCAGGCTGCTCCGTACAAGACTCTGGCTGTCCGCAATCCGGAAATCCACGACATTCCGTCGTTCGTGCAAATCGTGAATGGACAGATTCGCAACACGTACACGCGCACTGAACTCGCTTGGGGCGTACGTAACCCGCGAAGCGACATCTACATCCAGGGCTACGGTTACGGCGAGCTTGAGCAGTTGGTGACGATCATCACCTCGCACCTGTACGCCGAAGAGTACAACCGCCGCTTCTTCATGCAGGGCTCGGCCCCGAAGGGTATCCTCAACTTCAAGGGAGACAACCTAACTCCCGACCAGCTTGAGTCTTTCCGTCGCCAGTGGCGTGCAAACGTTGAAGGCGTGGAGAACTCGTGGCGTACGCCCATCATGCAGGCAGAGCAGGGCGTGGACTGGATCAACTTGCATCCGTCGAACCAGGAGATGGAGTACTCTCAGTGGATTGAGTACCTCATCAAGATCACCTGCGCCGTGTTCCTGATTGACCCAGCGGAGCTTAACTTCGACATGCACGGCGGTGTTCAGCAGACGCCTCTGTTCGAGAGCTCTCAGGAGTGGAAGCTCAAGGCTAGCCGTGACCGTGGTCTCAAGCCCATGCTCCGCTTCATCGCGAAGTTGATCAACGAGAACATCGTTTCTAAGCTCGATGACCACTTCATGTTCGACTTCCTCGGCCTGGATGAACTCACCGAGCAGGAGAAGCACGAGCTACGCAAGGAACAGGTCAGCACGTACATGACCCTGAACGAGATCCGTCGTGCAGAGGATCTTCCTGACGTGCCGGACGGTGACGTGATTCTCAACCCGACGTATACGACTGCTCAGCAGCAGCGTAGACAGATGGAGATGCAGCAGAAGCAGATGGCTGCTGCGGCTGGTGCTGGCGGCGCGGCTGCTGCTGGTGCACAAGGTGGCGGTGGCGCTCAGGGTGCTGAGGGAGCACAGGGTGCAAAGGGTGAGGAAGACAAGAAGTCTGAGGCGGCGCAGCAGTACGCTGACAGCTTCACCAAGTCGTTGAAGGTCTTGGAAATCAACCTTGAGGATGAGTCGGACGCCTGGATGGATCTGTATAGGGACGGGTAATTCAAATGGAGCCCGTCCTGTACCTTGCCAAATCCCGTAAGCTTCACGGTCGAATGGTTTTTCAGGGACTGCCCGTCTCTATCGAGAACCGAAAGGGGTCCATACGCAAGTGGTATGACCCCAAGGCAGATGAGCACGGTACTACTAAGATGGAGTATCCGTATGGGTATGTTCGGGGTACTCTAGGGCTGGATGGTGGTGAGGTAGACGTATTCGTAGGGCCAAACGAGGAGTCCACCCGCGTGTTCGTGGTCACCCAGATGACTAGGCCCGAGTTCAAGGAAGTCGATGAACAGAAGGTAATGTTGGGGTTCGATAGTGCCGAAGAGGCTAAAGCCGCCTATCTTCGGCACTTCAACGACCCCAGGTTCTTTGGTTCGATGAAGGAATTCTCCATCGATGAATTCAAGGAAAAGCTAAACACCCACCACGGCAAGGTAATCAAACACTTGTATCTACTAGACGCATCTGCTAGTATTCAGCGTATGCCTATCTCTGGTCAAGCACAGCAGACGCGCAAGTCTGCAAGCTGTGAACACTCAGAAGACGAAGTTTGCAAGAATTGTGGAGGCACTACTGTGTCAAAGTCTGCTGAAGCCATCGAAATCCTGAAGGGTCTGACCAGCCGGATGCTGACCGCATTCGCGCCACGACGTGCGGAACAGGCTCCCGTTGTGGACTCTGGTGAAGACGTAGCCGAGGTTACGCTTCTTGGCCCGCAGGTAGCGCAGGCGTTGCACCGCGATCGTCCTTTCGAGCAGCCCATTGCTCCAACGGTTCGTGTCAACACGCCGTACCAGTCAGCCTCTCCAACCTCTCCCGACTTCATGACCTCGTGCAATTCTTGTGGCTACACGCATAAGAGCCTAAGTGAGTGCCCTCGCTGCGATACCATGCGTAAGCAGAACCGCGAGGCCACTCCAATTTGGAGAAGGTGACCAATGCTGTATCTGCGCGCAGAGTTGCTGAACAAGGCTGGTAAGTCGCCTAAGGCGTCCGGTGACGGCAAGCCTAAGACCAAGGCTGGTGCCGGGGACACTCCCGGTGACGTAAGCGGAGGCCGTGGCGAACAGCGTGGTGGTGACTACGTTGCGCGTGTTCAGGTTGGTTACGAGAAGGATGGGTCTCCCAAGTATCGCTACTTCCGCACGGAGGAAGCGTATGAGGAGTATCTGAAGGGGCGAGGACGTTCAAAGGCGTCTCAAGAACTTGAGGACAAGGTCAAGCGCGAACACGAGGAGAGCACGGACAAGCACTCGGGAACCGTTGTCCACCAGCCCGCCTCAAAGATCAAGCCCGGACTTCTAGGCGCTGCTCGTAAGAGCCTACCACTGTACGTGAGGATTTGACCATGACACTTCCGAGACTGCCTGTACGTTTCATTCAAGAGAACGCTGAACTGCTGAAGAGCATGGACGGCGAAGTTCTATCTGGCGGGCGTGCTGGTACTGGTACTGATTACACGCAGACTGAGTCTGTGGCAGAAGCACAGGGTATCGACCCCCAGTATCGTACGCCAAATGGTCGTGTGAACGGCAACGAACTCTTCCGCCGCAACCCTAACGGGGACCTTGACTTGGACAACGCCAAGCACGTGGTTGTGGACATCATCCACAAGGTGAAGGACAAGGCTGACCTAACCGAGCTTGAGAAGCTGGTTCTTGGTTGCTTCTTCCCGCTCATGTTTCCTTTCGTGGACGCACGACTAGCTGAGCCGCTCACGCGAGTACAGCTTCGTCTCGCTCCTTGGGAGTGCGCGATGGTGTCGCAGATGGTTGCCGCTCACCTTTCCGCTGAGATGAGCTACAATGCAGGACTCGGTGGCGGTGGAGATGAAGGTCGTTCGCAGACGAGGTCTTGATGAAGATTCGCACGAACCTAAAGCCTAGTGAGTTGAAGCGCGTTGGCGCAGGCTTGCAGCGACTAGCTGAAGCACAGACGAGTGAAATCGAGCTTGAGAACCCCGCTGAGAAGGAAATCATTCGACAGGTAGATGCGACCTTCGACATCATGGTGAACAACCTACAGGATGAGGTAGCACGCATCCTACTGGACAAGGAAGATTGAACATGAGTACCTATTGGTCGCCAAGGCCCCTACGCCCAGCCTCTGCAAACCCCATCTTCGAGATGGTTGAGCCTGAACCCGTGGTTAAGGGCCTGTCTCCGATGCAGCGCCAGCGTCTTGAAGACGGAACGCCCATCACGCGTTCTGGTCCTACCGCTTTGCGACCAGCCGATCCTATGCTCGTTCTTCGCCCCGAACTCAGCAAGGGTTCGCTTGCTGAGAAGCTTGAAGAGAAGAACCCGAAGTACGGGGCTCCTCGACAGGACCCGCAGGAACCTCTCGGCGTAATCAAGTCTTACCTGGAGAAGGCAGAGCTTACGTCTGCGAAGCGGGAAAAGCTCAAAGAGTCTAGCTTCGCACTGCCTGATGACCGTGCGTACCCCATTCATGATGAGGTACATGCACGTAACGCTTTGGCTCGCGTAGCCCAACACGGCACCAAAGCAGAACAGAAGAAGGTACGAGAAGCGGTTGCCAAGAAGTATCCTGGAATAGAGATATCTGGTGACGATGATGACGAAGGTGACCCTGACGACGAAGACACTCAGAAGAGTGAGAACTACACTAAGCCAGAGCTAAGAGACAAGATAAAGCGCCAGGTAATGGCCGGGTCAGACGGCGGTAAACCCGGACAGTGGTCGGCACGCAAAGCACAGTTGGTAGCCCAGAAGTACAAAGAAGCTGGCGGGGGGTACAAAGGCGCACGTACAGAGAAGCAGCGTTCTTTGTCAAAGTGGACTGACGAAAAATGGACTACATCAGATGGCAAGCCGGCAAAACAATCTGACGGTTCTATGCGCCGATACCTTCCTGAGAAGGCTTGGAAAGAACTAAGCTCAGAAGAGAAAGAAGCTACGAACAAAAAGAAGGTTGAAGGATCTAAGAAGGGAAAACAGTTTATCTCGAATACCGAGGCAGCAAAAGAAGCTCGGGAAGAACACACAAAGAAGAGCCTGGAGCTATTTGCTGCCGCAGTTGACCGGCTTCACGAATCGCTAGAGAAGTCAACCGGAAAGTACAGTCATATTAACTTTACTCCTCCTGATGCGGTGTCGTCCGCAGCCGCAAGAGGACTAGAGTACAGAAGCAAGGCTAGTCCATCAAATCGCGGTGGTCTTACACCGGAGCAGGCCAGCAAGGAAGGCATTGGTTCGGGTGTACAAAGAGCCACGAACTTGAAGAACAAGGATACCGTTAGTCCGGGTACTATTTCCCAGATGGTTGCGTTTTTTTCTAGACACGCCAAGAACAAGAGCGTAGCTCCTGAGCACAAGAACGAACCGTGGAATGATAAGGGCTACGTGGCGTGGCTTCTATGGGGTGGAGATCCCGGCAAGACTTGGGCAGAGAAGGTAAAGGCACAGATGGATAAGGCCGATGAGAAGTGAAGGCTCGCGCGTAGCAGAGCTACTTCTTGACTTTCTGTGCTGACTCTGTCAAGAAGTGTACCCCACCATGGCAAGTAAGTTCTCCCAAAAGATAGCGGAGCTTAGACGAGTAACTAAGCTCCACGTAAACTGGCTTGTCTATGCCACGCTGGGGGAGTTTGCGCTCACGAAGGACGAGGTGGCCGAACTCGTCAAGTACGACAAGCTTCCCATGGGGAAGTCGTTGGACCTGGTGGACAAGTCATACCTTCTTGGCAGGCTGAAGGCCATCCTGAAGCGTTCTGAGTACAAGGACGTTACCTACGAGGAAGTCTCCGACAAGTCCAAGGATCTGAAGCTGTCTTCGCTCGAAGACCTTGTCGTTGAGCAGGCACGCCTCAAGGCAGGTAACTACCTGAAGAACTTGGCAACTGAGATCGGCAACGGCGTCTTCGACGCCCTGTCTGCGTCTCTCGGGTCTACTATCACGGAGGCTACCATCCGTGACATCGTAGCCGATGAGACTGCGCTAGCTCTCGTCCAGAAGCAGTCCTCTCAGGCTCTCGCGTCCTCTCTGGCTTCGCGACTTCAGACTGGTCCGAAGAAGGCGTGGCGTCAGGTTGCACAGACGGAGCTTCACCGAGCAAAGGTTTCCGGTCACGCACAGGCGATCATCAACCGTGTGGATATCTACACGCACAGTGCAGGCGTGAACTCTGACGTTAGCGTGATTCCAGCAAAGAATTGCTGTGAGGACTGCTCGGAGCACTACCTAGACAAGACTGGCAATCCAAAGGTCTTCAAGCTGCTTGACCTTGTGAGCGCAGGGTCCAATGCGGATGACGGCGTTGTCCACACGAAGCGCAACGGCAAGCACACGCACTGGAAGACGACGCTTCCACCGCTGCATCCGTCGTGCGGGTGTCAGCTAGTGTACGTCCCGCCAGGATATGGTTGGGTTGGTGGTAAGCTGTCGCTGTTGCAGAAGTCCTTGTTCGAGGCATCGCTCATCAAGGCACGCGCAGGTGTAAGCGGTGGCATCTCTTCCACTGTTGAGCCTAAGGGTGCTCCGTCGATGCAGAAGACGCCCGGTATCCCGTCGCAGCCAGGAGCCGCTGCGCCAGGAAACGTTGCTGGTCCTGGGCGTCCACACAATGACGGCACACCCCCGGCTCCTAAGAACGATTTCTCTCCTACCGCAGGCATTCCTAAGGCTGGCGGCGGTGGTGGCCCGCGTAACGATTCGGGCGGTAGCAAGATGTCCAAGTACGCCGCTTGCCCGTTTGGTGGTGGACCCGACTGCATGAAGCACGGAGGTAACGGAGCGGAGCAGCACAAGATGGGCGGCTCGATCATGCAGAAGCACCAAGAGGCTATGGCCCGTGGTGCACAGCCAAAGACCGAACAAGCGAAGGAAGAGCATCAGAAGCAGGAGGAGGCAAGAGCAGAGGCTTACGATGCTGCACCTCATCCGCGTGATGAGAAGTTGTCTCTCATGTCTGAGGGTACTATCACTTCCGCCAAGCCGCTGGGAGAAGAAGGCGGTAAGCACGTTTCCTACAAGGCCACTTTTGAGGATGGTGGAAGTGCTTGTATGAAGCCTCCACCGAAGTTTGACGAGGAAGCGTACGAGGGTTGGTCTTTCCCTGACGGCGCCGCCAACATGCCAAGAGATAGAGGGCATATCAGTGAGCAAGCTGCTCACGTAGCTGCTATTTCGCTTGGCTTGGAGAACCATGTACCTGAGACTGTTGTGCGTAGTCATGACGGGACAGGTGGTATTGACTACTCTGGGGACATGAGTGCTCAGGCATGGCAGGATGGCTACTCGCAGGGTACCAGGCATGGCATTGGTAGTTACAAGAGCTACATGGCACGGGTGCCAGAAGAGCACCGAGAAAAGGTGGCGAACAAGCTCAAGGAAATCGCATGCATGGATTTCGTCATCAACAACAACGATCGCCATTGGGACAACTTGGTGTTCAACCGAGATCTCTCTGATGTGAAGGCGATTGACCACGGAGTGTCCTTTGGTACGGGACTACAGGGTCATAAGAACGGCATTCACAACAAGCTGGCGGTGGCTGGTGAAAAGCTGACCGTTCCGTCTCATATGCACGTGCGCTTCAAGAATCAGACCTTTGACCAGACCAAGAGACAGTTTGAGGGATCTGGTTTGGAGGACTGGCAGGTAGCCCAGGTACATTTGAGGATGAAGTACCTGGCACACCTTCAGGACACTCATGGTCATGTACCTATCGAGGCTACTAGGTATGCGGCAACTCGTGCTAAGACCGGCTCTGATTTCTTTGAGAATCAGACGACTTTCCTTGGTAGGTACCGGTCACAGCCTAATGTACCTGGTTGGAAGCGTTCAACCGAAGCTGAATACACCGCTCAGTATGGAAAGGCGCCTGTTGGAGACCAGCTAGCCTGGTGGAAGAAGGACAAGCTTGATGAGCAAGTTAAGGAGACTACCAAGAACTGGGAGATGCCAGACCAGTTGTATGCTAGGTTTGCTAAGTCATATGTCGAAGGTGGTAGTAAGCCTGACGTATCCACAAAGCCTGACACCGCGCAGCCAATTAAGCTGCGTAAAATCCGAGCCGGGTTGTACGCTACGGACGACAATGAGTGGGAGGTAGTACAGGATCCGTACGGTCCAGGCACCGGTTGGTTGTCTCGCCACCGGCTTGAGAATCACAAATCAGGGGAGATCCGTCGCACGCGAGGTGCAGCCCTCGCGGAGCTACAAGATATGCGGGTCCATTACGAGAAACCAGCATCGCGAGGATCCGTTCGTGGACTGGTTGACCCGGGACATGATTCACCTGAGGCACGTGCTGAACTTAAGAAGCACGCTGCGTTTGAGGCAGGTACGGGTCATGTGAACGGTGGCAGTGAAGAAGAACGTGCTAAGTACTGGGACTCCATTCCTGCTTGGAAGCCCGAGGATATGAAGTGGTCAACGTCTGATGCGTGGAGCTCCGACGACGTGCAATCTTCCTCTCCAGTGCGCACGCCCCCAGATATTGGTGGTGACGTTGCTACTAGAAAGCCAGAACCCAGTGGTGACGTTGCTACTAGAAAGCCAGAACCCAGTGGTGACGTTGCTACTAGAAAGCCAGAACCCAGTGGTGACGTTGCTACTAGAAAGCCAGAATCCGATGTAGATGTGCATACGCGGCGTCCTAGTCACAGGAGATCACCAACGCCTCCGGAGCCTTCAGTTGATGTAGAGACACGGCCTGGACGACCAGACGTGGATGTGTCTACGCGTCCTGGTCGCGTACGCAAGGGACTCTACCTGTTTGATCCCCATCGTGCGTTTCCTGTTGACATGTCACTCAGAAAGTAATACTCTACAGTCATGGCCAACACTTACGACGCTTATCAGTTGTTTGCAGAGGAGGAGCCTGCTGCGCCCTTTGCCACTGTTTGGTGGCACGGGAAGATCCGCTGCTCGGACCCCGGAGTTTTGAGTTCGTTCAAAGACCATGTGGTCGATGGCCTTGGGTATGCAGACGGCAGGGCGTTCTTCGACAAAATCCCCTCATTCTTTCGTAGCGGCTATGTCTACGTGAAGAGAGTCAAAGTTGATGCGGAAGGAAAAGAAGTATGACGGTTGTTAGTCTAGAGGGTCTTGAAGACTCCTTCGATAATCAAGCCGCCGAACAGATGCTAGGTTTGCATGTCGGCAAGGTCATCACCACGTCGGACCTAGTCCGGAAGGCGAT
>Ga0172364_10002375_pt1 | contig 14937 bp, 9 predicted proteins | sample LakKivSesite10cm_FD_114545 | JGI IMG/M metagenome (GOLD analysis project Ga0172364, IMG submission 114545) | Sediment microbial communities from Lake Kivu, Rwanda - Sediment site 10cm | ecosystem: Environmental > Aquatic > Freshwater > Lake > Sediment | place: Rwanda: Western Province, Lake Kivu... | reverse complement strand
TTCAAGATATGTGAGCAATTCTTTATAATCCAGGCTTTCCGGGAAGTAATTGACAAGCGATTTTGCATAACCAAGGGCTTCTTCAATCCTGTCCTGTTCAGCCAGGAAGGCTGCCAGTGCAAATAGTATATCCCTGTCATAAGGATGGTTCCTGCATGTTGACTGAAGAAATTGTATGGCTTCACCAGGGTGACCTGTTGAGTTGAGTGCCACGCCATAAACGTAAGCGAACCGGGCGTTTGCCGGCTCAAGGGAGGCTGCTTTTTCCAGGTATGGCAGGGCTTCTTTCGCCTTCCCTTTCCTGACGAGCAGCAGTCCCAGTGTATGGTGAACGACCGGCATGGCAGGGTGCAGTTTAAGTGCGGCCATAAGCAGTTGTTCTCCCTCATCCTCCCTTCCCATGACCCGGTAAAGATCTGCCAGGTTAATATAGCTCATCATGAATTCCGGTTCCAGATCGATTGCTTTTTTAAATGATCTCTCAGCGCCCTCATAATCTCCAAGGTTCATATACAGAACGCCAAGGTTAAGGTGAGCAGATGGATGATCGGCATTGATCATCTGGACAGCGATGTATTCATTCAGCAGCTTATCGCGGTTTTTAAGAATAGAACGGTTTAGATACCGATCGGGAACATTTCCCAGTAACCATGCTGCCATAATCCTTACAAGCCGTACCGAATCATCCAGCACAGTGGCAACGGTCTCTGTATATGTCTTAAGATCAGTCGTTTCAAGAGATTTCAGGGCGGCATATCTGAGGAGAGGGTCAGGATCGGCCAGTCCTTTCTGCACGTATCCGAGGGAAGAAGGCCTTGAATAATTACCAAGCAGTTCCAGGGCTGTAGCCCTGACCATAGGTGCTGCCTGTGTATCTGCTGCCAGTGAGGTCAGCTTGTCGAACGCTTCGGGGTACTTTTTCCTGGCTGCCCAGAATATCTCCCCGTAATGGGTTTTACCTTTTTCTACCGTTCCATACCATTGTCTCAGGTAAGCGGCAGCCCAGCTGTTGTCTTTGTCATGGTGGCATCTGGTACATGCATCAGGTGTACCAAGTTTTCCGGACAGGTCCGGGCGGGGAACACGGATGCTGTGATCCCTCCGCGGATCAATGACCATGTATGTTCGTTCGGGCATATGGCATTCATAGCACAGCGACCCGGCAGAGTCGTGCCTGTGGAAGTGATGCGATTTACTGCCATACTTTTCGGCAAGGTGACAGCGGTAACATAAAGCATTTCCTGTGGTATAAATCCTGCTGCTGTGTGGCTCATGGCAGTCTGTACAGACCACACCTGCGGTGAACATCCTGCTCTGAAGGAAAGAAGCGTACTCGTAATCTTCTTCGAGTATCTGGCCATCGGGGTAATAAAGACCCTCGTCAAGCAGGGAAGGCCAGTGTGTCTCAAGCAGGGATTTACCAAACTGATAATTCTCTGTCAGGACTGACCGCCGGGAATGGCACCGGGCGCACATGTTTATAAGGATCGTTGTGCGGCATGGAACGGAACGCCTGGCGGTGCCGGCATGCATGTCAAAAACCCATGTTGCGTTATCAGGATCTTTGAGCCTGATGACTAATCCGAGATCAGGAATGGCATCAGGGTGGCTGCCATTACCGACATGCTCAGCCCATTCGATATGTTTTGAACCAGGCCCGTGGCAGGCTTCGCAGGAAACGTCCACCTCATTCCAGGTGGTATGGTAGGTGTCTGTACCTGGATCAAACTGTTTTTTCGTGTTGGTTGAATGGCATTCGGAGCACATGTAATTCCAGTTCTGTGTGATCTTTGTCCAGAACAGGATATCATCAGGAGAAATCCTTTCCTTATCATAAATATGAAACCATCTCTGCCCACCCTCGCATGCCGGGCGTGTATCCCAGCAGAAAGGTAGCATCTGGTACCGTCCTCCCGGAAACGCTACAAGATATTGCTGCAGCGGCCTTATGCCAAAAGTATATTTTATCTCAAATTCACCCGGTACCCCTCCGGCACCTTCGGTACGGACAAAAAAACTGCTTCCCTTTTTATAAAATTCAGATGTGATGCCGTTATGGGTAAAGCTGACGTTATTGAAATTTCCCAGGACGGTCTCTTCAATGGCGGTATCCATAGCCATGTCATGATCAGAACCGGTATAGAGATGGTATTCTTTTTCATGACAGGATTTACAGGCTTCCCTGCCAGTATATACAGCACTTCCACTCTGGCGTTTTCCATTCGCCGGTTGGTTGGCAGCTTCAGTTTTTGTACCTTCCCTGTTGCAGGTTGATAATAACAAGGCTGAGATAATGGTAAAAAGGGAAAAGATCAGGATGAGGATGTGGCACAGGATTCTCATTATTAAGGGATAATGATATCAGCATTCAGAAGTATAAAAATAATTCCAATATGTCAGTTTTAGGTATAAATCGGCAGGAAACTGATAAATTTAACAGGAGAATATGAATAAAATGTTTCAGCCACAGTCACGGCGAAAATTTCTGACCAGCCTGCCAGTCAGCCTGGCTATAATGGCAGGCATACTGGTAGCAATAAGCTTGCTTCGTCAGGCAATACCACGCCTGTCAAAATCGGGCAGACTGATAAGGATTGGAAGCATTAACAGGTTTCCGGTTAACCGGTATACCTTCCTGGGGGAAGAGAGAATGTTCATTTACCGGGATCATGAAGGAATATCAGCTGTATCGGCTGTTTGTACGCACCTGGGATGCACCGTCGAAAGAAGTGGTAAAGGGTTCATGTGCCCATGCCATGGAACCTGTTTTAACGACAGGGGGGAGGTGGTTTCCGGTCCGGCAACCAAAAACCTGTCATGGCACATGGTTTCAAAAGCTGCCGACGGACAGCTGGTGGTTGACCCGGCTACCATTGTCCGGCCGGATTACAGACTGGTGATATGGTAAAAAGTAATAACAGGTTTATAAGATCAGTAAACTTGTTAAACCTTCATCATGATCGTATTAGATAGTTCATGTATGAAAGTCTGCAGAACGGGATGAATTAACCGATTAATATCATGTTGGTGCAGTTGAACGACACCTATCCGGGTTCCGTTGATAAGGACAAACCCGGGGACAACAGGACTATAAGGAACATGCGTGCCGGGAGGATAGCAAAAAACTTCTTCCTTCATATGCATGCAGCCAGGGTACATCCTCACTCCCTTAAGCTGACTTATACCTTCGGCCTGGGGCTTATACTTGCATCACTCTTCCTGGTGATGATCATTACAGGGCTTATCCTGATGCTGCACTATACTCCTTCGGTGGGACAGGCTTATGATTCGGTGAAAGACATCATTTTTATTGTTCCGGGGGGAAGGTACATCCGAAATATGCATAGATGGGCGGCGCATGGCATGGTGCTTGTTGCATTTCTCCATCTTGCAAGAGTATTCTATACCGGGTCATACCTTCAGCAACGCACTACCAACTGGATTATCGGCGTGTCCATACTCGTGGTTGTCCTGTTCATGAATTTCAGCGGTTACCTGTTGCCATGGGACCAGCTGGCCTACTGGGCGGTAACCATAGGATCGAATATAGCTGCCTCGGCAAGAGAGCTGACTGACCTGCTTGGCATAACCAGTATGTTTGATGCAGGGGGATTCATGAAAAAACTGCTGATAGGTGATGAAACTGTCGGACAGCCGGCATTGACCCGATTTTTCATGTTTCATGTGGTGTTCCTGCCGCTGACCCTGATCATCCTTACAGCCGTCCATTTCTGGAGGATACGAAAGGATGGGGGACTGACAAGACCGGTAACGGAAAAATTAACAGGTGACGGCCACACCAGGGCAGCAGGTCGGCCACGACAGAGCAGCGATGGGAAATGGTACAGCTGGCCGGTGGTGATGTGGGCAGAACTGGCAACATTGCTTTGTGTATCAGCCACTGTAATGGTTATAGCCTTCCTGTTTGATGCACCCCTGAAAGAACAGGCAAATCCTGCATTTCCTGAAAACCCGGCTAAAGCACCCTGGTATTTTCTTGGTATTCAGGAGCTTGTGTCATATTCGGCTTTCTCAGGAGGTCTGCTCATACCGTTATTGTTCCTTGTATTTTTAATATCAATACCCTATATTGACAGGGAGGACCGTTATGCGGGAATATGGTTTTCAGGCAGAAAAGGTATCCATATCACTTTGTATTCAGCTTTCTTCACTGTCCTGGTTACATTGATCATCCTTCTGGTATACATAAGGTTTGGCTGGCTCAGGGAATGGATTCCGGCTGTTCCGCGCAGCATCATAATGATACTTAACCCGGCAACCCTTACAGGATGCCTTTATGTTACCTGGGCTGTATGGGTAGGAAAAAAGACACGATCAACAAGATCGGCGGCCATCGCACTTTTCACATGTGCAATGACAGCTTTATTAATATTTACGGTCATTGGTATATGGTTCAGGGGGCCCAACTGGGAATTTTTCTGGCCTGGTTCTGAAGGGGCGGTTCAATAATACTGGCATGGACATTAAGGAACATGGATATATATTGATTTTCAGGGTCATCGCTGCCTGTTCAAGTATTGTGCTTATCGGTCTTATCAGCACACTCTGGGTCAGGGAAGGCTGGGGGAGTGAATGGAAGCGGGTGCAGCATGCATCAATACAGCTGGTAAATGAATCGGGGGATACTTTTTCTTACAGCCCGTCGGTTGAGCAGGGCACTCATTTACGACAGCTGGTACTGACAGAACTGGGACGTACAGACAGATGCATCACCTGCCATACCGGCATTGAGGATCCGCGGTTCATAACAGCCCGCCAGCCATACCGGCACCATGGAGGTGACTACCTTGCATGGCATCCTGTTGAACAGTACGGATGCACTGTATGCCACGGCGGACAAGGGAGGGCAGTCACTATACATGAAGCATTTGGTAAGGAGCCGGCGGCAAACTGGAACACACCACTACTTGAATATCCTTATATCCAGGCTTCCTGCGGGAAATGTCATGCGGTGATTTTTTCACCACGGCAGATGCTGTTAGGTACCGGAGTATTTATACAGGGGCAGGCGATCTTTAACCGGGAGGGATGCCTTGGATGTCACAAGGCAAGAGGTGTGGGAGGAACAATAGGTCCGGACCTCACCCAGCAGGGAGAAAAGACAAAACATGAGTACAGGTTTCAAAACATAAAAGGTGAGCAGACCGTCTCAAACTGGATGAAGGAACATTTCAAAGACCCCGAGATGGTCTCACCAGGTTCACGGATGCTGAAGATCGATCTTCCTGAAAAAGATATTGAAGCCCTGGTCACTTTTGTCATGGGATTGGTAAAACCTGCTATACCGTTCAACTATATATCCGCAGCGACGCTGGATGAGCTAAAGGGCATAAGGAGTGAACTTACAGGCAGGATGGTTTTTGATTTCTGTTGTTCAGCCTGTCATGGAAAAAGCGGAGAAGGGAAGGATTATGCCAGTTATAAGACAGGGATACCTTCAATCGGCAACCGTGATTTTGTCAGGGTCGCATCGGAAGATTTCATACGTTTTACCCTGGTGAACGGCAGGGGCAGGAGGGATATGGCTTCATGGCTTCCCCGGTATTCAGGTTTGTTCAGCAGTGAAATTGATTCACTGGTAAGACGGATCAGGGAAGAGAAGCCGGTAAGTACTGATTACCGGTCAACAGCTGCTTTACAGGGGAGTGTTGTTGCCGGACAGGTCATCTTCAGGAATCATTGTGAGACCTGCCATGGCGAATCAGGATCGGGGGGCCTTGCAACAGGGATCAATAACCGGGATTTTATAAGGATTGCCGGTGACAGGTTTATCTACCAGACAATTATTGCCGGAAGGAATAATACAGCCATGCCTTCCTGGTCTCATTTTGATGACCGGCAAATGGCCGATCTGCTTGCTTTTATCCGTTCATGGGGAAGCTACCAGGCTTCAATACCTATAATGGTATCTGCAGACAGAGATATAACCAGGGGTGAACAACGGTTCCATTATTTGTGTTCACGCTGTCATGGTTTGCATGGGGAGGGTGATACGGGTCCGGCAATACTGAACAGCAACTTCCTGTCAGCGGCAGAAGATAACTACCTGTACAGGACAATAGCCGGAGGAAGGAGCCATACGGCTATGTTCGGATGGTCCACCCCCCTGACCGGTGATCAGCAGCTGGGATGGGAAGAGATCGGTGACATACTTGCTTATATGCGAAGTGTTCACGACAAACAATGGGATTATATCTACCAGGGCAGCAACCCCGGTAATAAAGTGTCGGGCAGTCATGTCTTTAGGGCACACTGTGCAGAATGTCATGGCCGCGGGGGAGAGGGCACTGCAGCGCCAGCACTGAACAACCAGGAATTTCTGAATGCCGCAACAAACGGGTATATCCTTGCCACCGTTACACTTGGCAGGGAAGGGACAAGAATGCCTTCCTGGGGACAGCAAACAGTAAACCGTCCTGCCCTGAGTGTGCAGGATCGTGAAGATGTGGCGGCGTTTATCAGGTCATTCCAGAAGATAAAGATCAGGTACCGGTTGGACTGAAATAAGGGGATGGATTTTAATGAATGATCGCTTCAGGATAATTCCTTCCCTGTGACTGGTTTTAAGTTATATAAGTGATATGCAGCGGCAAAGTGGTATGATGATGCTCAGGTTTCCCTTTGAATGATATTGCCGGTAGTTTTATCCTTCAGAATAAGTTTTTTTGATCCGTCAGGCATTTTTTCTTCTTTAACCAGGTAATACTGCCCGTCAAAATCTGTCAGCTGGCTGATACGTGGCACATTTTCACGTCCGCGCCATACATCCAGCAGGACAGGTTCCCATTTTTTTGTGCGTGCCGATTTATAGCAGGCATCGATAATAGCATTGACCACGTAACCATCATAAAAATCTTCCATAGGTTTTTTGCCCGTGTCGATGGCATTGAACATATCTTCGAACATATTATCATATCCAAGCTCTCCGACTTCATCACCCACAGGGAACAGCCAGCCGGTATCAGATTCAGCCTTTTCAGCAATATAATTTCTTTCTCCTGTAGCCGTAAATACTTCGAAACCGGTACGGAGGAAATGATCAAGCCGGATAGTACCTTCCACACCGCTGACCTCATCACGCAGATCCATACCGCCCCTGAAGGTCCAGCTTGCCTCAAACTGTCCTATTGCCCCGTTTTCATACCTGACCAGTCCAATGCCATGATCTTCAGCCTCAATAGGTTTCACCTGGGTGTCGGCCCAGCACATGACTTCTACAGGCCTGATATCCTTGCCGATAAAGTTCCTGGCAATTTCTACGCAATGACAGCCCATATCAATGATAACCCCACCACCCGATATTGCCGGGTTCCAGAACCAGTCGCTGTGAGGACCGGGATGTGTCTCCCTTGACCGGCACCAGAAGACCTGCCCCAGCGCACCGTTTTTCACCGATTGAAGGGCTTTGATAGTCTTGTGCGTATAGACAAGATCTTCGAGGTATCCGTGAAAGATACCGGCTTTTTCAACCAGATCGAGCATTTCTTTTGCCTCTGCACCGGTGCGGCCAAGAGGTTTGGTGCACAGTACAGCTTTGCCGGCCCCGGCGCAAAGCCTCACGGGCTCGATACGCTGGTTATTGGGAAGGCTGATGATGACCGTATCAACATCCGGATGGTTTATAGCTTCTTTCATGCTGGTCGTCCACAAGGGCACCGACCATCTTTGTGCGAATTTTTTTGCTTTTTCCTCAGTGCGTGAATAAACGATCTTCACCCGGTCAGAGCTTCTTTGTTTATGCAGGCAGGAGGTGTAGAAGTCACCTATAAACCCGCTGCCGAGCATGGCAATATTCTTTGGTTTCATTTTTATTTTAAAAATAGCTAAAATTACGTATTGTGCTATTAAAAACTGTAGAGTGGTTGAGATAAATCTTTTATACACACCCACCCCGGTGCACGGGGTGGATGTGTATAAATTTGAATATCAGTACCGGGGTTTTAAACAACACAACACTTGTTAATTATAAAATTTTGAGCAACATGATTTTTAAAGCTATTGAATTTGCGGCCAGGGCCCATGCCGGTCAATACCGGAAAGGAACTGATCTTCCATATATCTGCCATCCAATGAATGTGTGCCAGATACTTGTCGGTTACAAATGTTCAAAGGAGATGGTGATAGCAGGTATTCTTCATGATGTGCTGGAAGATACCAGTATGACTAAAGCAGACCTGGAACAGAATTTTGGGAAAGAAATCACTGACCTGGTAGTTGGAGCAAGCGAGCCTGAACAGATGCAAGGAAACTGGTTTAATGCCTTTAACTGGGGGAAGCGCAAGACCAATACCCTTGACAAATTGGGGAAATCGGCAACCGGTGATATACTGATGGTTTCCATTGCCGATAAGCTCGATAATATACGGTCAATAAAACGGGATTACCGGGAGCTTGGGGAAAAAGTTTGGCTTCGTTTTAATGCGGGCAGGGCACAGCAGGAGTGGTATTACACCTCACTGGCCCGGGTTTTCAGGGCCAGGGCTGTTAAGGAAGGACCTGGTTTCAGAGCCCTGTCAGAAATATTTGAGAATGAAGTACAGGAGTGTTTTAACGTATCCGCTTAGAGGAACTGTTCATTTATACGGATTTTCAGGATTTCGTCAGGACAAATGAATATTGTTGTTTTGCAATGGAAATTAATTACCTTTGTGCCGGAAAGTTATAATAATCTTCTTTCAATTACTTCCGATTTCCGGCACTACTTGATTTTTGATTTTTGTTCCTTCCCACTTTAATAGGTTAGATATGTTATCCAATCTGCAATTTTTCTGCATGTTCCTGTTAAAAAAACGGACAAGCTGAAAATAAAAGTTAATTGCCAGAGTGGAATTTGTAAAATACAACTAACCTGATGTTTAACTTATATATTTTTTAAATGAAATTAAATGGCAGAGGTTATGCCGCTGGGGCAAGAACCTACAGAAAGAACAACGGATTTGTAAAAAAACCAGTCCAATCTTTTAACATATCAAAAATGATCCATAATGGAATTCCACCCGGACAGGAACAATATATGTCTGAGCGCAGTTTTGATGATTTTCAGCTGCATTCAGAGTTGAGGCTGAACCTCAGGAATGCCGGGTACACTCATCCGACTGAGATTCAGGACCAGACTTTTGAGGCTGTTTCCCGGATGAAAGATGTGATTGGTATCGCAACAACAGGGACGGGTAAGACCGGTGCATACCTGATACCCATTATCAACTGTCTGTTAACTGAAGAACCAATATTTGAGACACTTGTATTGGCACCAACACGCGAATTGGCTTTGCAAATAGAAGCAGAGTTTAAAAAACTTACCCGACGGTTAAATTTATTCTCTGTATCTTTGATCGGAGGGCAAAGCATACAACAGGATATTAAACGTTTAAAAAAATCCTACCATATTATCATTGGCACACCAGGCAGGCTCAAAGACCTTTGCCTGCGTAATGAGTTGGATTTAAGGGATATTTCAGTGCTGGTGCTTGATGAATTTGACAGGATGCTCGATATGGGATTTTCCAGGGATCTGGATTTTCTGATCAACCAGATTGAAAAAAGAGACCAGACCTTACTCTTCTCTGCTACCATTGACAGGAATCTAAAGACCCGGATTCAGGAACTGATGAATGAGCCTCTGGAGGTCAAAGTCAGCAGCGGATTGGTTTCTGCCGAACACATCTCACAGGATGTTATTTATACAACAAGCGAGGATAAATTCAGTAAGCTGCTGGAGATGGTTAATGATCCTTCCTTTGAGAAAGTACTGGTATTTGCAGAAACCAAAAGACATGTGGGTAAAGTTGCGAAACAATTATACAGGGCCGGTGTATCGGTTGATGAGATACACGGAGATAAAACACTGGACTACAGGAAGAAAGCATTGAACAGTTTCAAACTGGGAAGGGTGAAGGTTTTAGTGGCTACGGATGTGGCATCCAGGGGATTGGATATTTCCAATGTGACACATGTGATTAATTATGAGATCCCGCATGATTACGAAACCTACATTCACCGTATCGGAAGAACCGGCAGACTCGGTAAGAAGGGTTATGCCTACACATTTATTAATTAAGCACATCGCTCATGAGGCAATTGAAAATCATGAAGCAGGTTACCAGCAGGGACAGTACCTCACTGGAAACCTATCTTCGTGAAATAGGTAAAATTGAGTTGATCACTGCCGAGGAGGAGGTCGACCTTGCAAGAAGGATCCACCAGGGAGACCTGGATGCCCGTGACCGCCTGATACATGCAAACCTGAGGTTCGTCATATCGGTTTCAAAACAATACCAGAATCAGGGCCTGAGCCTTCAGGATATGATCAATGAGGGGAACCTTGGCCTTATAAAAGCTGCAGAACGATTTGATGAAACAAGAGGATTTAAGTTTATATCCTATGCAGTATGGTGGATCAGGCAATCCATAATGCAGGCCCTGGCAGAACAGGTTCGTATTGTCAGGCTCCCGGTAAACAGGGTCAGCCATATCAATAAAATAAAAAAAACATTTGCTTTGCTGGAGCATAAGTATGAAAGGGAACCAACTGACCAGGAGATATCACAGTCATTGGATATTTCCACAGATGATGTGATCATAGCATACAGAAATGCAGCACGCAGCATTTCAATGGATGCACCCCTGGTACAGGATGAGGATAATAATATGTATGATTATATGTTAAATACGGAGTCCACCAGCCCTGATGATGCGTTGATAGGGGATTCACTGGCAAAGGAGATTGACAGGGTCTTGCTCACCCTGACCCCGAGAGACGCGGAAATTGTCAGGATGTTTTATGGGTTGGGAGGAAGAGAAGTGCACAGGCTTGAAGTAATTGGCACACAGTTAAACCTGACAAGAGAAAGAGTAAGGCAGATCAAAGAAAGTGCGATCAGGAAACTGAAGCATGCTACAAGAAGCAATAGATTAAAAACTTACCTGGATTATAAAAGTCATTAAATGAATGGATCAGGCAGTCCTGTTTTTTCGTAACTGTACTATCCGGGTTTTCTGCAGAGATCTGCTGTTCATCCGTGTGGGTGAGTGAAAAATAGCTGTCAGCCAGGTTAGGATTTATCTGGAAGGTTCATCAGGTATTACCCGGTTATCCGTGCTGGCAGAGGCAGGACGAACCAAACCGGGATACTGTTTATCAAAAGCGGTTAATCCCGCTGCGCAATCCTTAAGGCTGCCATTACCATCCACCCCGTTGGATGTCCATACCAGCAGGCCCTTCCATCCCTGCTGGTATGTTTTGATATATGCTTCCTCAATGGGTACGACAAGGATATTTTTCCCCTGCTCGTTCTGCCTGAACACACCCCTGGCAGGATTTTCACCGACCATACAGGGGCGGTCATTCATCCCGAAATCTTCAGGTCTCTTGTCAAGGGCAAAATTGCCGGACCAGCGTACGTTCCAACCATAAAAATGAGGTGAATAGAAATCCAGGAATGCCTGGGGTGAGTTATATTGAGTCTGTAAGTTCTGGTTGCTCCAGATATTTCCCACACATCCCGGTGAATCGCTGTTCCATTTTACCCCTGCACTGCCCTTGGTTACAAGGACTGAACTGTTCTCATGCACGGCAGCAGCTACCCTGGCAACGTAATACTGCAGCCTGTCCCAGGAGATACTGCCGCATTCTGTATTCTCATGCATCCATTCCATTTCATTACATGCATCCACACACCAGAGATACGGGTTATCCTTATACCTGTTGATAAAAGGAATAACATAGTTCTCAATGTAAGAGTTCACATTATTATTATCTGCCAGCATGCTCCTCCAGCACATATATTTCTTATAGGTATTCTTTGTATGGTCAAAGGAAATCAAGGTGGCCATGATATATATCTCATGCTTTGCGGCAAGGCTGAACATATCATCAAGATCTTCCCAGTGTTTGGTGGTGGCTCCCTTTACCTCACCGGTCTCCAGGATGTCGATACCCACATCTCCGTTACATGTGATCCATATCCGGCTGGCATTTCCTCCTGCCTGCCTGATACGCTGGAACTCTGCATCCCAGAAGTTATGGTCATAGTTTCCCCCGAAATCATTCCAGTTGTCCCAGGGTGTGTTTACACCATTCATGAATATCTCGTGGCCGTTAACCTCGAAACGGGTGCCGTTGACAGTTATCCGCTGGGCCACGAGGCTGTGATTGAAGGTTAAAAGTACCATTGCAGGAAGAAAATAAAGCAGCGGGAAAGTCGGATTTTGTCTGCGGTTATTGTCCATTTTTATTATTTATTATGGTTTAATGATTTTATCACTCAGCTTTTCAAATTTAATAATAATCCGGATTGCACCCCCACAATTTATCTATGATCAGTGTTGGATTGTTATATTTTTCACAAAATCTGTAAATCCGTTAAAATAGAAAGTGAGTAGTGAGTAGTGAGTAAAAAAAGGTTGTTAGGCTGAAGGCTGAAAGAAGAAAGTGAGTAGTGAGTCGTGAGTCGTGAATCGAAAAAACAGAGAGTTGAGTCAAGGGCCTGTAAGTTCCAAGTTCCAAGTTCTTCCTTCATCCTATAAACTTTCTTCCTAACAGCCTTCAGGCTAAAAGCCTATTAACCTTCTTCCGACTCACGACTCACGATTCACGATTCATTGAACCTGGAACTTGGAACTTCTTCCCAGAGGCGCGCGTTTCCAAACGCGTGCCCGCTATGACAGGGGTATGAAAAGATTTGTCTAAAAAAACAACCCGATTTTTTGGAATGATAATTTGTTTGTAAATTGGGATATTAAACTTTTCAATTGCGTCAAGATATTGATATTCAAAGACTTGTTCTTTATATTGCGCAAGGTGTCTGATAAAACAAAACTAAAATTATCATGAAAAAAAGTATAAAAAGAAGGGATTTTATAAAGATCACTGCAGCAGGAAGTGCTCTTTATCTCAGCAATCCCGGTATGCCGGCATTTGATCTTAAGTTCAGCAGAGGCCCCAAAATCATAAGTCCTGGTTGCAGGGGTACAAAAGTGAAGGTTGCACGTCTGTATATGGGGAATTCACAGGGTCTGTGGCCTAAGCCGGGTTTGAATTTTGCAGATGAGATACGGTTTTATGAAGCCCGCTTCGGAGAACTGGCTGAGGAGTTGGCCGATGTGGAATTTGTCATTGATAAGCTGGTGAGTACCCCGGAAGAAGTCGTTCAGTTAAAGGATCAATTAAAAGATGTTGACGGAATACTGGTCATTCATCTTACCCTTGAAGTATCTGCAGTAATGAATGAGATCCTTAATACAGGAAAACCTGTCATGATATTTGCAGTACCATTTTCCGGTCATGAATGGTCAAATTTCGGTGCTCTGCAGAAACAACCGGTTGGTGCTAAAATGGAATGTATTCTCTCCAGTGATTATAGCCAGCTGGCTGCAGCTATCAGGCCTTTCAGGGCAATACATCACATGAGGGAAGCCAGGATCCTTAATATAACAACAAATTCATTCAGTGAATATGCCGGGAGTGTTAATGAAAAATTCGGTACACAGATCAAACAAATAAGTCTGGATCAGGTGATCAGTGCTTATGATTCGATAAGCGATGAGGAGGCTAAAAAGGAGACTGACAAATGGATAAAGGGAGCCGCCATGGTCGTCGAACCTTCCCGCGAAGAAATCTTCAAATCCTGTAAGCTTGCACTGGCATTTGAAAAATTACTGGATGATGAAGATGCAACAGTGATCACTGCTGATTGTTATGGAAGCATGTACCATCCTCTTTGCAGGGCTTATGCATTCCCGTGTATTGGATTTACAAGGCTTAATGATATGGGATTAGGAGGTATTTGTGAATCAGACCTCTCCTGCGCAATGACACATATTCTTTTCCAGGGATTATCAGGGAGGCCGGGCTTTATAAGCGATCCTACCATAGATGAATCCAATAATACCATAATCCTGGCCCATTGCCTCGGATCAACTAAAATGGATGGCCCTTCCAACCCTTCCGCACCATATAAAATCCGTACGATCATGGAACGGCAGGAAGGGGCCGTTACGCAAGTGGAAATGCAGGTTGGAAAGAAAGTGACCCAGGCAATACTGGCAGGAACGGATCTCATACCTTATTTTACAGGAGAGATCGTCGGGGCACCTGTCTCGCTTGAGGACAACAGGGGATGCCGTACAAAAATAGCTGTCAGGGTGGATGGTAATGTGACGGACTTATGGAAAAACTGGTCGCATGGCTTGCACCGGGTAACCTGTTACGGGGATATCACAAAGGAACTTGGGCATTTTTGCAGATTCAAAGAAATCAATATGATAAATGAAGTGGCAGGATAGAGGGAATATTAATTCCTTTATGCCGGTTGAACCCTGAAACTTAATATGAACTGGCCTGACTGTAATTAAAAATTCTGTCGACAGGATTTATTTAATACTGTTGTCCGGATTATTACACATATAACCAAACAGTGAAGTATAATAAATATAATACCAAAACTTTTATCATCATGAAAAGAATATTTCATTTAGCCACGATCATTCTGATTGTATGCATATACATACAGAGCCTGACAGCCCAGCAGACAAGACCCTGGTACCAGGGAGGTCCCTGGCACTGGCCCACTCCGAATCCGAAAGCAAAAGTGCTGCCACTGATAAAGGTGAGTGGCAACAAGTTGGTTAATGCCTCGGGAGATACCATTCTGTTTAGGGGACTGTGCATCTCTGATCCGGATAAGATCGAACGGCAGGGTCACTGGGGTAAAGCCCATTTTGAGAAAGTTAAGGAAACCGGTGCCATGGTCGTGCGTATCCCTGTTCATCCTGTTGCCTGGCGTGAACGCACACCCGAAAAATACCTTGAGCTGCTCGACCAGGCTGTCGAGTGGTGCACCGACCTGGGGATGTATGTCATGATAGACTGGCATTCGATAGGTAACCTGGGCATGGAACTTTTTCAGGATCCTATGT
>Ga0172364_10002371_pt1 | contig 14956 bp, 15 predicted proteins | sample LakKivSesite10cm_FD_114545 | JGI IMG/M metagenome (GOLD analysis project Ga0172364, IMG submission 114545) | Sediment microbial communities from Lake Kivu, Rwanda - Sediment site 10cm | ecosystem: Environmental > Aquatic > Freshwater > Lake > Sediment | place: Rwanda: Western Province, Lake... | reverse complement strand
ATAAGTAAGCTCTTCAATCGGAGTTGCATCTTCGCTAAATACGCCCCACTTTTCAGCAGATAAAAATCTGTTTTCAATTATGTTTTTCTCTGTTTGTGTTGATCGATTATCAGCTTTAACTTCCTTAACTATATCTGCTATTGAAAATGAATTGCCGTGCTCTTCAAGTGCAGCATCTGCAGCACGTTCGATTAATGTGCCTTCAGATGAAAGCAAATCTATTCCAAAAATAACGCCCCACTCATCTGCGCTAACTTCTGCAGGGTTTACTGCAAATGGCCGGTCAACTGGCACACCTTTTTCTTGGTAATCATCAAATAAACCTTTGGGAACATAAATAATTGGAGTCAATGAAGCAGGTTTAAGCTTCCACTCAGCAAGTAAGTCATCATCTCTATAATTGGGGTATTTCATAGTCCAGAATATACCCATTGTATCAAAGATTAATGTTGAAATATTTTCAGCAATTTCTCCTGGAAGATTAACAAGTCCTTCAGCAATTGTTCCAAGAGTATATGACTTTCCAGAACCTCGCTTTCCGCATACAAGTACAACGTGCGGGCCAGAAACATCCATGTAAATCGGGTTTGAGAGCGTCATTAATCTGCCCATCTTAACATAGTGCTTGCCTAAGTAAACTGTTGCTGCTAAACCATACTTTTGTCTGGCAGACTGACTTCTACCTGCAATGATCTCAAAGGCCATATGTTTTAAAAATGAGTATGTGCATTTAAACATTACGCCAGCAGCGCTCAAAAGCTAATGCTTTTAGCTGGTTGTCAAATCACTTATTGATTTGCCAGCGTCGCATAATCCGGCAGTGCGTCTGCCTCGAATCGAAATGAAATTTCGCGTTCCTTGAACGCAGTTCAAGAAAGCAGATGCCCCTACGGGCTTACAGGTTCAAATCCTGTCGCTGGCGTTCTTCTTATCCACTTACATTGCAATATTAAGGCTGCACACGTCACAAGATTGTTGTGTGCTTAGAGTGCCGGCTGATCTTTCAGCCGAAATCCTGTCGCTGGCGTTCTTATCCATTTACATTGGAGCATTAAGGTTAGGCACGTCAATCAAACGATTCGTGCCTTGAAAGTCCCGGGTGATTTTGCACCCGAAATCCTGTCGCTGGCGTTCTTCTTATCCATATAGTTATTGAAATCTAAAATAAGAAGTAAAAAGAAAAAATAAAGAAAGAAGCAGCTTAAGCTGCTCCGCATCCACCTGACGTTGCTGCTGTAGCATTGCCAAGTGCTTGACTGCATTCTTCTGGAGCTGTGCTAAATGCTCCGCAAATTGCTTTCTTGAAGTCTTCAGGTGCTCTTCCGCCAGAGTACTTTACTCCATTTATGAATATTGTTGGGGATCCGCTTACCTTTAACTCCTTGTTTAATGCTGCTTCTGCTGCAAGTAATGTTGTTCCTTCTGAATCCATCTTGCTCTTTATTTCACTTGCATCAAGGCCAACTTCTTTAGCAATTGCTTCCCACTTTTCTTCAACAGTCTTTGAAGTAGTGTTTGCATTTATTGAATTTACATAAGCCCAGAATTTGTCTGGATAGTATTTGTAAACAATCATTTGTCTTAGGTCTTCCTTAATTTCGCTTAATCCATGCATGCTGCAGTATGAGCCATTTCCTAAGCAGTAATTGTTGTAACTTTCTTCTGTGCAATCTTGTCCACCGCAGTATTTTTCATATACAACAAAGTGAGGAACAAGTTTGATCTTGTCTCCAAGTAATTCAACTACTGGGAATAATCCATCTTCAGCTTGTTTTCCAAATGGACAGTATGACATTACAAACATTTGTATTTCAGGTTTGTCTGTTTTGTTAGCTGTTGTTTGTGCAGGCTTTTCTGCTTCAGTATCATTTCCTGCAGCAGTGTCTTCTGCACCAGGTAATGGAGCATTCAAGTCGATTATTTGTCCAATAATCATTGATTTTCCATCCTTAGTTACATATATTGAACCAGGCTGCAATGATTGATTTCCCTGTATTATTTGGAAATTTACTAAGTACATATCATTTGTTTCATTTACGTCTTCAAGTTCAGCAGTAAGATTTTGTGCTGATAATAAATTGTCGTTTATGAATCCAAGTGCTTTTGTTGCTGCTACATCGCCAGTTATTGTTGCAGTTCCACCCAAATTAGATAAAGCAAAGGTAACTACTGCGCCAATAGCCAAACCGATAAGCAATATGCCCACAATTGTAAAGTCAAATTTTTTGTGGGGCTTGGATTCGGTAGTTCTTATTCCGGAAATATCGCTTTCCATGTTACCACGCTAATAAGACCAGCAAAATGAATTTAAACTTTGTTATTCTACTGAAAATAGATGATAAATCAAATAAAGACAGGATTACTGCTTGTTTCATTAACATCTATACTCTTGATTATTGGTTATTTTCTAGGCGGAATGTTTGGAAATTGGGTTTTAGGCGTATCTATTGCATTTGGAATTGCAATGGTAACTAATGTGATTAGTTACTGGTGGTCTGACAAAATTGTTTTGAAAATGTACAAATGCTATCCTGCAGACAGCAAGAGATTCAAAAACTTGCACACGATGATTGAAAGACTTTCAAAAAAAGCAGGAATACCAAAACCAGCAATTTACATTATGCCAGTAATGTCTTCAAATGCATTTGCCACCGGCAGAAATCCAGAGCACGCAAGTGTCGCAGTTACAGAAGGGATAATTGATCTTTTATCTGACGAAGAATTGGAAGGAGTTCTTGCGCACGAGATCTCACATATTAAAAATCGAGATATACTGATACAAACAGTTGCAGCAACAATTGCCGGAGCAATTTCATTTATTGCATTCATGGCAAGATGGGCTGCGATATTTGGCGGCGTAGGCAGATCAGATGACTCTGGACACAGTTTTATTGAGTTAATTGTTTTAGCGATCCTTGCACCAATTATTGCTTTAATTATCCAACTAGCAATCTCAAGATCACGAGAATACATTGCAGATGAATCTGGAGCAAAATTAATTGGGGAAGGAAAACCATTGGCAGTCGCACTTCAAAAAATCTCAGCAGCAACTAATGTAAGACCAATGCCATTTGGCAATGAAATAACTTCACATATGTTTATTGTTGCACCTTTCAAAAACTTCTTGGCAACAATATTTAGCACACATCCGCCAGTTGAAAAAAGAGTAGAAAAATTAAACGAGATAAAGTTCTAATTATTACTCAACTTCTTCTACAAGCTTTATATTAAAGAACTTCTCAAACTTTTTTGCAGTACTTATTGTCGGACTTCTTTTACCTGTTTCTAAGGCTTGTAATTCTGAAAGCCGCTCATTTAATTTAGTTGCTAATTCTTCCTGCCTTAAGCCTGCTTTTTGTCTTGCTAAGCTAATTAGCCTTGGGAAGTTTTCAACAACCATTTCATCAACAGATGGACGATTGGCTTGTAAGCTGTTTTTTGAAGATTTTGCTGAAATTACTGCTGGTTCATCAATGGCTTTGCCAAGTTTTACACAGTCCTCACAAACTCTGAAAACGTTTTTATCAACATTTGCCCGTTGCCTTGCACCGTCTTTTCCGCAAATTTCACACTCTCCCATGTGTACAAAAAGGATTTATAGAGTAAAAAAGATTTCTATGCTCATGACAGGACTAAAATCAAAGTTTTGCGTAAATTGCGGAAAGGAAAAGGTAGAACTAATCGATGCTCTTTGCGCAGAGTGCTATTTTGAAAATAATGAAATAAAGCTTCCGAACAAGATAGAATTAATTATCTGCAAGCGGTGCAACACATTGCGATGGCAGGGGATGTGGATGGAGGGTTATTCTCCAGAGACATTCTTTAGGCAGCAGATGGTTGCTAAGCTTAAGATTCCAGAAGCAGCAGAACTAAAGAAAGTTGAAGTTTTGAAGTTTGGCGAGGAATCTGAAGTTTTAGTTAAGATAAATATTCTCGGCAAGCATTTTGAAAAGATATTCATCGTCGAGGTTAATACAATTGATAATATTTGCCCAAATTGCAATCGTCTGTCAGCAAGGACACATTTAGGAATAGTGCAGTTAAGGTCAAAAGGAAATGTTGACAGTTTCTTAAATAAGGTTCTTAAGTATACTCAAAAATACCAAAGTAAGATGTTGAAAGTTATTGATCAAAAAAACGGTGTTGATTTGTACTTTATAGATAAAGAGTCGCCAAGACATCTTGCATCAGAATTAAAGAATGAATTAGATTGCAAGGCCAAGGAGACTTACGAAGAGTATGGCTGGGATCAGACAAAAAATAAGCCTAGAACAAGAGTTGTAATTTCAGTGCAGGAAGTCTTTTAAATGATCCCTGAAATAGGGTTGTATGGAACAAGAACAACAGCAAGAAGAAGTTTTGAGAGTAAAACTGCCTAGAGACAATGAAGTTTTAGGCATTGTTGAAATTAGATTGGGCTTTGGAAAGAGCAGGGTTATCTGCACAGACGGCAAAGTCAGAATCTGTAAAGTTCCTGGACACTTGAAGCGAGAGCTTTGGGTAAGACCAAATAATATTGTTTTAGTCAAGCCTTGGGAAATTGAAGGCGATAAAAAGGGAGATGTTATTTACAAGTACAAGGATAATCAAGTTGATTGGCTAAAGAAAAGAGGCCATCTAAAAGGACTAATTGAAAAAGAAGAGTTTTAGGCATGCTTAAAGAGGAAGTTTTAATACCAAAGTCAAGGGTTGCTGTTTTAATAGGTACTGGCGGCAAGGTAAAGAAAGATATAGAGAGAAAAGGAAAAGTCAAAATTTCTTTTGATGAAAATACAGTCATGCTTACTTCAGAAGATGCATTTAACATCTGGACAACAAAAAAAATTGTTGAGGCAATTGGCAGAGGATTTAATCCAGAAGTTGCAAAATTGCTTTTTAGAGATGAATATGATTACTGCATGCTTGATATTTCTGATTTTGCTAGGACAGATAAAAGAATTAGAGTCGTTAGGGGAAGAGTAATTGGCGAAAAAGGAACGACAAAAAAGAAATTACAAGAGTACACTAACACAAGCATTTCAGTTTTTGGAAAAACAATTGGAATTATCGGTAAAACTGAAGATGTTCAGCTTGCAAGGCAAGCCCTGGAAATGATAATTGAAGGCGCAAAACAGACAACAGCGTACTTTTTCTTAGAGAAACAAAAACAAGAAGATCATTCAGTTCAACAGCAAAAGATTAATAAACCAAAACTAGAAAGAAAGGAGTGAGGTAAAAATGCCAGAGTTAAAAGCAGAGGAATTCGCAAAACAACAGAGGTCAATTTCTGTAGCAGAATTCTTTGAAAAAAACAGACACCTTCTTGGATTCGATAATGCTATCAAAGCCTTATTGACAACTGTTAAGGAGGCAGTAGATAACAGCTTGGATGCCTGCGAAGATGCAGATATTCTTCCAGAGATTTTTGTAAAGATTGAAGAGCTCAGCACAAACAAATATAAAATCATAGTTGAAGATAATGGGCCAGGAATTGTAAAGGCGCAGATAGGGCCTGTTTTTGGAAAGCTCCTGTACGGATCAAAGTTCCAGACATTTGGCGGAAAGCAGGGAAGAGGACAGCAGGGAATTGGAATCTCAGCTGCAGTATTATATTCACAGATGACAACTGGCAAGCCAGCAAAAATAATTTCAAAGATTGGGCCAAAGGAAAAAGCTCATTGCTTCTTGTTAAAGATCAGCATTGAAAAAAATGATCCTGAAATTGTGGGCGAAGAAGAGCTTGATTGGGATAAAGATCACGGAACAAGAATCGAGCTTGATATGGAAGCTAAATATGTTGAAAAAAGAGCTTCTGTCCTTGAATACTTGAAAGAGACAGCAGTTGTTAATCCTCACGCAAAAATAACTTACATTGACCCACTAAAACAAAAATACGAATTCAAAAGAGTAGTTGAAGAATTACCAAAGAAGGCTGAAAAAGTTAAGCCTCATCCATATGGAGTTGAACTTGGTCCTTTGTTAAGGATGTTAAAGGCAACAAGCGCAAGGACAATCAAATCATTTTTGACAACAGAGTTTGACAAAGTCGGAGCTGGAACTGCTGATTTAATTTTGAGAGCAGCAGAAATTGATCCAAGAGTTATGCCTAGATTATTATCACTAGAAAGCGCTGAGAAGCTTTTGAAGTCAATGCAAGGCACCAAAATCATGGTACCATCGACAACTTGCTTGTCTCCAATTGGTGCAGATACATTAATGAAAAGCCTCGAAGCAGAGTACAATCTTGAATTTGTTCATGCAGTCACAAGACCCGCATCAGTTTACAGGGGAAATTCATTCCAGATAGAAGTTGCAATTGGCTATGGCGGACCAGAACTCACTCAAGATCAGCCAGTCAAAGTCTTTAGATTTGCAAATAGAGTTCCTCTTCTTTACCAGCAAGGAGCTTGCGCATTGACAAAAGCAGTCACAGCAGTTGAATGGAAATCATATGGCTTGCAGCAAAGCGGAGATAATATTCCAAATGGACCCGCAATCATTATTGTTCACATGGCCTCTGTATGGGCACCATTTACATCAGAATCAAAAGAAGCAATTGCAAATTACGATGAAATAATTAAGGAAGCAAAATTAGCTTTGCAGGAGTGCGGAAGACAGCTTCAGTCATTTGTCGGAAAAAGACAAAGACATGCACTTGCAAAGAAGAAAGCAGACATGTTCAAACTTTACTCTATTGAACTTGCTGAAGCGCTTTCAAATCTGACTGGCGCAAAAAAAGAAGATATACAAGCTAAATTAGTCAAATTAACTGACGAGATGCTTAAGCTTGGCGCCATCGAAGACAACGAGGTAAAAGAAGAAGTAAAAGTAAAGAGAAAGGTCGGCGCATTCAAGGGCGGAGATGATGAATAGTGGCAACTGAAAAAATTAAAGGAAAAAGCAGACAGGAAGTAAAAGAATCACTTGAAGCTCAAGCAAAAGATGTTTTGGCTGCAATAAATGATATGAAGAATCCGAAAGTCAGCATTCCACTAAGAACACTCACAAATGTTTATTTTGATGCTAAGGCAAAAATGATCAAGCTTGGAGACAAGGCAGGATCAAGAACTTTTTACAATGTAAATCAAGCAAAGAAGTTCATGCAGACAATGCTTGTTGCTGCTCAAATCAAGGGTCTAATTTTACAAAACTCACCTACACTTGATACAAGACAGTTATTCTATCTCTTGAGAGGCACTATGCCAAACTCAAGTGAAGATAAGTTCGATGATCAGGAAGAGTCAGACGCAATCATTGAAGATGTTGAAGTCATGATTGATGCCTTAAGAGAAGAATTAGGTTTGATTGCAGTCCCTAAGGGAGTTATTGCAGGTCCATTGACAGTTGAAGATACAGCAACAGGAGACATAATCGATTACACAAAGATGGGAACTGCAGGCGGAGCTATTCCAGCTTCAGTCGAGCCTGAAAATTTCAAATTCAATAAATGTTCAGCAGATTATATTTTAGTTGTTGAGAAGTATGCTGTTTGGAACTTGTTAAACCAGCAAAGATTCTGGGAAAAGAATAATTGCATCTTAATGACTGGAAAGGGTCAGCCAGCCAGAGCTGAAAGAAGACTGCTTGCAAGATTTGAAAAGGAGTTGAAGATACCAATTTACGTCTTCTGCGATATGGATGTTTATGGATATTATATTTACTCAGTTTACAAGCAAGGATCAATTAACCTCGCATTTTTCTCTGAGAAAGCAGCAGCACCATCAGCAAAATACATTGGATTTAATGTTGATGATTACACAAAGTTCAAGCTGCCAAAAAGCGCATTGATTAAGATGACTGAAGACGATCTTAAGAGAATAAAGGAAGTCAAGGGATACGATTGGTTCAAGAGCAAGGACTGGCAGGACGAGCTTGACAAGCTTGTAAAGTTTGGATATACAATCGAGTCAGACGCATTAGTTGCCAAGTCAATTGACTTTACAGCAAAGACTTACTTGCCTACAAAGATAAAGAACAAGGAATGGATTGACTAAGTTCTGTTAGTTGCAGGAGAAGAAAGTTTATAAATGATTTTTTACTCAAGTATTTCATGCCCGGGTAGCTTAGATTTTATCCGATTAATCGGATAAGAGAGCAACGGTGGAGCGCACGACTGTTAATCGTGAGGCCGAAGGTTCGAATCCTTCTCCGGGCGTTTGACTTTTTTATTGTATGTAAACCAACTCTCTTAGAATTTCTTTCTCAGCTTCTTCTTCCTCAAGAAGTTGAGTTATATTGTTTTCATTGAATTTTTCAGTAATATCTGTTTTAAAGCCAGAGTAAATGCTAGTTATCGCATCTTTATTATAGAAAAAATAAGGCAAACAGAAGGAGTGGTTAATACGGTTAGCCTTACTGTGTTGAAAGTAAATTAGTTGCTAGTGTAAGATATCTTTATAAACCGACCCCAGATTAAGTAAGTATGGGAAGTTTTAGACGCAATGGTGGCGGATTTAGAGGAAATCGCTCTGGCGGACGCGCTGGCGGATCACGACGCGGATTTGGCGATAGAAGATCTGGCGGAAGAGATTCTCGAGGTTCTGGAAGAAAACTGGAGCTGCATAATGCTACTTGCGACAAATGTGGCAAAGAATGTGAGGTTCCATTTAGACCAACAGAAGGCAAGCCAGTTTACTGTAGTGAATGCTTTAGATTAAAAGAAAGCGATTCTGGCGCAAAAAGAAACAAGTTTGAGCAAAGAACGAATTCAAATTCAACAGGGATAACTCAAGAACAATTTGCAGTCTTAAATAAGAAACTAGATAAAATTTTAGCAATTGTAGAAACAATCGAGTTTGAAGATGAAGGGGAAGAATCAGAAGAAGACGAATAAATCCTACTTAACAATTTTTCCTTCAATATTTTTAAGATAAATCTCCTTAGGCTTGTGTTGTTTACAAAGTAAATCAAATTCAGATTTTAGTTCTTTATTGTTACGCAAAGTTACTTTGGAATTATTTAGGTCTCGGTTAATTTCGATAAAACAATTAGGATTTTTCAAGGCAGCTCGCCCCACCATAACGCCCATTATATTTTTTCGGTTTTCTGGCGAAATCATCTCGATTAATTTAGTGATGTCTGCCGCATTTTTAATTCCACCATTAATGACAATCGGCAAATTGTAAGAAGCTATCTCAGGTAATAGTGAATAATCATACTCGCTAGACGATGAGTCCATAGCGTGTTTGAGATGAATAGTCACATTAGTAAAGTTCGAATTATCTCTAGCAATCGGCTCTAGTTCCTTAAGAACGGCAAATATTTTTCTTTGTTTAACTTCTTTTGAATTTAATCCGAGTCTTAGCTTAACTCCAATCTTATACTTGTTCTGTAGCAATAATGCTTTTACAAGATTACAGATCTTAGTTGGTCGCTTGATTAATGCTGCGCCTTGCCCAATAGTTACACGATTTGGAGACGGCGAACTAACATTTAGTTGAATACCATAAATATTGTCTTTATCTGGATTATTTTGAATCTCTAATTCTAGTTTTTTAAGAAAAGCAGAGCATTCAGCTTCTTTTGAGGTTGCAATTTGGATCCATTGTCTTTGCCCTTTAATTGAAAAGGTATCAATTTCTTCCCAAGCATTATTTCGTTTTATTAGATTAGTTAGACTTAACATTCCAGTATACGAGTCAGAAGCACCACGGCATAAACTTCTAAATGCCCAACAAGTTACATTCTCCATTGAAGCTAAGTGTAGTTCCATGCTAGCTTGAGAATATTGCTTTTATTAAATTGATTGTCAATAATATGCTTCCTTCGTAACATTTAAAAGAGATTAGCTAGCTATTGTTAATTACAGACTAATGGGCGAGTAGCTAAGTACTCGGCTGAAACATCAGCCGGCACTGTGAGCGCACGTTGCTTCGCAAGTGCACTTAACTTCTTGTTCAAGATGGGCGAGTAGCTTAGTCTGGCAGTAGCGCGGGTCTTATATGACCTCTTCCGTTAGGAAGTGTCTCGGGAAGTAAACCCGAGGTCGCAGGTTCAAACGGCATCCTTTCTCTTCGCGAAGAGAAAGGCTCCCGGGCACCCAAAGAGAAGGCGTGCAATCTGAAGATTGCACAAAGGGTATCCGGAACCGAGAAAGTCCTGCCTCGCCCACCATTAGCTTTAAAAAACCAGAATGAGTCAGACAAATTATGCCCCTATAGTCTAGCCCGGCCAAGGATGCTGGCCTTTCGCAGCGCGAAGGTTCCAAACCTTAGCTGAAGATAGCCGGTGACTTGGGTTCAAATCCCAGTGGGGGCACTTCTTAATTTTAATCAAATTCCTGCTTTAGTTAAAATAAGAAGCATTGAAAATGCACCCATAAAAACAAGCAATGCTCCAACGTAACCATGATGAACATGGAATCCATTGAAAATATATTTTTGTTTAACCTTAACAACGCCATTTTCAATTAAGTTTTTGTGCCTTCCACTGATGTTGTGAATTAACAAGTCATCAATCAAGAGGAAAAATCCAAATGCAATAATAAAGAATCTTGAAAGAATTTGCAAAATTAAGGCTACCTCAGGATTGCTATGTATTTGCTGAAAATCAGTAAGTCTTGCTAAAAAGTAAAGAAGTACAATAACGATTGCAGTTGCAGCAGTGCTAAAGACTGCGATTTGTTTTATTCTAATATCAACCATATAATAATGCCCTAATTTGAAGTTATAAGTATTTGTTTAAATTACAAGCAGAATTCCGCCGAATATTACTAGCAAGAGTGCAAATATTTTTACAATTAAAATGTTCTTTGTGATTTCCTCGCGAATTATTTTTGGGAAAAATTTGCTTAACAGTGTTGCAAATATAAATACAGTTAATGGTAGAATATGCACGATTGCAGATACAATTGAAACCTTACCAATTGAAATAGAAATCATGTACATCATTAAGCCAGTTCCACCAAGTGCAGCGTTTAGGAATAAGTGTTCAGCACCCCGAAGTTTAAGTTTTGACCTAATATGCAGATGATATATTGCAAACAAAATTGCAGGTATTACTGTTGCACCCAAGCCCATCCAAGGCAAGATATTAAAAATAGTAGTTTCAGCTGTTACGAATTTTACCAAAAGATCCCTTGATGCAAAACAAAATACTGCCAAGATAACAAATAAAATTGTAATGTTTAATCTGTGTCCTCGACTATGGTTTTTAATGTGGGAAACAAGAGCACCAATTACAAGCAAAAATATTCCATAATACTGTATCTGAGTTAGAACTTCTTTAAGGAATAATCCAGCAAAAATTAAAACTACGACAGGAACAAGGGCAAATAACATTGCTAATCTTGAAATTTCCTCACCCTGCAATGCGCGATAATAAAAGAAGATGGCGAGTCCATAGATTAACCCAATCGTAATTCCAACGTATCTTGCATGGGCAGATATTGAAAATGCATTTCCAAGCAAAGTTCCAGCAATTGAGAAGATGATGAATACCATCAAGCAATAGATTGTGGCGCTTAATATTGGATCTTTAAGCTCATCAGTCATAATATGCTTGTCCATTGTATCTGTGATTGTCCAAGCAAATAATGCTCCAAGTGCTAATAGTAGCCAGTGGTCCATGCAAGTTCAGTGGCTATTGAGGTTTAAAAAGATTTATAAACCTAATTAGTAAAAGCAAAAGTGAAATGAAGCGAAGTTCCAGAAAGTGGAAGAAAAAGAATAAGTCAGGGTACCGAGGAAGATGGAAATGGTACCGAAAGAAACTTAAGAAAAAGAAAAGATTAAGACGAATGCAGAAGCAGTAAGCATAGTTTTTATTTTTATGATACTATCTATTCTATTTTTAGAAAGAAGTTTTAAAAATCACTTCAATGAGTTCCTAATTATGACTCACTTTAAAACTATTGAAGATCTTTTAGCATTGCCAGATAAAAAATGGCCGTCAGATCTTGATGTAACAAGAACGGAACTTGCACAGATGACAAAAGAAGAAAAAGAGGATTTTGAATATTGGCTACCTTATTCAAGTAGATGCAAGAAGGTAAAACAGAAAGAAGAAACTTTTTCAGATAAGGAAATGATTGGAATGGATTCATTTTTTGTAATGCAAATTCCAATTGTTGGTTCAGCTCACGAAGGAATGCATGCAGCTACTTCAGCAGCATTAGGTGGAAAGCCAGAAGTTGTTTCATATTGGCCAACAATAACAAATAAGTCTCCATACTTTGTTGGAGGTCAAACATACATTAATGCTCCAAATCAATTAGCTGAGATTATTGCTGGAATTGTTCCAGATTTTGTTGTCACAACTTTAGGATTTGTTTTTTATAATAAGTTTAGGGCAGCAGAAAAAGGCAAGAATAAAATACTTTGGGGCGGATTAAGCGCAATTTACCTCGTAGGAATTACAGAATCAATGCTGCACGGAGATATGTATCAAGTCGCAGGAATGATTTCTCAAAGTAATACTGGACTAGTTTCAGTAGGAGTAGCTGCAGGGGTTGTTGCAGGCGGATATGCAACTTCAAAAGGAATTTTGAAAGCAGTAGATCTCGCTAAGAAATCTGAAGCCAAGCCGCAAAAAGAAGCAGTAAGCGCTACAGATTAATCTAATTTTTAGTTTTTTTAGTCCACTTTCTTAGAAATTCTTCAAGTATTTGATTTAGATTTTTGTTTTCATCAATTGCTTTCTTTTTAGCCTCACGTAAAGTAATTGAGTCGAAAGTTGTGGTAAATTTGACTTTCATACGTATATACATACGACACAAAGTTTATATATTTAATGCACGTATATACGTATATGAAACAGGCAGAACAATATGTTGCTAGAATTAGTTCAGATAAAAATATTAAGATAATTTCAGTTTGTAATGAATATCTTCTTTGTAGAAGCAGGCTCGGCTCAAAACGAGAAACAAAAATTCCCTTGCATTTGACACCTGAATTAGCGTATTTTGTTGGCGTTATGCTTGGCGATGGTTATATTGTTAGCGATAGATTTAGAATTGGGATAGAGAAAGGAAATAAGCAATATTTAGAAGAAATCTTCTTACCGTTAATTAGTAACCTATTTGGATTTGAAACTAAAGTTGTTAAGGCAAAATCTTGGTGGCGAGTATTTATTAGAAATAAGGCTCTTTGGATTTATTTAACTACCGTATTTAATCTACCAATTGGTAAGCGCAGACAGATAAGTGTACCTGAAGTTTTTTGTGATACTTCAGCCGAACTTAAAGCACCGTTCATTGCTGGAATATTAGATACTGATGGTGGAAAACGCGGAAAAGGATTTGGATTTACAACAGCTCATCCTAATTTTAATGACTCAATAGTTGAAATGTTGAAGCAATTAGATGTTGAGGTTATTCGAGATTCTTGGTTTAATAAAAAATATTCAAAGCAATATTATGGTTGGAAAATCACAAAGAAAAGTGAACTGCTGAAGCTAAGTAAAACAATACCTTTAAAAAATCATAAAAGGATAAAAGTATTATCCAATCTATGCGGAGATACCCAAGCGGTCAAAGGGGTTGGATTTTAGCCCAGACTTTGTTTGAGCTAAGAGACTAAGTTTAGGACCCAATGGCTTAGTGCCTTCGCAGGTTCAAATCCTGTTCTCCGCATATTACATTTTATTCAAAAATGGCAACGATTGAAGACTTTGAGAGACTGGACATTCGCGTTGGAAAAATAATATCTTGCGAGGAATTTTTGAAAGCCAAGAAACCAGCTTACAAGCTCAAGATTGATTTTGGTCCACTTGGAATTAAAAACTCAAGTGCACAAATTACAAAATTGTATAAGAAAGAAAATTTGATTGGTAAACAAATTATTGCTGTTGTGAATTTTCCACCTCGTAAGATTGCAGATTTCGCATCAGAAGTTCTTGTTTTAGGGGCTGTTGAATCTGATGGAAAAGTAATTCTTTTGCAGCCAGAAAGAGAAACAGAACTAGGCGCTAAAATTGCTTAGAAATTCGTCCTCTATTGCACCGAAACATTTATAAATGCACTCCGCCGTTTCTATCTTCCTACAGGAGCCTGTAAAAAGGTACTTGCTCCGTAGCAAAAGCGAAGGACTAACGAATGATTCGCTTTCTTGAACGAGGACACAAAAATGTCCGATGAATTAAAGAACTTATCAAGCAGCGAAAGCTGTTTGCGTGAGTGCCAACTATGAAAGTTGGTATGATGTAAGCTAGCTAACCAAAATAAACCAATAGTAGTGTAAACTTATAAAATATAATTTAAGATGCGACCAAAATAAACGTTTAATGTGAATTCCCGTTGATCCTGCGGGAGGTCACTGCTAGCGGGATTCGACTTAGACATGCAAGTTCAAGATTCGCAAGAATCTTAGCACAAGGCTCAGCAACACGTCAATAATCTAACCTACGGTGTGGGATAACCTCGGGAAACTGAGGATAATACCGCATAGGAAAAGACAATTGGAATATGTCTCTTCTGAAAGTTTCGACGCCATAGGATGAGTTGGCGGCAGATTAGGCTGATGGTGGTGTAAAGGACCACCATACCTAAGATCTGTAAGGGGAATGAGAGTTTGAGCCCTGAGAAGGACACTGAGATAAGGGTCCTAGCCCTACGGGGTGCAGCAGTTACGAAACCTTTACAATGCGCGCAAGCGTGATAAGGGAATCCCTCGTGCCATAGTTTTTAATTATGGCTTTTGCCAAGTCCAGAAAGCTTGGCGAATAAGTGGTGGGCAAGACCGGTGCCAGCCGCCGCGGTAATCCCGGCGCCACGAGTGGTGACCGTTTATTGGGCCTACAGCATCCGTAGCCGGTTAGTCAAGTTCCTTGTGAAATCTGGCAGCTTAACTGTCAGGCGAGCAAGGAATACTGACTAGCTAGAGATTGGGAGAAGTTAGGGGAATTCCTTAGGGAGCGGTAAAATGTTTTAATCTAAGGAAGACCATCGATGGCGAAGGCACCTAACTAGAACAAGTCTGACGGTGAGGGATGAAAGCTAGGGGAGCAAATGGGATTAGATATTTTGTTTTCTCCAAAAAGT
>Ga0172364_10002367_pt1 | contig 14961 bp, 13 predicted proteins | sample LakKivSesite10cm_FD_114545 | JGI IMG/M metagenome (GOLD analysis project Ga0172364, IMG submission 114545) | Sediment microbial communities from Lake Kivu, Rwanda - Sediment site 10cm | ecosystem: Environmental > Aquatic > Freshwater > Lake > Sediment | place: Rwanda: Western Province, Lake... | reverse complement strand
GCCTGTTGTCAGCGGGGTCTACGTGCTGATTGTCAAGGCAGGGGATAGAAAGTTTCAGCAGAAACTCGTTCTCATGAAATAAAAATGCCTTGCACAAAGAAAAAAGAATGGCTATCATAGAGGAGAAAAACCGATGAAAAAGCTCTTTCTCATGACTATATTTGTGCTGTTATTCCTAACAGCCCTACGCCCCGCACCTGTATTTGGGACAATGTACCGGTACAGAGCCATGATTCACGTGTACGATCATGCGGACAATCCAAAATCCAATATCCAGATGCAACTATACGTCTGTGCTGCCAGCGGTTTTGGATTTACTGATCTGATAGAGGGCACGGCTATGGGATACACAAACGCCAGCGGCTTTGTGGATTTGAGTGTGTATTTGGAATCACCCTATCTGGTCTATATGGAGGCTTCGGTTGTATACAATCCGCCTTATTCAACGATTAAAGCGATTAATAATTTTACACAGACCAGCAGTACGATTTATCCGGAATTCTGGGTAGTGATAGATAATGATGAAGATCTCATTGCTGATGTACAGGAACAGGAGATCGCAGAAAAATTCAAGCCGGTACTTCACAAACATTCTTATGATAAAAGCCAAGGGTTGGCCAATTTTGAACAACTTCTCATCAATGGCAAGTTTCGACTTAAAGTTTATAACGATATCGGACAGGAATTGTATAATCAGGTTGTTTCAGGTTTGCCTAACGCTCTGCACAAATGGGAAACATGGCATTGGGATACGTATGGATGGGGAAGTGCATCCCATGGAGTTTACAGCCTTGATCTGGCAGATGCCTTACGCTATGCAAGTGCACCGGTTGGTCAAAGACCCGTTTACTATCATGTTTATAAAGATGGATCTTATTACTACGTTCAGTATTGGTATTATTTTGGAATGGACAATATTACAGAGCAAGTAGATGATATGTGGCATGAAAGTGATTGGGAACATATCACAATACGACTCATTAAATCAGGAGACACATTTATTCCAGACAAAATAAATTTCTATGTGCATGAAGGAGGACTGACTTGGTCTGCTGATGATTGTTGGTGGAGTCCAAGCAATACTACAACTTATTCGAGCATACAACAAGGTTATGATGAAAATCATACCCATCTCCACATATGGTTGGCAGCTAATACACATGCATCTTATAATCGGTATAGTTACGTTTACCATCAATATGTAAATATACTAATTACGACCAAAATGGTATACAAAGACCGACTAGATTACGAGCCATCAGGATATGATTTGTATTTTCCCTATGATCAATTGATCAAGCTTGGCGAAATAACAAAAGAAACATATGTTAGATGCCCAGATTCAGGATATAAATTGGAATATCACTGTTATCCAATCGGTCCAATAAGTAAGCACTGGCTGGCTTATATAGGAAGATTAGGCAATTATGGTGGAATAGTAGGGGCTCGAAAGAAATCGCCCTTCATGCCTGCAAAGGAAGCTGGAGATTCGCACGAATTTTGGGGTTTCAGTATCGGAGCTCCTTACTTAGGATTTGGAAATGATACAGATAGTTATTTAGTTGCTGGTTCTTGGACAGAATGGCATCCAGATGATAATATTGGTGACTGATTCTCATTTTTGAATGGCTGCACTTATTTTATTAATAAGTGCAGCCTAGTTTCACATTGTTTTGATTTTATTCAAATCTGCAAACCATTGTGAGTATTAACCAACTTTTATTAACTCATTTCAATTGTGGAGGAAACAATGTTTCAAAAATATAATCTACACCTGTATATCCTATTAATTCTCATATCACTAAATACTGCTAATTGTGCTTCACCTATGGCTAATTGGGAAGATTTTTCCAGTGCATCTGATATTCGTAAAGAATTGAAGAAGGGGGATAAAGTCATATTAAGATTAAAAAATGAACAGACTTTAGAAGGTACGTTTGTCGATCTCGACAGCACTGCTTTTTATTTAGAATCAGAAAACGAATCTGAACAGATATCGAAAATTAACATAAGGGACATTAGAACTATAAGAAAACAAACCCATAAAAAGTTACCTCCCGTTGTAAGACTTAGTGTGGGCGTTGTGTTCCTTTCTATATTTCTTTTCTTGCTTGCCTGGAGTGAACTTGGACCGGCTATTGGAGACGCTCTATAAATAATATTTATGCCTGCAAAGAATCCGAGCAATCCCTCCCATGAATGGATGGAATTTACTGATTCACCGAATTTCGGGAATAGTGAAAAATGGGAATGGGTCTATTCGATGGAAATTTACTGGGTAATATATGGTGGAGAAGGAAACTAAATTTTTTTATTACCCTAGGTGCAAGTGAATATATCACTTGCACCTATAATTTAATAGGGAAGCAAAGCAACTCTGATGATTTTTTTCCAATAAAATCGTGAAAGGAGAAAACTGTGTGTATGAATGTAAGAAAAATTTTTAAGAGAAATAGTCTTGTTTATTATATATTAAAAACCTTAATAGCAGTAATAATATTTTGCAACTGCTCGCAGGGTAAATTAAGAAGTCCTAATACCGCTGATAAAATCTTGTCACTAAAAAAGGGAGATCGCATTCTTATTGAACTTACAGACAACACACAATTGGAAGGCGTCTTTATAAAACGGGAGAAATGGGAAATTGTGATTCATATATTGGATAATAATATTGTAAAACAAGAATCGGTTAAAATAGACTCTATTTCTAAAATTCAAAAACAGGTTGAAAAGAAAAGCGAGCATCCTAAGATGTGGATAACCATCATTATGTTATCCGTTTTTGTTGGACTGCTCTATTGGGCAAGCTATCTCTCTGGTATAGGGCAATTGGGTTCATAATGGATCAACGAGTTTTATCATCATCAATGTAAGCAAATGGGGATATGACGAATATGTTCATGGTTTAGGACCGACAATCTCCTATACCTTTTGGGAACCGGTACCAAGTTCAGTTTATAGCAATAAGAACTATCCTTTGTTTTTGTTTCCTCTCAAAAAGCCATCTATGACTTCGGCCAACTCTGGTGTACGCAAGTAGCCGTAGGATTTGTGCGGATTTTTTTCTCCTTTGATTTCGTAATTGTTGTACACAATTTTATCCAGGACGCGGACATGATGGGAATTTTCTTCGTAATGGTCTCGTAACTTGTAGTGCATGGCGACCTTGTCTTCAAGATCAGAAAAATTAAACCAATGGTTGGCGACATTTTCCGGAGTTGTGAGTTTTCCATTTTTACGAGGGGTTTTGTTTTCAGAGGCAATTTTACCGAGAATAACCGGTATTCCCAGGGGGGAACCGACGGTGACAAAGGTATCAATTTTTATATCCGATGCGACTTGGGTCAGCACATCGTATGCGATGATGGAACCCATGGAGTGGGCAATGAGCACTATTTTTTTCTTTCTGTTTTTTTGAAGGATTCGTGCCAGTTTCCAGCGAATCACTTCCTTTGCAGGACAGGGCTTTCCCTTTTTATCATAGACGATCTTTGAGTAATACCCATCCAGTTCTTCAAAATAGTGGCGTATCACCCGATCCGTGATTCCTGAAAAATAAATGGTCATATCCTTGTTTAAAAAAATTCTGGCGATTTGTTTTTCAAGGACGTCTCGGATTTTTTTTCGCAACGCATTGGGCTTTTTTTGTGTTCTGTTTTCTCCTGGACAGTAGGGCGCTTTGATATAGAGGGGGTGTTCTGGATTTTTTTCCTTTGGGTTTAACGGTTCGGGATGAAACACATCCGCCCAATAGACCAGTTTGAATCGAAAAAACCATCTCGACCTGCCGATCGTTTGCAGACCTTCACGAATGGATTTTTTCCACCATCGTTTCAGGATTCTTTTTGGGGGCTTGTTCCGAAGGCCATGAATGCCGATAATGATTTTGGACATCGAAAGATTTTCCTCGTGCCGGACGTCAGAATTGTGCGAGTCGTTTCCTTTTTGAAAATTTGAGGATTTCGGCGACCGAAAGGGAGTTCAGCACGTCTCTTTTTTCCAGCCATCCCCTGCGTGCCACACCCAATCCAAGACGCATGGCATCCAGGTGATCCGTGTTGTGGGCATCGGTTCCGATGGCAATTTTTATACCTGCCTCTTTTGCTTTTCGTGTGTTTACATCGTTCAGATCAAGGCGCTCGTAATAGGCGTTCAATTCAAGCGCTGTACCTGTTTCGACACACACGTTCATAACTCTGTCCAGATCCACTTCGTACCCTTCACGTTGGCCGATGATCCGTCCAGTCGGATGGGCGAGGATGGAGACGTACGGATTCCTCGAAGCGGTGATGAACCGTTCGGTGACGTGATGTTTGAATCCTGAGTGGACTGATGCAATGACGATGTCCAGCTCGGCGAGAATCTCGTCGGCGAAATCCAACGTACCGTCTGTGCGAATGTCCACTTCTGCACCCGATAGGATGCGAATCCCATGGATTTCTCGATTGGCTTCCCTTATTTTTTTAATCTGTTCCAGAAGCCTTTCTGGCGTCAGACCTCCGGCATAGGTGGCGGATGAGGAATGGTCGCAGATTCCAATAAAAGTGTATCCCATGGAAGCCGCTTTCTGGGCCATTTCTTGGATGGAAGCCGTACCATCGCTCCAATTTGTGTGGACGTGAAAATCGCCGTTGATATCGTAGAGATCCACAAGCTCGGGAAGGCGTCCCTCCACGGCTGCTTCTATCTCTCCCCGATCCTCCCGAAGCTCAGGCGGAATCCACGTCAGATCGAACATTTCATAGATCTCTTCTTCGGTTTCTCCTCCGATCTTTTTTTCCCCTTTGAAAATGCCGTATTCGTTGAGCTTGTACCCTTGCTCTTTGGCCATGCTCCGCAACCGAACATTGTGGGCCTGAGACCCTGTAAAGTACTGCAACGCCGCTCCGTACGAATCACTTGAAACCGCTCTGAGGTCTACCTGAATGTTTCCCTCGATGAGAATACTGGCTTTTGTTTTTCCACGACCCAGAATCCTGCGGGCAAGAGGAAGGGACGTAAATGCTTCCAAGATGTCCCGGCTGGGATCGGTTTCAACCAAAATGTCAATATCACCAACCGTTTCCTGCATTCGACGGACCGAACCGGCAGGGTAAATCCTACCCGTGGAAAGATGTTTCCGCAACGCATGGATGATCTCGTCCACAACGGGCAAAACTTTGCCCAGAGGAATTCGCCCTGTGCTTTCTTCTCGGAGCGCGATTCCTTTCAGAATATTTTCCACCTTTTTTTGTCCCATGCCCGGAAGTTGGGCGAGACGTCCGTTTTGAATCACCTGTTTTAAATCTTCGAGGGTATTGACTGCCAGTTCTTTATGCGCGCGGGCCAATGTTTTCGGACCCAGGTTCTGTATTCCCAGAAGGTCCACAAGATCCGAAGGAAACGATCCGATAATTTCTTCGTATTTTTTCATCCGGCCTGTTTTTAAAAACTCATCTATTTTTTTCGCCAGACCGGTGCCCACGCCGGGGAGAGTGTTCAGCCGATCGGTTTTCCATACGTTTTCAATGTCTTCTTTGAGCTCCTTGATCACCCGACTTGCCTTTCTGTAGGCATTCACCTTAAAAGGATCTTCGCCCCCAAGCTCCAAAACATCGGCCATCCGATCGAACATGTCGGATAGGATCTGGTTTTTCACGAGTCATTCCTCATGCTTGAGTATAGTCGAAAGACTTCGAATAAGTGCCGTGAAAATGAGAAGAAACCCCAGGACTTGAGTTGCTGCCTTCTGCCAGGGGGACACGGCGTATTTCTGAAAATAGCGATAGAATCCCTGATGCGATTTCCAGATCATGGGAAGGTAATGTGGAAAGACACTGGCTCCTTTTTGATGGTGAATTTTGGCCCTGGGTGTAAAAAAAATTTTCCACCCTTTTGCCCGAAACCGCCTGCACCAGTCTACATCGTTGAAGAACATGGGAAATTGTTCGTCCAATCCTCCCACATCCTGTAGGGCCTTCCGGGAGGTCATCAAGCAGGTGGCTTCGGGTTGTTGGACCTCGCTTTCGTGACGGTGGTCAAAATCGTGCATTTTCCATCGAGGAAAAAATCGGCGTGGAAAAAGCCGTGGCAGTCCGCTGAGTTCCAGAAGCACATCCCTGTACGTTGGAAAGCGTCGGCACGAAGGTTGAATGTCTCCTTTCCCATTGAGAATCTGAGGAGCGACCAATCCTGCAGAGGGATGGGTTTCCAGAAAAAGAATTAGTGTTTTCAGTGCACCGGCGGAGACTTTGGTATCCGGACCAAGAAGAAGGATGAAATCTCCCTCGCATTGTGCCACAGCCTGGTTGACCGCATGGGCAAATCCCTGGTTGACCGGGTTGTGGATTTTTTTTACCAATGATTCGGGATACTGCCGGCAAAACGATTCGATCTTTTCTCGCGTGCGGTCTCTGGATCGGTTGTCCACGAGAACCGCTTCCATAGGAATGGTATTCCACGGCAGAGAAAAGAGGCAGGGGAAAATGTGGTTTTCGTTGTTGTACGTGACTATGAGAGCGGAAAGGGTGACTTTTTTCATGCGACTAAGAATGTACCTGGTTTCATCGTCATAGGGTTTTTTGCCGTGGATACAAAGGATTGTTCAGCACTACGGATATTGCTGGAGTCTGTTGCAAAAAGAAGGATGCATCCAATCGCGTAATGTAAGGCGTGTTTTTCAGAATCCGATGCGCTTCGCTATTTTGATGGATTCTCTTTAAGTTTTTTTTGCAATTCTTCTATTTTCTGGCGGTACCGTTTTTCCTCGGGATTTTTCTCCAGCAATGTTTCATAGACCCGGATAGCCTTTGCATACTGACCCTGCGCTGCGTAAATTTCTCGCAAGGTGGGGCTCACGATTTTCTGTTCTTCGGAGCCTTTTTTGCTTTTTGGCTCTGCATGTTCTGTTTTCGACCGCGCTTTCTCTGGCACCCAAGAGGATTGATCCGGAACCTTTTCCTCGTGGACTTTCGATTCCAAGGTCTCTTCCACCTTTTTTTCCGCCGAATCAGGGAAGATATCCGTTTCGTACTTTTCTGCTGGAACTTCCTCTTTGAAAAGAAGGGGTGTTTCTTCTTTCGCTTCTTCTTTTACAGAGGGTGCCGTTGGTGGTTTTTCTTTGCCAATGCGTTCATCTCCGAGATCGAAGAAAAATTCCTCCTCTTGTTTAACCTCTGACTCTGTAATGATTTTTTGCGCTTTCCCTCTTTCTTCTAGAAAATCGAGTGAAAAAGGTTCTTCATGTAAATCCGGTTCGACAGGGGCAGATACAGAGTTGATCTCTGATTCTGATTTTTGGTCTTTGTCTGGCATGGCAATTTCCAATTCAGAAAAATCGTCTTCTTTCGCGAGAGCTGAACCGTGGGAAATATCCTGGGACAATCCTGCTCGTTTTTCATCATTAAAAACTTCTTCCAGTTCTTCTCTCCAATTTTTCTTTTCTGCAGATTCGGCAATATGTGTAGTGAATGGCAGAGGTTCTTTTTTCTCTAACAAATTGTCGTTGATTGTTTTGCTCGGAGATTCCTCTTCGAAAGAGAATTGTTTGAGCATTTGGCGGGTTTCTTCGTCCATGGGATCCATGCTGAGCAAATTCCTGTAATGCATAACCGCTTTGTTTTCCCATCCCATCTTGGCCATGAGATCTCCGAGGAGTTTATGCGCTGCCAGATACTGCTGATCGTGGGAAAGAACCTTTTTGAACTGTTCTTCCGCCCTTTCGCTGTCGCCCTTTGCCATGTAGGCTTTTCCAAGAACGAAGTGACCCGTGACATACGACGAGTGATGCTCCAAGCCTTTTAGACAGAGGGCAATGGCCTCGTCGGTACGTTCCTCTTGAAGGTAAAGATCTGCAAGGCGAGCGAAAAGAAGCGATTTGGGATTGTCTTTTAGACGTTTCTCCAATCCTTGTACAGTGTTTGTAATAGTCATGGCGTTATACCTACGGGTTTTTTTAAAATGAACGGCATATTTAAATACAAACAAATGTAAAAAAATAGGGTTTGAATCGCAAGCGTTTTTTCATACCCTCCTTACCATGCAGAAACCGTTCTGTTGAGGATGTCGTTAATGATTTTTCCCACAGCTTCATTGATTCCCACATTTCGATCCGTCTCATATCGGCCCCAATGCGTCCAGGTGTCTTCCCACAATATCTTTCGTTTTTTTACGTCTTCGAACGAGACCGTCACCGTGATATTCACCCTGAAATCGGAGGCCTCTTCGTTGGCATCGTACTGACCGGCTTGATCCTGGATGCGTAGAATGGTTCCTTTGAGAACGGAATCACTTTCTCGGGTGTCGGATATTTTCAGAGTGTTGTCCTTTGTGACCGCCTCAATCAGTGCGTCCGTCAGCTTTTGGTCAATCCCGAATTCCGTGGTTCTGTCTTCAAACAAGGGGACAGCCACTGTTTTAATGTGAGGAGGAATCGCTGATCCGGAAAAAGAATAGATACCGCATCCCTCAAAATACACGATTATTCCACTGAAAAGTACAATCGCCACTATCCAACGTTGTCTTCTCTCATTCAAGGCCGTACTCCTTTAATTTTCGATACAAGGTTCGTTCTCCAATGCCGAGGGCGCGTGCCGCCTTCCGCCGGTTTCTCCGGTACCGTTCGAGTGCCTTTTCTATTTGGATTTTTTCCATTTCCTTTAATGTCATTTCCTCTTCTGCATGGGTCGGGACGTCGGTCCGAAGCGGTTCTTGAAAACCGATTTTTTCTATCTTCTGAGGAGACTGCCCCACGATCAAGGATCGGAGTTCCTCAATGGCCAATCGGATGTCAATTAGCGCTCTGTACATCAGTTCCCGTTCGGTTTGTTCGGAGCTTTTGGGAAGCACCACAGGGAGATTCCGGTCCAGTTCCATATCTTTTGTAAGATGGGTTTCGAGCAAACTTTTATCTATCATCTGGCCTTTTTCCAGGATGATAATCCTTTCGATCATGTTTCGCAGTTCCCGAATGTTGCCCGGCCAGGAATAGGTCTCCATGAATTCGAAGGCATCTTCCGTAAATCCTTGGAACCGAATGTTGTTCTCGCGGCATACTTGTTCGGCAAAAAGAATGGAAAGAGGGCGAATATCGCTCTTCCTCTTTCGCAGCGGGGGCACATTGATTTTTACAGCATTGAGCCGGTAAAAAAGATCCTTGCGGAATTCTCCTCTTTTTACAGCAATTTCCAGATCCCTGTTGGTGGCTGCCAGCACCCGGACATCCGCCTGGGTGATTTTTGAACCTCCTACCCGCATGAATTCTTTTTCTTCCAGAACCCGGAGCAGCTTTACCTGGGTTCCCAGGGGCATTTCTCCAATTTCGTCCAAAAAGAGCGTTCCGTGATCTGCCAACTCGAAGTATCCTTTTCGGGTTTCCGAAGCGCCGGTAAAGGAGCCCTTTTCGTGACCGAAAAGCTCACTTTCCAGAATTCCCTCAGGTATGGCGCCGCAATTGACGGTAAGCATGGGTTTCTCTTTTCTTGGGCTAAGCTCATGGATGGCGCGTGCGATCATTTCTTTGCCCGTGCCGCTTTCACCGGTGATGAGAACCGTGATGTGGGTGGGTGCCACCTGTTTGATGCTCTCCAAAACCTGCACAAACGGTTCCGACGACCCTATCAACCCAAGCGTTTTTTGAAGAGAAAAATCGTGATTCGTATTTGGTTTCTGTGCCATTTATACCTCTATGAGATATCCGTCATGGGCTATGTCTACTGTAATGAAGCCGTGCTGATGCGGGATTTGAGACAGAGCGGATTCACGCTCCGGAGGAATGTGGGTTAGAATGACCTGCGGAATCTTTGCGGAGTTCGCAAAGGCGAGGATTTCCTCCAGGCCGATGTGGGTGTATTCGGAAAGCAGCACATCGGCTTTCACATGCGCTGGATCCAGATGCGCAAGGGAGTCCACATCGGATGTATACATGACGGCCCCATTTCCCTTTTCCAGAAAATAAAAACTGAAGCTTTCGGCTTCAAGGCTGTGCTTTTCATCCCATTTGGGATTGCCGTCCAGATGATGATTGGGAATGGCTTCCAGTTGAAATCCATTTTTGTCCAAGAAAGTTCCTCGGACAATGGGCTTCAATTCAAATGGGAAGGGCCACTTTTCACGATAGATTTGCACACAGGGAAAAACCGACGCGAATCCCGGCACGAGACCACGGGGAAGGTAGATTGCGAGGGGACTTTTTCTGCCTGTAAGATGCATCAACTGGAGAAGAGTGAAAAGTCCGGAAACATGATCAGGATGGGTATGGCTGATGACGATGCCGAGAATACGGTTGTAGTCTTTTTCGTACCGGACCAACTGTCCTGCTGCACCTTCTCCACAATCCAAAAGGTAGAGATTGTCCTGGGATTCCACCCAATAGGCTGAACCGTGTCTGTGCGGTACAGCCACACCGGAGGAAGAACCCAATACGGTCACCTTCATTTACGCGCGTTCCCGAAAAAAATCCACAGTCATTTTTAGACCTTCCTCGAGTTTCACCTCAGGCTTCCAGCCCAAAAGTTTCTCTGCTTTTTTATAACTGATGACACTCCGCTTTTGTTCTCCCGGTTTTGGCGGTCCGTGTTTTTCTTTTGCCTTTCCACCGGTCATTCCGTTCAGGAGCCGGAACAGCGTGTTTACGTCCGTCTCAATTCCTGTTCCCACATTCACTATTTCATTTTTATCCAATGCCAGGCTTTTGAGATTGGCGTGTACCACGTCCCCCACAAAGACACAGTCCCGCGTCTGTTTTCCATCACCGTTGATAACAGGTTTTCCGTCCCCGAGAAAGTGATGACAGAAGATGGCCACAACACCCGCTTCACCGTACGGATTCTGCCGGGGGCCATATACGTTTGCATAACGCAGAGCAACATATTTCAGACCGAATTCGCAGTTGTAATAGAAAAGATATTTTTCTGCGATTAGTTTTGTGATGCCGTAGGGAGAGACAGGCCATGTGGGATGGGTCTCGTCGCAGGGGAAGACCTTTTGTTCGCCGTAAACGGCTCCGCCCGATGAAGCGAAAAGCACTTTTTTCACGCCAAAGCGAACGCAGAGCTGAAGAAGATTCAGCGTGCCAAGAACGTTGACATCCGCATCAAACAGAGGATCCGTCACGGACATGCGGACATCCATTTGGGCCGCGTGATGGCACAAAATATCGAATTTTTCCTTTTCGAACACTTTTTCGCATTCTTTGGCCCGGATGTCCATGAGGTAGAATCTGGCATCCGGATTCACATTTTCCATCCGTCCCATACTGAGGTTGTCAATAATTGCCACATCGTGTCCCTGGCCGAGGAAACCGTCCACCACGTGGGATCCAATGAACCCTGCTCCGCCTGTCACAAGAATTTTCAAGCGATCCTCCTTTTTCCGTCATTATGTTTGAGATGGGTCTCCCTCGTCTCACGTGCAAAATCTGGATCAAAATACGGGCTATCTATGTTTCCTTAACTACCCGGTTCCGGAGTTTCCCGAGTCCCGTAATGGTGATTTCAATGATGTCACCGTTTCGTACCGGAGAGACGCCTTCCGGTGTTCCGGTGGCAATAACATCGCCCGGCTTCAAGGTCATATACGTGGAGAGATGGGAAACGATAGCGGGTACCGAGAAAATCATGGCGGACGTGTTGGATTGTTGCCGGATTGTTCCGTTTACTGTCAGGCGAATTTCCAAATTGTTTGGATCCTTCACTTCGTCTGCAGGAACCAAGAAAGGGCCCATAGGACAGAAGGTGTCCAAACTTTTGGAGCGGAACCAGGGTTTGTGGTTGTCAATATCTTCTTTCTGCATTGTCCGTGCGGTGATATCATTTAGGATGGTATATCCCGCAATATAGGACAGGGCATCTTCTTCCGGAATGTTTTTTCCTTCTTTCCCGATGACAAGAGCCAATTCTGCCTCGTGGTCAATTCGACCGTTCAGCCATTTGGGAATCACGATGTCCGCTCCATGGGGTATAAGCGCCGATGGGGCTTTGCTGAAAAAGAGAGGTTCCTTTGGAATTTCATGGTGGAGTTCTTTGGCATGGGCAATGTAATTTCGGCCCAGTCCAATGATCTTGGAAGGTCGGGCAATGGGAAGTCCATAATGATAATCTGAATTCAGCAGGAGTTCCTTTTTCTTCGATAGAACCCACGATTCCGACAAAACGGATCGAATTGTTTCTCCGGAACAGTATCCCATCTCAACCAGGACCTGGAGAAAAGCAATACGCGTGGGTTGAGGGTTTCCCAGAGCCCTTTGGTATATATCCAAAGCTTGGCTTAAATCCAAGGTTTCCTTCTGGAACGTGACACCAATTCCCACTTCGTTGTTTTTGTTCGAAAAAGAGAAAAGTTTCAATACATTTTCCTCCCTTGAAAGTTTAACTGTATTCTAGAAGGTACCCTTCATTGTGAAGGTTACCTTCTAGTGCCGTTTTTATCGTATTGGGTGTGCCGAAGATGCAAGGGGACTTCTTAAAAAGTTATATTTTTTTCTCTGTCCATATTGTAATTATCTCTATTGATTTTATCAAGAGAAAAATATGAAAAAAGGAAAGATGTGTACGGCAATAGAAAAATCACCACGTATTCTTATTCCGAGATTTTGACTGATCCCAGCGAATGTGCCTGTTCGTGATTTTTGGAGTTGATTCTGTGAATTAGAATGCGTATTATTGAAAGCATTTCATCTCTATCGTTTGTTTCAATGTCACTCTTCAAACCGTTTGTTTGCCATGAAAAGTGTAAGGAACCATTCCGTGAAATCCTCAGACAAGGCAATGGCGACGATCCACGATTCGATCATCATTTCCACCAACCCAGCGACTCTGGAAGTTGTGGGTGAAGTGGAAACGACTCCTCCCTGCGATGTTGAAGAAATGGTTCAGCATGCACGCGAAAAGTTTCCGGTCTGGCGGGATCTGGGTTTGAAAAGACGGTCTGACATCATTGGAAATGCGCAAAAGCAGTTGCTGGACAAAAGTGACGACTTTGCCCGACTGATCACGCTGGAAATGGGAAGGCCGTATGCAGAGGCGCTGGCCTTGGAACTGGAAGCGAGCATTGATTTGATGGGGTATTATGCCGCCAGGGCTGGATTTTCTTTACTCAAAGAACAGAGTAAAAAAACTGCGCGCTCTGCCCCAGGTTCTAAAAAGTTTTTTCCCGTACCTCGTCTTCAATCGCAGACAAAGCGATAAGCTGTAAGTTTTTTCTGAAGGGGTATTTCAGAGGAGGATGCTTCCATGTTCGACAGAAAAAATCAAAAAATGACCATTGCGGTTTTTGTCGTCTTGTCGTTTTCCGGTTTCATCCCTGCATTGGCGAAACAGAAAAAAGCATTGACGTTTCAGGATGTCATGAAATTCAGGGAGATTCGTGATCCCGCCATATCCCAGGATGGCAGGTGGATCGTCTATTCGTCTTACCCGGATCGGGGAGACGGACAAGTGAAAGTGCTTTCCGCGGATGGGAGAAAGAAATTCACCATGGAAAGGGGAGAGAAACCTGTGATCTCCCGCAACGGCCGTTGGATTGCGACGGTGGTTCTCCCTTCTTCCGTAGAACTTGAAAAATCCAGAAAGAAAAAAGAAAAGGAAAAGCCGAAAGAGGCCATGGCACTTCTGAATACAGAGAGCGGTGAGATGATTCAGTTTGAGAAAGTAGCACGGTTTGAATTTTCGGAAGATTCAAAATGGCTGGCATTTCACACGGCTCCAGAAAACACAAAAACCAAGGACAGTGAAAAAAGTAAAAATGGAGAAAAAGCGGAAAAACCCGGCACACCCTGCGTCCTTTATTGTCTGGACTCCAAAGAAGAAAAAAGGATTCCTTGGGTGGAGGTGTTCGCCTTTGACAGCACGGCCCACTATTTTGCCTATGCGATGTCGGATTCTTTGGGGGAAGAGAATGGACTGTATCTTTTGGATCTCACGCAGCCGGATCTTCCTTCATCCATTGTGGATTTTGGCCGTCACATGAAGTATGCCGAACTTACCTGGAATAACAAACAGGATCTGCTTGCGTATGTTTCTGCATCCACGACGGAAAAAAGCAAGAAGGATTCGGCTTCTCTTTTTATTTGGGATCCTTCCCAAGGTCAATTTTCGGGAGTCGTCACAGCCGATGGGGTGCCTGAGGGATGGAGGATTCCTTTAAAGAACGAGCTGGTATGGACGCTGGATGGGAAGCGCCTTTTCTTTGGCATGAAGCCGGACTCGCAACTCCCCAAAGAGACGAAATCTGACGAAGAGAAAGAAGCGGTTGATCTTTTTGACATCCCGTCCATACTGGAGGATAGAGAACTGGACGTGTGGCATTGGAACGATCCCTTCATTATTCCCCATCAAAAGAAGAGGTGGGACAAAGAAAAGGATCGCACCTATTGCGCCGTGTACCATCTGGATTCCGGCAAGGTTGTTCCGCTGGCGGATGAAACGTTGCCTGAGATCGAGGTTTCTCAGAATCCGCACGTTGCTCTCGGGTGGTCCGATGTTCCTTACCGCAAGCTGATTACCTGGGAGGGATTTTTCAGGGACTGTTCTCTTGTGGATCTTCAGGATGGATCTCGAAAAAATGTTGTGTCTCGTCTTGAAGGTTCGGTCAGCCTTTCCCCAGAAGGAAAATTTGCGGTCTATTATCAGGATAAAGACTGGCATCTGTACGATTGCGAAAAGGAAACGACATACAATCTGACGGAAAAATTGACTGTTCCATTTTACGATGAAGATCACGATTATCCTTCGCCTGCACCGGGTTACGGCATGGCCGGATGGGTGGGAGGAGACGAAGCGGTGCTGATCTACGACAAGTACGACATCTGGCAATTTTCCACCGTTTCCGGTGATCCTTTGAACATAACGGGCGGGAGGGGAAGAAAAGACCGCACGATTTTTCGTATCGAACGCCTTGATCCCAAGCAGCGTTTTTTCCAAAAGGACGAAAAACTTCTCCTTTCAAGCTATCATGATCTTCAGAAGCATTACGGTTTTTACGTCG
>Ga0172364_10002364_pt1 | contig 14964 bp, 12 predicted proteins | sample LakKivSesite10cm_FD_114545 | JGI IMG/M metagenome (GOLD analysis project Ga0172364, IMG submission 114545) | Sediment microbial communities from Lake Kivu, Rwanda - Sediment site 10cm | ecosystem: Environmental > Aquatic > Freshwater > Lake > Sediment | place: Rwanda: Western Province, Lake... | reverse complement strand
GGCTGCGTGGTGGATGTCCGCTCCAACCAGGTGATCCTTACCGGTCTGTCCATGCCTCACTCTCCTCGCTTTTGTCGAGGCCGGCTATGGCTGCTGAACTCGGGCGCCGGCGAATTTGGCTACGTGGACACGGAGCGGGGCACCTTTGAACCGGTGGCCTTTTGCCCCGGCTACCTGCGGGGCCTGGCCTTTCACAGCCACTGTGCCGTGATGGGGTTGTCGAAGCCACGCGAGCGTACCTTCTCCGGGTTGGCGCTGGACGAACGGTTGGCCGCCAAGGATGCACAGCCCCGCTGTGGCCTGATGGTGATTGACCTGGACACCGGTAACGTCCTCCACTGGTTGGCGCTCGAAGGGCTCGTCACCGAGCTGTACGACGTGCAGGTGTTACCGGGGGTGCGTTGCCCCATGTCACTGGGGTTCAAGTCGGACGAAATCTCCAGGATCATCGCCATTGACCACCCGCCGTCCGTCACGCTTCACACGTTGTCGGCTGTAGGAGAGCCGGTTCTCCGTCCTGCCCCCGTTCAAAAAGAAGCGCAGAAAGAATCCACGCCGGGCGAGGCGTACAAATTCCACCTCAGCCTGGACATGACCGTGGCTGCGGCGATCAAAGACTACGAGGCGTTGACCTTTCCCAGCCTGCGCAAGCAGGCCCAGGTCAGGGCCATTTCAGAGCCACTGGTGACCGTGGCGGTCTCTTACCAGGGCCAATTCATCGGCCTGGCCTTGGCAGAGGTCCACCCCGATGGGGAGTTGGCTCAGGTGCTGTCGCTGTTTGTGATCCCCGAACACCGGGGCCACAGGGTCGGCACTGCACTGCTGGCTCACCTGGAGCAAGCCCTGGCTCGCGAAGGGTGTCCGTATGCTGACCTGGCCTATCAATCGGATTGGCCAGGCGCAGCAGCGATGGAGCGGTTGCTGCGGAGCCACGACTGGGCTCCTCCGCAGGTGCGTGTGTTGTTCTGCAAAACGACCACGGAGCGCATCGCCGCGGCTCCCTGGTTACATCAGGCCAGCCCGTCCGAGGGCTTTACTATTTTCCCCTGGTCTGAACTGACCCCGCAGGAGCGGCAGGCCGTCGAAGGCTGGCAGGCGACGGCGTTGCCATATCCTCCGGCCTGGGCGCCGTTTCAGGGCGAGGAGCAGGTGGAGCCGCTCAACAGCCTGGGGGTACGCCACAGGGCCAGGTGGTAGGGTGGATGGTCACGCACCGCGTGGCCCCCGATACGATCCAGTACACAGGCTTGTTTGTGCAGCCGGAATTCCGGGGCCAGAGGTTGGCGCTCGCGCTGCTGGCGGAGTCCGTTCGATGCCAGATTGCCAGCGGCTGCCCCCATTGTGTCTGTCAGGTGGAGGCGGACAATGAACCGATGATGAGGTTTGTGAACCAACTGCGGCCTTATCTGACGTCTCTGACCGAGTTGCGCTGTTCCCGTAAGCACCTACGGTCAGAGGCCAAGCGATAAAAGGAGGCATCGACGATGACCGTTGCACGAGCCGATACCGACGTTCCCCTCAGCGAGGGTGATGAGGAAGATCTCGCATACTCTATCTTTGCGGCCCGCTCCTACAACCTCTTGGAGGTGCAGCGTTACAGCCCTCCCACGTTTGTCGAGATCGTCGCGGGACCGGTGTACATCCCAGAGGGACAGCAGCGAAGCGCTGTGATCCCGATGGCAGTCTGGAAAAGGTACGACGCCATCCTCAGCCGAAGCGGCCGGCCGCTCGGCCGCTATTGCAAATGCCTGGCCAGAGGTGGGGCACTGGCCACGTTGATCGGGAGCCTGCTCCTGACCCGCGAGGACCCTGTCCCTGCCCTGGCTGTCCCTGTCCTGGCAGCGCCCCCGTTCTACGTCGAGCGAACTGGCCTGGCTAATCCACTTCGGCCTCCCCGGGTGGACGTGATATCTGAGAGCAAGCCAGCTCTCGTGGATGTTGATGACGATGACGACTTTGACCTCTTCGTTGGAGCCTCGGACGGCACTATCCAGTATTTTAAGAACACTGGCGCTGCTAACGCTCCCGTCTTCGTCGGGCAAATCGGCGCTGCCAATCCCTTCAACGGCGTGGACGTGGGACGTAGCAGCGCGCCCACCTTTGTGGACGTTGACGGTGACGGTGACTTTGACGCCTTCATTGGGGAGCGTGACGGTACCATCAAATACTTTAAGAACGCCGGCAGCGCCAGCGTCCCTGTCTTTATCGAACAGACTGGCGCTGCCAACCCCTTTGACGGAATACATGTGATGTGGAGAAGTACACCTGCCTTCGTTGACATTGACGGCGATGGCGATTTCGATGCCTTCATTGGGGAATACCACACCATCAAGTATTTCAAGAACACCGGCAGTGCCAGCGCTCCTGTCTTTGTCGAACAAACCGGCGCTGCTAACCCCTTCGACGGCGTGGATGTGGGATGGGAGGGTGCTCCCACTTTTGTGGACATTGACGACGACGGCGACCCTGACGCCTTCGTTGGGGGAAGTGATGGCACAATCCGCTTCTTCGAGCGCGCCTTCCCCTTCAACATCTACCTGCCGCTAGTGGTGAAAGGCTAGGCCTTGAAGAACCTCCCGAAGGTTAACAACCTTCAGGAGGCCCTCTACCTTAGCCTGCTGGTGGCTTTAAGGCGAGAGACGAAGGGCCAGGCCTTGCTGGCGGCCAAGTCAGAAACCAGGTTTTCAGGAAAAAACCTGGTTTCTTGAGGAGTATATCATGTCTACGATCCGGCTACGAGACGTCACCAAAATCTACTCCAGGCCAGCAGTCCTCAACAGCCTGGTGTACAGCAAGGGCGTTGCCGGCAGCCAGGTAGACCACGCCTTCGCCGAGCGGGCCGCCGCGCAGGCGGCCAGGGAGCACGACGAATCCATTGGCCGTGGCGGCCCGCTCGTCGCCCTCGACCACGTGGACCTGACGGTCCCCAATGGGCAGACCTTTGCCGTCGTCGGGCCGTCGGGGTGCGGCAAGAGCACCCTCCTGCGCGTCGTCGCCGGGCTGGAGTCCGATTACGAGGGGCACGTCTTCTACGACGACGAGGACGTCGGCCAGGTGCCGCCCAAGGATCGCTACATCGGCATGGTGTTTCAGAACTATGCGCTCTACCCCCATTTTACGGGCCGGGGCAACCTGGGCTTCTTTTTCAAAGTGCGCAAAGCGCCCGACGAGGAAGCGGAGGAGCGCATCCGCATCACCTCCGAGATTATGGGCATCGGCTTTCGCGAGCTGCTCGAACATCAGCCGGGCAAGCTTTCCGGCGGGCAGCAGCAGCGGGTGGCCATCGGCCGTGCGCTCGTGCGCAACCCGCGCCTCTTCCTGTTCGACGAGCCGCTCTCCAACCTGGACGCCAAGCTGCGTACCCAGACGCGCATCGAGATCAAGCGGCTGCTCCGCCGCTTCCAGATCACCGCCATCTACGTCACGCACGACCAGGTCGAGGCCATCACGCTCGGCGATCAGATGGCCGTCATGCGCGCCGGAAAGATCGAGCAGGTGGGAACGTACCCCCAGTTGCGCCAGGACCCGGCCAATGCGTTCGTCGCCGGCTTCCTGGGCAGCCCGCCCATGAACCTGCTCGGCGGGACGGTGGAGGATGGCGGGCTTCGCCTGGGCGAAATCGTCGTGCCCCTGCCTGGCGCAGTCAAGGCTCACGTCCACGTCGGGCAAAAGGTGACGCTCGGCGTACGCCCCGAAACGGCCCGCGTGGTCAGCGACGACGGCCCACTGCCGGAAGGGGTTCGCTTGCGTGGCACCGTGGATGTGGTCGAGCCGGACTTTGCGCACAGTACCCAGTTGGTCTACGTCAGCACGGCAGCGCTCTCGTACGCGGCAAGCGGGCCGTTGGACACGTCGCTGAACACCGGGGACGACGTAGAGGTCGTGTTCCCCGCCGGCCAGCTCTACTTTTTCGATAGTTACAGCGAACAACGTATATGGGGATAGCTCGTAATGCAAACGGCCCGGTCTCAGCCGGGCCGCACCGTTGGTGGCGACGGGCCGATTTGAACGGCCAACCAAGGGCTTATGAGTCCCCTGCTCTGCCATTGAGCTACGTCGCCTCAACACAGTAGCGTCGGTATTGTACATGAGAAGTCCTTGCTTGTCAAGCACATTTCAAGACCTGACAGGTTTCCCAAACCTGTCAGGTCTATGGTATAATCAACGCTGGTAGAGATGGCTGCCAAAGAGCAGGAGGTTCGCCAATGAGTGTATTGACCGCGTACCAGGGTGTAGTGGAGAAAGAGGGGATTGTGCGCCTGCGCCAGGCCCCGCCGTTGCCGGCCGGCACCGAGGTCGTCGTGGTTGTGGCTCAACCCCTCCCCTCCCTCGAAGAGCAGGAACGCCGCCTGGCTGCGCTCTCGCCCGAGGAGTGGCGCAGGCCGTTTGATGCCGTGCGAGCTGCCTGGGATGCATCTGAACCGGCACCAGACGAGGGTCATCTCCCTGGCGATGAGGAGTTAGTAGCGCTTGTTCACCAGGTAAGAGGCGAGCCATGACGACACCCCGTGCCGTCATTGACCTGACCGAGGTGGTGCGGCTGGTGATGCAGCGCCCGGAACGTTCCCCTCTGTTCCAGGCATGGGAGGCCGGCTCTTTTACGTGGGTTGTGTCGCTGCCGATGTTGACCGAGTTCGTCGAGGTCACCAACCGGCCAAGGCTGCGACGTTTGATTCGCCCTCTCGTGCGGGATGCCATCTTAGAGGCGCTGCGAACGCGAGCCCGCGTGGTGATTCCGGCGACCGAGTTCCCCCATTGTCGAGACCCTAAGGATGACGTCGTGGTGGCCACTGCCATGGCTGCCCGTCCCTGTTACCTGGTGACGGCCGACCGCGACTTGTACGACGACGCCGGCCTGGTGGCTGCGCTGCGCGACCTGGAAGTGCACGTCGTCCAGGCTGGCGAGTTCCTGGCAGTACTGGAATAGTGAAAGACCTGACAGGTTTCCCAAACCTGTCAGGTCTCTAGTCCTATGAAACTCAATACGGCCTTAGGGATCGTCGCCATCATCCTGTGGAGCACCACTATCGCCTTCAATCGTAGCCTGACCGAACAACTGGGTGCGTTCACTTCCGCCTCTCTGATCTACCTCCTGGCAGGCATCTTGGGGTGTGGCTATCAGGGCCTGACCGGGAACATCAAGGACACGGTCAAGTCTTTGGCGCCTCGTTATGTGCTGAGCTGTGGGGGCCTGTTCGTCCTGTACCAGCTCTGTCTCTATACCGCCCTCGAGCTCACAGGCAGCCGCACGCAGGTGCTCGAAGTGGGCCTGATCCATTACCTGTGGCCCATGCTGACCCTGCTCTTCTCGATCCCGATCCTTCACATGCGCGCGAAGGTATTCGTACTCCCTGGGGCCGTGATCGCCACAGCGGGCGTCGTCCTGGCCATGACCCAGAACCAGCCCATCTCGTGGCAGTCGTTTGTAGGAAACGTGACCCAGAATGGCATGCCGTACTTGATCGGGGCCACGGCCGCCGCCTCCTGGGCCTTGTATTCGGCGCTCAGCCGCAAATGGGGCGGCAACGCCCAGGGTGGGGCCGTGTTCATCTTCATGCTCGTGACGGGGATCGCCCTGGGGCTGGCGCGGTTTTTCCGCCCAGAGCTGGCACGCTGGACGGGCCGCGCGGTATTCGAGCTCCTCTTCATGGGGGTTGGGTCGTACCTGGCGTACACGTTCTGGGACCGCGCCATGCGCAAGGGCGACATGATCCTGGTCGCTTCCTGCTCCTACTTCACGCCGCTGCTCTCCACGGTCGTCAGCAGCCTTTACCTGGGGATCGCGACGGGCGTTAAACTGTGGGCCGGCTGCGCGTGCATCATTGTGGGGGCGATCATCTGCCGGAATGCGGTGGCTGAGTAGGCTGTCTGCCGACCGACTCGATTAACTCTTGCTTCAGATTCCACAAGCGCTCGGTGAGCGAGACGTGATAGACGTGCGGGTTGATGATCCGCCGCACGCCCGGGTCCAGCCGCGCCAGGTCGGCCTGGCGGCGCTCGCGCATCTCCTCGATGGACGGGAGTTCATAGACCAACTCGCCTTCCCTCAGCACGTCCACCAGGAGTGGCTCGACCTCTGAGATCTCGTCCCGGCTGAGCGTGCGGTACGCAGCGTGTTCCGTCGGGTGGCACAGCACGATGCGTTCCATCGTCCGCGGCTCCTCGCCATCCAGGCCGAGCAGATCGGCCGTGGCCTTGCCCCGCCGGTCATAGATGCGCCAGGCGTGTTTGTAGCCCGGGTTCAGTGTCTTCTCCGGCGTTTCGGAGAGCTTGATCGCCGGTATCCACTGGCCTTCGTCGTGTACGGCCACCAGCTTGTAGACGCCGTCCAGCGCCGAGGCCCCCTCTGACGTGATCAGCCGCGTGCCCACGCCATACACGAGCCGGCCGATCAGGTGGTCAGGCTCTACGCCGTAGCGCGGCGCCTCCTCTTCGATCTGGGCGATGATCTGCATCATGACCAGTTCGTCCAACTGGTTCGACAGCACGATCGCTGCATCAGGAAAGCCGGCGTCGTTCAGCATCCTGGCTGCCCGAATACTGAGATGCGCCAGGTCGCCCGAGTCCAGGCGGATGCCCATCGGTTCGTGGCCTGCGCGCCGCAGCTCCTCGAACACCCTGATGGCGTTGGGAATCCCGCTCTCCAGCGTGTCAATCGTGTCCACCAGCAGGAGACAATCGTCCGGATACACGTCGGCGTAGGCGCGAAAGGCGCTCAATTCGCCTTCCCCCAGCGCCATAAAGACCTGTACCATGCTGTGCGCGTGCGTGCCCTTGGGTGGATACCCCAGTACGTGGGAAATGCCCACGTTAGAAGTGAAATCGGCTCCGCCGATGAGGGCGGCCCGCGCGCCGGCGTTGGCCCCACGCTCCTGGGCCCGGCGCAGCCCGAACTCGAGCACCAGCCGTCCCCGCCCACTTTCGTGGATGCGCGCCGCCTTGGTGGCGATGAGCGTCTGGAAGTTGAGGTGATTGAGCAGCGGCGTTTCCAGGATCTGCGCCATCGCCAGCGGCCCCTGGACCACCGTCAGCGGCACGTTCGGGTGTACCACGCGGCCCTCCGGGACCGCGCGCAGCGTGAGGCCGTCGAACGAGCCATTCTTCCGCAGCCACGCCAGGAAATCGTCGGCGAACAACTGCTCGCCTGTCCGGCTTTTCTGGCTGCGCAAGTACTCGACGTCCTCGTCGCGAAAACGGGCCTCCCCCATCCAATCCAGCAACCACTCCAGCCCCGCGTTGATGCAATAGCCGGCCTGGTGCGCGCCATAATTGGGATAGCTGCGGAAGAAATGGTCGAACTGCGCGTGGTTTTCGTGCAGGCCCATCCGGTAGTAGAGATGGGCCATGGTGAGCTGGTACTCGTCCGTGAGCAGAATGCCCTCAGCCGTCTGGCGATCGGATAGCTTCATACTGGCTATTCCTTCTGAGTCGAATATAACAGATCATTCCTGGGGGTATATAGACTCAGTATAGCGTGACTGAGGAGAGAAGTCAAACGCCTGATTGACATTCGTTCCACAGTGGCTATAATCGCTATAGTAGAATCAGCATTCAGGTTGATGATCATGGGCACCCTATCCGGCGACCTCTGCCGAGTAGGGCTGCGGGAAGGAGTTGAAGCGCAATGTCCGGATCTGTTGCGAACGTAACCGTTACATTACCATCCCAAGTTCAGCCAATTTTGGAAAGTCTGACCGGAGCGACTCTGGATCAAAAGATCGCCCATCTTCTACTGGGTGAAATTCGCCGTAACCTGGGGGCGTGCGAGCAGGAGCGCCTGGAACTGGAAGTCAAATACGGCCTGGAACATTCAGAGTTCCAGCGGCAATTGGAGGCTGGCGCATTGGGGGACGAGTTCGGTTATGAATTGGAAATGGATGCCATGCGCTGGGATGACCTGATCGCCGAGAAGCAGCATTGGCTCCGACAATTGCGCCTCGTCAAGGAACTGTTCCAATGACGTTGGAAGAATTTCGGCAAGCACTGGTGGCGGCTCTAGAGCGACATTTTCCTCAGGCCGAGGTGATGCTCGCTGAAAGCCGGGGAGTTGTGCTGACCGGCAGGGCCACGCTGGATACAGATACATTCGTCGCTATCTACTTTAGTGCCTTGACCGGTAAGACCAGTTACGCTTTGATCCGACAGGAACGTCGCTGGGTGGGGTACGACAACTACAAGTTTTGGCATTATCATCCTCTGGAGAATGCCGACCGTCATGAGCCCTGTTCCGCGCCTACGCCGGAGGAAGCCATTGCCGAATTGGCCAGGGTAAGCAAACATTTGTAGAGAAGGATCTTGGAATGGCGCAGGCCACGCCGATGCTGCGGCAGTACCGCCAACTGAAGGCTCGCTTCCCCGACGCGATCCTGATGTTCCGCCTGGGTGACTTTTACGAGATGTTCGAAGAGGACGCCCGCCTCGTCTCCCGCCAACTCAGCCTGGTCCTCACCTCCCGTCGCTTCTCCAAGGGCGTCAAGCTGCCCATGTGCGGCATTCCTTACCGCCAGCTCACGGTCTACGTCTCCAGACTCCTGGCGCTCGGCCACAAGGTCGCCATCGCCGAGCAGTTGGAGGACCCGCGCAAGGCACGCAAACTGATCTGGCGCGACGTCGTACGCGTCATCACGCCGGGCACCGTCGTCGAGGAGGCGCTGCTGGCGTCCAAGGCCCAGAACTTTCTGGTCGCGTTGGCCCCGCGACGCCCTGCTCAGGTCCCCGCAGACGCAACTGCCTGGGGCCTGGCGGCGGTAGACCTTTCCACCGGTGAGTTCGTCACCGCGCAGTTCGAGGGCGATCTGGCCTGGTCCCAGTTGCTGGAGGAGCTCGACGTGCTCCAACCCAGCGAGATCCTCCTGCCCGCCGACCTGAGCGAGGACGAGGAGTGGACGGCCTGGCTGGAGCGGGTCCGCCCGGCCCGCCTCTCCCCCGTGGACCCGGCCAGGTTCGACCCTGCCACGGCCCGCGAGTGCCTGTTGGCCCACTTTGGCGCTGTCTCGCTCGAGCCTTACGGCTGCGAGGGCCTGCCGCTGGCGACGGCCGCCGCCGGGGCTGCGCTCTATTACCTCCAGGAAAGCCAGCTCTCCGACCTGGCCCACCTGCGAGACCTGGAGACCTACAGTCCCGCGGCCAGCCTCGGGCTGGATGCCGTCACCCGCCGCAACCTGGAGCTGACGAGCACGCTGCGCGATGGCGGCGTGCAGGGCAGCCTGTTCGGCGTGCTCGACCGCACCGTCACGTCGATGGGCGCCCGCCTCCTGCGGCGTTGGATTCAGCAGCCGCTGGTGGACCTCGGACGCATCCACGAGCGGTTGGACGCGGTGGAGGAGTTGTGCCCTAACCTCTCCCCATCTCCCTTACCCCCCTCCCCTCCCCCGCCGGGGGAGTTGCGCCATGGCCTCTCCCCATCTCCCTTACCCCCCTCCCCTCCCCCACCGGGGGAGGGGAGGGGGGCCAGGGGGGAGGGGAGAGGTTTCCTCCGCACCGACCTCCGCGAGCTCCTCGACGGCCTCCACGACGTGGAACGGCTGGTGGGGCGCATTGGCTTCGGCGCGGCCAATGCCCGCGACCTGGTGGCGCTACGCCGGACGCTGAGGCGCATCCCCGCCATCAAAGCGCTACTGGACAAGGCCCACTCTCCCCGCTTGCGGGCACTCGACGGCAGCCTGGACGAGCTCCAGGACGTGGCGACGCTCATCGGGGAGGCGCTGGTGGATGCCCCGCCCATTCTCCTGCGCGAGGGCGGCCTCATCCGCCCTGGCTACCACGAGGAACTGCACCGCCTGCGCCAGGCGGCCGCCCAGGCGCGCGACTGGCTGACCGGGTACGAGGCTCAGGAGCGGGAACGCACCGGCATTCCCAACCTGCGCGTCCGTTACAACCAGATCTTTGGCTTCTTCGTCGAAGTGCCGCGCAGCAAGAGCGCCCGCGTTCCGCCCGAGTACGAGCGGCGGGCCACCATCAGCCACGCCGAGCGCTTCATCACGCCCGAATTGCAGGCCCGCGAGGCGGAGATTCTTTCGACCGAAGACCGGGCGGACGAGCTGGAGTACGAATTGTTCGTCGCACTGCGGCGGCAAGTGGCGGCCCACACCGACCGTCTGCAACGCGCGGCGCGGGTGTTGGCCGAATTGGACGTGCTGGCGGCGCTGGCGGAGGTGGCCGCCCACCACGGCTATACCCGCCCCGTCGTGGACGAAGGCTCCCTCATTGAGATCGAGGAGGGCCGCCATCCGGTCGTCGAGCACTTGATGCCCGGCTCGGGCCGGTCTCAGACCGTGCCCGCCCGTTTCGTCGCCAACGACACGACGCTCGATGCCGAGGGCCGACGCTTGCTGGTCATCACCGGGCCGAACATGAGTGGCAAATCGGTCTACATCCGGCAGGTGGCGTTGATCGCGCTGATGGCCCACATGGGCAGCTTCGTCCCGGCCCGCTCGGCCCGCGTGGGCCTGGTGGACCGCATCTTTGTCCGCGCCGGCGCCGCCGACGACATCTCCCAGGGCCGCTCGACCTTCCTGGTCGAGATGAATGAGACGGCCTACATCCTGCGCCACGCGACCTCCCGCAGTCTCGTCGTGCTGGACGAGGTCGGCCGGGGTACCTCGACCTACGACGGGATGGCGCTGGCCTGGGCGGTGGGCGAGGACCTGCACAACCGCATCGCCGCCCGCACGCTCTTCGCCACCCATTTCCACGAGTTGACCGCGCTGGCCGGCGCACTGGACGGAGCGCGCAACGCCAGCATGGCGGTCAAGGAGCAGGGCCGTGACGTCGTGTTCCTCTACCGCCTGGTGGAGGGTGGGGCGGACCGCAGTTACGGCGTCCAGGTAGCCCGCCTGGCGGGCGTCCCCGACCACGTGATCGAGCGGGCGCGGGAGGTGATGGGGCGGTTGGAGGGAAGGGAAGGAAGGGAGGGAAGGGAGGGAGAGGAAAGAAGGGAAGGAAGGGGAAGAGAGGAGGAGCAAGAGGGCTGGGGGGCGGAGGGGCAGAGGAGCAAGGCGTTGCGGGAGATTGGGGTGGCGTATCTGGCGGGGGAGGGGCAGGAGCGGCTGTTGGTTCCGGCTGACGACGAGGCGGTGTGGGCGGTGCTGCGCGAGCTGTTCGGGGTAGACGTCGCCAACCTGACGCCGGTGCGGGCGCTGGTGATGTTGCACGAGTGGCAGCAGCGGCTTAGAGGCGAAAACCACGGATAAAGGAAATACACGATATTGGGGATGACGGCTCAACTTACCATCCATGTCCTTCCGCCTGAGGTTGCCGAGCGCATCGCTGCCGGCGAGGTCGTCGAACGGCCCGCCTCGGTCGTCAAGGAACTGATCGAGAACAGCCTGGACGCCAACGCGACGGCGGTCAGCGTGGAGATCCGCAATGGCGGCCTCTCGTTGGTGCGCGTCTCCGACGACGGCTCTGGAATGACCCGCGCCGATGCTTCCCTGGCCCTCGCACGCTTCAGTACCAGCAAGATCCACACGCTGGCCGACCTGGACGGTATTGCCACGCTGGGCTTCCGGGGCGAGGCGCTCTCCTCCATCGCCGCCGTCGCCCGGCTGGAGATCCTCACCCGTTCCCAGGAGGAATTGGAGGGCACACGCGTGCGTGCGTCTGGTGGGCAGGTGGAGGTCGAAGCGGCGGCCAGCCCTGTTGGGACCAGCGTCACTGTGTGGGATCTATTCTATAACACCCCTGCCCGCCGCAAATTCCTCAAGTCGCCCATGCGCGAAGCGCAACTCGTCCGCGAGACGGTCGTGCGCTACTCGCTGGCCCTCCCTGCCGTCGCCTTCCGGCTGATCGTCAACGGGCGGGAGTCCTACGTGGCGCCACCGGCCACGCCGCTGGAGCGGATTGGCGCCGCACTGGGGCGGGACGTGGCAGCCGAGATGGTGGACGTAGCCTGGGAGGCGGCCGACCTGCGCATCTGGGGCCACGTGAGCGCGCCTACGCTCGGACGGCGCGACCGGCAGGGCCAGTACTTTTTCGTCAACGGTCGCCCGGTCCGCTCCGGCCTCCTGGCCGTGATGTTGGAGCGCCCTTACGCCGGCCGGCTCCCGCCCGAGCGGCGCCCTCTGGCCGTGCTTCACGTCCGCCTCGATCCTCACCTGGTGGACGTCAACGTCCATCCGCGCAAGGAGGAAGTACGCCTGAGCCAGGAGCGTTCCGTGTACGGCGCAGTGACCCGGGCGGTGGAGGAAGCGCTGCTCCCCTACCCGCACCTGGAGCAGAATTTCCCTGCCTTGGAGTGGCCCTTCAGTGGCGCGTCGTTCGAGGCAGAAGCGTTGCGGGAGCCACAGGCTGAGTACGCCGCAGGCGGGCTAGAGCCGTTGGGGCAACTCCACAACGCTTACGTCGTCGCCCGCGGCCGGGAAGGACTCGTCGTCGTAGATCAGCACGCCGCCCACGAGCAGGTCCTCTTTGAGCGCTTGCTGGGGGCGGAAGGTGTACAGCCACTGAACCCACCGCTGCGGATCGAGCTGACCGCCCGTGAGGCCGGGTTGCTCGAACCTTTCCTGGGCCAGCTCACTGACCTGGGGCTGGAGATGGAGCACTTTGGGGGATACACCTTCCTGCTGCGGAGCGTCCCCGCGCCGCTGACTGGCCAGGAACCGCGCGCGCTCGTGGAGGCGCTGCTGGACGAACTGCCCGCGTGCCGCAGGCTGGAGCCTGAGACGGTGCGGGAGCGGCTGGCGATGAAGGCTGCCTGCACGGCGGCGGTCAAGGCGGGGGACGTCCTGACGATGGAACAGATGCGCGCTCTTCTGCGCGGTCTGGAGGCCGCCTGGTCGCCGGCGACCTGCCCCCATGGCCGCCCGGCCTTTGTCCTGCTGACCGTCGAGGAACTGGAACGGCGCTTCATGCGCCGCTGACCCATGTAGGACAAGTTGCCAACTTGTCCTGCGCGACCTGGAGGCCGGCAGTGCTCTCTAACGGCCGAAATGCAGCCCGCAGCACGTATCGGCAAATTCCATCAGCGCCTGTTCCTCCGGCGTCCCGCCGGTATACAGCAGGTCAACGTATACGGCTGGCCCGCTGACGGCGTGGGAGAGCACCCAGTCCACGACGGCTGCCAGCGAGGACAAGGGGGTGAGCGGCGTCATGACGACCAGCCGGTTGATGCGCGCACCGACCAGCCGGACAGGTGGCATGTCCTGGAGAATCAGGCAATCCACCTGCCCGGCCTCGAAGCGGCGCCACAGGCTCTCCTGGGCGTCCGTATCGGACGAGCGCTCGAACACTTCCGCAGTCGCTCCTCGATTAGCGAACATCTTGAGCAGCACCGGCGTCCAGAGCCGCTCGAGGTCACACACCAGGCAGCGCGCAGGCGAGCCAGCTTCGTTCAGCAGTTTCATCACCGTCTCACCTTTGGCGCGGGCCATCTGCGCGAGGGCCTCGCGCTGCTCGCGCAGCGGGAACAGGCTGGCGGTCTCCTCGTCAACGACTCTTTCGAGCGTACGATGTAGCGCTTCCCAGAAGTCTACCGCTTCAACCAGTTCCGGGTAACGGGCACTGGCCTTGCTGCGTAGGGTAATGAAGCGGTCATTGACCTCACGGTAGATGTGGAACTCGTCCTCCTGAAAAGCGATCGCGTGGCGCAGCACGTCGAAGGGGCGTAGCCACCTGTCCTCCTCGGCATCGGCGAAGGTGTAGGCGGCGACCGTTTGCTGCTGGAAGAAGGTGGCCAGCATGCGGCCACCTACCGCCTGCGTGTGGCCGAGCGGATGGCGGGTGAAACCGACGAACTGGTCACGGCCAAACAGAAGCGTGGCAATCCAGACCGGATCGAGCAGGTCGCAGCCGTCTACAATGACCGTGATGCGCCGGCCAGCTCCCGCAAAACGGGCCGCATGGTGGCCAAATCGGCTCTCGATCTGAGGATGGCGATAGATCACGACGCGGGTGCCGTGCACGCGCAGGATACCCTGCTCACCGAAGACGAGCACAGCGTCAGGTGACAACTGGCATCGCCGGCGCAACTCGCCCGCCCAGTACTCGGCGGCAGCACGGTCCTCGACGAACAGAAAGACGACACGGTTGCTGTGCTGTGCCAGGGAGTGGACGATGTGCGCGGTGAGCGCCAGGCGTACTTCCAGTGGAGCGACGGACAGGATGGCCCGATGGCGCGCTGCGCGCAGCCGGCCATAAAGGCCGCGCACGACTTGCTCGAGCCGCGCCTGACGGTCAATAGAGGGCCTGGGTGCCGCACGGGCAGGCTTGACCCGCTGGGGTTGCTCTGCCACCACCCCTTCGCGATGAGACAACTGCCACCAGTGCAGCTTCCGCGTCAACTGTCGTTGAATTGCCGTCCCCATAGCACTGCTGCCCGGGGCGATGACCGGCACGGCCGGAGAAGTCGAAGTGGCAATGTCGGCCATCTCCTGGTCGTTCGTGACGATGGCGCAGAAGCCTCTGAGGGATGCTTTCAGGTGTGTCTGGGCCAGCGCGATCTGCTGGTGGTCTACGCTGGCGGGATCGAGCGGGGGGGCGATATCTGAGGGAGGTTGGGCGAAAACGAGGTGGCCAGCGTTTTTCACGAGTGGGATGCCCTCGGGCGCTGCACGTTTTTGGAGGCCATCCAGGACCGCAAGTGCACGCCGGGCTGCTGTGGCTTTGACGTCGTCCTGTCTATCGCGTGCCAGGCCGCGCAGTTCGTCTATCACCGTGTCGAGGACGTAGACGGTGATCGGCTGCACGCCCCAGTCAAAGTTGTGTATGGCCGGGATGTCCATCAGGATGTTGGTATCTACGATGACGGCTGGATGAGACGGGTAAGACTCGGTCATTTTCATCGCGTCACCTCGCTACTGAGAACACTCTGGACCTTGCTTTTCAATTTGCAACGTCCAACACGACGTTCACTGCCTGCACCGCTGAATCGTCCACATCCACCCAGATGAGCACGTGGTAGACCCCTGCCCGACCGCCGGCGTCCAACGTCACCTGCGCCGAGAACCGGCCGTGGGCATCTACCTC
>Ga0172364_10002363_pt1 | contig 14967 bp, 16 predicted proteins | sample LakKivSesite10cm_FD_114545 | JGI IMG/M metagenome (GOLD analysis project Ga0172364, IMG submission 114545) | Sediment microbial communities from Lake Kivu, Rwanda - Sediment site 10cm | ecosystem: Environmental > Aquatic > Freshwater > Lake > Sediment | place: Rwanda: Western Province, Lake... | reverse complement strand
CGTCTCGAAGTTCCGTTTAAGTATCTGCAGAATCCTCTGCGCTCTTTCAGTGTCGTCGCTTGTCATTAATAGCACTCTTCCCGTCTCAGTTATGCAGTGACCCGAGGTTAAAGTTTCCTTAAATAAAGCATTATAAAGTATGTTTTTTATTAAATCCCCAAAATCTTGCCTTCTGGGTTCTCCTCCAAGGCAGTCAAGGCTTTAATTCTGAAACACAAGAATATACATATTTGCCGCTGGCATGTGCGATGAAAAGAGGAGTGAACGAAGATGACGGAAGCTAATTCAGTTATTCTTGAATTAATAGAACGATACTCAAGAAACAAGGAGTATTATGAAAGCACTTCGTACAACGAAGCATCGCTTAGACGAGAATTCATTGATCGGCTATTCGAGGTGGCTTTAGGCTGGGATATAACCAATCGAGCAGGGCTTGCTGATGCATACAAGGACGTTGTTCATGAGGACGCGATAAGAATTGGTAAGGCTCATAAGGCTCCCGACTATTGCTTTAGGATTGGGGGCGTTCGCAAATTCTTCCTTGAGGCAAAGAAACCGCATGTCAAAATCCAAGATGATCCAATTTCGGCTTATCAACTAAGAAGATATGGTTGGAGTAGCAATCTGCAACTGTCAATTCTAACGAATTTTAAGGAGTTTGCAGTATATGATTGTCGTATAAGACCAAAGTCGGAAGACAAAGCAAATGTGGCTAGAATTTTGTACTTTACTTATGAGTCATATCCGAGCATTTGGGATCAAATCTCAAATACTTTCTCGAAGGATGCCATCCTAAAAGGTTTCTTCGATAAATTTGTTGAATCTACAAAGACTAAAAAAGGCATATCCGAAGTTGATCACGAATTCCTCGATGAGATTGATGGATGGAGAGATTCTCTTGCGCACAACATCGCAATTCGCAATCCAGATCTTACGGTAGAAGAACTCAATTTCGCTGTTCAGTTAACGATTGATAGAATAATTTTTCTGAGAATGTGCGAAGATAGAGGGATTGAGAAATATGGACAACTAAAGAAAATCTCAGAGTCCGAAAAATGCTATGATAAACTCTTTAAAATATTCGAGAATGCAGATGATAAATACAATTCTGGTTTATTTCATTTCCACAAGGAAAAAAACAGGGAGGAACTGACAGATTCCCTCACGCCCAATCTTGTAATTGATGATAACGTCTTTAAGGAGATCATCAGCCGACTCTACTATCCTGAGAGTCCGTTTGAGTTTTCAATTCTTCCCCCGGACATCCTCGGGAGTGTATATGAACAATTCCTTGGTAAAATCATCAGATTGACCTCCGGTCATCACGCAAAGGTTGAAGAGAAACCTGAAGTGAAGAAAGCTGGTGGCGTCTATTATACGCCCTCTTATATCGTGGATTTCATTGTGCGAAACACCATCAGCCCTCTGATCGAAGGGAAGAAACCAAAGCAAATTGAAGGCATTAAGATACTTGATCCATCATGTGGCTCTGGATCGTTCCTCGTAAATGCCTACTCTTTTCTTCTTGACTATCATCTTCAATGGTATCTCAAAGACGGAGTCAAAAAACATCCAAGCCAAATATTTCAAGGAAAAGGAGGACAATATTTTCTTTCAACTAAAGAGAAAAAAAGAATCCTTTTAAACAATATTTTTGGAGTCGATATAGACTCTCAAGCGTCAGAAGTAACCAAACTCAATCTAATTCTTAAAGTTCTTGAAAATGAGAATCAGGACACACTTGAATGGCAAAAGAAGTTATTCCAAGAGAGAGCTTTACCGGACCTCGGTTCAAATATCAAATGTGGTAATAGTCTAATTAGCACTGACTTTTACAAAGAATATCAGACTAGATTATTTGATGAAAATCAGGTGCGAGTGAACTGCTTCGATTGGCAAACAGAATTCAGAGAAATAATGGAATCTGGAGGTTTTGATGCGATCATCGGCAATCCACCTTGGGGAGCAGATTTCACCAAAGATGAACTAAATTATCTTAGAACAAGGCATCAGCGAGTAATAGCCAGAATGATTGATTCCTACATCTATTTTTTTGACAAGGCCTTAACACTAGCCAAAACGAGAGCACCCGTTGGATTCATAATCCCTAGCACGCTACTCAATCAAACTGATAGCACTCCACTTAGAAGATTACTCTTGGAACGGGGAATTACCCATCTGATAAGCATGGGTCAAGATATCTTTAGCACGAAAGTGCTCAACACATCCACGATTATTATATCATCGAAAAGACAAGAAGCTGATAAAATCATTTTGGCGGACTTCTCTCCATTTACAATAGATGAGCGAAAAAAGCAAGTGAATACAACATCCGCGTCATCTTGGTCACATTGGAAAGAGATTGTAGAGAAGGACCCGCACTATACATTTTTCGTCAATAGAATCGAGGAATCCGAAATTCTGAATCGATTGCGAGAAATCCATAGCCCACTAAAGAATGTCATTATCGGTGATATTGAACGCGGAGTCACTCCTGACATCAAGGAAGCGTTTGTTGTTACACAATCTCAAGCCAAATCTTATCATTTAGAACAAGATCTATTGAAGCACAGTGTGAGCGGCGAACAAATAAAACGGTATCAGGATTGGGAATGCAATCAATTAATAATTTATGCTGACAAATCCACTCAGATTAACAATTATCCCAACATATTAAATCATCTGGGCACTTTTAAAGATCAGATTACCTGCAAAGAAGTTATTGAAAAGAAACACCCTTGGTGGGCATTGCATCGATCTCGAAATCCCGAAATCTTCAAATCACCGAAATTCATCGGTCTTACAACCTCAAAATCGATCAACTTGATTTATGATGTAGATTCGGATGTCTATGTTACAGATGCAATGTATGTATTCCATATAAAGAACGATTTCGATCCGTGGGCTTTTATGGCGATTATGCACTCGAAATTGTTCTTGTTCCTTTATCGCATAGCCAATCAAGGCGAATCTAGAGTCATCCCGCAAATCAAAGCTTCTAAATTGGCCGAAATCCCCTTCACCGCAATCAAGGCGACGGATCCGATAATTTCGAAGTTGAGTTTAAAATGTATTGAGATCATTTCACTTAGAAAGAAATTAAGAGAGATTCGAACTCCAGAAAAGACAACTCAAATGGAACGGCATATCAACTCACTGGAAGACGAAATCGATCAATTAGTTTATTCAGCATACGGTTTGACAGAGGAAGAGATCAAAATAGTAGAGAGATAGAATATGCGTACATACTATTCATAGCGCGTGCATGGAATCCATATTTCACGTTCATGCCTTGTGTATTTGGCGAATAGTAGAGCTTCTTCATTAATCAGCATCCCTAAAAGCGTTCAGTGATTGTAAAAATGTCTCTAAACTCAGAGGATATTAGCATTTGTTTTATTTAGAGTTATCAATTTTAGTTTTTCTTTCTTTTCTGAGGAATTTAAGATAGAAAGAGGAAATTAATAATTGTATGAACTGCTTTAATTTGTTCCGATTCGGCTCCCATTTATCCCCTCTTTTAACCTAATGAAAGACAAATAATAAATTTAATTAGTAATAGTATTATAAATTACTATTTTTATAAAGATCGGTCAAGTCTTCTTAGTATCTCTGCGACTTCTTTGCCTTTCTCTGTTAAGCTATATTCAACTCTTGGAGGTCGTTCGTCGATTACTTTTCTGCTTAAAATTCCCTTCTTTTCCAACAACTTCAACATGTCTGCGAATGTTTGCCTGCTGACCACAAAACCTTGCTTATACAACTCATAATATCCCGTCTTGCCTGCCGTTTGTACGTGTTGTATTGTTTCTACGACGCCTTTTCCGAACAAAAACCGTGTCTTAGCAGTCAATTTGATAGATCCCAGTATGAGAAAAGAGCATGTTTTTGAAAAGGAGAATACACTGTTTACCGTACAATGTACTAAAATTTATATTCTCACGATTATAATTATTAAAATGATTCATATGTCTAGAAAAGAGAAGGATCTTGAACAAATTTATCGTCTTATAGTCGAAAAGCTGGGGCAGTTAAGCAAAGGTGACGCTTTTGCTAAAACAATGGAAGAGAATAGGAATTTTAACTACAAAGGAAAGGATGACAGTTATTTCTTTGAGAAGATGACACAGGTAGTTTTTGAAAGTGGTCTGCGTCCTACATCATGGGCACCACATAGAGATGGCATAAAGAAAGCGTTTTGTCACTTTAATGTGAGAAAAGTCGCAAGTTTTGACAATGATGATATACAGAGTGTTCTTGCCTTAAAGGACATGATTCATAGAAAGCCAAAGATTGAGGCAGTTGTTTTTAACGCAAGAAAGATAGCAGAAAAAAGTAAAGAGCATAACGGGTTTTGGAAGTGGATAGACGGCGAAGTGACTAGAGAAGGAGAGTTGATTTTTCCAAAACCTGAACTGATAGAAAAGATCCAGAAAACCTTCAAATGGTTGACAGGCATAAACGCTTACTACTTCCTGAAGCTTTGCGGCGTAGACGTTATCAAGCCAGACCTGAATGTTCGCAGAATATTATTTAGGCTCGGTTTGACTGAAACTGACAAAAACAACAGGAAAACGTGGAGTCAAATACAAGACGTCGGAAGAAGGATCTCAAAAGCAACTGGAGAGAGGATCATAAACATTGATTACGTCATCTATCTCTATGGCAGTGGCGGAATCCAGTTTTTTGATCATCCGATCTGCACTATAAAACCAAAGTGCGAAGAATGCCCTTTAACAAACTTCTGTAACTGGTATAAGAGCCAAAGAGGAGAGCAAAATTGAGTGAGAAAGTTAAGGGCAAAGTAAGCGACATCGATTTGTGGAATTACCCGTCACAGCCAAAAGTGACGAACCGAAAATGCCCTAAGTGCAGTTCAAGCGAGGTCTACTTGAGCGGGACATTTCTGGACAAAGAACAAAAAGCATGGATCAGATGCAAAGAATGTAATTACGAATGGCACGAGAGATCGTCAGAATTGGAAATTTAAAGAAAGCGCCATGATGCCTCCTGCATCGTTATGGCTTATTTTGAGTATTTTCCCAGAGTTCCATTTGGTTATAAAAGCAACGAATCAGTTAAAAGCGTGCTTTTATTCTCGATTCCATTCAGGCCCAAACATAGATATTAAAAAACGTTCAAACGTGCTAATATCTGTTGAAATTTGTTTTTCGATCCCATTTCCACGAATTATCGTAACAAACTTAGCGATCTCGGATTCTGGAAGAAAGTAAATATGAACTTCGCCAGCTTCAACTATTTTAGGATTAATACGTTTATTTGTTTCTTGAGAAGGGCCAGGATTTCTGTATCCACTCATTCGAGTATACAATTTGTTCTTAGTTACCCCAATATACTTAACAGTTTGATTAATAACAAAAGCATAGCTTCCTTTACTGCTTCTGTAATTGGTTAAGAAAAATTGAACTCTTTCATCTTTAAGGTAAAAATCACCAACGTGCTGGAACCCCAGCTTTTGTAACTCGTTTATGCTTTGCTTAGACATACCTCTATCATCTCTCCAAGCATAAAATCTGGTTCGATAATCCAATATAAATTAGGTGGAACTCATAAGATTTCCCTAAAATCTAACCAAGATTTTATTACACTAACTGGGAATTCTCCGGTTAAAACGTACTTTGTTCCTTCTTTTCTTATAAAATTACATTCTTTCAATATGTTTAGAACAGCGTAGTACTGGTTTAGTGAGCAGTTGAGTTCAGAGCATGTCCGTTCTCGGGCTTCTTTGCTTGTTTCTAAGCCTCCTTCTCTAATTTCATTTGCCAATGATCTGCCTATATGTATGTAGTCTGTAGTTTTCAACGCCATTTCTATTATTTTTGGCAACTCCCTCATATCAACCACCTCAATTTTGGTTATAACAAAAATGCACCCGCCATATCCTAATTTGCCAATTTTCATTTTTGACTCAGGAACAAAATGAGTACTATTTCATTAGAGAAGTAATATCAAACAATCCTTTAGATTCCTGAATAGCATCATTTGAGTTTAGACCAAAATTCCTGCTTAGCTGTTTTGAGAATCGCTGGCTACTTCAGTTTCTTAACTTTGAGGACTGCTTCAGTTTCGCTTTCGCACTGTGGCTGTGTACCGCTCAATCGCTCCTGTGCTGTTGCTACCTCTCTGTAATGGTCGTCCTTAGCTTCAACATTTCCCGAAGGCACCTCTTCCTTTTGAACCTGAACCTTTTCCGTTTCACCTTCAACCTCTGCCCTTCTTTGTTCCGCCAACTCTCGCATCCTTTCCTGGTAATCTTGTAGTTCCTTTATCTCCGCTTTTGACAATCTAGGTGGACTTTCCGTTTGCTTTTGTTTTAAAACTGACTTTCCAATACCCATAACGTTTCACCTCCTTCAATCTTATTCCCACTACTCTCTTTCATACACACTGCCTCAGAAAAGTGGCTGGTTACTACACATCTCGGCTTAAAATTCTATGAGTCGCTATGGCAACGTCTTCCGCCGTGATTGTCTCTCTTTCCTTAAAGCTCGGAGGATGAGGAGAACCATGCGCGATGACAATGGACTCCTTTGCTATCTTCAATCCTGCTCCTTCTAAAGTCCTAATCAACTCTTCAACAGCTTCTTTTCTCACCTTCATCTTCTTCGCTCCTGCTTTAGAAAGAATTCTTCTAACAGTCGTGAATGGAAAACTTTCATTCCTGTACTTGACTATTCTCTTAGTTTCCAATCAAATCCCTCGCTTCAATCTCACTAATTCTCGCACCAAAATTGTCGAATGCCCTCTTGATGTGAGTGAAATTTTCTCCCTGCCCTTTCGCGTGAACAACGCCATTCCTCAAAAGCAGTTGGATGGCTCCATCAAAATCAAATCCATATCTTTTAATTAAAATCCTAAAATTATAATCCTTTTTCAACTCATCCAAATCTACCCACCTAAATTCTGGCAACGCTTTCAAAAATGCTTTAAGGGCATAATACTCGTACCAAACACGTAATTCTTTTAGATCCTTCGCCAGTTTTTCTGACTTTTTCAAGTCGTAATACACGACGTGCTTGTTGAATTGTTCTGCCTTGTTTATCTTTACGATTGGGAACTCAGCCTTCGTTAATTTATTGAAACTGAACCATAGGGATCCAACACTGATGCTTAATGCCTCATTCATTTCAGTAAAAGTGGAAAATCCATGTTCTTCAAGATAGAGAATAACACGAGCCACGAACGGATTTCTGGCGACATCCTTGATCACATGATTGCTGGAAAATGGAATTACGTCTTTTAAGTCGTTAGCCGGCTTAACATTTTCGACTCGTAATTTCTTAATTTCTGTTTCCCTTGTCTCATCTTGTTCTTCTACGTCCCTTAATTTATCCTCAGGAAGAAATTCGTCCAATTCATCTTCGATTTCATTACCTAACGCTATTTCATTTTCTTTTTCATCAACCGCATCTTCCCCCTTAACTGCTGACAAATCATCGTTAATCTTCTTCTCCGCCTGCTTTACTTTGTCCTCAGAGTCGAACTCGAACCTCAAACTCTTTCACCTTCCCACCACTTTTTCGGAAACCATAAACTAATACTTTGATTGAAGGTTTGTTTCCACTTACCACTGCTCCTTTCATCTGCCCTAAGCCAAAAACATCCGACCAGTCTTTGCGTCATTTCATCTGTAGTAAAATTGTGACCATAAGGTATTATCGAGTGAAGTGAAATATTACTCACTTAATGCCTCCTGATATTATTATAATATATTAATAACAAGGTGACTATATAATTTTTGGTCACGATAAAAACATGTTTAACACTTAAAGCATGAGACAATTAAAGATTTAAAACAACATGTTTTGAACCAGAATAAACTCGTTAATAAAAAATTATGAGGAAAATACCTCATGGGTCTAGAGAATAGGCAGAGGCTTACAAAAATAAAATACTTTAGCGCGCATCCCTGAAGTTGATTGCGAAAGCGCAAAGAGGCTTATGTAATTACTATAAGAAAAATTCTACCTTTATAATTTTAGAACACGGCATATCATGAACTTGGGAAAAAATGTCTTATTCGTCTTATTTTGTAATATAAGATATTATTCGTCATCATTCATTTAGAAAAGTAAATTCTTAACATAAAAAAACATCTTATGCGTAATACGAGAAACGTAATTTGACCCTTTATAAATATACATGCCATAATCCACATAAGATATTTTTTCAAGGCATTTTTTGTGATTATTTAATGAAATATGTTTCTAATTGTCTTATACCGAGAAATAAGACAATTAAGATAATTTAATGTTAAATGATGTTCAAAACATTCTTAGAATGATAAAAAATAGGGGAAAATAATTAGGAAATTCTTCGCTTATTGTAGCCACATTCTTAAGGTTTGTTGAGATATCACTTGTTGAGTAATTTCTACTCCAGTTGAGACCTCAAATACTCTAAACGAGTTTTTGAATATTTGGTAATCTCTGGCATCTCGAAATTTTGTGTTACCTGCTTCAGTTTGTTCACAAAAGTGGTTTGTGACATAGTTTATATATGCACTCTCAACTTCTGGCATAGGAAATCGAATGTTCAAAGGAATCATAGCCCTATCTGTCAATGTATATAGATTATGGCGTTTATCTCTGCTATCTCGTTCGGATACAACATAACCCTTGTCTTCTAATTCCTCTAACGCTTGATGAACCGTGTTCAAAGCGTATAGAATTCCCTTCTGCCTCAGAGTGTGCATAAAACCAGGATTGTCCGAAGTTCCAGCAAGAGATACACTGCGAACATCAGGGGTAATTGACTCCCTCAAGCACTTTAAAACTTTGAATGCTCGTGTATCTCTTAAGTCAGCCAAACGTCTTTCAAAGCTATCTTTACATAAGAACCATGTGTAATAGTTGTCAGCAGGTGAAGAAATTATTGTGTTTTCGTTCTCATCATGTAGAATGAGACGTTTTTTAATGTGCAGTTTTGTTATCTGCGAAGTGTAACTAAAGATTTTGTCAACGTCACTTCTTGCAAGCAGGACATTGGGAATATACTCTATTACAGCAGTAGCAAAAGGAATTAGAATTTCATACTCGGAGTATTGTTTGAGGTAGAGAGGTATTGTTTTTAGCACCATGTCTGCAGTTTTTATTTGTTTCTTATACTCTTTACTTCCCCACCTTTGCGCTTTGTGCAGTTTGATTTGTGCCGTTTGCTCAGGAGATTCGTCAGGGTTTATTCCATCAGCTCTTCTTGTTATCTGAGGGTCTAATTTTACCCATGTCGTAGTTGATACCAATGTTGGAATACCATTCAAAGAAATTTCTTCCAATGTATTTTCTTCAGAAGTACCTTTGACTGTCAACAGGTTTAATCCAGTTTCTTCAGGGTCCATCACTACCATTAGCGAATATTGACTATCTGCCATTCCTTCCAGTTGCGAGATAATCAAAATTTTGCCATCCAAATTGTTAATGACTTCTCCCAAATGATCTGGAGAAGCAGCAGTCATTCTGTGCCAATCTAAGACTGTCCTTTCACTCAATGGAAGTTTTATGTTCGGTTCAAAATATCTCCTCAATATGCCTAACAAAGCAGATTTTCCAACACCTGGTGGACCTATTAGCAATAAATGAATTCTTGCATCTCTTGGACCATCTTTGGATAATCCTATTAAATACACTTTCACCTTGTTACTCAATTCTCCGATGTATCCTTGTGTTGTTAAGCGACTCTGTATTTTTGTCAGTATGTCTAAGTGTTCTAATTCTCTCTCAGCTAGAGTTAGGTCAACGGGAATGACAGGTTGCTGAACAGCAGTTGGTGCAGGTGTTGTGGTTGGTACAGGTTTTTCCGGTCTGCGGTGAAGCATATCGTCAAGGTCAAAGTCACTTATTTTTGGTGGAAGGTCAGGCAGTTTTGGAGGTGTAGGAGGCAGTTGGTCTTTACTCATTTGTTACAGCCTCCTTTTTCTCTAAAGACGACAAGTTTTCAACAGAATGTTTTGGATTCAGTTGTAGCATTGGTTCTCGAAGCGAAATATCAATAAATGCCAAAAATGCTGTGGGATCATCCTTGTATCCGTAGACACGGATGGCTGATTCTCTTAGATTTTGTTCGCCAAAGATGCGTCGCAGGATTTTTTGGAAAAATGTGAGTGCGTTTTTGCTGTTTGAGACTATTTTTACTTTGAGTATTAACTGCTTTTCTGGTTCTGGTAGAACGTCGTAAACTTTTTCTTTATCCATTTCTTTTTTTCCTCGCTATATCTTACTTCTTTTTGCATTGCATTGCCAACCCTCATACTATGATCAGGTTGGATGCGAGGCGTCGTGCCTCGACACATCAGATATAGCGGGCGTGCCCAGCGCTGTCATAAGATATTATGACTGCGATACGACTTTTTGACGCTACCTCCTTAATTTCCTCAATTGGCACGTTTTCGGAAAACCAACGCTAATATTAGGTCTTCGCCTTCAGGAAAAAGCACAGCAGTTCTTGAGTTCAAAAGAGCTAACACTTGATTGCCAACGGTTTCTCGTAAAATGTCTGGCACATACATTAAGCGAGCCTTATTGATGTTCAAAGTGATCTTAGCCATGTTATTAAGACCCTCAATATATTTATATGATCTCTAAATATATATAATTTTTGGTCTATAGTTATAACTAAATTTTTTGATATAAATAATTATAATTAAAAATTTTGATATGGTCTTGGTTTGGGGACTTGAAGTTACACCTAATAATTTAAAAAGAGGTTCACTATTTTGAAGCAGACAGGGATTCGAGAAGGCTGCGCAGAGGCATACCTAGCCAAAAATTAAAAAGTATAATTGCCAATCTTGTAACGAGATTTGATATGTCAACAACCCGTACACTTCCTGACGCGGTGTTAAATGCTAACACAATAGCCTCAGGGTCACTTACATCATGGAGAAATTATTATACAGAAGCATCAAAAATTGTTAATCAAATGGGAAGTCTAGATCCAAATTTATACCCAGTCATAAATGAACTAAAGCACATTCTGGAACAATGGCAAAATCATGATCTAGAGTGGTCTTCGCAGATAGAAGATGCATCTAGAGATGATAACGCAGATAGAATAAGGGATTATGATTATAAAATAAAAAAAGAATCTTATTACATAAAAGAATACGTAATACAGATTTATGATTCTACAAATGATAAACCAATAAGAGACAAGATATTTGAACTATTTAATATTGAGGCAGTTGAGACTGAAAGAACCCAGTATTTGAAAGAATTGAATCATTATAAAATAGTGGAACTTTGCAACAAATGGCTTGAAAATAAAAGGAAATCATTGGGATTAGGTATTTCAAGTAATATTATTCATAACATGAGAGAAGCTGGAATTGATATCATTGTTAATACTCCTGAACTAAATATGAAATTTGGAATTCAAATTAAATCCAACAATGATGTTAAGGAAGAAAATTTTGAAAGAAATGTTAAGGCCCAGATAACCGATTCTAAGAAACATGATATTAAAGGTCTAATCATTATTCTTGCAGCTGACATGACAGAAAAATCAGTAGAAATAAAAGTCAAAGGACTGATATCGGATTTAGATCAATTAAAAGGTGAATCAATAATAATTATTCCTCCTGAAAAATTAGTAACGCTGTTAAAAGAAGTTGAGAATTAGAAACAAAGTAAATAAATCAACGCTATTACAGTTCTGAGAGCTTTAACCCTTTCTTTTCATAAAAGCCCTGACTTTTTAAACCAAAACCTACAATGCCAGGTTGAAGGAAATCTATGTTATCGTATTTTTCCCAATGATTTTATTTCTATAGAAATTTTTCATCGCCCATTTACTGAATTCTTTTTCTTGGCGGATATAAATTATTGAGGGGGAATAAACATACTGAGCGAAATGTCTATTCATGAAATCTTTTATCGTTTTTTCACTATTTTTTCCCGAGAGATCAAGTTGAATATGAATAATTGGACTATCAAAACCATCCTGACCTCTAGAAGTTGAATTCCTAAAAAGTGAGAAAAGTTTTGCTAAATCCTTTTTAATATCACTTCCCGTTTCGACTTCAGCAGTTATCGCAACATTATCTAATAGTGATTCCTCTATCCAACAAAGATCAAATCGTCGTTCTCGCTTTGCAAAGAAAGGACAATTCCTTAGTTTATCTTGGGAAGTTTCAACGGTATAACATTTTTCTCCCCATATGCATGGACAAGGAAATTCACTCTTTTTCAATGGTTTAACTTTATATTCGATCCAAGAACTGAAAACCCATTTATTATTTTGGAATCCAAAAGGGAGCGTTAATCCGATACCGGATTGCAAGAAGTTACACCCTAATCCATGGAAGTGGTCATGCGCTTTTTTAACGAATCTAACTTGGTCTTTCCATGTCGTTAAATATCGCTGAAACATTTCCGTAAAATCTTCAAATCTCTTAGGATCTGAGAGGTTCTTAAAAACCAATTCACATAATTTTTTCCTAGCTAATGAATTTGTCCACTGCATCAATAATCGACCTCTAAAAGTATATTTAGTGTTTAATAATGATTATAGAACTGGCGGAAGAATCCGATGAAGTTAACATCACTAGTCGCTTCAATCCATTTGTATGGTGAAAATCTTGATCTGCTTTAAGAATTTTAAGGAGTGCTCCTTCCATACAGTTGAAGAAAAAACTAATACAGCTTTTATTCTAATGCCGTTCGCAGAGCCATTTGATGAAATCTATCATAAAGGAATCAAGGATGGTCTTCCAACTGGGTGGGAATGCAATAGGTCAGACGAAAAATGGGACATTCCTGAAGCTGTGTGTAAAATATGTAAGTCCATACAAGAAGCAACGTTGATTATTGCAGATGTCACCGGCAGAAATCCTAACGTTTTCCTTGAATTAGGTTTATCTTTTGGGCTGGAAAAGAAGTTCGTTCTTATAACACAAAATATCGACGACTTGCCCTTTGATGTAAAAACTTTTAATGTAATTGAATATAGCCCGAATAATTTAGATGACTTGAAAGAAAAACTTAAGGAAGTAATTAATCAGGTAAAGCCGGTTCCAAGAGTTCTTGAAGAAGCATCCATTTTTAGGAAGAATCTAAAAAACGCGAAAGAGATACTAAGTATTCAAGCCTCGTATGCTGAGAAAACTGGTCGGCCAACGATGCAAGTTTTCATTGGCTCAAAGAATAACGAACAGGATTGGCTGCCTCCAAGCTCCGAAAATATAAACTTACTTCGATGCGCCCCTAATTTCTTGTTTAGAGAAATTATAGGTCGGCATGACTATTATGAATTTCAACCACGATCTACGAATTATTATTTTAGAATCCAAAAGAATGGTTTTATTATTTCCAGTTTTCCTTGTGCAGAATGGGATAACGAAAAAGGAACAATTTATGTTCATGAATTGGTCGGATATGTAACAGACCTCTATCTTTTCGCATGCCGTATCATGAAAGAAAAGGAAATAAAGGACAATCAAAGAATCAGAATCGAAGTTCTGAATGTCAAAGGTCATATGGCAAAAATACATAATGAACCGTTTCAGTTACGATGGGATTATTACTTTAATGATGATTCTATCGACTTAGAAGAGGATTTCAATCCCAACACTGATTGGAATAGTCTTTTTGGCGTTCTTGTTCGAATCTACCGTGTAATATGCGAGTATGCAGGAATAATTGACATTACTGACAAAACAATCAAGACAAATCTACGAGAAATGTTTAGAGAGATTAGGGAATTACATACAACCTATACTAGTTCTGGGATCACGGCATTAACTAGTTTCTTAAATGAGGCTTTTGAAAACTAAATCTCTATAAAATATTGCCATACAAAGAAAAATTTTCAATCGTTCTACCTTACTCATTTCTTTTTGTAGACTTTGGTAGTTTGAGGTTTTTTCTTTCTTCAGGCGTTAATTCTCTTATACCTTCAAACATCCTCTTTTGACCTTCTTCCGTATGTAGACTCGCTAATCTTTCAAAATCTGCTTTTAATTCTACATAATTCTTCTTTTGCTCTTCGAGGTCTGCCTTAAGGGTTGTAATCGTTTTGAACATGTTTGCCATCTGTTCCGTAACTTCGGAGGGAATGACGGTTCTCTCTACAATCTGCTTTTCTTCAGGAGTCAGGTAGTGCTCTATGCCCGCGTAGATTTCGCGCAGTTCCTCTTTCCGTGACTGCGCCTGAAAATATGAGTCTTCCGTTCCTTCTAGCCTATGTCCCATCATCCAATAGACAACATTACGATTTACGTTCTTTCCCTGAAGAGTGCTGTCAAAAAATTTCCTAAAGCAATGAGAACGAATTCTCCCGTGTTTACCATTCAATTCCAGTTGTGCTTTCTTCGCCAATAATTTGAACATGGCAGTCCACTGCACAGTTGACAGCGGAGTGTTACCTTCACTTTGCCCCTGAAAGACATACTGGTTTCTGACGGCTTCAACCCCTTCTTTTTCTATCCGATACTTCAAATCGGTGCTCAGCAACTTAATCCCGAAAGCGCCCAAGAAAGTGTAGCGTTCACCAATCTCCCTTCCCATAGTCTTTTCTGGCAAATACTCAATAGCCATTGGAGTTTTCTTCGCTTTCAAGTTCTTCAAGTCGTATTCTGTCAGGTCGCTCACTTTGAACTTCTGCGCATCTCCCACTCGCATCCCAGTTTGGGCAAGCCACACTGTGCGAATCTTCTCTTTGTAATCTCCCGCATCCACCAATGCCTTATAATCGCTTTCGCTCAGTTCTACATCCCTAAATTTCCTTTCTTTACTTTTCCTGTATGTGGTGTCAGCCTTCGTCATCGGCAATCCGATGTAGCTGTAGAACGACTTAACGATCATCCTCGCTGTGGTGATTGTGCCTGAAGACAATTCTGACTCAAGATTATTGAATGTTGTTTGAAATTCGCGCTCAGCGTTCTTTCTCCTCAATAGCGATTCGGACGCTGTTTCTCCGTCCTTGGGCTTATAGTCGTTAGTACGTTCTTCT
>Ga0172364_10002360_pt1 | contig 14978 bp, 12 predicted proteins | sample LakKivSesite10cm_FD_114545 | JGI IMG/M metagenome (GOLD analysis project Ga0172364, IMG submission 114545) | Sediment microbial communities from Lake Kivu, Rwanda - Sediment site 10cm | ecosystem: Environmental > Aquatic > Freshwater > Lake > Sediment | place: Rwanda: Western Province, Lake... | reverse complement strand
GGTCGGGATTTTCAATAATTATCTCATGGGCCCCAATCCCGTTCATTTTATCATACATTCCTTCACCTGTGCGACTCAAATCTCCTTCCACTTCCAATGCGGGAAATTTGTTGGGAACTACTCTCAACCACCAACCTTTAGTGTTAGGCTTAGTTTCTGGCTCACGATAAGCCAGAACCTCGGGGGGAGTCTTGTTTTCATTTCCCACACAGAACGGACACAACTTTTCATTCGACTTCTCCTGGGGCTCCATTCCAAAATCCGAAGGTCTCTTTGCTCGTTCAGTAGCAATGATAATCCAGCGACCGAGTACGGGATCTTTTCTCAATTCAGGCATACAAACCTCCTCTTATAGCTGCGTATCTCTGGAGTCCTCCCGAAAGGGAGGCATAACTTTCAGGTCGGTCACCCTTAAGGGTGACGGAAAGTGGCACCGTAAACGGTGCCCGACCAGACGGCACTCTGAAGAGTGCCCGACCCCGATAAATATCGGGATGGTCACCTTAGCGCGATAGCCGGATGGAGTCTTTCCCGAGAAGTTTTTCCACTTCCTCCAGCAACTGGTCACTAAGTCTTACTTGTGTTTTTGAACTTATATTTACAGTTCTATTACGCGGGGCAGACAGGCTAAATTTCACCCGGCAATTTCCCTGGTTTCTTATGAATAGTTCCTTCAATTTTTTCAGAGTATCCTCTTCCAATCCAGCTGTGGATAGCTTCAAAGTCACCTGGCGGATGAGAAGCTCTTTGGCACGACTGAAGGGAATTACTTCCGAAGCCACAATCCTCGGCTTCTCTTCCCGCCAATCAAGCCTTCCTTTGACTATAACCATCTCATCCCTATTTAAGCATTTTCCTATGCCTTTCTCATAAGCGTCGGGAAAAACGATAACTTCCACCATCCCCGTCAAGTCCTCTAACTTAAAGATTGCCATCAATTGACCCCTCTTCGTTTTCTTCTTGTTGAGAGTGCCTATTATTCCCCCTATGCTCACTTGACTTTCAGTCTTTGACTCGTACAGTTTATCTATTGAATGGCTCGCGTAGTTCTTCATCTCTTCGGCAAACCTGGCTAAAGGGTGACCGGTAATATAGAAACCCAGTACTTCTTTCTCATAAGCCAATAATTTATTCTCTTGCCATTCCTTTGAGTCAGCCAATTCCTCAGCTTCTTCTCCCACAGTGGAGTCGACGAGCCCCAGGAAAGAAGTCTGGCCACTCAGGCGTTCCTTCTGGGCCCGGGAAGCTTTCTCTAAAAAGAGGTCTAATCCTTTGAATAACTGGGCCCTCGGCTGACCGAGCGAATCGAAACACCCCGCCTTAATCAAACTCTCAATTGCTCTTCTATTGACCAGCCTCGAGTCAACCCGAACACAGAAATCGCACAGTGATGCAAACGCTTCTCCACTTTCCCGTCCACTTACAATAGAGTCTATAGCCCCCTGACCAACATTCTTAATAGCCAAAAGGCCAAAGCGAATTTTTCCATTTTCTATCCTGAATTCTGAAAAACTTTTCTCCACACTTGGTGGCAGCACAGTAATGCCCATCTGATGACACTCGGAAATATATTCTACGATTTTATCGGTATTCTCCATTTCGCTACTTAACAAAACCGTCATATATTCCAGCGGATAGTTTGCTTTGAGCCAGGCGGTCTGGTAGGCGAGAAGCGCATAGGCACTTGCGTGGGACTTGTTAAAACCGTATCCGCCAAATTTCACCATGGCATCGAATATTCTATTTGCTTTTCCGGTGGAAATTCCTTTATTTCCTGCCCCTTTTATAAAGTTCTCCCGCTGTCTTTCAATTTCCGTAGGAATCTTCTTCCCCATCGCCTGGCGCAAAACATCAGCCTGTCCTGGAGTAAAGCCTGCCAGTTCCGTAGCGATGCGCATAACATCTTCCTGATAAAGGATTACACCGTACGTATCTTTTATAATTGGTTCAAGCAAGGGATGTTCATAGCTTATTTTCGCACGTTTATGTTTTCTGGCTACAAACTCATCCACCATTCCACTTCCGATAGGACCGGGGCGATAGAGCGCTACAAGGGCAATTATGTCGGAAAATTCTGTTGGCTCTAACTTTCTCAAAAGGTCCCTCATCCCTGCACTCTCCAGTTGAAACACCCCCGCAGACTTTGCCTCCGCTAAAAGTTTATATGTTTTCCTGTTGTCAAGTGGAATATCAGACGGTTCTTGGGGAGCCTCTTTAGTTCTCTTACTTATGAGTTTCAACGCTTCATCAATCACCGTCAGCGTTCTCAATCCCAGAAAATCTATTTTCAAAAGACCCAATCTAATCAGGGCAGAATCTTCATACTGAGTGGTTATCACGTTCTTACTGCTCTTTGCTAAGGGCACATAATTAACCATATCCCCGGGAGTAATGACAATCCCCGCCGCATGTACGCCAGTATGGCGTTTGATTCCTTCAATTTTCTGAGCCGTGTCCAACAGATTCCTGACTACGCTATCAGTCTCATATCGCCTCTCCAATTCCGGCACCAGTTGTAGAGCGCCCTGTATTGTCTCGCCAAAAGGAATCAACTTGGCGATTCCATCTACCTCAAGCAGAGGAACGTTCAATACCCTGCCAGTATCCCTGACCACAGCCCTTGCCAACATTGTTCCGAAAGTTATGATCTGCGCAACATTTTTTTCTCCGTATTTCTCCTTCACATAGTCAATAACCCTATCCCGTCCATTATCGGCAAAATCAATATCCAGATCAGGCATACTCTTCCTTCCAGGATTCAAGAATCTTTCAAACAGGAGACCATACTGCAACGGGTCGAGTTCAGTAATTCCCAGAAGATAAGCAACGAGACTACCAGCGCCAGACCCCCTCCCAGGACCTACCATTATCTTTTGACGTTTCGCATACTCTATGAAATCCCACACAATCAGGAAATAACTGGCAAACCCCATCTGGCTTATGACCGAAAGCTCATAGTCCAATCGCCTACGTATATCGGGCGTAACTTCCCTATATCTGTTTCTCAAACCTTGTTCACACAGGTTTTTTAAATACTCGTCGAGATTGTACTTGTCGGGGACTTTGTAGTCGGGCAAATGCATTGTTTCAAAATCTAACTGGAGACTACATTTTTCAGTAATCTCTATTGTGCTCTTTATTGCCGCGGGGATTTCAGCAAAAATTTGTTTCATCTCCTGGGGGGATTTAAAGTAGAATTCTTCTGTTGAAAACTTAAGATGTGAAGGATCGTCGAGCGTTTTGCCCGTACCAATACAGAGAAGTATCTCCTGCGCATACGCATCAGTTTTATCTACATAATGGCAATCGTTGGTAGCTACCAATGGAATTCCCATCTCTTTGCCCAATTTAATTAGTCCTCTACAGACTTTCTTCTGTTCACTGATTCCATTATCTGTCAGTTCAAGGTAAAGGTTCTCCTTACCGAAAATCTCGCCATAGAAAGCGATGTCCTTTTTAGCCTTATCATCATCGTCATTTAATATAGCCTGGGAAACCTCGCTCTTAAGACAACCAGTCAAACATACCAATCCCTTAGAATATTCCTTAAGTACTTCCTTATCTATCCGGGGCCGGTAGTAGAAACCTTCAACATAACCGATACTTACAAGCTTCATCAAATTCTTATACCCGATTTTATCTTTTGCCAGAAGGATTAAATGATTTGCTGCCTCGGATATACCGCTACCTTCCTTAACGTACCGGCCCTGGGGAGCAACATAGATTTCGCAACCTATAATCGGCTTTATGCCGCTGTTTACGCATGCCTGATAAAAGTCTATTGCACCAAACATATTCCCATGGTCAGTAATCCCCAGAGCGGGCATTTTGTACTGGGAAGCTCGCTGAATAAGGTTCCCGGGAGCTCCGCGGTTATCCAGAATACGACAGGCACCATCAAGAAGGCTATATTCAGTATGTAGATGTAGATGGACGAAATCTGAATGTTCCATAAGTTATTTCCTTTGAGAAGTTCACCACCCGGAGTCTCCTGATAAACCGGAGTCTCCGATTCCGTCGGAGAAGAAATATCCCTGATTTTATCGGGGGGGTCCAGAATTCTTGGAGTCCCCCGATTTCATCGGGGGAAGGTCATAAATGGAAATCCTTCTCGCAAGGACTCCAGCGCGGGAATCGGATTCTACTCCGATACAAAGGAAGGCCAACAAAGTTTATCAAATAGGCAGGCCAAAGTCAAGGGAAATGTTGAAAGTGATGTTACAAGCAAAAATGACTCTGATCCCTTTTTTTATTTTTCCGTAGTCACGTAGAGTTTTAAATAGCGATTTAAAAGAAACTCTTCTTCCTGGAGTCTTATCCTGATAACGAATACATATTTTTTGCCAGTGTAGTCTTCTTTTTGGGGAAAGTTAAGATACATCTTTACCTTGCCTTTTTTCTTTCCTTTTAGACCAAAATCCGCCTTATCAAAAGTCAAAAAATCTGGGTCCGGGCAGTCTTCATATCCATTTTCAACCGTTACTCCCGCTCTCCTTGCAGAAATACTCCTTAGCTGGTAAACGTGAGAGTAACGACTGAGATTTTTTACTTCTAATACCTTTCCCACTATTTTCTTAATATCGTAAACTTTCCCTATTCTTATATTTTCCAGTACCATTTCGTCTGGAAAAACAGCGAAATCGTACCTCCCCGCAAACTCTTTGGATATATCCCTTTCCTTTTCAGAAATTTCCAGGAGTAATCTGCTCTTCAGACCCAGAGCAATGGGTAGATTCCCCTTGCCCGCAGTATGTGACCAGATATAAACCTGATATTTCTTACCCAGATATTTCTTATCCCCGGGAATAGTGACAATTAAATCAGTCACTGCATCTTTTGATGGCTCTACGGAAAAGTAGTCCTTTTCCAGCTCTATCCAGGAAACATCGGGAATTGGTTCATACCCTTCCTTCAATTCACTTTTAGATGGCACCAATATTTCCATTTTCAATTCAATCGAAGCTTTGCTTTTATTTCTCACCCGCAATTGCCGACTAACTTTCTGCCCGATTGTGTAGTTCTTTCCAATACTTAAGTTGTTAACAACTACCTCGGTGAAAGGAGTCGATATCCCTCCTGTGTTACCATCTTGAGGAAGACAAAGCAGCACAATCAGAGATAAAACAAGAAGGTAAACCCTTGTTTCTGCACCGGTTTTTCCCATCCCCCCTCCGGTTACTTCTTAATCTTCATTCTCTCCTTCGCTCGTTCAATAAGTCTTAGCGATTGGCTATGATTCGGCTCCAATTGTAGAACCTTTTCAAATTCAGCAATCGCTACCTCATATTCGCCTCTCTCATAATAATCCATTCCACGATAATAGTATTCCTTCATTGCCTCTATCTTTTCTTCTTCACTCATAGGTTTCTCTCCGGTACCCGTTTCTCTCGGTATGGGTCCTTTCTCTTCGGACACTGCTCTCTTAGGGCTGCCAAAACGTAACGTCACTGAAAAACGGTGAGAACCATAAGTCTCTCCAAGCCCGAAAAGAGGATAGATGAAAGCATAGTCTATCTCGAATGCAGATACCTGGCAACTTCCTCCCAGAGAGAAACTTTTGAAGCCATTACTTCCAATATCTATCCCTCCCCGAACTCCCACTGACTTACCTGAGAGCCACTTTTCCGCGCCAGCAGAAACGTCAAACTCCCCGTCTTTATAAGCAGAATCCAATGCGAAATTAACTAAACTGACCTTATCTCTGTAAGCAATGCCTATTCTGATTCCCAGAGGAATTTTATCACTTTTATCTGCCAGGTTCATATCTGGCTGAATGATATCTGTGATGGAAAGTCCGGAGAAGATATTGCCAGTAAGCTTATATAAAAGACCAAGATCACTACTAAATCCTATCCTGGAATAACCTCTTTCCTTAAAAAGGGGGTCAGACTTTGTGTACTGATTATTATCATATTGTTTATATAGTAATTTTAAGTTCAGCCCGGCGGAAAGCGAACTAGATAAATTATTGCCATAAGAAATAATAAATGTATCTTCTCGATAAAGACCCCTCAGTCCCAGATGTAGCCAGCCCACTCCTATTCCACCCAATTTTTCCAGGGGATGAGCGTAGCCGATAAATGCATTCCCCATGTTACTGCCGTCATCCAGTCCCCAGTGAAGTTTTCCATAGCCGCTGGTGAACTCTATCTGGGGTAGCCGACTCAAGCCTGCAGGATTATAATACAGAGAATGGACATCGTCAACCAGACCAACAAAGGCGCTTCCCATTCCTATGGGGCGAGCTCCCACACCAAGGTCATCAAAATCCCCAAAAGAGACACCAGACCAAAGACCCAGGACTACAGTCACTAACCCTATACAAATACTCTTTTTATTTATCCATTCCATCTTTTTCCCTCACCCGGAATGGCGAAGCAAAGCTTCGCGATTATGGTGCAGAGCTTCGCTCTGCTACTCCCCTTTATAATTTCATCCTGACCCAACAAAAGAGGGTTCAATAAATTGAACCCCTACAGAGTTTTTATCCGTAATTGAGCATTCATGATTCATAGTTTATTTGGCAAGGACTATTGTGCCATTTATGGTTTGGCCTTCTACTTCTATCTGGTAGATATATATGCCACTAGGCGCTATATTCCCCTGCTCGTCTTCGCCGTCCCAGGTGAATCTGTATTCCCCACTTTCCACGATGTCAAGCTGTCTTACCACCGACCCCTTGATATCATAAATCCAGCAAACTATGCTACTCTCGTTAATATTTTCATATTTAAAAGTTACTACTTCATTACTGCCATCACCATTGGGGGTAAACACCCGTGGACGAGGGTAGCCCTCGTTTAGTTTAAAACCCGCGGGACTGGAAAATCGCCAATTGCCCACGCCATGCCCGGCCAAACTACTTTCTCTGGGAGGTGCCAAACCTTCCTGGACGGTATTGAAAGCAAGCATTTCACCATCACTTTGTCCGCCAGCTGAAAGTAGAGCAAGATTAGAAATCACAATAATACTAATCAAAAGTAGAAAGAACTGGAATCTCTTCTTTACCCTTCCAAATTTTTCTGTTCTGTAATTCATAATTTATTCTCCTTTCACAATATTATACGCTTTTACCATTTTTTTTGTTCTCTTAAACCTTCTTTTATAACTCGTTTCAACTGGGCTGGGTCTATTGGTTCAATTAAATAATCAAATATTGCTTCTTTTGTCGACTCTTCGAGAGTTTCTAAATCGAGCTCGCTGAATCGGCTCATCACAATCACACAGATTTTTTTACTCATCTTTTTCAATTTTGTTGCCAATTCAAGACCACTCATATCCGATAACTCCAGGTCTATAAGCGCAACATTGAAGAAACTCTCTTCTGCTCTCTTTAGCGCTTCTGAACCATTCTTAACCGGAATTATCTTATATCCTTCTTCAGCCAATATATTTGAAATTATTTCTTTACGAGATGTTTCCCCATCTACCAAAAGCACTTTCTCTCTCTGCCAGGAAGAATCGGGTCCTTTCTTCTGTGCCTGAACCTCCTCGATTACCCTCAACAACTTTTCCATATCCAGGAAAGGCTTATACAGACAGGTGTAAGCTCCCTTTCTTAGCGATTTTCCCGCAAGTCCCTCCGAAGAATATCCTGTCATCATTACTACACCTATATGGGGTTTGATCTCTTTAACGACTTCCAGCACTTCCATACCATCCATTCCCGGCATCATTATATCCAGAAGTATGATATCAAAATCGCTTTTGCGAACAATATCGATCGCTTCATAGCCATCCTTAGCTACGAACGCCCTGTAGTTTCTGTCAACCAGAATATCCCTTAGAGTCTCACGATCTTCAACCCTATCATCGACCACAAGAATTAGAGGCCTTTCCAGGATGGATTCAATAGTGGCCACAAGTTTTTTCACATTAAAAGGTTTATCAACCACAGCATCAACCCCCGCTCCCATGGCCTCCTTTATTTCTTCCCTTATGCTTCCCGCAGTCATCATTATTATAGCCGCTGAAGGATGGAGATTCTTCACTTCTCTGAAGCTGTCCAGGCCACTTATGCCCGGCATTTTGAGGTCCATAAGAATGATATCGAAGTATTTCTTCCTCAAAAGTTCGATCGCCTTATTTCCATCCTCCACCATAGTTACATTATAGCCTTTACTCTCAAAAATATCTCCCAAGGTTTCCAGAAGATCAATTTCATCATCCACAATGAGGATATTCGTCTTCTTCATCCTTTCCTCCTATTTGCATCACTCCCATTCGCAAAAATTATCATTACCTATCGGTTATTTTTCTTCTTTTTTCTTTATTTTTTTCTTTTCTTCTCGATATTCGTCAATTATCCTGAACAGTTTCTTCATATCAAAAGGTTTGTAAAGAAATGCAAGAGCACCTTCTCTCAATGCTCTTCCCACGAACTCATCCATTGAATAAGCACTCATCATTATTACCCCTGTTTCTGGATTCATCTCTTTGATCCATTCCAGGGTCTTAATACCATCCATTCTGGGCATCTTTACATCGAGAAGTATGATATCAAAATTTGTCTGGGGAACCATACTTAACGCTTCATATCCATCACCTGCGGTTACTACTCGATATCCTTTGTTAATCAGGATATCTTTCAAAGTCTCCCTGTCTTCCAGTAAGTCATCCACGACCATAATTAGGGTCTTTCGTAAAGCTCCCTCAATGGTGTGGAAAAGCCTCTTCATGTCAAAGGGTTTGTAGATAACTGCGTAAGCTCCTTCTTCAATTGCCTGTCGCAACAGTTCCTCCACTGAATACCCGGTCATCATTATCACTACCGCAGAAGGACAAATCTTCTTTATTTCCCTGAATGTTTCTAAGCCATTCATTCCCGGCATTTTAACATCCATAAGAATAATATCGAAGAACTTCTTCTTTGCAAATTCTATAGCCTTATACCCATCTTCAGCCAGTGTAACCACATAACCTCTATCTTCAAAGATATCATCCAGAGTTCTCAAAGTTTCCACCTCATCATCCACAATTAACAGATTAACCTTGTTAGGCATTTTTTCTTTCCTCCTTATTTAGAAAAAGGGGTCAGAGTGATTTTTCCGTTCCCACCTGTTTCAAACCACCATCATAGAAGACAGCGCTTCGGTCACTCCCAATTAGAACGATATTATGAAGATATCCCACAACAGCTAATCTTGGCATACCTGAATTAAAAAGAAGAAACTACCTTTATCGGAAAAAAATGACTCTGACCCCTTTTTAATTCTAAATCTCGATTCTATTTCCTCCTTGACTTTTCGCTTTATACATTGTTTCATCAGCATGTTTTATTAGGGTATCGAGCTCGCTTTCCAGGTCGTATTGAGCGACACCTATACTTAGGGTGGTCTCATCGAATTTACATTTCTCAAAAGATTTTCTAATTCTCTCAGCTACTATTGTTGCATCTTTTTGGGACGTTTCTGGCAGAATCACAGTAAATTCATCTCCCCCATAGCGAAATCCCCAATCAACTTCCCGAATTTCCTCGGAAATTATTCTTCCCACTCTTTCCAGCACTCTATTTCCCGCCAGATGACCGTGAGTATCGTTATAAGATTTGAAATGGTCCACATCGAACATCAATAAAGAAAGGGGAAGCTTGTAGCGTTTAGCCCTGGCTGTCATCTCGGAAAGTCTTTCGTAAAAATGTCTGCGATTATATATTCCTGTTAAATCATCAGTAATCGAGAGTTCCTCTAATCTTCTGTTTGCTCTTCTCAATTTGTTTTCCGCTTCCATCTTATCCCAGGTAAGTCTTTGCTCTCGCAGGGCGCTCTTTATTGTCCACTTAAGCTGTCCAGGGTCGCGTCCTCCTCCTTTGACCACGAAACCATAAATCTCTTCTCTCATTTCAATAGCCTTCAAGGCTGTTTCCAAAGAAGCATGTCCCGTAACCAGTATCAGGTAACTGTTCTTATCTATTGCCTTGATTTTCTTAGCCAATTCCAAACCAGTGATATCGGCCAGTCTGAAATCTACCAGAACTACATTGAAGAACTTCTTCTCAACTTCTTCAATTGAAGCCATTCCCGTTTCCACCTTGGAAACTTTATAACCCTCGTCCTCGAGTATATCAGCTACTGTCTCTCTATAATTTGGATCGTCATCCACTATTAATATCTCCACTTGTTCTTCTCTTCTGAATTTTTTACCCAAGTCACGAACTTTCTGGATAGCTTCTAACATTTTTTCCACATCGATTGGCTTAAACAAGCAGGTGTAGGCTCCCTTTCTAAGGGAATCTTCTACGAATTCCTCCATAGAATAGGCAGTCATCATTATTATTCCTGCATCGGGTTTAAATTCTTTAATCCTCTCCATGGTCTCGATGCCATCCATCTTAGGCATCTTTATGTCTAAGAGAATTACATCGAAATTACCCTTTTCCGCAAACCCCACCGCCTCGTACCCGTCTTTCGCCAGGACGGTCCTGTATCCCTTTCCATCCAATATATCTCTTAAAGTTTCCCGATCTTCTATTCTGTCATCTACTATTAAAATTATAGGTTTCTTTAAAGCTTCCTCAACAATTTTTATGACTTTTTTAACATTAAACGGTTTATAAATAACAGTATAGGCACCTTCTTCTATAGATTTCTTTACTAATTTCTCTTTGCTGTCCCCGGTCATCATTATCACTGCAGCTGTGGGGATAATTCTCTTTACCTCTTTATAAGTCTCCAAGCCATCTATTCCTGGCATTCTTATGTCCATAAGAACAACGTCAAAATATCTCCTGCTTACTAACTTAATCGCTCTCTGTCCATTATCTACCATAGCCACATTATATCCCCTCTCCTGAAAGATATCGCCTATTGTTTCCAATATGCTTATGTCATCATCCACAATCAACAGATTGACATTTCTATCCATTCCTCTCCTCCTTTTTGAGTAGTTGAGCTTTCGCTTGACACTCCAGCACGATTTGAAATCGTGCCTACAAATACCCTTGCTATTGTAGGCACAGATTTCCCGATTTAAAATCGGGATGCATAACCAAAACATTTTTCATTTAGCCAGTGGTAAACTGACAATGAAAGTAGTTCCTTGCCCTATCCTGCTTCTCACCTTAATTTTTCCTTTATGTCTATCCAGAATCCTCTGGACTGCTGCCAATCCCAGCCCGGTTCCTTTCGTTTTGGTACTGAAGAAAGGAGTAAACAATTTCTTCATATTCTCAGGAGAGATTCCACAACCCGTATCAGTAACCTCCACCTGGGCCATCTCCTCTTCGATATAACTGCGAATCCTGAGTGTCCCTCCTTCTGGCATAGCCTGCCAGGCATTGTTAATGAGGTTTATGAACACCTGGCGAATCTCATCCGGGTTTATGAGGGCAGGAGGAAGTTCTAAAGACAGATCAATCTCCACTTTCACTGTGTCGGGAATGGATACAGCCGATAAGGAATCCTCGATTATCTTATTGAGATCTAACGGTTGCGCCATCGGCGGCCGGGTCCGGGAGAAGCCCAATAGGTCACTAACAATTTTGTTAGAGGCAGCAACCTCCTTCTCGATTATTCCAATATGTTTTTGAATCTTGGGATCCAGTTCTTTTCCTGAAGACATTTCAAACTTTGTTTTGATATAGTAGATAGCGTTGTTTATCACGCCCAGTGGATTGCGAATTTCGTGCCCCACTACCGAAGCCATCTGGCCCACCGCAGCCAACTTTTCGCGAAGAACCAGCTGCTCCTGAAACTCCTTCAATTTCTTAACCATAAAATTGAACGTATTTGCCAGAGTAAAAATTTCGTCACGCGTGTTAACCTTTACCTCGGAACTAAAATCACCTTCTCCTAATCTTTGTGCCCCGGCTATCAATTCCAGAATCGGCCGGCTCAAACTTTTTGCCAAAAAGAAAGCTATGAACACCGAACCCAAAATGCTAAGTAGTATCCACAAGACGGCATTGGCTTTCATACGGGCTATGGAACTATATGCTTCTTCCTTACTTTGCTGCATAATTACTCCCCAATCCAGACTTTCTGCCCAGGCATACGCTCCTACCATTCCCATCCCCTTGTCATCACTAAATCCTTCACTTGAGATATCCACCCCAACGGGTTTGCGAAATTCAGCTAAAGCTTGTCTGACAATAGGGAGTTCAGTCACCTTCTCAAAATTTTTTGCCCTTTCCAATTCCGGATGGAAAATCGTTCTGCCTTCACTATCTATCAGAAAAGCAAATCCCGTCTTTCCAATCTTAATCCCATCAATCTTCCGCCAGAGCTTACTTAAAGTCGCTGTAACAAAAACGTATTCATACTCAGCCTCAAGGGGATAAACCACATTTATTCTTGGTAAGTCGCCCTGATAATAGATATTTCCCAGCTGAGGAATCCCCGTCCTCTTGGCTTCAAGAAAAGCCTGATCCTTGCTTCTACTGATTAGTCTGGAAGAATCCTGTGCGAAACTTGGACTGTGCACTTTAATTACCTCATCACCCTTTCCATTCAGCACGGAGATGATAATGAAATCCTCATAACGGGAAACAACAGAAAGCAGGACCTTCATCTTCTCCTGCCAGGACATCTTGGGAAATTTTTCAAAGGCCAGAACAAAAGCCAAATCTAAGTTCAATCCCGAGACGTAGCCATCAATATCTTCTGCTATCGCTTCCGCCAGTTTGGTGTGAGTCTCCAGAACTGAGACTTCCAGAGCTTCACGATTAATATTAATCATTCTAATTCCCTGAATAAGTAAAGGCATAACTACCAGAAGTATCATAATTAAGGCAAACTTGTGGAACAATCTGACCTTTTTTATCATCTACATCCTCCCTTTAAAATACGAATATCTAAATTCATTTGGAGTCCTTGCGAAAGCAAGGTCATTTCCCTCCCTTTCGGGAGGACTCCAGTCTTTGACACTTTGTGTCACTTGAGGGAAACTATATCAATTTCTATCCTGCGATTAAATGCGCAATGCTCCTCCGTATCGTTGGGATAAAGTGGCCTATACTCTCCGTAACCTATTGCCGAAAGCCTTGCGGGATCAACTCCCTGTCCAATAAAATACCGAATCACGCTGAAAGCTCTGGCTGCTGAAAGTTCCCAGTTGGAACGGAATTCCCCACTCATAATCGGCCTGTCATCTGTATGGCCTCCAACCACTACTTCATTGGGCATATCTTTAATTACTCTGGCCACTGCGCTCAACACAGAAATTATTTCCGGCTTAAGCTCTGCATTCCCCAAATCGAAAATTACAGGACTGCGAAATACTACTTTTATTCCTTCCTTCTCTATCTTTACATTAGCAAACTTCTTTAAGCGTTTCTCATCAATGAGTCCATCCATCTCTTCTGCCAGTTCTCTCTCCCTTGCCTTGCGAATTACTCTCTCCATATACTCCTTATCTACCTCACCGCCTACATCTTTCTGAAGTGACTGGACTATTGTTTCAAACCTTTCTCCACTTACCACAAAGGAGAAAGCATATAGAACGAGGAAGAAAATCATCAAAATGGTCATCAGATTGCCGTAAGGGACAACCCACATCGAAGTCTGTGACGTAAAATCCTCTCCAATTTCTATTAAATGTCTCCCTTTATCTGCCATAATCCTTTTGCACGGTTAAAACCGTGCCTACAAATCTCCTTCCCATTGTAGGCACAGATTCAATCTGTGCTTTTTCCTCCTCCAATGAAATCGGAGACTCCAAAGACATTACTGAATACGGACAATGTTAATTTCTATCCTGCGATTCATAGCCCGATTCTCTTCAGTATCATTGGGATAAAGTGGCCTGTATTCACCATAGCCCACTGCCGATAGTCTGTCGGGCGGTATATTCTCCTGTTCAATAAAGTATCTAATTACACTGAAGGCGCGAGCAGTTGAGAGCTCCCAGTTAGAGCGGAATTTGCCCCCGGTTATTGGCCTGTCATCAGTGTGCCCCTCTACTAAAACAGCATTGGGTATATCTTCAAGAAGCCTTGCTACCTGACGAAGAACCGCAATGGCAGAAGGCTTCAATTCACTTTCGCCCAGACCGAAGAGAACAGGATTAGCCAGCATTATCTTAACCATCTGTTCACTAACTTTTACAGTGGCGAAACCGCGAAGTCTCCTTTCCTCCACATAACTTAACATTTTCTTGATAGCATCTTCTTCCTTTTTTGCGAATATTTCTTCTTCCCTGTTAAATTGTACGCGCATCGATTTATATATTGTCTTTTGAACCTCTGTAGCCATTCTGCTGGTTCCAAATAGCATCAGAAAGAAGAGCATCAAATTGGTCATTAAGTCGGAATAGATGGTCAGCCAGATGGGGCTCCTCCCCCTCCTTATTATTTCTGCTCTCCTTTCTCTTAGACCCATTTTAGCACCTTCCCGCACGGTTGAAACCGTGCCACGACAAGTTCGCACGATTTGAAATCGTGCCCACAAATTTTATTGTAGGCACAGATTCAATCTGTGCAAGGTGATTCCTCCCTTTCGGGAGGACTCCAACCCTTTCGGGAGGACTCTGTTCTACTTTAAGCCCTTCTGCGGAACCTGTAAGCAAGGAATGCCTGCAGTTTCCTCTCCACAATTAGAGGAATCTCACCCTTTTGAATGGAGATAATTCCCTCAATAATCACTTCCTTAATCAACAACTCTTCCTCGCTGTGGGCATTTAATTTCCCGGCTATGGGAAGGAAAATGAAGTTTGTTCCGAAAATCCCATAGAAAGTTGTAGTTACAGCAATCGCCATGGAGGCAGCCATAGTTTTAGGATCAGCTAAATTCCTCAGCACCTGGACAACTCCGATGAGCGTACCCAAAAGTCCGAATATCGGAGCATAAGTTCCCATTGTGCGGAAAATGCCGCTGACCTGCTGATGCCTCCTCCTGGTAAAGACTATCTCCTTCTCCAGGTTCTCCCGAATCATCTCAGGGTCGAGATTATCAATTACCATCTGAATCCCATCAACGAGAAAGTTATCCCTTAAATCATGGATTTCGTTTGCCAAAAACCCAATCCCTCCCCTTCTTGCCACT
>Ga0172364_10002357_pt1 | contig 14990 bp, 18 predicted proteins | sample LakKivSesite10cm_FD_114545 | JGI IMG/M metagenome (GOLD analysis project Ga0172364, IMG submission 114545) | Sediment microbial communities from Lake Kivu, Rwanda - Sediment site 10cm | ecosystem: Environmental > Aquatic > Freshwater > Lake > Sediment | place: Rwanda: Western Province, Lake... | reverse complement strand
CGTGCCGAGAGCCTTGAGTAACACGGCACGTATATGACCGGGACTCCGTCGTCCTTGAGCATTCTGGAATGCCCCATGTGCACGATGAGGTCGCAACCGAGGTCGGCCAAGGAATTCGCTATGTCGCATGCGCCGAAGCAGGGCTCGGTGCAGAAGACCGGGATGGCGGGGGTGTCAGCCTCGATCCTCTCCTTGATGGAGGGGATATACCTCTTCAGGCCATCCGGCATCTGGAAACCCACGAGCCTGGCCCCTCGCTTCCTTATCTCCTCAACAAGCCGGTCGATCTGCAGGTCGTAGTCGCCTTGCTCTCCCGCCACGAAACTGCGGTTCTTGGGTTTCGATTTTAATGCTTCCAGAATCCCCCTCCGCGGCTAGGGAACAGTAAAGAGCTCCCCCGGCTGAGCACGGGCGGCGGATTGGTCAGTTGCCCCACGGCAAGCTCTACCAGTTTCAGAAGAAGATGGACCTGGACAGGGTGAAACAGGAGAGGCTGGAAAAGGACATAGATGACTTCAGGATCTTCAGCGAGGTCTTCGACACATCGACCCTGATGGTCGTGTACGACCTCCTCAACAGCGGCAAGATCTCCGCCATCCACGGCTGCATCAGGATGGGGAAGGAGGCGTGCATCCATCTCGCCGAGGCAAAGGGCCAGACGGTCATACTCAAGATCTACAGGATAGCGACGTCTGACTTCAGGAACATGTGGGAGTACCTGAAGGGTGACCCAAGGTTCAGCAAGCTTGGCAATAATCGGAGGCAGGTCATCTTCACCTGGGCGTCTAGGGAGTACAGAAACCTGAAGACGGCCTGCGAGGCTGGGTGCAAGTGCCCACGCCCGATTGCCTTGCAGAAGAACCTGGTAGTCATGCAGTGCATCACCAGAGCCAAGCTTCCTGCTCCCAGGCTGATCGATGTTGGCTGCGAGGACCCGGGCTCGGTCCTTGACTCCGTCGTCCAGAGCTACCAGGCCCTCTTCCAGAAGGCGGGGCTGGTGCACGGCGATCTTTCGGCATACAACATATTGATGGGCGACAGCGGCCCCACGCTGATAGACTTCTCACAGGGCATCGTCAAGGAGAGCCCCAGGGCGGTGCCCCTGCTCTTCAGGGATATTCGAACCCTCCTCGGATACTTCCAGAAGTCGGGCGTGGAGGCAAGCGTCCAAGAGATCGCAGAGAGAATAACCGCGGTGAAGGGCATAGCGCTGGACGAAACGGTGATCATCTGAACTCGAAGATCTGCAGCAGCGCATTGGCCGCCAGCTCAGCGTTCTGGTAGGGATACTCCTCGACATCGCGATCTATGACGACCCTGAGCGTTGCCCCTGAGACAACGGAGTATGCCGCCGCGTAGCAGCGGTTGAGTTGCTGCTGCAGCTCGATCGACGAAAGCTCCTCCTCGTCCCTCTTCGCCCGCACGCCGCTCTTCCGGTCCTTTTCCCTTCTCTCCACGATGGATGCGGCGTTCACCTCCCGGACCAGGATCGCGTGCGGCTTCAGTTTCTGAAGGACTTCAAAAGGCAGACCGGGGAAATAGCCGGCCGGCGAGACGACCGTGCAGTGGGTGTCTACGATGACGTTCTCCCCCATCTTTGCGATCTCGGCGGATATGGCGTCGGCCGCCCTCCTCTGCATGGCCCGCGAGGTCTCGATGCTGATCTTCTTCCGCATCTCATCTCGATCCTTGACCATGCCCGACTCCCTCGCTATGCGAAACATGAAATCCCCGAAGTTCAGAACGGAGAAGTCCATCTTCTTCTTGACTAGTTCAATGACCTTACCTTTCCCGCATCCCGGGACGCCGGTCAACACCACTATCATGATGTCTTCCTCGGGCCTGCCTCGAAGAAGCGGCTATAAATGTGACAGCTCGAGTTCTGGGTCAGCACACCGCAGAGCCGTGGTGGAATGTGGGGATTGGCAGATAACAGGATTTGGGGCCAAGTAATCTTTATATTCGGTGATGCCAAATGGCAGGCACCCCTTTCCTGAGTTTGGAGGTCGATCCGTTTGCGCAGGCCCTTCATCACGGTGTACATGGTTCTGATCAGCATCTTCCTGATAGTTGCTGCGCCCTTTTTCGCGCTGCTGGCCTATGAGATGATCCAGGAGACCCAGCTCAAGCTGCTCGACAACATCTTCCTCATCGTCATCATCTTCTGCTTTCCGATTGTGCTCCTGTTGGCGATCGGCCTTCTCAGGCCGCAGCTGGAGGATCTGGCCAGGCGCGGAGGCCTTTAGCCACCCGTCTTGGCATCCGCGATCTCGTCAGCAGGCCCTTGCCTAAGACCGCCGGACCAACGTCGAGCGGACCGCTTCGGGGGACAGTTATTAGCCTCATGTGACCAGACGCTGGCCGAGGGGTCGGCCCGTGGCCGCGAAAGCTCCTACTGCACTCGTTCTGCTGTCAGGTGGCTTGGACTCAACGGTGGCTCTCTGGTGGGCAAAACGGATGTCCTACCCCACCATTACATCGCTCAGCTTCCGCTACGGGTCAAGCGAGGAGAAGGCCAGCCTGCGCTGTTGCCGCGCGATATCCCGCAAGGCCGGATGCCGGAACGTTGTGGTGGAACTGGACGCCCTGAGCCGGATATGGGCGGGCCACTCGGCTCTGCTTGGCCGCGACATGCCAACCGGGATGGATGGGGTTGACAAAGAGGTCACAAGGGCGGTCTGGGTGCCGGCCAGGAACCTCGTTTTGATGTCTCTTGCAGCCTCGTATGCCGAGACTCTGGAAGGGGACGTTGACGTGGTCGTCGGCTTCAACAGCGAGGAGGGACGAACTTTCCCTGACAACTCCAAGGAGTTCGTGGAGAAGCTCAACGAGGTGCTATCCTATTCGGTTCTGGAGAAGAGGATCACCTTGGTCGCTCCGCTGATCGATCTGACAAAGAAGGGGATCGTCGCGCTTTCCCAGGAGCTGGACGCGCCGGTGGAACTGAGTTGCTCCTGTTACAAGCCGAAAGGCTTCAGGAAGGATCGGCCAGTGCACTGCGGGGTCTGCCAGAGCTGCATACTGAGAAGCCGGGGATTCAGGTCCGCGGGGGTCCCCGATCCCACCTTGTATGAGGTCGAGCCAAGATGAGCCCGGAAGGCTTCCTGTGTGAGGTATTCTCAAGCTACCAGGGCGAGGGCGGCAGCGTGGCGGGGAGCTGCATGGGGAGGAGACAGGTCTTCGCGAGGTTTGCGGGGTGCAACCTTGCCTCCGGCGGGATGGGCACCCAAGGGTGCGTTTTCTGCGACTCACCCAAGGCGAAGCATAGGGAGCCAAGGGCACGCCTTGAGACCCGACCTGGCAAGCGCCAGTTTCGGGAGGCCGACAACCCACTGGACGTTGAAACCGTCCTGGGCTCCGTGAGAAGGCTGGTGACTCCGGATCTTCACTCCGTGAGCCTGACGGGGGGCGAGCCGCTGTATCAAGCCGAGTTTTTGCGTGCACTGGCGTTCGGCCTCCGCAAGGATGGATTCCGGACCTATCTCGAGACGAACGGATCCCTTCCATCGAGCCTCTCCCGTGTCGCGAAGCTGTTCGACTTTGCATGCGTTGACGCAAAGGACGAATCCGCCCGTGCCGCCTCGGATTGGGGGGAGCTGCTCGAAAGGGAGCTTGAGTCCATAGACATACTGAGGGGGGCGGGGGTGGCCACGTTCTGCAAGATGGTTGTGACGGGCAAGACCCGGCCGGCAAACGTCGAACGCGTCTCAAGGAGGCTTTCAGAGCTGGACTGCCCGCTTGCCATACAGGTCGTGACCCCGCGCAAAGGGGTGAGGAGGCCCTCCAGGGAGCTTCTCTTTGCACTCACGGAGGCCGCGGCAAAGCATTTACAAGCCGGCGCGCTAGCCATCTCGGTACAAACCCACAGGCTGGTTGGCTTACTGTAGGGGATGCCAATGGTTCCGGCTGGACAGACGCAGGACAAGGTGCCCAGGGTCATGGAACGCATTGACAGGGTGGGCGTTGAAAACGTTAGGACCCACCTCAAGATCGAGAGGGACGGTTCCACCCTTTTCCACCTCCCGCTGATCGACGTGTTCATAGACCTGCGAGAGGACAAGAAGGGCATACACATGTCCAGGATCATCGAGACGATCAACCAGGTAGTATCCCGGAAGCACACCGACACAAGCCTTGAGCAGGTCGGCAATGACATACTGGACGGCATCGCCAGCCGCCACGAGTACCTCAGGGGCGAGGTGAGGATCAAGACCCAGCTCCTCGTGCCCCGGCTCACCCCTGTGTCCAAGAAGCGCACCTACGAGTCCTACGAGGTGCTTGTGAAGGTCATCAGGGACGGGGGCCTGCGGAAGTACCTGCAGATATCGGCCATCGGCAACACGCTATGCCCCCATAGCCTGGACCTGACCGGTGGCAAGTCGCACATTCAGAGGGCGGAGCTGGTTCTGGGCATCGAGACCGGTTTCGGGTCGCGGATCGAGCTCAAGGACATGGCGGACATATGCGATGCCTGTTTCTCCAGCCCGACCTACATGGTGGTCAAGGGTGAGGACGAGAGGTACCTCGTGGAACATATGTTCTCCAATCCCAAGTTCGTTGAGGACATGGCCCGGGACTGCCTCAAGAGGGCAAGGGGCCTCGGCGTGCACGGCAAGGTCAACATAAGGGCCAAGTCCTTCGAGTCGATACACAAGCATGATGCGGTGTGCGAGATAGAGAGGGAGATCTAGTGCCGCGCCGACCGAAGTTGTCAAGGGTCGGGGCCTATTTCCCCACCACAATTTTCCGCTGGGGCGAAAGGCACACATACGTTGGGGAGGAGATAGGGCATCTTTGGTTCTCCAGGATCATCGGACAGGATTCCTACGGTAACCTCATGGCCACCTGGAGGGGGCCGATGGATGTCAGGCTGGAGAACGTGAGGGACCAGACGGAGAGGCTGCAGTGGAGCAAGGGGGCCAGGATCAGCGGCCCGGACCTCTTCCACACCGTGGCCGAGTTCCCGCAGATCGGTAACGACCTGGTCCTTATGTACACCTTCCAGGCCATGCTGGCCGACGAGCTTGCCGCAAGGGTAATGGCTCTGGGGGGCAAGGCCACTATCAGGGGCACGGACGTATACGTGGATGGCGCGAAGCTGAACGTTGGCGTCTGCGCGGCCGGCCCTGCATCCTGCACGATGCACTTCGGCGTCAACATGGGACTGAAGGGCGAACCCCCCATTCCAAGCGGGGTCAGGGCAAGCTGCCTCTCCGACCTTCTGAAGGGCGAGGAGGCACAGGCGGTCGAGCTGATGGAGGATGTGGGGCTAGCATGGCTTTCCAGGATAGATGACCTTCACCGGAAGGCCTACAAGACCGTCTAGGGGATGTGCTGGGATGTTCTCCGTCCGCGTCGCGAAACCGAGGCTGGGTTTCAGCGCGGCGCACTTTCTGGTGTCCCATGAGAAATGTGGCAGGCTCCATGGCCACAACTACAGGGTGAGGGTGGCCGTGCGGGGACAGGCCAACGAGGATGGGATGGTTGTCGACTTCAACGCGTTGATGAAGGAGGCCCTGAAAGTGTGCAGGGAGATCGACCAGAAGGTCATCCTGGCAGCGGACTCACCTTCCATCCGGCTGGTGCAGAGCGGCGGCGAGACGAGGGTGCGCCTGCCGGATCGCGAATACGTTTTGCCCTCAAGCGACGTCATCATGCTTCCGATCCAGGCATCAACCGCGGAGAAGATCGCTGAGTACTTCTGCCGCAGGATCTCCGCGAACATGAAGGGCGTTGAATGGGTCGAGGTTGAGGAGAGCCCTGGCTCCGTCGCGCGGTACCTGCCCGAGTGAGGTCGACCGCATCGAGGCAGATTTGCTCTCGGCCTCTAGATCCGGAAGACTCGCTTAGCATTCCTTCCGAGTATGTCTAGTTTTGCTTCTTCGGAGATGGGTGCGTACACTACCTTCCCGAGCTGGGCAGCCGGGTCGATGAAGGGCATGTCCGAGCCGAACAGCAGCCTTTCGCTGCCGAGGGCCTCCACGATGCGCTCAACCGTTCTGAAGGTCAGGGATCCGCTCGTCTCAAGGTATATGTTCTCGCTCTGCTTGGCGGCATCGATTGCTTCGACTATCGGGCCGATCTCGCCTCCGGAGTGAATCAGGATGAAGGTCGTCTCTGGGTATTCCTTCGCCAGGGGCACGTACATCTTCGGCGCGCAGCGTCTGTCGCCCGCCCAGGTGTGGGAGGCCACGGGAAGGCGCCTTTTCCCAGCCGCCTCGTACACGGCCTTGTACTGTTCCCCATCCGCGGGGTAGTTGTGGAGGGCGGGGTGGAGCTTTATCGCCCTCATGACATTCGACCCGGCGAACCTGTCGATCTCGGTGGGGATGGCATCCGGGTAGTTGGGGTTGATGCAGATGGCTCCGATGAACCTGCCTGGGAAATCGGTTGCGGCTTTCAACGCTACGTCGTTCCCAGCGCGGAAATCGGGGCCAATTCCCAAGTGGGGGGCCGTGCAGCATGTGCTAATGCCCAGGGCATCCATCGTCTCAATCATCCCCGCCGGGCTGTTGAAGGGGATGTGGAAGTTGTGATATGGGCCGAGGTGCGCATGCGAGTCTATGATCGGCACTTCGAACGGAAGTCCGGCGTTGGCCTGTTCGGAGAGGCTGCGCTTCAACGCCGGATCCCCCTCATCAGAGCCTGGAAGTTACCGCCGAGGATCTTGTCCTTCTCGGCCTTGCTGATCCTTGCGTAGCGGATCGTCATCGCCATCGGCCCGCAGACTAGCTCGGGGCTGTGGCTGCCGAAGAGTAGCCTGCTTGCGCCAAACTCCCTGCATATCGATTCGATACCTCGGTGGGCCTGGTACCTTGAGGTTTCAATGCGGAGGTTGGGGTGCGCGCTCAGAAGGGCGTAAATGGACCTGCCCAGTCTGTAGCCCACATCCGAGAGTATAAGGGGAAGATCGGGATGAGCGGTGCATGCGGTGGCGACCTGCTCGCAGCTGGTTTGCGTGAGGTCGACCATCAGGGGCATCCTTGTACTCTCGAGAGCCGAGAGCAGCGGGCCGCAGCTCCATTCGGAAAGCGAGAAGTTGTGGTCGGTGGGGAAGATCCTGGCGAGGGCCACGTGGCCTGCCGCCATTCTCTCAACCAGCTCCTTGGGAGGTTCCATCTCTCTCGTGTGAGGGGGAAGCAGAACCCAAGCCGCAAGGAGCCTGAAATGGGATCCAACCAACTTCGTCGTGGCCGAATTGCCGACCGCTGGGTCGTGTTCCCTCGCCAGGGCATGGTACACCACGGCCCTGTCCACGTCCGCAAGATCCATCTCGCGCTCTAGGATCTCGACGGAGAACTCCTTGCCCAGAACGGGGTTCATGGTCGGACCCACCATGCAGTTGCAGTCTATGACATGGGCCACGGGCAAACCCGAAAGCCCCAGGCTTTCGCCCTTGAAATCTGTTTGTCGAGGCCATAGCCAGGACAGCCTGCGAAGGCCCTGCAATGCCAGGCGTAGCAGCCGGGCGGCTCGTCCTTGGTATGTTTCAGCATTCCTCCCCTGGTCATGTCAACGGATCGTGCCTTGAGGCCGGTCGGCAGGATCGTCGGATCCACGGCCAGCATCTCGCCCCTTGGAGATGCGCCATTTTTCAGAACCTGAAGGAGACACGTCGGCGTGATCAACGTTCGCAGGTTCATCAAGCCTGAGAGGTACCAGGGCCGCTTCGAAGTCTCGGGCGAGAGGATCAGAAAGGCCAGAAGCTATGAGGAGCCCGACAGGGTGCCCGTGCTGCTTTCCACCAACTACCGGTTCTCGGAGAGATTCCACCCGATCAGCATGAGGCAATACTTCCTGGATCCCAGGAAACAGATCGTCGGCAACCTTCTGCACACACGGTTCATGCTCGAGAACTTCGACCACGACGCCACTGGTATCGGGTCGATGGGGCCAAACTTCCACAACACCGTCGAGGCCAGCGCCTTCGGATGCGAGGTCGTCTTCCCCGAACATGACGTTGCGATGGCGAGGACGCCTCTTCTGCACGACATCCGGGACGTGGACGATCTGGAGGTGCCCGACCCCAGAAAGGACGGGCTGATGGGCAAATGCTTTGAGTACTATGAAATCTTCAAGAAGGAACTGGGAAAGCAGATGGATGTCGGGGTCGGGGGCAGTTGTGATGGGCCTTTCACCCTGGCGACCCAGCTTGTGAGCCCGAGGCAGATCATGCGGGCGATGCACGAGGATCCGGGGCTTGTCAGGAAGCTCATGGAGATCTGCACCGAGGCTGAGATCGTCTGGATGAAGGAGAGGATGGTGGAGGAGGGCACGGCGGACAAGGAGCGGGAATCGTGGGCCTTCGCGGATGACTCCTGCCAGCTGCTCTCGCCCCGGCTGTACAGGAAGTTCGTGGCCCCGTGCCAGCGCAGGATCGTGAACCGATTCAGCAAGGGCAAGGTGAGCGGGATCCATCTGTGCGGGCATGTCTCGCATCTGATACCGCTGATCCGAGAGCTCTTCCATCCCCGGCAGTGGGACTTCGGCTACCCGATCGATCCCCACTGGGCCAAGGAGGTCGTTGGGGATGAGTGCATACTGATTGGCAATGTCAGCCCCTTGCTCCTTGCCAACGGGACGCCGTCCGAGGTCGAAGCTGCTTCCAGGAGATGTATCGAGGCCGTCGCGGGCGGCGCGGGCTACATCCTCATGGATGGCAACAACATCCCCAGGGCCCCCCTGGAAAATGTCCGGGCGATGATCGACGCTGCCAAGAAGTTCGGGCGCTATCCCCAGACCTAGCGGGCCAGCAGCTCCACGTTGACTAGATGGGTGGGTGCCTCGCCCCTCAGGATCTGTGCTGCCTGCTCGGCTGCCCGCCGCTCAAGCTCGATCACGGATTCCTCAGAGTACCATGCCACGTGTGGGGTGACCAGGATCCGGTCCCTGTTCAGAACCGGGCTGTCCCTGGCAGGGGGCTCGGAGGCCAAGGTGTCGAGGGCCGCCCCTGCTATCACGCCCGACTCCACCGCCCTGGCAAGGGCCGCCTCATCGACGATCCCCCCGCGCGAGGCGTTCAGAAGATAGGCCGTCTTCTTCATCATCGCAAGTTCCTTGCGTCCGATCATCCCCCGCGTCTCCGTGGTCAAGGGTACGTGGATGCTGATGATATCCGATTTTCTGAGCACGGAGGCAAGATCCACCGGGGACACCGTGCCCGCAAGGTCGCCCAGCCCGTCGGGTTTGAGGTAGGGATCGTATACCAGGACCGAGGCATCGAACGCCAAAAGCCTTTTGGCAACCTCTCTGCCGATCCTGCCCAGGCCCACTAGCCCCACGGCCTTGCCCGCGAGCCTGAGCATCGGCCTGTAGTGTTTCCATCCCGAGGTATCGATGTAGAGGCCGCGGCGCACGTAGCTATCCAGTTCGGGGATGCGGCGCGTCAGCGAGAGGATCAGCCCTAGTGTGTGTTCGGCCACGTCCACTGTGCAGTAGCCGGGGACATTTGCGAAGTATATCCCCTTCTCGGTTGCGGCCTTCACATCCACGTTATCGTATCCGATGCCGTACCTGATGATGCCCTTGGTTTCAGAAAGGCCCGTTATGACGGCACGGTCGATCGGGGCGAGGTTGACCAAGGCGACATATGCATGGCGCAGCGCGGATGTCAGTTCGTCCCGGTCCTTGCAGTCATGAACCTCCAGCTCACCGCCGGCCTTTCTGACGATCTCCCCCTCCAGGTCGATATGTGTCAGGGGCCTGTCGGTGATGACGACCTTCCTTCGCGGTTTGTCCACGCTGACTTGGAACGTGATGGCCTTATTGTCTCTTTCGCATCAGCTGAAGAGCCCTACCTGCCGGACATGGGGGCCCTCTCATCGGTCAGGCACATCAGGTAGCTCTGCATCCTGACGCAGTATCTCTGGTAGCCCAGTATGAACTCCCAGAGACCCTTTTGCCTTCGCCCTAGGACGAGGATATGCAGCCAGAGGAGTACTTGGGCAAGGCTGGCTACGATCGACCACAGCACGTATACGATGTAGAGGGCGATGCCGTAGAAGATGCGCACCACAAGCTCCGTCCTCCTCGACTTCTGGACGTAGTCTGCGTCGAGGCGGATCGGGTACGTGACGAACTGCTTGCCGTCGGCAGGGGCAACGGGCCTGCCGCAGTGGTTGCAGAATGAAAAGTCGTCCGGAATATCTCTGCCGCAGAACCGACAGTACGTCGGACCACCGTGGTTGAACCGCCGGGAATTGATAAAAATCTATTGTGATCGCAGGTGACCGACGTGCGAAAACCCGCGGGCGGGACCGTCCCTCTCCGGACGCGGAGGCAACCCGTATCAACCTTTAAATAGGTCGACACTCCCTGGATGTCTGATCAGCGTATGTCGAAGAAGGGCGTTGCGGTCGTTGTAGTCGCGATCACCATTGCATCCCTCGGGTTGGGATGCCTGAAGATGGAAACGCGTCTGACGGTTCTTCAGAACGGTTCGATCCTGGGCACGGCGATCATCGCTGTCCAAGAGATGTACTGGAACGAGACCGAGATCTCGAACCTGACTTCCCTCGATCTGCAGAATGCCACGGTATGGAGTGAGGGCGGATGGACGTACGGACAGACTCCTGAGACGATCGTTCCGGAGGAGGACATCGACGTGACGATGACCCGGTACGCTGGGTACACGGAGTACGCGCTCGTGGCCAACCTTTCAGACTTCCAGGAAACCGGGGAGGAAGAGGGCTTGAACCTGTCCGATCCCTTCACTCAGATGATGCTTCAAACCATGACCTTGAACTTCACGGTGAAGATGCCCGGCCAGATTTCTGACTCGAATGCCCATCGGGTGGAGGGGTCAACCGCCCTGTGGTTCTTCAACGGAGCAACGATCCAAACCGTCGACAAGATCTACGTGAAATCAAGAAGCTCCATCCCGGAGGGCCTCCTGCTCCAGCTAGCCGCAGTGCCACTCCTGTTGGGCCTCGCACGTCTGAGAAGAAGGCCTAGATCAGGCTGAGGAGAAGGGCTTTCGCGGTGTGCAGGCGGTTCTCCGCCTCGTCGAAGGCAAGGCATCTGGGGGAATCCAACACCTCTGAGCTTATCTCGTAGCCCCGCTGTGCCGGAAGACAATGCAGGACTATGGCATCTGGCTTGGCAAGGGCAAGCATGCGTGAATCGATCGTGTAGCCCTCGAAGTCCCTCATCCGCTTCTCCTTCTCCGACTCCTGGCCAAGCGAGACCCACGTGTCGGTTGCCAGGACGTCCGAATCCTTCGCGGCCTCCTTGGGGTCGCGGACGATCCGGGCCTTGGTCTTGATCCTGGGCTCATACCCCTTGGGCGTTGCGATGACCGTTTCCATGCCCACCAGGTCCGCGGCCTGGGAGAGGGAGGTGAAAACGTTCGTGGAATCGCCTATCCACCCCATCCTGAGGCCCTCCAGCCGCCCCTTGGCCTCGACGATCGTCATCAGGTCCGCCAGTGCCTGGCAGGGGTGGTGATCGTCGTCCAGTCCATTTATGACCGGCTTGTCCGATGCTCGTGCAATCCTCTTCATGTGCTCATGAAGGTAGAGCCGCGCCATGATCGCGTCGCAGTACCGGCTCATGACTCGCGATTCATCTTCGATGTCCCCCTTGACGAAGTTGGTCTCGTCCCACTTCAGGTTGATGGCGTGGCCCCCGAGCTGGGCCATTGCCACCTCGAAGGATACCCTGGTTCTGGTCGAGGTCTTGGCGAAGAGCATGGCCAGGCTTCTGCCCTTCAGGTCGTCCCTGAGCCTGCGCTCCCTCTTCAACTTCATCGAAAGCTTAAGGAGATAGTCCAACTCAGATCCGCTGAGATCGGTCACTTCAAGGAAGTCCCTTCCCCTGAGGTTCATGGTGGCCCAGGCGGGTGCATTGCAGAAAAGTGCTTCGCCGGAAGGCTTCCCTGCTGCCGGTGGCGAATGGGCGCTGCTCGGACGGGCAGGGCGCGGCCAAGGCTAATTTTTATAAGATGCAATGACTTGGCATGAGCGCATTCGAGAGAATGCGTGAGGAGAACATGGCAAGCGAAGTGAAACCGGTTCCTCAGCCAACGCCGCCGCCCAGTCCCGCACCTTCTGCTCCTGCCCCGCAGGCACCGAGCGATTATCTGTCCAAGCCCAGGGGCGACTTCGTGACCAGGTTCATAGCTTGGTTGATCGACGTCATCGTGGTCGCCATCGTCCAGTTTGTCATCGGTGCGATCGTCGGCCTTCCGCTGCTATTCTCAAGGTTTGAAGCTGCGCGCCCGTTCGATATGGCCTCCCGCTACAGCGCCGCAAGTGCCCTCAGCCTATTGGTCGGCATAGCCTACTACGTCTACTTCTGGGGGGCGACCGGCGCAACGCCGGGGAAGATGGCCCTCGGCTTGAAGGTCATAGGAACGGACGGGACGATGCCGATCGGCTACGTACGAGCGTTCATACGCTACATTGGCTACATCGTATCCACGATAGTCTGTCTGCTCGGCTACCTGCTAATTCTAGTCGATGACCAGAAGCAGGGACTCCACGACAAGATAGCCTCAACCTACGTTGTCAAGGCCCCCTAGTTCCGGGGGCACCTCTCTTTTTCCTGCTCTCAAGAAGCGGCGATAGGGCGTCCTCGACCTGTGGCGCCACGTAGAATGCTAGGGCCATGCCGAAGAGGAGGCCTGTCAAGGCCCTTATCGAGTTCGTGCTTGACCGAAGGCCCAGAAGCTGGGTTCCGCCGTCGACACAAAGAGGGAGCGCGGCGATGAACAGGAAGCGAGCCCTCGGAACCGGCGGGGATCCGACAAGGGGATAAAGGAGAGATGCCGCCAGCACCCCGAGGTAGATGAATGTGCACCTTGCGCAAACGGCCATCGGCCTCCCCCAAATGGTCAGGCACCTTCGCGGGTCTTGGTGACAGGCCCAAGAGAAGACCGAGTATATGGGCCCTGACATTGGCGCCAAGCCGGGAATCGACGCCAGCAGAGGCGCCATCAGGATCATCGACATCCACACGGACAGCGCCAAGAGATAGATGACGTAAAGGCGACCCGGCGGGCGGGTGACCCTGGGTTCCGACATTAGTTTCCTGGAGGAGAGGCTTGCATTTATATCTGGCGCTCTGGGGGCCGACCCCGATGGGCCTTGCGGATATGAGGTATCACGCGCCTACCGTCTGTGAGATCTTCGGCCTCAGAAACCCCCAGCCCTGTGAAGCGAAGGCGTTGAGGCAGATTGTGGAGGCTATGGGGCACCCTCGCCAGATGGTTACGGTCGTGTTCGATGGCTTCGGCACTGCGGCGCTGGAGGCCCATCGTCAGAGCTGCCCCAACCTGCGGTCCATGTGCAACACGCACTACCTTGAGATCCTTTCCGTGCGGCCCCCCAAGACGCCCGTCAATTTCGCAACCATGGCAACGGGCGCCTCCCAGCGCGTTCACAAGATACATGAGAAGACCGACCCACTGGATGTCGAAACGCTCTTCCAGGTCTTCGAGGAATCGGGCCTTTCGACCTGCGTGGCTGCGCGCCGGACCGGAAGCCCTGCATTCCTGTTCTCACGCCGTGCCAGCCATGCTGCGATATCCCAGTCCAACAGGGATGCGGAGGTCCTGGACCTGGCCCTGAGGGCCTTCAGTAGACATCAGCCCACCTTCACAATGCTGCAGTTCCTCGACATCGACGAGGTCGAGCATGAGGTAGGTCCCTTCGGGAGAGGAGTATCGGGGGCAGTGTCCGAAACCGACCAGAGGCTGGGAAAGCTCATCAGGGCTGTCGCAGCGGCGGCAGGGACGATGATGGTGCTGGCCGACCATGGCCAGCACGAGGTGACAGTGGAACAGAACGGCAAGCCTGCAACAAGGGGCAAGCATGATGGCACCTCGCCGCAGGACTTCCTTGTTCCTTTGGCTTGGTGCAATTCGGAGGAGCTTGGGCTGCTGGCGCAGAGCGTGGTCTAGCTCCAACGACCCGCTCAAGGCGTGTCCGTGGGGACCGATACATATTTCCTTACGGTCCTTTCCTGTCAGGGCTCCGAACGCGAATGCAGCAGGTTCCGCGATGATCGACCTCAAGAAAGTCGACCAGGCGTCCAAGATGGCTGCACGGTGGCTCGTCAAGTCCAGCCAGATAATGGATAGGGACGATCCCAGCCTGGGGGCGTTCAGGACTGAATACGACCTTGCCGAGGGCAAGCTTCGCCTCAGCAATGAGGTGTGGCAGACATCCGAGGCCATCCGGGCCCTTCTGAAGATCCATGCGCGCACCGGCAACCCGGCCTGGAAGGATTCCGCAGTGCTGGCCGGAAGGTACCTGGAGTCGGTCCAATGCACGCCAAAGGATGGAATGGAGGCGGGATCGCTGTGGAAGCCTTGGCTGCAGGGCAAGGACTCCCTCTCCGTGTCCATGAACTACCGGAGCATCGTGGGGTTCCTTGAGCTCTATTCGGCAACGGGGGCCTCGCACTATCTCGATAACTCCAGGTCTATAGTGGACTGGTTCATGAAGAGGGTCTACCGAGGAGGGGGGACACATCTTGATCGCTTCTTTCCCGACAAGAAGGCATTCGGGTGGCCCCGCAGCCACATCCTGGAAGAGGGTTCCTTCGTCACCCTGCACGACCTGACGCGGGAGGACAGGTACGCGGCGATCCTCCGGGACCAGGTCGATGGCCTGATCTCATCTCTGGAGCCCGAGGGCACGTTCTCCTGCATGCACACGCCGCGGATGGAGACGGAGGCTGAGGCAGGCCCCAACGAGATCCCGTCTAGAAGCATGTACTGGCATCTGGTTCCGATGCTGATGGTGCAGTTGAAGCGGAGCAGCGCGCGGACGATGGATGCACTCAACAGTGGGGTGGCCCTGATGAGGGACCTTCAGGACCCCGAGGGGTTTCTATCCCGGACATACCCGCTGGAAAGGGGGGCCGCGGCCCGATCCGAACCCGATGGTGCTGCGACTGCGATGTTCGCCTTCATCTGGATGAAGATGCGCGAGGTTTCAGGCGAGGAGGCATATGAGCAAAGCGCCGAGAAGGCCCTGTCGTGGATG
>Ga0172364_10002354_pt1 | contig 14997 bp, 11 predicted proteins | sample LakKivSesite10cm_FD_114545 | JGI IMG/M metagenome (GOLD analysis project Ga0172364, IMG submission 114545) | Sediment microbial communities from Lake Kivu, Rwanda - Sediment site 10cm | ecosystem: Environmental > Aquatic > Freshwater > Lake > Sediment | place: Rwanda: Western Province, Lake... | reverse complement strand
TAGCTAAAATTAGCCAATAGTAAATGATGGACTTGTCCAGATTATTTTTCCATTGTAGATTATATCAACTGCGAATGTTCCTGATGGGTCAGTCATCTCTATCCAAAAGTATTGACCGACCGCCATGTTTCCAGTCATCGCGGTTCCTGTACCATCACTGGTCAGAGCATCCGCCGTAGCAGTACCGTTCGCCCATGCTAGTGAGCATTGAGTCCAATCAATTCCTGAGTCTGCAGCTGTAATCTTAAACTCGACAGCATCGTTGTCATTAGATATTTCTACTTGAATTGCAGATATCACTTTTCCAGTAGTAGTAGGTGTTAACATACCACTAACATATACATACACTGTCGCTGCTATCGCAACTGTTATAGCAACCATGAGTATAACACCGATAACAGCTGAAACTGCTTCTTCACCTTTTACAAATTTTCTATTTGCCTTCATATTTACCCATTCTCTCCTAGCCATATTTCAAGCTATTTGGTTATTTGACAGTAGATAACACACAGGGTATATATAGTTTTTGACTTTTTACGAGATATCTCTTGATGTGATGTGGATTTAAGGGAGTAAATCTTTCAAGTATAGATGTTTGTTTTAATATAACCATTTTTGTGTAATAATTATCTGGATAGATTAAAATATATTATCATATGCAGGATGTTTTTTCTAAAAATAGATACTAGTATCTAAAAATCGATAATTTTATAAATAAAACAAAGATTTCTTTAAAATGTGCTAGAAAAAATCATAGGAAAAAAATCAAAAATAAAAATTCTACGCCTTTTTATGAATAATGATCGAGAATACTATCTTGATGAAATAGCAAAATCAACAGGGATGTCATGCGGTACCATTTATCCCTCATTAAACGAACTTCTAGAAACAAGAATAATAACCCAGCGAAAAGTAGGCCGATCTCTTCTCTACACACTCAACAAGAATCATATATTGTTTCATAAAATAAAAGAGCTTATAGATATTGAAAAAAAAAGTTTACCAACTATTGCAAAGGAGTTCGCTTCCTCCCTCTCCAAAGACAATATAATAGCAATTGTTCTCTTTGGTTCTGTTGCTAGGGAGGAATTCACTGAGAAAAGCGATATAGATGTTCTTGTGGTTTCTAAAAATGATAGGACAAAAGAAAATATCGGAAGTCTTGTTGACAAGTTATTGGATATCTATGATGTTCATGTTGTACCTATTTTTCTCACGGAAAAGGATATTCAAGAAAGAATTAAAAAATTCGACAATTTTATCATTACCATTATAAACGAAGGGCGACTGTTATATGGTGAGGCACCATGGCTAAAGAAGTAAGAAAATCTGAAAGTGGATCATACATAAAACAAGCAGAAGAGTTTCTCGAGCTTGCCAAGAGGGGATTTGAGAGAGAGTTTTACAATGCATCCGGCTTCAATGCTATCCAGGCAATCATAAATGCTAACGATGCTGTCTGTATTTATCTTCTTGGGAGAAGGGCATCAACTGATCACAGGGAAGCAGTGAAGCTTCATATAGATTTGATAAGAATCATTAATGATGCATCTCAAAAAAGAAGATTATCTGGAGCTTTAGAACAGAGAGCAGAAGTAGGATATCTTGGAAAAGCTGTTTCTAAAAATGTAGCGGAAAAACTCCTAAAAGATGCTATCATCTTCATCGAATGGGTAAAGAAATATCTCAAATAAAGCAACGAAATGTTTATTAGAATAAAACAAGCTTACATTTTTGTAAAAAATAATGGGATGCAAGCAAAAAGAATTGTTATAGTGCATCTACTAAATCTTCGGAGATTTGGAGAGAATGCCTCATTTAAAAAAATATAAAGATACAAAGCTGGTTACACCAGAATTAGATATCTTTTTAACAGCAGAGACAGGAATCTTTAGTTGGTTTAACTGGAAAAGAATAAAATTTAACCCCCGGCCGTTTTCTAAAAAAGAGAAACGATCAAACTCAGAGGAAAATCTGGTTGATTTTCATTTAGAGATAGTGAAGAAGATAGATGCTCTAATAAAAGAACATGAGGGAGAGGCATCATCTACTGAAGAGTTAGATTTCATTTCTCGAGAACAACCGAGCATCCCTTTTAGAGAAATAGTGGAAATAAGAGAGCCTTTTAAAAGAAAACTGGAGATGCCTGATTTTAATTTTAAAACAGAGGTACGATCAAAGAATATCTTTGATAACTTGGATTTTGGAAACGAATTATTTGAAATAAAACTTCCCGGGAAGAGTCTTTCTGATTTTAAATTTGTTACAGATCTAGACGAACCAAAGGATATCATCTATATAAAGAATACCAAGAGTGAATCTGTAGATGGAGAGGAGTCTCATAGTCGCATGCTGAATAATCAGAATAAAAGTGTTCAAAACTCTGCGAGAGGTTTTCCTCTTATAAGATTTAGAGGTAAAGAGGAAAGGGTGAAACTGAAAGAGAAAAATACTAAGGACAAAGCAGAAAAGACCGCTCTTAAAAGTCATAATAAAAGAATTGAGATAATAGCCACAAAAAAGAAGAAAAACGGATTAGAAAAGACAAAAAAAGAAGTAGAAAAAGCAAAAAGAGAAGTTGAAAAAAGGAAGAGGGAGTTAGAAGCTATAGAAAGAATGGAGAAGGAAGCAAAAGAAAAAGAGAAAGAGTTGAAGAGAAAAGAGATGGAGCGGCAGAAGAAGGAAAAAGAAGAGAAGCAGTTAAAAAAATTAGAGATGGAGCAATCATATATTCCTGTGGATCTTAACCATCTCAGTGAAGAAATTAAGGAAAAAGAGAAAGAAGAGTTAGAGCGAGCGGAGATAAAGGGACAAAAGAGAGAAAAGGAAGAGGAGAAATTAAAGAAATTAGAATTGAAAAAAGCAAAGAAATTGGCGAAAGAGAAAGAGAAGGAATTGAAAGAAAAAGCTAGGTTAGAAGCTAAGAAAAAAAGGCTTGAAACTGAGCACGCTTCAAAGGAAGAAAAGAAAAATATCGGTATTTTTACAAAAAAAGAAAAACCATCCTCCTCAGTATCAGAACATTCATTTTTTGGAAAGAAAAACATAGAAGAACAGCCAATACTCGATGATGATATTAGAAAAATTCTCCTTATAACCGATAATCTTCTTGAGAAGCTCCCTGAGAATGTTATAGATGAGTTTGTTCAATCTAAAGATTTTGAATTATATGAGAGGGTTATTAGCAAATATAAAATCAAGTGATATTTATGGGTCTTTTGGAAAAAGCACAGCAGAGGAAACAAGAAATATATGAAAAAACAAGTGATACAGAAGGTATAATTACAACAAGAGAAATAGTGGAAAAACAAAAACCTGTTTATGATAAGATAAAGGTTAAAAGAAAAGAACAAAAAGATGCAGATACAATAGATGAGCGAAAGGGGTTCGGATGGAAAGGATTAGGTAATCGAAGGATTTTTTTTGATCACCATATAAATGAGTATGTGTATGAGGTTTCAGAACCTGTTTTAGATGAGAAAGAACTTGAGATAAGAGATGAGTTAGTTCGTCTGTTTAAGATGCTTGCTGATGTAAATGTCTTTAACATAGATAAAGATGAGAAGAAAAAATATCTCGAGGAGACAGTGGAGCAGATAATCATTGATAACGATGTTAAATTTGATAAAGGATCAAAGGATAAGATTTTTTATCATATCTTCAGAGAGTTCATTGGATATGGGAAAATAGATATACTCATGGAGGACGATGGCATCGAGGATATCTCATGTGATGGTCACCATGTTCCTATTTTTATTTACCATAAAAAATATGATGCGATCACAACGAATATTCGTTTTGAGAATGACGAAGAGCTTGATTCTTTTGTTGTACGACTTTCGCAGATATGCGGTAAACAGATATCGATTTATTCACCCATTGTTGATGGAAAGCTTCCTGATGGCTCAAGACTACAGACCACTCTTGCAAAAACCGTTACCAGTGGTTCAACGTTTACCATCCGAAGATTCAGAGAGGATCCTATCACTCCTATTGATCTGATCAGGTTTAAAACGATATCTCTAGATATGGCCGCATATTTCTGGATGGCTATAGAGAACGGGGCATCGATATTGCTCTGTGGTGGTACAGCCAGCGGAAAAACCTCTGCGTTGAATGCTCTATCATTGTTTATACCAGCTTCACATAAGATTATATCTATAGAAGATACAAGGGAGGTGAGCCTCCCACATGGTAACTGGATAGCTGGTACTACGAGACAGGGGTTTTCTTCTTCTGATGAAAACAAAACAGGAAAAGATATCGATATGTTTGACCTTATTAGAGCCGCACTTAGACAGAGACCACGCGTAATTATAGTAGGAGAGGTAAGAGGCAGAGAAGCCTATAGTCTATTCCAAGCAATGGCAACTGGACATACATCCTATGCAACAGTTCATGCTAGTACCATACACACACTTATACAGAGATTAGAAAATCCACCAATATCACTACCCCGAGCACTTCTTACATCCCTTGATATCATAGTGTTTCAAAATGCTGTTGACATCGGTGGAAAAACCGTGCGTAGAATGACTAGTGTAACCGAGGTAATCAAGCTGGATCCTGATACAAATCAACTTATTTTCATGGAACCATTCAGCTGGGTTTCAAAAACAGATGACAGGTTTGAAAGTAGTGGCACTAGTAAAATATTGAACAACATAAGATTACAAAACGACTGGACTGAGGCGGAACTTAAAAAAGAACTCGAAAATAGGAAAACCATACTCGAATGGATGAACAAGAAAAACATGAGAAGCTATAAGGACGTGGGAAGAATAGTTTCAGATTATCACAAATATCCTGATGTATTGTTGAAGAAAGCCTTGGAGGAAATGCGGAAGTGAAATCTACAAAATATACAAGGCTATGTCGACGTTTCTTCTCGAAAATATTTGAACGATTAAACATAAGTAAAACAAGTAAAAACATGCTATTGGAAAAAGCAGATATAAGCATGGTATACCAAGAATACTACTCCATGGTTTTAATGAATATCCTCATAGGTTTCATCGCATCCATTGCCCCTACATTACTACTATACACAATAGTACCTAACAGGACCACAGCACTACTTATGCTGATTATATCATCTATAATACCCATAGTTATTGGATTATACTATCTTGGCATGCCCGCATCAAAAGCAAAAGCCCGTGGCAAAAACATAGATCGATATCTACCTTATGCTACAAACTTTATCAATACAATGTCTGTCGCAGGTATCTCACCAGCAGAGATATTTGAAACCCTATCAACAGTAGAATTATATGGTGAGATACAAAAAGAAGCAAAAAAGATCACAACAGAGATCAACATGATGGGGATTGATACGATAACTGCTTTGAAAAACGCGATCGCTATCTCTCCGTCATGGAAATTCAAAGAATTCATTCAAGGCATGCTAGGTGTTATACAATCGGGTAGTGAACTAGGCCCATATTTTGATAGATGTGTTGAAAAATTTATGTTGAATGATCTGATAGATAGAAAAAGAAACCTAGAATCATTGGCAGTTATGGCTGAGGCTTTTGTCGTAACAGTTATCGCGTTTCCTCTTTTTCTGGTAATCATCTTCTCCGTTATGGGTATGACAAGCGGAGGGATAGATTATGTTTTTATGGGCATATTAGCATTTGTAATCCTGCCATTAGCATATATGGGATTTTATGTTATGATGAAATCAGGAATGGGCGAAACAGTATGAAAAATCCCATTAAAAGAAAAAAATATAATGAAAAAAAAATCTACGAGAAAGATAAAAACATTCTATTTATTTTAGCTATTTCTATATGCTTGTCTATATCAATGTTTCTATTAGGTTTTTTAACTTTTATAGGTATCATAAGGTTTTCTAACGATATTATATCAAGTTTTGATTTTTTTGCCTTCGGCATATTATCTATCATCGGACCCATCGGATTCTATAACCATTTCAAGGCAAAAAAGAAAAAAGAAATAGAGGAGCAACTACCAGATTTCCTTCGTGAAATAAGTAGTTCAACCTCCTCAGGCATGACTGTCTTCGATGCAATAAAATCTGCTGCAAAAGGAGAACACGGAAGATTAACACCAGAGTTACAAAGGATGGCCGCTCAGCTTTCCTGGGGGATATCAGTTAAGGATGCTCTGAATAATTTTGCAAAGCGAATTGATACAGATGCTACAAAACGAATGGCTATAACGGTAAACAAAGCACTAGAGATTGGGGGAAATACATCAGCTGTTTTTAATGCTGCTGCGAAAGAAATTGATCAGGTAAAACATGTAGAACAACAAAGGAGATCAGAGATGTCTATGTACGCCATAGTGATTTTTATTAGTTTTTTTGTGTTTCTAGCAGTGATATTGATAATCGATAAAACAATCTTCGCGGAGATTATTAAGGTCCAAGGTAAAATGGCAGGAGCGCAAATGCCAGGGATGAACCTAGCAAAGATAGATCCCAACATGTTGAAATATACATTTTTTTCTTTTGTTCTCGTCCAAAGTATAGGTGGGGGTCTACTGGGTGGCTTTATGATGGATGGTCGTATTTCATCTGGTGTTAGATTCGGTTTTATCCTTGTCTTAGTTTCATTTGTCATCTTCAAATTTATATTCTAATAAAAATTTGGCTATTATGTAAAAATGACACAAAGAGTTTAAATAATAGAATAACCAGAGAGCTATATGTGGATTGGGAGAGATGAAAAAGAACATTTCGTTTATCGATGAGCTTGCAGTATCAGAGGTAGTTGGTGCTCTCATCCTAATCTTGATAGCTCTTATTATTTTCTCGGTGATTTACATGTATGTTTTTCCTCTCCGCATACCTCCACCAGAACCAAACGTTAAGTTAGTGGGATCTGTAACCAATGATGGATTCATAGTGATAGAACATATGGGCGGAGAATCCCTACCACATTATAGAATAGATGTAAGAGATGTTAACGGTACGTTGATTAATAGATCAGTTTATCAAAATGAGGAGGATCCCTGGAAGATAGGCGAGTGTAAATATCCATCTATAGCCTCGCCGCTTCTTACAGAGAATGATAAGGCACATATCACCATTTATAGTATCTATAAAGATGGTAGTGAACACGAAGTATTTGATGGTATCCTCACAGGGAAAATAGGACAAACCCCTACCATACCCTCTATATCTCCTATGCTGATTTCAAGCCTTAGAACCAATACAATCGATGAAGATCTCATATGCTACAATTATACAATTGATCCAAGTATAAACGCTTTGACATATATTTACAACTGGCTAGTTGATGGAAATTCCATAATGAATCTTTTAATGCCATTTGATACTAACAGTTTAGGTAATGTAAAGGATTATTCAGGTCATGATAAAAATGGGACATCTCTTGGTCCATTGTGGACGAACAATGGCGTTGTCGGTGGCGCATATTTTTTTGATAGTGTAGACGATTATATCTCTCTCCCATATTGCTTTGATGATAGTTTTATAGATGAAATCACAATAGAAACCTGGGTTAAAACTACCGCGGATTCAGGAGTTATCGCATCGTTTGACAGAAATATACTCTGGGAGCTAGGAATCATCAATGGGGTAGTTAGATGGAGTACAAATGTAAACGATGACCCCCGAGACACCATTGGTGTTTCATCTGTAAATGACGGAAGCTGGCATCATATTGTTGTAACCTATGATTCCTCCACGGGAAACTGCATGATTTACGTAGATGGAGAAATAGATAAACAAGAGAATGGACACAACCCGGGAGAAGCATTAGGATCCGGTGATATCTCCAATGGGTTTATAGGAATAAGTAGCGGAGGCACTATTCCAATGGTATGGGATGTGTTAACTTATGATGACTTTGAAGCAGGATTTGGCAATTATACTGACGGTGGACGTGATTGTATTTTATACACGGGTGGTACCTATGCGCATCAAGGAAGCAAAGCTGCAAATATCCAGGATAAAAACGGTGTTGAATCTTCGTTTTACCATACTAATGGAATAAACGTCAATACACCTGGCTATACATCAATAATGGTTGATTTCTGGTTTATAGCAAACAGCATGGAACCTAGTGAGGATTTCTGGGTAATGTATTATGATGGATCTCAGTGGCGTACAGTAGCAGATTATGACTCTGGAGATGAGTTTGTAAATGGTCAATTTTATCATGAAATTGTTTGGATTAACAAAACAGATTATACGTTTCCATCTAATATGAAAATAAGATTCCAATGTGATGCTTCAGATAATAATGATGATGTCTACATAGACCAAATATATGTTAATGGAACCATAGGCAGTACAAGCGTTAGTAATTTCAGTGGATATATCGATGAATTCCGTATCTATAATCGTGCTCTTTCAGCAGAGCAAATCTATCAGAATTACCTTTGTATGAAAGACGGGCGTTCTGACCAAAGTGTTATTGTATCTAAAGAGACTATTCTCGGTAATATCTGGAAATGTATTGTAACCCCAAATGACAGTACGCGAGATGATACAGCAGTAGAATCTAACAATTTACAGATAGTTGGTTACAGCGGGGGCGAATGAAAAAATGAAAAAAACATCTGATAAAAATGTTGTAATAATTATCGCGATTATACTTTTATTGACTAATATCTTCATGATATGCCCTCCTGAAAAGGTTAAAGCTGGATCATACAATGGAGAGGATCTCGCACGTGCGATTCTTGCTAATCAATCATGGCTGGTAAGCTCATTATACACTGATACTGATACTATGGGTCGTCATAGACAAGGGATCGTTAATTTATCTTTAGGAACTATGCATCCTACTAATGGATCGACATTTGCATTGCTGAGTACTGGCATCGCAGGTACTTCTATAGTCACTAGCGGCGCCAGTAATCCTGGCTCAGAAAGAGGATCATGGTTCGCTGGGGGACAATATGGATATCCAAGAGATGAGGCAACATTAACCATGACTCTCCAAGTACCACAATATATGCATTATCTCTATTACGACGTCCAGTTTTTCAGCGCAGAATACCCTGAATATGTAGGGACACAATATAACGATAAATTAACGATCACCGTCAATTCGCCGTCAAAAGGTACGACAAGATATATCTTTGACGTCAACAGTGGATATTTTGTGTTGGATTCTAATGCCATACCTGGTACTGGTTTTGACATATTTGCTCAAAGTGGAAATCCTAACGATGTTGACATAGTAGATAGAACGCCGCGAACACCAGGAGCTGACGCTGGTGCTTCAGATATCATTCCGATGGGTGGTTTCGATCATCCAGTGTCACCAAACGAACAGATTACGGTAACCATTAATATCAAAGATGCGGGAGACAACCAGTTTGATAGTGCTGCCTTCATCGATAATCTCATGTTTTGGGGAGAGGCAAAAACAGAGATAATCGCAAGAAAAACCGCACAAGATTTGAATGGAGGATCTCTAGAACCCAGTGATACTATAAAATATACAGTAACCATAAGCAATACTGGAAAGGCATCTCAGGGTAATAACCCTGGAAATGAATTTGAAGATCTCATACCAATGAACACCACATATGTACCTGGTTCAGCTACAGCCACCTCCGGGACAATAACATACAGCGGAGGAAAGATAATATGGAACGGTGGGATACCTGCTGAGAGTAGCGTTGCATTAACATTTAAGGTAAATGTTAATCAAGACGCGGAAAACGGTACCATTATATCCAATCAGGGAACTGTATACTGGGACAGCGATGAAAATGGAACAAATGATGCCACTGAACTAACAGATGATCCATCAGTCGATGACGGCATAGATCAAGATGGAGATGGAGAAACAGGAGACGACGACCCGACAAACATGGTGGTTATTGCATTTGAATCCCCGTCAATGGTGATCGAAGATTTCTCCGATGATAATGCAGGTGAAAAAGCAACTCAATCATATTATGGACGTAATTGGTTTGAGACAAGCGAAGGAACACCTGAAAGTGTGTTTGAGGTTGCATCAGGTTATCATTATTCTACAGCCAACTCTTTCAAAACAAAAATAAGATCTTCAGGCAGTCTACAGTATTGGAACTATACATTATCTGAACTTGACAGAGATATGAAATGGTGGGAGATATGGTTTGCCTGCGGTAACACAAGCGAAGCATCTGATCTTTATCTAGATTTCAAAAACACCGCAGGAAGTGATATCGCACGAATAAAATTTGAGTATGATCATGCTGGGACCGAACCGCCAACGGACTGGGTTTTAAGATTATATTACTGGGATCCTGCTGCTGGATGGAATCGTTTAAACTCTGATTTCTCAGGTGGATATCTATATAATAATTGGTATAAACTCAAAATCGAGAAGAACGGACTGAATTATATCAACTATTCATTATATAGAACAAATAAAGGATTAGTTGATTTTAAAACAGGTGGGCAATCAGGTGCAGGATTTTCGAATTTCGCAAGAATAAGATGGAGCAGTACAAAGAATCCTGTTGTCTGTCCAATGTTTTTCTGGGATGAACACAGACTAGGACTCACTTAAGAATCCTGTTTTATTGTTTTATCTTATTTCATCAAAGAACTCGTACTCATCTATTTTTTCTTTGCAGTCATCATATTCTCCAGATTCTTGTTCATATAGATCCATGGTTTGATTAAACATATCCATTAACTCTGAAATGTTCGTCAAACCACCTATTTTGGTTAAGTTCTCTGCCATATACTTGAGATATTTACTTGCATTGTATCTTAACATAGTTAATTTTGCACCAGATCCAGTTAATCCAATATAAAGATCCAGTATTTCCAGATATTTCTCGTAGCTTGTATATGTTTTTGTATCGTTAAAAAAACCTTTTGCACTTACAAAATTCTCATGTGAAATAAGATATTTTTCCATCGCATTGGTACAATTATCAATTGTTCTTGCTTGGTATGACTCTATTATTGAACTATTTTCTTCTGATAAGGCAGTATTATAAAACAAGAACGCCAAATCAAAGTGATAATCTCCATATGCTCGATCTTCTCTTGATGCATCTAATAAAACAGAGGATTTCATAAAATGATTTGTGAAATTTAAATTCTTTCCCGCCATGGTCTCCATTTCTTCAGTGTGTTTTATATTAAGGGTCTCAATTTTCGAGCGGTTTATTATATCTGCAACAAAAAATGTTATTACAATTGCTCCAATCATTATTGCTAATAGCATAATAAACATGTTTCTATCAAATTCTCTGGCCATAAACCTCACCACATCTTATTAATAAATTCTCTTTACTCATCCACAAACACATATCTATATTTTTAACTATTTAAAATCTTTCTGTAATTTTTACATATTGTCATTTTAAAAAATTCGATCCTGGAGAATCGTAAAGTTTAAAAAAATGCGAATATCTAAAGAAAAGATTAAAGAGAGGTATTTATTTACCCAGTTAGAAAAACAGATTACTTTGCCCCGGTAGTGTAGTGGCCTATCATCCAAGCCTGTCGAGTTTGGGACTCGGGTCCGAATCCCGACCGGGGCGCTCGCTTTTATGGAATGATGTTGAAATATTTTGTTGATTTTGACATTTTTACACAATAGATATATATACCAATAGAAAGTAACATTACCTTAGTGGATGGTGAGTATGAGAATCACAGTTTTAACCCTGATAGTATGTACTATATTTCTTAGCTCTTATTTGGTCTTTATGCCAATTAAACCCTGTGAAGCCTCTGGCGGAACTCTACATGTTGGTGCTGGACAAATGTATTCAAGCATCCAAGAGGCTATTGATGCCGCCGATGAAGGTGATACCATCTATGTTCATAGTGGTACCTATAGTAAAAATATTATAGTTGATAAAACACTGACATTGACTGGTGAAAGTAGTGGGATTACAACTATAACTGGTTCTGGGACGCATACAGTTAAAGTAACTGCTGATGATGTATCTATCTCTGGATTTACGATAAAAAATGTACAAGGAGGAAGCTTTTCTTGTATTTTCTTAAGTGCTATAGAAAATTGTAGCATTACAAACAATATAATTAAATATGGTGGCAATGGGGTGTATCTAGTTAGTTCTAATATTAATACTATCAAAGATAACACTGTTGAATACAATAAGGTTGGTGGTATATACCTCTCAGGCTCTTACGATAATACTATCCAGGGCAATACGCTTCGACATAATAATGCCTATGGAGTTTTTCTTTCGACTTCTAATAGCAACACTATCTATCTTAATCATTTTTCTGATAATATGGCTGGTAATGCAAGGGATCTAGGTTCCAATAGTTGGAGTTATGGAACACAGGGGAACTACTGGGATGACTACGAAGGCGTTGACGAACTCCCCCCAATTGGTATCGGTGATACACCATACTCTAAAAATGGGGTGTATGATCCCTATCCACTTGGATATTTCCAGACAAGTAATCAGAGACCTATTGCCACGATCATTACCATAAATCCCACTAATGCACTCTATGGAACACAGATATCCTTCAGCGGAATGGGAGATGACTCAGATGGTACCGTTATTGCCTACAATTGGACCTCAAGTATCAATGACCTCCTCAGCACTGCTCCTTCATTTAGCACCACCGGTTTATCCGTTGGCCTACATACAATCTATTTCAAGGTACAAGACGACGATGGCGAATGGTCATCTGAAGACACGCAAACCATTACTATCACTGCACCTCAAAACCAGAAACCTGTCGCTCATATCATCTCTATTAGCCCGCAGCAGACCACTTTTGGAACGCCGGTATATTTCAACGGGTATGGAACCGATGATGAAACAGTTGTGAGTTATAAATGGATATCTTATCCCGATGGTGTCCTCAGTGATCAAAAATACTTCAGCAAATCTGATTTATCAGTAGGCACGCACCGTATATCCTTTCAAGTTCTCGATAACGAAGGAGTATGGTCTGATGCAGATGAACGCACCATAATCATCTCTTCTACGTCCAATTCTTCAAATCATCCACCTGTTGCTCTGGCTGGAGGCCCTTATTCTGGAAACGTAAATGTATCGATATCATTTGATGGATCCAATAGCTATGATCCTGATGATGATAGTATTACTTATTATTGGGATTTTGGGGATGGAACAGATGGAACAAATGAAACTATTGAACATATATATAATTCCACGGGGAATTATACTGTAAAACTAACTGTAACTGATAGCCATGGAAGCACACATATGGATTCAACTTATGCGAACATCATACAACCAAATAACCAAAGCGGCGATAGCGGGAAGAATAAATGGATCCCTGGTTTCGAAATATTGTTTGTCTTTATCGCCGTAGTATTTATTTTAGCATGGAAACGATATAGACTGTAAAATAGTAATCTAACCATTTAAAAAGAAATAGGATTAGAAAAGGTTTTATCGGTAGCTATCGGAAACTATACCCATGCCAGTTGTTCCCATTGATAAAGAAAGAAAACAATTGTCCTAGAATGGGAAATCTCTCTAAGACTTTGGCGAACAAAGGATTTACCAATAACTTGTTTTTCGGGGTTCTAAGGATGATATCGATGTATGCATAATCATCGGGGTTATCAGTATTCTCTATCTTTATTTTTCCTTCGAAAATTTTTCCTCGTTGATTCGGCGCTATAACAGATACTTGGACATTTACGGGTCCATCCTCAGGTTTTAGATTAGTACCGCTTGAAGGAGTAAAAGTCCATGTACCCCAGCTTGGATATTCTGTTATCCTCCAGTTTAGGTTATTCTGCCCGTAGATATCGATTTCTCCAATGTTTTTTACATAGATTATGCCTGTGTTTGTTGAACCTGGTTTTACCTTGTTCCAGATTAACTCCCCTTGTGCATCGAGATCCGGCTCTGATTTCTCATAGTTATCGGTTATTTTAAACCATATTTTTGCATCATTTTCATCTACACTGGTGCTGCCATCATCTTCCCCAGATGTAACATAGTAGGCTCCATCTTGTCTTATGAAATCACCAGTTAACTCATTGGTTATGAGGTTGTATGCCCCGTTATATATAGCCCCTCTAACATCCTCTATCGAGTTATCTGCTCCTCCACCGGAATAACTGCTAATATCTGCTAAATCATCCTTGCCTCCTTCTAGTATACCATCGTGTTCCATGAGTTTTATCTTCACTGTTGTCTCTGGATTTTCTGCATCAAAACTATAGTCTTTATCAGGCATCCAAATATTTTGTGAGTTCCAGACAAATATCCACCACCAGCCAGGGATAATCACTTGTTCATGTCCATTATATTCAAAATAAGACCCCGAGCCCACACCAACCTCATAGTACCATTCTGGGTCCCCACCTAGGATCACCTCTATCGGATCAATACCTTCTATTTTATGGATCTCAAGGATTACTTTTGGCCACGGAGATGGCCCTCCGCCCTCAAGCCTGGCATCTACCAACCCATATCCATAGTTCCGATCCCATCCCTCAGATCCTAGATCCTCAGCGGAATCTATCAGTTTTTGCCGTATCCAAACATTGTTTTTACCAGGATATCTAGATATGGCTAACGATGCTACACCCGCCACATGCGGACAAGCCATGGACGTACCACTGTAAAAATCATAGTTATCACCTGGTATTGTCGACACGATTCTATACCCTGGTGCGACAAGCTCAAGGTCATCTCCATAGTTGCTGAAATCACATCTCTCGTCGGTTGTATCTATGGCTCCAACCGCTATCACCGTGTCATAGCGAGCAGGATAGGATATGCTAGGTGATCCATCGTTTCCAGCAGCCGCTACGAGTATAACATCTTTAGAATTATAGGCATAATTGCAGGCGTCTTCGATTACCGATGAAGAATCGGAGCTCCCGAGGCTCATGCTGATAATATCTGCGCCGTTGTCAGCAGCATGCAGGATACCATCAGCCACATCTGAAGAACTACCTGAACCACCACTATCCAGAACCTTCTCAGCCATGATACTAACTTGTGCTACACCAGCGATACCCTTATTATTATTCATAACCGCGGCTGCGATGCCAGCACAATGTGTAC
>Ga0172364_10002352_pt1 | contig 15002 bp, 13 predicted proteins | sample LakKivSesite10cm_FD_114545 | JGI IMG/M metagenome (GOLD analysis project Ga0172364, IMG submission 114545) | Sediment microbial communities from Lake Kivu, Rwanda - Sediment site 10cm | ecosystem: Environmental > Aquatic > Freshwater > Lake > Sediment | place: Rwanda: Western Province, Lake... | reverse complement strand
GGGGAGGTTCACGAATGTATCATCCCCCTGGATACCCGATGAAAAATCCCCGATCACGTCGAGGACAAGTTTCGGGTATGACATTCTCCCTTCCACAGAATTCAGCGATTTGCCAAAGTTCAGATATAAAATACCTTGCCGAGGAGGAAACGATGACAAAATTTTACAGAATATTTTTTATGACAGTTCTTTTGGCCACAAGCGCCTGCTGGAAAAAAGTAAACATCGAAAAAGAAAGCACGACGGTCAAATCGGTGATTGACCAATTTTATCAGCTCCATGTAACCGAGAACATGGAATTGCTGTCCCAAATCATGGCGCACGACGAGGACATGGTCAATTTCGGTACGGATGCTGTTGAGCATTGGATTGGTTGGGAATCGGTAAAAGAGGCCTTTCAAAAACAGTGGGATTCCTTTGAGAATCCGGAAATTTTGTTAAGAGAGCAAGCGATAAAAATCTCTCGATCAGGAAACGTTGCTTGGTATTCCATGCTTCTGGATTTCAAGGTAGAATCTGAGGGAAAAGAGATTCTTTGGAACGATGTGCGGACGACAGGTGTTTTGGAGAAACGGGACGGCAGATGGATCGTCGTCCAATTTCACAATTCGCTTCCTGCCTTGGAACGCGCAGTTGAGTATGAAATTGGTTCGCGGCCCTGAAGACTGCTGAGTGACCATTCACCTTGGCGTTGATTTTCCCTGGTCGTTCTCCGAATCTACAATTGTCCACAAAGAAGTATTCTGCAGGACGTGGCGTTATCGTTATTTTTGCATTGTGGTATTTTTTTGACGCATGAGACTTTTAATAGAGCGATAAAAGGGTTCATCCCCTGGTATGCTGGAGGTTGCGAATTCTTCCTTTAAAAAAAGAGGAGGCCGTTTGCTTATCCTGCGATCGCACGGAGAAAATCACTTCTTTCCTTATCCCACTCTCCCTTATTTTCAATGGACAAATACCATCTTTTTTCGCATCGTCAATTTACAACAGGTCAGACTATTTTATCGTACATACTTTACGTGCATCTTCGGAACAAACGGAGCTCTCTCCACAACGATTTCGTCCGGAGAACTCCCCACCCGAATTTCTGCCGACGCCCGTCCGTACTTCATACTGGGCCACCACGAAACTTCCAGTTGGACTTTGTAGGTTCCGTTTTGAACACGCTTTCCCTGATGATCCGTTAAATCCCACATGTACGTATACTTTCCCCAGTCAATGCTTGCTCCTGTGGTTCCGTCTGTTTCGAATTTCGAACTTTTCGACCAATCCGGAAGGTTCACCTGTTTCTCTTTTGCGTACCCGGAAAAACCGGAAACGTAAAGAGTCTTGACAAACGCTCCGTTCGCATCTTCTATCCACAAGCCGGTTTGAGGTGCCAGCTCATCCAGGAAACCAAGATGAAAGGTGATCGCCACTTTTTCTCCTGCCGCAAGGGCAGCGTCTTTTCCATGCTCCCGAAGTCCAAACTCATCATAAACGGACTGGATCTGACCTGCCTTGGGATGATCCTTTATCAGTTTCATCCATACAGCATTTCCTTTTTTTCTGTACCCTTGTCCCAGCCGATACAAGGCTTCCGTTCTGATGTCCACAGGGGTGTTTTCATCCTTCACCATTTCTTCGAGAAGAGCCAATCCCTGATCACTCCTTCCCACAAAAAACGGCATCTCGATGCAAGTAATCGCATAATAGAGTTTCACTTCGCTGTTTGCCGGATCAAGCTTGTAGGCCTCTTCCATTTGTTTGGCAGATTCAAAAGCAAGCCCTGTCCTGAAGTCCGTATTCTCATAGATCCTCTCATCGTAACCTTGGCTGGCATCCACAAGGATTGCCTTTGCCAAGAGAAATTGGACTTCGGCATCGCTGGGCTTCAACTGAACCGCCCTTTTGAAAGTTGCCGTGGCCTCACCCCACGCTTGTTCTTCAAAATAGGCCTTGCCCAATTCGACAAGGAGTGTAAAATCCTCGGGCGATTCCTTCATCTTTTTCTTTAGTGCAAGAACTTTTGGGCTCTCCTCTTTGCTCTTTGTTTTTTTCGTTTCATCAGAACCCTTTGCAAGATCGAGGCTCTTCAATCCCGCTCTGGCAGCCTCCCCGATTTCGCCTGCCGGTGAAAGCTGCACTGCCTCTTGCCACGCGGTTCTTGCCTCTTCCAGCCGGCCCTGCATCTCGTAACCCTGGCCCAGAAAGCGGTACAGGCTTGCCAATTTTTCCCCCGATTTCTCTTCGGATTGGTCCTTCAGAATCGCAAGCGCTTTCTCTAAATGTTCCACGCCGGAGTCCAATCTTCCAAAAAAAGACGGTACATTCACGCCGTAGATGCCAAAATAAAAATAGGCATCCACGTTTTTGGGATCCAGCTCGATGGCCTTTTCAAAAGCACTGAATCCTTCGTTCACAGCGGTCATGGCAGTCATAAAATCGCCGGTCTCTCCGCTTTTTTGTCCCAACTGTCCGTACATCAGTCCGAGCGTAAGGTACACATTGGATTCATTTGGATAGACAAGCACCGACTCTTTCAGGAGTGCAACTGCCTCCTTCAACTTGCCTTCCTCTTGCAATGCTTTGGCTTCTGATACGTATACGTTTAACGGTCTGTCCTGAGCGCTAAGCCATGCTCCGAACCCTAAAATCAGAACTCCAATGAAGAATTTTTTCATAATCCTATCCTCCAATTTCCACTTTTCCTCTTGTACCACTTTCACTTAAGGCGATGATTTTTACCGAATACGCATGTATAACCCGTTGTGCATAATTAAGGTCAATGTATAAAAATGATTCATTTTGAAACCTCCACCCCTGGATTCCTGATAGAATATTTCAGAGCTTGTCCCGAACTTGATTCGGGAAATGACACCTCACCCCTGTCATTCCCGCCATGCCTGCGGCAGGCAGGCTGTCTTTAAGCGGGCTTGCCCGCCCGCAGGCGGGAATCCACCTTTGTTTTTCCAAAATAATCCTTTTTCAGATATTATTTTGAGTTTTGCACAACGGGTCATGTATAACTACATTCTACGGGGAAAAGATACGATCGTTTCAAAAAATGTTGCTTGCTCCACTGTACCGAAACTTTCAGACATCGCCAGACCGCTCTTTAAAAATCTCTGACTTTGTACAAAATTCTCGAAGGACAATTTTCTTATTTGCTCATTCTGCCGAAAAGACGAACACCCAGAAGAATACAGCCAGCGCTTACAAGGATCCATATCGGAGAAACGTGGCCCTTGAAAAGGTACCAGTCCAAACGGGAAGTGTTGGTGTTGATAAAATAGACAGACAAACCGTTGTTGATCGCATGAACAACAACACACGGAAATAGGCTTCCGCTTCTCCAGGCCAAAAAGCCCAACACTGTTCCGAGAATGAGAATCTCTATAAACCACCAGGGATTAAAATGGAGTACGGCGAAAGCCACTGACGTGACCGCAACGGCTTTGGTAGCATCCATATTTCGTTCCAGAGTGCCCTGAAATAAACCGCGAAAAAGCATCTCCTCGGCGAAACTGGCGACCACAATCACGGTAAGAACAACAAAAATCAAATCCCCTGGCGAACGGACAACCAAGAATTCCTCCATCGCATCAAGAAGTTCCTTCTTCATGGGGAATACCATTTGAATAAGCCGATCTATTTCATCAAGGAAGATACTTAAACCCAAACCTAAGATTCCGCTCACAAGGAGCAGATCTCCCCTCACTTTTCGCCATTTAAAAACCTCACGAAAGGGGAACCCAACTACAAGCACGTAAATGATAGCCGGAATTACAGTCACCCCTTCCAAAAGGAGTATCTTTCCTTTATTTTGGAACCCTCCCCAAAACAGCTCAATCACGATAAACAAAAGAAAGGTGAGCGCAGTGACAACGAAAAGTTTTCGTATTGTAGGGAAATGCGTTTCCAAGGAGACCCTCTTATCTTCACAAAAGCGATGGCACAAACTTATAGACCGGACGCCTCAAAAAGGCAACCCTCTCGCTGTTTCGCACTCCGGCCTCTCCATCCATCGAACGATTTCAGATGTGATCCAGCATGGTATGCTGAATGTGCAGGCACTCTTCCAGCCGATTTTCGGGCACAAAAAGTCGAACCCCTTTGCTCAGAGGTCCTGTTCCTGAAATCCCGTAGGCATCGCTGACACCGTCGGCCCGAATGTAGCAGGGAATTCCTTCTTTATCCAGCACGCCCTTAACCATCTCAGCGTAAACACGACCAGGAAGATCCGGAAGAGGGACAAAAGGAATTTCAGAAATTTCCTTTTCCGTTGGAAGTTTCTCAATCAGCCGGCTCCCGCAGTCGGGACAAACTTGGACTTTTTCTGTGTATTCATACCGGCATGTGGGGCAAAAAACCATGTCCTCACTCCAAAAATAGACCTTTTTAATTTAGAAGAAATTTTTTAAGATGCAAACATAATTTCTTTAAAATTTCCATGAGTAAAAAATCCAAACCATCGTCTGCGCTCTGCAATAAAATTGTCTTGCATCTTTTCTTTTTTTGATTATCTTGACAAAAAATGTATGAACTCAGGATTGTATACAGAATCATGAATGATTTTCGACACATGTCCTGGCGTAAGGTCCTTTTCCTATTTTTTCTGAGTCACTATCTGATCGTAAGCCTGGGTGCGTTCTTTTTTCACAACCATAAACCCGATTTTAGTTTTCACGATAACTGTCCTGCCTGCCAGTGGCAAGTGCAGTCGCAGGAAGACTTCTCACAGGCATCGGCCATTCTCGATGCGTTGGATTCTCCCCTTTATTTTATCGAATACTGCTTTTTATCTCAATCTGTAAACCTTCCGTGGAAACAAGTCTCGTTCCCCCATTTCTCTCGTGCTCCTCCATTTTTAGTTTAACGCAGTCTCAACATTGATTTGTGGATTAGGGGCGTTGCACGCATCGTCCCCAAAGAAAAGACTTTTCGATTGATCGAACAGGCAGGGTCTTCACATTTGTCTGTTTGGATGATTATGTATTCAGGAGGAACGCACGTATGAGACCTCTATACAGATATTATATGATGATTTTTCTCATGCCTTGTCTTGTGCTCGGACAATCCCAGCAGATGGCGACAGAGGATTTCCGCCAATTGTTGAAGGAACAGAACCTTCGTGTAGATGAGCTGGAGAAAATCATACAAGAATTAAAGGCCAAAATTGAAAAAACTGAGAAAGAAGACGCAATGCGCAAGCTTTTGGAAGAAGCCCAGAGGCTTGCCAGCCAGAAAAAGGAAGAGAAGGCAGCCATGGATCGGAAATTTCACAGTGGCCTCCGTCAGCAATCCGCCTTGAACCCGAACATCAGTTTGGGAGGCGATTATTACTTTGCCTACGGAACTTCGAAGAGCGATTACAACCGGCTGCCGTCGGAAGTCTCCTGGGGAACAGGCCGGATGTTCCTCAGGGAAATGGAGTTTGGGCTCCAGTCCGCCCTTGACCCATTTTCCAGAGGAAAAGTTTTCATTTCCTTCTCCAGGGAAGGAGTGATGCTGGAAGAAGGCTACATCGAGTTGCTCAATCTTCCGTTGAAAATGAATGTGAAACTGGGTGAATACAAGGCCCAGTTCGGCAATTTGAATCGGTATCACGACCATGCCCTGCCCCAGTTTGAGAGGCCCCTGGTGCTCACCAATTTCTTCGGAACAACATCACTCAAAGGGTTTGGTATCGCGGCCAATTTTTTGCTTCCGTCCATCACGGCCAGTGAAAACGAGTTCGATCTGGAAGTCATCACCGGCGGCGTGAGACACAGCTTTACGGATCAAGGAAAGCACAATCTCATCTTTGTGACGCATTTGAAGAATTATTACGACCTGAATCGGAGCACCTATTTTGAAATTGGATTCAGCGGGGCCATGGGGAAGAACGATCCGACAGAGACCTATCGTACGATCGTCGGCGGAGCGGACCTCACCCTCAAATGGGCTCCACCGGACAGGGCCAAATACCGCGGCATCGAGTGGAGGACGGAATTCCTGTATTCGAATCGAAAGCAGCAGGATCAAACCATCAGTGCGTGGGGATTCCTTTCATCTGTTCAGTGTCGGCTCAACGCGCGGTGGCTGATGAGCGGACGAATGGATTATTCCCAGCTTCCCTGGGACAAAGGTCTAGAAGAGAAAGGGGTTGCCCTCTGCTTCGACTACTGGCAGAGCGAGTTCGTGTTTTTCCGATTCCAATACACGTACATCAACCGGAATTTCGACGAGAACGACAGCCGGTTTATCTTCCAAACCAATTGGGCCATGGGGCCGCACAAGCACGAAGCGTATTGATAAAATTCGAATACTGAAATTCGAAATACGAAATGAATCTTGAGTTTCAATCAGGGGAATCAAATCAAAAAGGAGTCGAAAATATGAAACGCATGAATGTATTTCAATGGCTGATTCTGATTTCCTGTGTGACCTTGCTCATAGGGAGGTCTTCATATTCTGCAGACAAGATCAAAGTCGTGACGACCTTTTCCGATTTTGCTTCGATCACAAAGGAGATTGCAGGCGATCTGGTCGAAGTCGAGTATCTTTCGTACGGCGACCAGGATCCTCATTTTGTGCCGCCCAAACCCAGTCTGGCTCTCAAACTCAAGAAGGCCGACCTGCTCGTGGCCACGGGATGCGATCTGGAGATGTGGCTGCCGACCCTGATGGACAAGGCCCGGAATCCCAAAATCATGGACGGCGCTGTCGGGTTCGTCACGGCTTCGCCCGGAATCGAAATTCTCGAGAAACCTGAGACGATCAGCCGGTCGGAGGGGGACATTCACGTCATCGGAAACCCACACATCCAGACGAGCGCGATGAATTGGAAGAAGGTCTCCGAGAATATTCTGATCGGACTGAAGAAAGTGGATCCGCAGAATGCCACAATCTACGAGGCAAATCAGAAGGCTTTCGTAGACAAAGTGGACAGAGCCATGTTCGGAGATGCCTTGGTGGACCTGTTCGGAGGTGATCAACTCGAAAGCCTCCTCTACGCAGGAACGCTATTCGATTTCTTGGAGAATGAATACCAGGGTGAAAAATTGTTGAACAAGTTGGGCGGATGGGTAAAAAAGGCGCTTCCTTTTAGAGGCAAAGAAATCATCGCCTACCACAAGAACTGGTCCTATTTTGCCAAAGACTTCGGCTTAAAGATAGTGGGTTTCATTGAGGTGAAGCCCGGGATTCCTCCCACGCCCAAGCACGTGGAGGAGATGATCCAGTTGATCAAGGACAGGAATATCAAGATCATGCTCGTGGCGTCTTATTTCGAAAGAAGGGCTCCCACGACGGTTGCCCAAAAAACAGGGATCAAGGCGATCTACCTTCCTATATCCGTGGGTGGTTTACCCGAATTAGCCGACAATTTCAAGCTGATGGATTACTGGATCGCCCGAATCAATGAGGCTTTAGAAGAGTGAGCCGATCCATTGGATCAATGGATACAGGTCATGGGTAATGGGCGACAGGCAATGTTTTTCGCCTATCGCCCATAGCCTATAGTCAATATTGCATGAGACAATCGCGGCCTTTTACGATTGGGTCGTTTAGCTAGTGGACATCCTGTGAGGAGATTTTTATGCTGGAGACATTGCGCTTCTTATCAACCCAGATTGTTCTGCTGTTTGTGGTCACCTCGGTGCACACCTACATCGGTCTTCACATCATTCGAAGAGGCCTCATTTTTTCTGATCTGTCTTTGGATCAACTGGCCGCATTCGGAGTGATTGTCGGTATTGGACTCGGCATCCAAGGAGGCACGACCGGTTCCTACTTTCTTTCGTTTATCGCCGTATTCATCGGTTCCGTACTCCTGGCATACGTCAAGCCGAAAAACGAACGCATCCCACACGAAGCCGTCATCGGCATCATCTACGGGCTGGCTTTGGTGGCTTCGATCATGGTGGCAGATAAATTTTCCGGCGGAGCCACCTACGTGACACAGACCCTGGGGGGATGCATGCTCTGGGTGAACTGGAATCTCGTCATCGTGACGGTTTCTGCCTATATTGTGATCGCTGTTTTTCTTTATAAGTGCCGACACAAATTCGTCGCCATCACAGACAAGTCGGAGAAGGTCCAAAAAGAAAATTTCTGGGATCTCTGTTTTTTCCTCTGTCAGGGCATCATCACCGTGCTCATCGTTCCGATTGCCGGTGTGCTACTGGCTTACGCCTTTCTGATGATCCCCGCCGCGACCGCCGCGCTTTTCACGAAAGGATGGGGCTCCGGACTCCGCATTGGTTGGGGGTTCGGATTTTTCGCTTCGATCGTTGGTCTGTTTTCGAGTTACTACCTTAGGCTGCCTTACGGTCCGACGCTGGTCCTCACCTTGGGACTGATGTTTATGATCGCACTCATCATTCGGGCGTATGTGCCTGAACGGAAAGCATGATCCTTCAGAAAGGATGTGACTATGTGGGAAATCATTCAATTCTTATTGCCGCCCTTCGTATCCTGCATCATGATGGTGGGCATTTTTGGATACTTGGGCATCCACGTCATCGAGCGAGAGATTATTTTTATTGACATCGCCCTGGCCCAGATCGCAGCCGTGGGTCCTGCATTCGCTTTTGTGATCTGGAGGTCGGAAGAAACGAGTGGGATTGCTTATGCGTGCGCCTTTGGATTCTTGATCCTGGCAGCTCTCTTCTATTCTCAAATTCGGAGGCGCGTCACACAGATCCCCATTGAGGCCGTCATTGGCGTATCTTACGCGATTGCGGCAGCGGCCGCCCTGTTCCTCCTGGCCATGGCAGCCGGCGGCGATGTGCACTTGGAACACATGCTGGTCGGAAGCATTCTCTGGGCGAAGTGGGTGGACATACTCGTATGTGCCGTCGTATACCTGGGAGTAGGCGTGTTTCACTATCTGTTTCGTGAGCGTTTTCGAAGAATATCGCAAGACTATCGCGAGACACACGGAAAGGGTATCAAAACGGCCGGATGGGATTTTCTGTTCTATCTCACGATGGCGATTGTGATCCTGCTTTCTGTCCGGATCGGAGGGGTTCTGGTCATTTACTCCCTTCTCATCATTCCAGCTACCTTTGCGGCCATGTTTGCCAAGAGCTGGGGAAAACGGCTCGTCATCGCCTGGGGATTAGGCATTGGTGCCTCGTTGGCTGGTCTGGTCTTTTCGTATACTTTGGATTTTTCCTGCGGGCCGTCGGTGGTCGCATTCCTGGGACTGTCCCTGATCGTTGCTGCGCTCGTGCGGAAGTAGCGCCCGCGCAAGGTGTGACAAAAATCAAGGAAAGAAGATGGTTTTCGTTAAGTACGGTGCCTACAGCGTGTGCACGCTGTACATCGTCTGGTGGCTGAAGGGGGCCATCCGACGGAGGGAGACCCACGAGGTGACGATGGCGCTGGGTGCGTGGCTTTTTATCACGCTCTGCTTCGAATCCTTCGGCCGGATCTCCAGTCTGTCCTACTGGACGGTCGAGCCGACGACAGCCACGAACGTTCTTGGTTTCGTGTTTTTGGGTGTGTCGGGTTTGATTTTTCTCATAACCTCGCACACGATGCGTCGGAAGGGGAAGCCAAAAAAAGGATGGGAGCAGACCACGGAACTCATCGAGATCGGGATTTTTTCGGTCGTCCGCCATCCAATCTATTTTGCGTCTCTCCTGGCCATTCTGGGTGTTCTGTTGCTCAAGATATCCCTTTTTTCTATCGTCGTCACGCCCGCGGCCGGAGTGCTTTTCTTCCTCTCTGCATGGTACGAGGATCGGTACGACGAGCGGAAATTCGGTCCGAAGTACCGGCAGTATCGGAAGCGAACGCATTTGTTCATTCCGTTTGTCTATTGAGATGATAAGACAACCCCAGTATGACAGAATGGACAGGGATGAACGAATCCTTTGAAGAATTCTTGTGTGTTCTGTAGAGGCTATGGCTACTACAGGGGGTGGTTTTCAGGTTTTCGCAGAGACAGGCGCCCCTGCGCAGCTCTATAAATCACGCGCTCGATTGTGTTACCAATCTATCAGCTTTGATTCTGGAACAGCTTCTTATTTCGATTTCAGGCGGAACTGGTTCGGACGGGATCGTAAGACTTCCCTTAACCAGCTTTCAGGATAGCCTTTTTCACGCGGACGGCCGTTTTCGTCCTGAACGTAGCCGTCGTTGTATTTCGTTATCAGATGTTCACCCAGTTCCCGCCAACGGGCAACCACTCCTTCGGCGTGCGTGACAGAGTAATCAGTCAAGTAACGCGCCATGCGCTTCGGGTCCGACTTGGCAAGATCAACCGCCGTCTTTTCCACCACAGGCTGCAGAGCCAGAAAATCTCCTTCGAGTTCGCTCTGCACTGTTTGAATCTCCGGCACCATGTAAGAGTATTTCAGGTTTGCAAAATTGGCGACGAAATTGAACACCCACCAGGCAGATTCCCACGAGAATTTATCTAGACTGCCAACCGTGAATGATTGTGGAACAGCATCTATGCCGCAGTAGAGCGGGACATAGCAGGTGGTGTAGGTATCGTCAACGCCGTACCAGAGGACACCGCCGACCGGGTCAGGAAGCCACGACCTGGACTGGGCGACAAAGGAAAAAGCTGTCTGCGGCGTCGAGATCGGACGTTCCCAGGCGTACTCGACACTGTCGCCCATCCATGTCATGGGTCGGCAGCGGTTTGGAGTGCCGTACGGACCTGCATCGAGACCCTTTGTCATATCGTAGTCGGTTCCTTCGTAGTGATCACGCATCAGGCCAAACACGTCGGCCAGCGACAACTTATCGTCGGGTTTGATCCACAAGGGATACGGTTCGGCTCCTTCGACAGCCCTGTGGTAGTCCGGAGAGAGGTTGGCCGACGGCGCTGCCCTGCGGAGTATGCTCCAGACGCGCGTGTCAGCGTAACGCTGATTCTCCGGTGTTGACGGGCAGTAAACTTCGCAGAATCGGAACGGCTTACCCGATTTCGGATCGTAGTAGCCTTTCTCTACTGCAAAGGAGATGACGTTATCTGAATAGAGACAGTTTTTCGGATCATCCATCGGGAACGTGCCGATTCGGGCCTTGTTGGCGTGACACGATAGGTATCCGTCCGGAACCTTCACTGCCACCCAGATGGCTCCCTGCCCGCCCGGGCCAGGGCCGATCATCTCCAGTATCCAGGCCTCTTTCGGATCGGCAATGGAGAACGATTCACCAGTCGAACGATAACTGTATTTCGCGACCAGATCGGTCATGACCTGAATGGCTTCTCTGGCCGTTTCCGCCCGCTGCAGGGCCAGTTGCATCATGTCCCAGTAGTGCAGCAGGCCGTCGGGATTGCGCAGTTCCTCCCTGCCGTCGAACGTGGTCTCGCCGATGGCCAGTTGATGTTCGTTCATCAAACCGACGTAGGCGTAGGTGTGGGTCACCTGCTTTACCCTGCCCCGTACGCTTCCACCCCAATCGGTTATTTCAAGTGAATCTCCTGGCCCGTAGTCGGCTGCAGGGGTGTAGGTCAGATGGGGATGGAACTCCCCGTCGCAGAGATAGGTAATGATGACCGAACCGTCCTTCGTGGCTCCTCTGGTGACCAACAGGCTGGTGCAGGCCTCTACCCGCAACCCGCCACCAAGAACATGAATTGAAAGGCATATCGCCGAAATAAACAGTCTCTTTTTCATGATCAACTCCATTTTTGTTTTGTAGAAGCTCCCGCCTCTACAGATTTATTCGCAGAGGCAGAGCCCCTACGGGACTAGAATCCACATCCATTCCTTGGTAGGGCATTTATCCTATGGTACTGCTTGAACCGACCCTGTTGTAGTGGTCTGACCGCTAAAAAACAATCCCAGTATAAATACGATACCACCAACAATAGGTGCCCATACCTTGAGTAACCTTATGAAGTCGCCGAGTTTCTCTATGAACTTAGTGTACGGCCAAGCCGAAGACGATGTATATTCGTTTTCGAACTCTTTGGACCATCTAGTTTTGTCTTTATCGGCATATGAACAGCGCTGAGCGTAGCACATGGTCATCAGCCAAGTGCAGAAAAGATTCAGGCCGAGAAAAGAAATTACTATTGCGACAGAAAACTTTGCCCATGGGTTCTCCAAGATGGCCTGTGCGCCTCCGTACACGGCCCAATTGGCTGCTATTACTGCATAGGCCATTTGTATGCCGTAAGAGCTAACGGTAGCAGACCAATCATTGAAACCATCGTAGAGCTCTTTTACCGCCTCCCCGGCATCGGCAAATCTGCGGCTTCTCGCAATCTGCTCGGATTGCTGGGTGCCGACACTTTGTGGTGAATTCGGCTTGTTGCCGCTATTTTTTCCCTCTGCCACCACCACGACCGTTCTTCGTTGGTTTCTTTTTAGCTGGCTTCTTCTTTGTCGGGTGTCTCTTTAATGTCATAGTTACCTTCTTCTCTTGTGTCCAACATAATATTATCTTCCCCATACCCACCTTTACCTTGTTTCTCATATCAGAAACAAATTTATGCATACAGAAAGTTTTTCGTGCTGTCGTTCTCGAATAAAAAAGCCGGATTTTCTGGAAATGCAGTACACTTCTTCAGTCCGGCTCCACGTTTATAGCAACTCCTCTCAGCCAAGAATCTCTATATTATCTCTCCGAAGGAACATCTCTCTTCAGGTACTTGGCTTGTTTCCGTTTATCTCTATTTGATTTAGATTATATATATAACATTTTTTAAAAAAGTCAAGGATAATCAAGCAGAACATCCGGCGTTTGAAAAATCCCTCCATCATGCCCCTCCAAAAATCATGCTTGCATTCTTGAAACGGGTGTACTATCTTTAAAGAAAATAATTTACTCTGTGAGTATAGGAGTAGAAACCGATGAAGCATATTTCTATTTTTTCTGCAGGTTTGTTTTTTATTTTCATCTACTTTTTTCTGTCATGTGCAAAAGAGTACGGAGAAGACACCATGTCTCGTATCCCAAAAGCAGAGGTCAAGACTGCAATCGAAAAACTTGTTTCAGCGCACGGTGAGACCGAACGTTATCGAATTGAAAAAGGAGTGAAACAAACCGCTCAACTCTGGCGCAAGGAAGACGGCGATGTCGAGTCGTTCACCCAATTTTGTACAGATTACTTCATTGCAGATTCGGCAATTCTGGCTGAGACTTTCAATCGTTTTGAAAAAAATCTCGAAAGCGTGTTTGGCCATCTCCATGGGATACGTCGTGATCTGCAAGAACCCATGGATCTCGACATCGGCCCGATGCTGCCTGTTGACTACCTCTTTGCCGAATACTCCCCCACAGCACACGTCCATGAAGATTTTTTTAAATCCAAAATTGCTTTCGTTGCCCTTTTGAACTTTCCTCAATATACTCTGGAGGAGAAACTGAAATTGGGTCCCCACTGGTCTCGGCAGCAGTGGGCGCAGATGCGATTGGCAGAACTGTTCGCAACCCGGGTCCCTCCTGAAATCCGACAGAAACAGGATCAGGCATACGTAGCTGCCAATAACTACATCAACAACTACAACCTGTATATGCATCACATACTATCGGAAGAAGGAAATCGTCTCTTTCCTCCGGGTTTAAGGCTTCTCTCCCACTGGAACTTGCGCGACGAGATCAAAGGCTTGTATCTCGATCCAGAAGGCCTTGCCAAGCAGAAACTGATCCAAACGATCATGGAAAAAATTATCCTTCAAGAGATCCCCGAAACCGTGATCAACAATCCGAGTGTGGACTGGAATGTATCCACAAACGAGGTGACGATTTCTCCTGTAAACGATACGGAACGTGCCGAGACGCCGGCATCCATTGACAATCGTCCCGAACCCGATACACGCTACGCCACCCTTTTGAAAATTTTTCACGCAGAACGTCTGGCCGATCCTTTCTACCCCACCATGCCCACATTGATGGATCGAAGGTTTCAGCATGACCGCCAAATTCCCGAAGCCGAGGTCGAAGCACTTCTCAAAGCCGTGCTGTCCTCGCCTCTTATTGAACGAACCGCCAAAATCATAGAGAAACGACTCAGGCGCCCCCTCCAACCATTCGATATCTGGTACAATGGATTTAAGGCCAAAGGAACGTATCCGGAATCCGAACTGGACCGAATCGTCTCCAAAAAATATCCGAACCCGACCGCATTCCAGAACGATCTTCCCAACATTCTACGCAAACTTGGATTTTCGAGCGAGACTGCTTTCTTTTTGGCCTCCAAGATTGTTGTGGATCCGGCCCGGGGTTCCGGCCACGCCATGGGGGCTCAACGCCGCGAAGACAATGCCCATTTGAGAACACGAATTCCTTCGACCGGCATGAATTACAAAGGGTACAACATTGCCGTGCACGAATTCGGCCACAATTGCGAACAAGTGCTCTCCCTCAACCGGATAGATCACACGTTGCTCAATGGCGTGCCCAACACGGGTTTTACAGAAGCCTTTGCCTTCGTGTTTCAGAACCGTGACCTCGACCTCTTGGGCCTGGCTCAAAAAGAACCGTACAACGACTATTCAAATGCTTTGGACAATCTCTGGTCCACCTACGAAATTGCCGGTGTCTCTTTGGTGGATATGACGGTTTGGCACTGGATGTACGATCACCCCAAAGCCACTCCTGCCGAACTGAAAGCGGCTGTGATTCGTATCGCTCAGGATATATGGAATACGTACTACGCACCCCTATTTGGCAAGCGGGATGTTGTCCTTTTGGCCATCTATTCGCACATGATCGGTTACGGCCTGTATCTTCCCGACTATCCCTTGGGCCACATAATTGCCTTTCAAATCGAACAGTATTTAAAAGATAAAAATCTCGGCGGTGAGATGGAACGCATGTGCAGTCTGGGATCCATCACACCCGATGCCTGGATGCAGGCTGCTCTGGGTAAACCCATCTCCGCGGAACCCATGCTGAAAGCTGCGGAGAATGCACTGCACGTTTTTGAACAATGAAATAAAAGCGAGACTTCTGAAAAATGATTGATAAGAGTCACATTTCTTGTCACTCTGAACTTGATTCAGAGTCTATTAGGCTGAGATCCCGAAACGAGTTCGGGATGACAATCCTTTTAAAATCATTTT
>Ga0172364_10002351_pt1 | contig 15012 bp, 14 predicted proteins | sample LakKivSesite10cm_FD_114545 | JGI IMG/M metagenome (GOLD analysis project Ga0172364, IMG submission 114545) | Sediment microbial communities from Lake Kivu, Rwanda - Sediment site 10cm | ecosystem: Environmental > Aquatic > Freshwater > Lake > Sediment | place: Rwanda: Western Province, Lake... | reverse complement strand
CAGCAGCGGAAATAGCGATTTTCATAGCTAACTTCCTTTCGCCTGGCTGAGGGCAGAAAAAGGGGAAACCTCAGCCGGATAAAATTGTTCACTTACCTTTTCTTCGCTTCGATTTCTCTGATTCGGCTTTCTATTTGGTCAAGCTGTTGCTTAATCGCTTGTGCTTGCTCGTTCAGCAGAGCAAGTTCCTGTGTCTCGCTCATTTGAGAAACAGATGGTGCACTGGCAGTGCCACTGAGAAAATAGCCACACCTTGGCAATCCTCCCCTGCCCCGGCCAACATAGGGCCAAGGTGGAGAACTGCCGCGAAAGCCAAATCCCATGCCACCTCTCGAGCCAGACCCTCGACCAAAACTGTAATACATTCTTACACCTCCCTAGTTTTCGCGTTATATTATTCTGTAATCAATTTATCCCCAGTTTTGCCGGGTGCAGCTATCGCCGACCTCTTTCTCCACGATGCCTCCCGCCGCGGCCCACTGTCATCTCTTGTGGCAGCATACTGTGAGGTGTTACCAGATAATTGCCACCTTCAATCCTTATTGCCTTGCCATTAAGTAAAGCATATGCTATCTTCTGCCGCGCCGAGGCCAGCACTCTCTGAAAAGTAGGACGAGAGATATTCATCCTTTCCGCACCCTGTTCTTGTTCAAGCCCTTCAAGATCTTTGAGACGTATCGCCTCAGCCTCTTCTACAGAGAGGCGAACTTCTTCAAGAGCTCTCAATGGTATGCCCGCCGGCTTAAAGTAGGATACATCTGGTAAGAACGAAACCCGGCGGCATTTTAGCGGCCTAGACATATTTTCGCCTTTGTATTATGAGCATATGCTCATAATATATCCTAACATTAAGAGAAAATCTTGTCAAGGAACACCCAGAACGACACAATGGTAGGCCCGCAGCCTTTTGTTTGCATAGTACGTGTGCACGCCCTCTTGCCTCCAAAGCAGGGGGCTTTTTGCCAATTTGTCTCAGCTCAGGGATTAGCCACGTAACAGCTGGACCATCACATATCACAAAAGAGGCAATTGTTGGGTAACATTAACTCAGTCAATCAATTAACGAAAAAGTAAAAAGTTACCCAACAAAGTAGCGCTCTGTATAACCACCCCGGTTATCTTTGCACACCGAACTGACAAATGTGCGATGATACTTGCTTGCTACACAGATATGTACGATTGAACGCTCTTAGCAGTGATTCTCTGAAGAATAGGAAAGGGGCTGTGGACTCTCTAAATCCACAGCCCCTTTTTGACTCATCCTAGCAACCGAGCCCGATTCCTGTCGGCGGGCCGATGCTAGCGTGGTATAACTCAATTAGGGGTTGACAGCAACAGAAAAATGTTTATAATTAAATTGGTTATCACATTGTGATTTTATATTATCATAATGTAATAATATAAGCTATTTTAAAGAGTAATGGTGAGATCTTTACAAAAAACCATAGCTATTATAAATTCATTCTCTCCAGATAAGCCGGAGTTGACAGCCTCTGATATAGCTTCTGGCCTCAATATTCCCAGACCAACCGTATACCGCATCCTTTCCATTCTGACTAAAGCGGGCTATCTGGAGAAAAAGGCCGGCAAAGGTACTTATGTCATCGGGCGCACTCTTTATACTGTGGGGAGCTTATATTTAACCACTACGGATTTATACCATGCTGCTGAGCCGATCATTCAAGTGATTAATGACATCACCGGTGAAGTCACCAATGTAGCAATACTCGATGATAAAGGCTATATCACAATGTTACTTAGAGAAGAATCTAAGTACCCTTTACGTCATGTGGTCCATGTCGGCTCAACCTCTCCTGCTTACGCACACGCATCAGGAAAGGCTTTGCTGAGTGCTTTAACTGATGAAGAAATAGACCAGCTCTATCCAGAAGAAAAATTAAAACAACTGACGAGTAAGACCGTAGCTACTAGAACGGAATTGAAACTTGAGCTGGAAAAGATAAGAAATTCCGGCACCGCTTTTAATTCTGAACAAGCATACGATGGAGTTGAAGCTGTTGCCTCTGTGATACGCAATGCCAGCGGCAACGCTATAGCCGCCACCGCTATCGCGGCACCCGTGGTCAGGATGAATGAAGAAAAGCGTAAGCGTTTCGCGTCCTTAATAAAAATAGGGGCGGGTCTGATAAGTTACCGGCTTGGCTACCAAGATAAAACTCAGCCAATACATCAAGTTGCGGATTTGTATACTTGGTGGCAGCAGCATCAGCAGGAGGCAATTCTGCAGCCTGATGTCAATGTTAATATCAAAATATAAGACCAAGAGGAGGCTTATATAGCAAAGGGCTTAATCAACAAAGTTTTATCATATAAAAAAACAGCAAAGGGGGTGATAGATTTCAGTAAATAATATCTCAATGTAGCATATTTTAAAGATAAGGAGAGGAAAATGAGTAGAAATAGGTTGATAGTCTTTGCTATAACCTTCGCGCTGTTGGTAGGCCTGATAGCGGCTGGTTGTGCTGCACCAGCACCGGCTCCAGCACCCACACCGGCTCCTGCTCCTGCGCCCACTCCTGCTCCAGCACCAGCACCGACGCCTGCCCCTGCTCCTGCCCAAGCACCAAAAGCAATCACATGGAAAGTTCAGGTTGCGGTAGCTGCATCACCATCATTCGGCCCATATGCTACTATACCAGAGGCTTATCACGCCGGCGTCTGGTCACACTCCTGGGCACGCTGGGTTGAAGAAGCCACCGATGGCCGTCTTAAGATCGAGATGCTTGAACCCGATGCTGCTTTCCCAGGTAAAGAAGGACTGGAGGCTATCGGGACGCGAGTGCTTGATGCCGCCTGGTCCCAGCCGGGCTGGTATGCCGAAAAGATGCCGGAAATGTATGTCGCCGGCGGTATGCCAGGTAGCTGGATGAGTGTGGGAGAGTTCTATGACGGCTGGTATAACTACGGAATTTATGACAAAGTCGCCCCACTTCATGAAGCCTTGAACATCAAGTTCTTCCCATCGCTGGGCATGGAATATATGAATATCATGTCCAACTTTCCGATGCCGAACGCAGATTCCGTTAAGGGACATAAAATCCGATTCTGGGGTCAGTGGGGCAAATTCGGTCAATTAATGGGTGCTACCGCCGTTGACCTGCCCTACGCGGAGTGCTACATGGCCATGAAGCTTGGCACCATTGAGGGTGTTTGGACCGGTGCCCAGTCACTGGAGGTAATCAAGCTCAACGAAGTAGTGACTGACTTCGTCACCAACCCCAACGGCTGCATCAACTCACTCATCATCAATATGGATGCCTGGAACGAGCTGCCCGATGACATACGTTCGATGCTGGAGAGAGAGCAACCTTACCACTTCACCGTAGGTGGTCTCATGCTCCTGGAGCAGCAGGGCTATGCCATCGGCAAGGCAGTGAAAGAGAAAGGGCTTAAGCTCTGGACCTGGAGTGATGAAGATATAGCCACACTGAGGAAAGGCTGCATTGAGCAGATATGGCCAGAGTTTGCTGCCAAGAGCCCGCTCAGCGCTGAACTTGTAGAAATCGTCAAGACGCAGTTGAAGGACCACGGGAAACTTTAAATAAAGAGCAGAGAGGACGGTGGCGGTCTGCCGCCACCGTCCTCCGTCCTAAATGCAAGGGGCAAATATGCAAAAAGGCCTCCGTTTTATTGATGTCATAAATGAATTGATGGGACAGATTGCCGGGTGGCTTCTGGTCCCTCTTTCCTTTCTGGTTGTCTTTGACGTCATCCTCAGATACGTACTCAATATGCCTACCATCTGGGTCTGGGATGTCGGCGTCCAGATACAGGCCGCAATTATAGTCCTTGGCGGGGGTTACGCCCTCCTTCATAACGGACATGTTTGCGTTGATATCCTGATAGAAAAACTCTCAACGAGGAAGCGAGCCATCCTGAACACGATAATGTATATCTTTCTGGTTGGCAGCATTGCCATTCTTCTATGGCGATTGTCAATCAGTGCCCAGTACGCACTGCGACTTAAGGAACACTGGACATCTGCCTGGGCTCCAGTTGTCTACCCGCTTAAAGTGCTTATCGTGGTTGGCGTTGGCGCCACGCTGCTGCAGGGAATAGCCGGCTGGATACGTAACGTCTTGATTGCTATAAGAGGCGATGAGGCAGCTCAGCAATGAATATAGACGTTGGATTATTAAGTATCATCGCCCTTGGTAGCATGCTTCTCATGCTCCTGACGGGACTGCCGGTTACCTTTGTTCTGCTGAGTCTCTCGGCTATCTGCTTCTGGTTTTTAAGGGGCTTGCCTGCCACCAGTTCGCTGGGAATTGTCTTCTTTTCCACTATAACTACTGACATATTTATTGCCCTGCCCACTTTCATCTTTATGGCCACCGTCCTAGAAATATCCGGCTTGGGCGCCGCCATGTATGACATGATGCACAAGTGGATGGCCGGGCTTAGAGGCGGACTGGCCATGGGCACCATTGCCATCGCCACCGTTATGGCGGCCTTCACCGGTTCAGCGGCTACTGCCACCCTGACCATGGGGTTACTAGCCTACCCCGAAATGGAGCAGCGGGGTTATGACCGAAGAATGATTATCGGTGTCATTCCGGCCGGCGGTTCCCTTGGACCCTTAATCCCCCCCAGTGTGCCGATGATTGTGGTGGCCGCCGTTAGCCAAATCTCAATCGGGAAGCTATTTATCGCCGGCATTATTCCCGGCGTAATAACCTCCATTGGCTACATAGCCTATGTCGGTATAAGGTGCTGGAAGAATCCGGGAATGGGCCCCCCCTTGCCCCCTGAAGAGCGCGTTGGCTTCAGGGAAAAAATGATCTCGCTGCGCAAATCGATTATGCCCATCATTTTGATTTTCTTAGTTCTGGGCTTGATATATCTGGGCATAGCCACACCGAGTGAGGCAGGGGGGGTCGGGGCAGTAGGTGCATTAATTTGTGCTGCCATTTATCGTAATCTCACTTGGAGGAATTTGCAGAAGGCGACGACAACCGCCATCAGAATAACCGCTATGCTGATGTGGCTTTTAGCCGCCGGGGGCGCCTTCTCCCAGCTTATCGGCGTTTTGGGAGTACAGGGCTACCTGCGTGAATTGCTGCTGGCATTGCCGGTAAGCCGCTGGGCCATTGTCGTCGGCATACTTTTCCTGGTCTTCATTCTGGGCATGTTTATCGATGCTACCCCAATTACGGTTATCTTTCTGCCCATCTTTTACCCGATTGTCATGGCCTTGGGCTTTGACCTACTGTGGTTCGGACTTCTATTTACCATGGATTTGCTGGTTGGTATAATGACGCCTCCATTCGGCATGGTTCTGTTCTACTTCAAGGGTTTGAATTTGCCTGGCGTCACAATGATGGATATTTATCGCGCTATCGTACCTTTCTTCCTAATCATGATGTTGGTTATGGTCCTGGTTTTCTTCATACCCGACCTGGCTGTCTGGCTGCCAAACCAGATGATAAAGTAAACTTTTAAACAGTTTAAAAATTGAACTCGCGATGTTTTTTGTGACTATGGAAATAGCTATATCGCCTAAATTGCAGAGGGAGAAGCGATGAAAGGTTATCGCATTGTGGACCTTAGTTTGCCGTTGATGAACGGTGGCGGATTCGGGATGCCCGCCGAGATTACCTACCTTGACCACCGCACACGGGGGAAGATGCTGAGCGAGAAGTTTGGCTTTAACCCGGATGCTATAGGTGGCAAAGCTAATGCTATTGAGCAATTTACTTCCCTGACCTGCCATGCCGGGACCCACTTTGATGCCCCCTGGCACTACGATGAGATAGCCGAAGGGAAAAAAGCGCTGACCGTTGACCAAGTGCCGCTTGAGTGGTGTTTTGGCGACGGGGTCTGGATTGACCTGAGCTGGAAAAAGCCCGGCGAAGATATAACCGCCGCAGACGTGCAGGAAGCGTTCAAGCAGATTGGATATGTTCTTAAGTCCATGGACATCGTTCTAATCAAGACCGGGGCCTCTGCCTATTATGGCCAGCCGGGATGCGATGAGATGAATGCCGGTATGACACGCGAAGCTACTCTCTGGCTCGGCAACCAAGGTATCAGGATTGTTGGCACTGATGCTCCCATCTGGGACCGCCCAGTTAAAATGCAGATAGCTGACCTTCAGCAAGGACTCAGACCAGGTAGCTACATGCAGGGACACCGCGCCGCCGGCGAAAAAGGCATGTGCATTCTTGAATGGCTGACTAATCTCGACCAACTGCCCCATTTCGGCTTCAAGGTTTACGCCTTTCCCATAAAAGTACAGAACGCTGGGGCTGGCTGGGTCCGTGCCGTTGCTTTTGTTCCCGATTGAAGTAAGGAGGAAGTATCATGGCAAAGAATTTAATTACCGGTGGCTTCGGCCTGTTCGGAACCTATTTGGCCAGAGAGCTCCTAGAAAATGGTGAGGAGGTAGTGCTATTTCAGAGAAGAAGCACATTGCCACCCAGTGCTGCCGACCTTGAAGGCAAGGTGGAAATCCGAAGCGGTGATATAAGCAACTGGGTGCAGATACTTGAGGTATTGAAAAAGTGCGATATCGATACCGTATACCACACCGCAGCGCTTTTAAGTAAAGACTGCGAGTATAGCGCTGCCAATGGTTTCAGGGTTAACGTGCTGGGTACGATGAATATCCTGGAAGCGGCTCACATTCTCGGGGTGAAGGATGTCATATTCGTCAGTTCCGGCGCTACCTACGGATTAAATAACCCCCCCAAAAAAGTATCCAATGATACACCGCAGAAGACGGAAAACATGTACACCACCACCAAAGTGTGCTGCGAACGGCTCGGAGAGCAGTACCATCGGCAGTATGGCGTCAATTTCCGCGCCATAAGGTATGCCATGGTCGTTGGTCCTACCCGTCAGATTTCTTATTACTACGGTGACTGGTCAGGGATAATGGAAAGAACGGCCCAGGGACAGCCGTACGTTGTCCACTCCAACCCAGACGCTCCCTGCGCTTATATCTACATTAAAGACGCGGTCAGGGCCATGGTAGAGCTCAAGAAGGCGGAGGAAAGCCGGTTGCGGCAGAGAGTTTATAATGTCCACGGCTTCATGAGCACTCTATCGGAAGTAGCCGAACAGATAAAAAAACACCTCCCTGACGCCCAAATCACCTTTGAATGGGATAAAAGCGAAGCTATGAGGACGGCCAACAGTGGCGTCAGCTATCAGATGGATAACACCGTTGCCTTCCAGGATTTTGGTTACCAGACCCGTTACCTCTTGGAGGAAATGGTGGCAGACTTTATAAAAGAGGTCAGGGCTGGGCGAGCAAACTAAAGACGATAATGGCATAAATAAGTAGCCAAAATTATCTGAAATCTCTGAAATCAAGGAGGAGACAATGATATCTCTGCAAGAAATTCATAATTACGGGACTGAATTGGAAGGCTGGCTTCGCATGCGGGTGCACCCCATTGCCGTTAAAATGCTGAAAAACAGAGGGGAAACCCCAAAAGACGCTATCATTCCAACACGGGACTGGGGCCACAAGTACTCTTTGTGCCAGAGTTTCGCCAAATCTCAGCGCGCCAACCTGACCATCGCCATGTTTAAAGAGGATATGTGGTGCTTTGAACCCGTTCTCGGTCTGGGTCTGGCCGAACGTATTCCCTACTTTTTAGAAGGACAGCACCGCTATCCCGATAGCGTGAGAAAACTTGAGGATGCTGCCATATGGTGCCAGAACATGCCCTACCTGGAATACGGCACTTATAAAGGTATCGTTTCGGCACCCATCAATACTTGCAGCTTCATGCCTGACGTCGTGGTGATGCACGTTTCTGGCGCACAGACAAGCCAGCTCTTAATTATTAAAAACTGGATTGATGGCAGAGACCTGTACTGCCAGCTGTCAGGACACGCCGCCTGCGTTTATGCGACCGTTCCCGCCTTAAAGAAGCGCGAATGCACTGTTGCCATCCCCTGCAAGGGAGACCGCCGGCTGGCTGGCGCCCAGGACGACGAGATTCTCTTTACCATAGTGCCGGAATTGCTTCCCGATTTTATCGCCGGCACCCGATTCTTACAGGAACATGCGTGGGGACTGCCCGTTGTAGAAGAGTACAAGGAGGAGTATGACCTTAAACCCGCGTATGCCAAGCTTGGAGAGATGCTGGGCGTGGACGTAAAGAAATCGCCCTCGCGGGAACAGAAGTATCAAAAAATTTAATCTTATATATCAGCTCAATAAAAAGATACCTACAGAAAGAGGGAGCAACTATGCAATTGATGGATTCCCATGTTATGATGGAGTCCCTGAGCCTTCAGGACTTAGAGGCAATGTCAGCATGCGGCGTCAAAGCCATTATCGCCGATGCTGCTGGCGGCATGGACTACGCTACGTCAGCCCAGGCAGCAATTAATTATTTTGAGCACACACTGGTCGGAGAGACCAAGCGCGCTTCTGACTACTTCATTGATGTCCGTGTTCTCGTCGGCATCAATATGAACGCCGTTCCCGCTGACTACGAGAAGATACTGGACGCTCTGCCCGAATACCTAAAACAGGAGAGAGTGGTAGGTGTCGGTGAAATTGGTATGGAGCCGAAGTCAGGCACCTGCTCCGATCTGGGCAAGCAGGAAGATATACTGAGAACAGAGCTCAGAATCGCCAGAGAATATAATAAAGTCGCGGTAATGCATCTTACTTCCACAGAAAGAGCTGGCTGGATTGAGCGGTATATAAAGATCATCGATGAGGTCGGACTCAACAGGAGCAAAGCGATTATCGTTCACTCCGACGCCAACACTATCAGAACTATCACCGATGCCGGCTGCATTGCTGGCCTTTCCGTGCTGCCAATGCGCAGAATGACTCCCGAAGACGCTGCCAAAATTATATCCGAGAACGATATGAACCGCATTTTAGTCAGCAGCGACAGCCGAATACGCCATCGTTCTGACCCGCTTTCGGTGCCACGTATAGCCGTGCAGATGCTGCGTCTTGGTTTGAAAGAAGAAGATGTCAAAAGAGTTTTATTCGACAACCCGAATAAAATTTTTAACCTAAAAATCTGATAGGTGCAGCCAATTGGCAATGCCTAGGAGGATGAAATGAGTCTTGAAGAGGAGTTGGTAGATAAGGCAATCTCAATTAAATACGATGATTTGCCCCCTGAAGTAGTCACGGCCTGCAAAAAGAGTGTCGTTGACCTTATAGGTGTAGCGATTGCTGGCTCAACCACACCGGTGGCAAAAAAGCTGTTCGAAATAGTCAGCCAGTGGCAGGGAAAACCGGAGAGTAGCATTTTCCTCCGCCATGCAGCCATCCCAGCCCATGACGCTGTTTTCGTCAATGCCACAATGGCACGTGCTCTGGACTTCAATCAGTATCACTTCAGTACCGGAACGCAACCCCCGCCCACCATGGTGCCGGTAGCGCTGGCCACGGCAGAACTCGGTGGTAAAGTCAGCGGCCAGGATTTCATCAGTGCTGTCGCCATCGGCTCAGAGGTCATGTGCCGTATGCGCATGGTACCCGACTATTGTTCTGGGTTGAGTGGCTGGGTGGGAGATGTTTGCGGTATCTTTGGCGGGGCTATAACCGCGGGAAAATTGATGGGATTTAACTCCGAACAGATGCTGAATGCCTTGGGACTGGCCTACAGTCAATCCGCCGGTAATGTTCAGGGTGTGCGTGACATTGGCGGTGGTGCTACCCTGTCACTTCAGCAGGGACTATCGGCCAGAGCCGCTATGTTATCAGCGATACTGGGCAAAAACGGCCTCGGAACTTCAAAGCGGTTTCTGGATGCCAAGGCCGGTTTTTATGAAGTCTATTACCGAGGAATCCATCATGACCTGAACCGGCTGCTGGACGGCTTTGGACAAAGATACGAGATAATGAATCTGGCCATAAAACCGTATCCTTCCTGCGGGTTTACTCTTTGCCCTATTAACAATGTACTAGACATCGTACGGAAAAATAACCTGTCAAGCCAGGAAATTGAAAAAATTGTGCTCAGGGTAGGACAGGCCGCCTATAACAACGTCTGTAATCCGCGTGAGGCTAAATCGCGTCCCAAAACACCCGGCGATGCTATATTCAGCATTCCTTATACCGTTGGCAGCGCTATCTTCAGTGGTGATGTCTTTTTAGAAGATTTTTCTGCCACCGCCATAAAAGACGCCCGTCGCCTTAAGGAGGTGGACAAGGTCGAGTGCGTCCTGGACCCGGATATTGAGGCTGAAGCCAGCAAACTGAGCCTGAGACTATCTTTGAATGTAGCTGAAATATCTACCAGGGACGGCCAAAATTTTACCCAGAAAATGCTCCATGCCAAAGGCTCCCCGGAAAAGCCAATGTCATTTGAGGATTGCGCCAGCAAAGCCAAAAAGTGTGCCCAATTCGCCGGTTTCAGCGCCGAAAAAATGGATATGTTGGTGGGGCACATCAATCAGCTGGAACAACTGGAAGATATCAATGTGATTACGGAGCTCTTAAAATAATATCAGGGAAGCCAAAAAATCGACTGATAGCTACAAAATAGATATAGAATGGTTTTTGGCAACTATTTCCTTGGAGTAAAACGGGAAGACTAGGTTCAGACCTCAAAGGTAAAGCAAGTTGAAACTTACCGCAGACGAAGAACGGATGCTAGCCGGAGAGTCCGGCCCCGGCGTACAGAGAGCGCTGGAACTATTGATTGCCGTGGGTGAGGCATACGAGGCTGAGAAATTAATCGATATATCCTCGTCACATATCCTTTCCCCGGAGATGCAGTTCTGGAATACCGGCCAGCTTTCACGTTGGGCCCGGGAGCTGGTAACCGAGTCCGTTGAAGGTGCTACGCATTTTAAAGTCCCTGTCACCATCAACCCGATTTTCCTCGAACCGACGATAGCCGAGAGGCTGGGATACCCTGAAAGCTATATCGAAGAAATGCGCCAGTCACTTGCCTTTGGCCGGGAAACTTATGCCAGACTGGGGGTAATCCCCACCTACACCTGCTGTCCGTTTTACATTCACCCCCTGCGACAGGGGGAGCATTCCGGCGGTGCAGAATCGCTGGTGGTGCTGTTTAACAACTCAGTTCTGGGGGTAAGAGTTAACCGCGAATCCGGCCCCACCGCTTTAGCCACAGCCCTCACCGGTAAAACCCCGCTATATGGAATGCATCTGCCCGAAAACAGATACGGCCAGGCTCTCGTTGAATTAAAGGACGACCTTGAACCTAGGGCTTTCACCTATGCCGACTATAATGCTTTGAGCTACGGCGTGGGCAAAATGGTGGTCGATAAAATCCCGGTTTTCCTGGGACTGCCCCGGAATATGTCAATAACGCAGCTTAAATATCTCTGCGCGCCTCTCGGCGTTTCCGCTGGCATACCCATGTTCCACGCGGTGGGCATAACCCCGGAAGCACCTACAGCAGAAGTCGCCCTCGGTGGGAAAAAACCGGAAATGAGCATTGAGGTAGGTAGAAAAGAAATAGAACAGACTTCCACGGAACTTTGCTCGGCTACTGACTCAAGGATTGATTACGTATTCCTCGGCTGCCCCCATGTCACGATTCCCGAAATGGAGGAAATCGCCACCCTTTTACAGAGTAAGAAAGTTAAGCCCGATATCCTTCTCATCGTCGGCACCACCGAGCCGCTGCGCCTGCTGGCCCGGAAGATGGGACTGGTTGACATTATCGAGAATTCGGGAGGTATGGTTGTCTCCGGCATGTGCTCGGCGGGCTCTTTTCTGCGGCGCGGAGTCCCGCAAGGCTTTCACGTGGGCGTGGTGGCCACAAATGCAGCCAAAGCCGCGCATTATCTCAAAGCCGGTGGGGTCCAAGTCTGGTTCGGGACAATGCAGCAATGCATCAGTGCCGCCGTCACCGGAAGATGGGAGGACGCCTGAGCTATGCAAAGCATCACGCTCAAAGGCCGCGGCGCATCGAAGGGGAGGGCTGAAGGGGAAGCGCTGGTAACTCACGATGCAATATCCTTTCTCAGCGATGTCAGCGTCACCGGGGGAATTATCACCAGTCCACAGTCGAAATTAAAAGGCCAGAGCGTTTTTGATAAGATACTGGTTTTCCCCACCGGTAGAGGTTCCACCGCTGACCCCTACGGATTCTACATGTTAAAGAAGGCGGGAAAAGCCCCCAGGGCGGTGATTAATATTGAGGCAAACCCGACAACCGTAGCCGGAGCCATTATTTCCCATACGCCAATGGTATATAGACTGGACAAAAACCCTCTTGATGTTATTGATACCGGCGACCATGTTCTGGTCGATGGTAATAAGGGAACTGTTATCATTACGAAGAAGGTGAGGCATAATGATGGGAGAACGTCTTAAAGGGAAAGCAGCCATTGTTACTGGAGCTGGCACAATCAGCGCCGGCATAGGCAATGGGAAGGCCACCGCAATTCTTTTTGCCAGAGAAGGCGCCCGGGTCATGGCCGTTGATTGCAACCTTGAGGCTGCTGAGGAAACCAGACGATTAATTAATGAAGAAGGCGGCGATTGCATCGTCTTCAAGGCGGATGTATCAAAATCCACTGACTGTAAAAGTATGATTGAAAATTGTATCCAGAATTTTGGCCGGATTGACATCCTGCATAATAATGTGGGGATTTCATCGCGCGCCGGGATTGATGGGACCAGCGAGGAACAATGGGACAAGGTGATGAACATTAACCTGAAAAGCATGTTCTTAACCTGCAAGAACACCCTTCCCTATATGGAAAAGCAGGGAAGCGGCGTCATAGTAAACATCGCTACAATTCACGTCATAAGGGTGCCCAGTCCGGCGATTGCCTATGCGGTATCGAAGGCCGGGGTGGTGGCCCTTACCCGGGAGATAGCGATTCAATATGTGGCGAAGGGGATTCGGGCGAATGTTATATTACCCGGCCTCATGAAAACACCGATAGTCGAGTCCATGGCCAAAAGTAGTTCCAGCGAGGACCTTGAAGAGCTGTGGAGACGTCGCGATGCCAGATGTCCCACTGGCAAACAGGGTGACGCCTGGGACACCGCCTACGCTGCCCTGTTCCTGGCTTCAGATGAGGCGAAGTACATAACAGGAACAACGCTGGTAGTTGATGGCGGCATAACACAGAGAATATGATGAGGGCTATTTTGTTCAATTAAGGTCAAAACGGCTTGCCCTGTCGCCTATTGCACAACATGACATCAATGTTCCATTTACACAAAATCATGAATTGTTCACTAAGAAACAAAAAGAGGGACCGGGGAGTAATTCCCCCGTCCCTCTTTCGTCTTCGATCTTTATCCTTCTTTACGGATTTAGAGTATAGTGACCCCCTCAAACCCGGGCAATTTGCGATAACTCTAGGTTAGCGATTGCTGGTTGCCCTTCTTGATACGCTCTCGCTCTTCCTCTATAGCTCCGCCAGGAATGGACTGGCGTACAGCTTCTATAGAGCTTCTTACGTTGCCTATGCGCTCAATGTCACAGATAAGACGGACAAGGCGCTGGTCAACATACAGTGGTAGATTGGCTATCTTCCTCGCTTCCTGTGCTTTCGCCTTGGCTTCCGAGAGGAAAGAGTCGGCAAGGTTGGCCTGATGCTCCACCCTGTCCATAGCCTCGCTTACCCTGATTGCACTCCATTTAATTGGCATAGCTTCACCTCCTTTTCAGATTCTATAGATACCAATGGGAGCGCCTACTCTCTTTGGCTGTTGTTCGTACTGTGCACCGGTCCGAGCGGACTTCCATTGAGTACGCAGCCGCCGATTATGTCCCTGCCATCGTGCCATGCACTGCCATCGGGCATCAGCACTCCCTGCCCTTTGTCAGTCATTAAGAAGAAGGGGCTCACTTCCACGCACTGGGGAGCAAGACCCACAACACACCCCTGAAAAAAGCAAAAAAGCGGGGTGTTATCCCCGCTTTCCTGCGTTGGCTCTCTTTTTGAGTTCAAGCGTTCAGTTTTTGGGCTTTACTCGGCAGATACGATTGACGCCGTTTTTATCAGTGATGATTACCAGTTTAGCCACTTTCAGACTGTAACGGCCTCTTTTTTGGCTCGGCTGCGCTTGCTTTTGGGCTTCTCGGCTTCTGGCTCTGTCTTGGCTGGCTCGGTAGGCGTTACTTCTGCCTCTGCCTTTGCCTCTTTGGCCTCTGCCTTTGCCTTCTCGGTTATCATCGGCATTACTACCACCCGATAGCCGTCTTGGCTGAATAGCATCGGGCTTGAGGCACTGGCAAGACTGAAGTCCACCATACCGCCACAAGCCTTGAGGACATCGGCCAGATACTGTCCGTCTAGCCTGACAAAGCCCTGTCCATCGGTGTCGGCTGATAGCTCGGCCTGCCCTTTGTCATCGGGGTTAGCCATCACTACTCTGCCATCACCGATGGCAAGGTCAATGGGACAGGACTTGCTGTCGGACAATACCTTGAGCGAATTGACGGCTTTGATGGCCTCTACGGTGTCAAAGTGGGCAGAGCACTTAAACTCGGAAGGGATTAGCTTCGGCCAGTCGGGATAATTGCCGTTGACGGAAGTCCACTTATAGCGGACTTGCTCGGTGTCAATAACAAGGCTCATGCCGTCTAGGCTCTCTCCGCTCTTTTCAAAGCTAACCCTTGTCCTCTTTGCTTTGCGTAAGGCGCTTGATATGCCCTTCAGGTCATCACGGTTTATCAGGGCTTGTCCCTCTCCGTCATAGTCAAGGCTCAATACCGCCAGCCTGAAACCATCGGCGCTGACCAAAGTCAATTTGCCGTCTTTGGCCTCAAATCTGACACACTGCAAAATTGGGCGATTGTCATCTCTGGCCGTAAACGGCAATACTCTGGCTATTGCCTCGGCTAGCTCGTTAGCCCCGACATTGGGGATGACGGAGTTAGACGGACTTACCCTGACATCGCAGAGGGTAAGAGGCGTTTTCTCGCCAATCCACTCGCCGTCGGCAAGGTAGCTGGTATTGGCCCCGCAGATTACCTTGAGCCTCTTATGTCCGTTAGCCTGCGACCCGCTAGCACTGCCGTTAGACGGCGTAACTTTCACCACGTTACCGCCGCCAAGAGCCTT
>Ga0172364_10002350_pt1 | contig 15021 bp, 10 predicted proteins | sample LakKivSesite10cm_FD_114545 | JGI IMG/M metagenome (GOLD analysis project Ga0172364, IMG submission 114545) | Sediment microbial communities from Lake Kivu, Rwanda - Sediment site 10cm | ecosystem: Environmental > Aquatic > Freshwater > Lake > Sediment | place: Rwanda: Western Province, Lake... | reverse complement strand
GAATAATCATGGACGAATGGCAATCCATTCTCAAAGAGAGTCTCTCCAAACCGGAAGAGATCTCTCGACGTTTTGATCTACCTTTAGAAGACGTTAAAAAAATTGAGAAGGCATTCAAAATTCAGATCACACCGTATTATGCAAATCTCATCAAAGAAAAGGGGGATCCAATCTACCGCCAGGTGGTGCCTGATCTCGCGGAACTGGACACAAACGGCGGTGAGAGCGATCCTCTGAACGAGGACAACGATTCACCAGTACCCAGTATTGTGCATCGGTATCCGGATCGGGTTCTCTTTTTGATTTCTCATGTATGCGCCACGTATTGCCGGTTTTGCACCCGCAAACGAAAAGTGGGCGATATTACTAAAATCCATCCGGCGCACATCGAGGCAGGCATCGAGTACATCCGGAATCATACCGAGGTGAGGGACGTGATTCTCTCGGGTGGCGATCCCCTCATGTTAAGCGACGAAAAGCTCGAGTCCATTCTTCAGAGACTTCGAGAGATTCGCCATATTGACATTCTTCGTATCGGAACACGGGTGCCGTGTGTACTTCCCCAGCGTGTCACTCCGGAACTGGTTCAACGGATCAAAAAGTACCATCCGGTGTACATGAACGTCCATTTTAATCACCCGGATGAAATTACCGAAGAAGCCAGCCGTGCCCTGAACCTGTTGGCGGATGCCGGCATACCACTCGGCAATCAGACGGTCCTTTTAAAGGGCGTGAATGACGATCCTCAGATTATGAAACATCTTATGCAGAAACTTCTCAAGGTTCGCGTACGTCCGTACTATATCTATCAGGCCGATTTTGTGCAGGGGACTGAACATCTTCGGACGCGTGTGGAAAAAGGGCTGGAAGTCATTGACGCTATCCGCGGCTGGACATCCGGACTTGCCGTACCCCAGTTTGTGATTGACGCGCCCGGAGGAGGAGGCAAGATTCCTCTTCTGCCCAATTATGTGATCTCGATTACGGACGAACAGATCATTATGCGCAATTATGCAGGCAAGGTTTTTGTTTATCCACAGGTGGAGGAAAATAAAAAAGAAGCGCTTGTTGAGGAAGAAATCTTTAGTGAGAAATAGATAGATTAGAATCCGTTCTTAGAACGTTTTCTTTCGGAAAAACCCGGTTCGCCGGGTTTTTCTTTTTTAAAGTTGAGGCTTACCTGACTTTTTAACATACGATCTGAGGAGCTAAGCAGAGCTTGTCCTGAGCAAAGCGCAGGAAAGAACGTGGGGTGGTGGCGATTCGGCTTTCGCTTTTGGTATCATTCGTAATTACAAGTTCCAGCCCCAGATTCTTCTCCCGAAGTTTCGGGATCAGAATAACATCTTTATACTTTTTCAACAGTCGCCCAAAGGAGCGGCTTGCCCGCCTGCGGAGGGTAAACCCGCCTGCGGAGGGTAAACCCGCCTTAGGCGGGGAGGGTGAGGGTTTTTTAAGATTGTCAGAAATAATGCTTTGATTATTCATGAACCCTCTCTTCATCTCTCCCTTACCAAGGGAGAGAAACGATGGAAGCATTATTTCTGACACTCGTTCTTTCTCGCTGATGTTTTGTTAAGTTTGCCAAACTTTAATTAGAAACAGAAAAGAGAAGCTGACACGTTTCATTTGCACAGAAAGCAGAGATACCGATATTTCGTGGAACCGATTTTTAGTGAATCCATAAAGGAACTCCTGAGGAAAACAGAAGAAGATTCAGAGAAAAAATAGTCTGTATTCCTGGAATTTGGAGAAAAAAATCATTACCGATCTGAAAGGGTCTCCGAGGACACCACCTCAAACCCTTCTTTTAAAAGTAACGCGGTCGTCACGCCACAGCCGTCCATCCATTTTGATCCGCCATCAATCTTCTTTACACCGCAGGATGGACTTTTTTCTTTAAAAATGACCCTCTTTATTTTCGCCAATCGGGCCAATCGCAAGGTTTCTTTGGCCCCTCTCAAAAAAAACGACGTCACATCCAGCCCTTCTTCAGACACAACCCTGGCCTTTCCAGAAAGCACATCGAATCCATCTCCCCCTTCGATTCTGGACCGGCTCCGGGGTGTCGAGAGTCCTCCGAGCTGTTCAGGGCAAACCACCATGGCCTGACCTTTTTCAACAAGTTCTTGGACACTCCGGTTGAACGAATCCTTTCCGTCATAACGGCACCGGAGCCCTGCCAAACATCCACTGACCAAGAAGAAAGGTGAACTCATGGTCCTTGTCGGGTTTGAGAAATCCAAACCACGGGCTCAGCAAAGAGATCCTCTGCACCCCGCTGAACTTCTTCCGGCGTAATGCGTACGATCCGTTCTTCCAGAGAGGAGAAAGTGCGGTAAGGAGCATTATAAAATATGCTCGCGGCAAGAAAAGTGGCACAGCGAAAAGTAAATTGAAATCTGTAGGCAAATTCAAACAGGATTTTGCGCTTGGCAATTTCCAGGGATTCTATCGGAATCTTCCTGTTTTTTATTGCATCCAATACATCAAAAACAATGCATCTTGCTTCATCGCCACAACCAGGGGGAGAATCCACAGCAATAACAAAGTATCCGTAAACACCTTCGTAGTGATAATACGCACGCGCCTCGTAATCTGTTTTCCCTTCAGACCGAAACCGATGGGGCAACAAACTGTTTTCCCCCGATGCCAGTAGCACTTCCAATAACCGCACAACGAAAAAGGGTTCTTTAAGATACGAAGGAGCACGAAAACCTATCAAAGTGCGGTCAAAAGGGGTGTTGCTGACTACCCGTTTTTCTCGGACATCTGCCAGTTTCCCTGTAGGGAATTCAGACCGTAGAAAGGGCCTTTTGAATTCAGAAGAGGTCCAAAGGGAACTCACTTTTCTTAGAATCTCTTCTCTGCGGAAGCGACCCACCACGGCCAAAACCATGTTCGTAGGACGATACCAGAATTTGTAGTGCTTTAAAATCTCTTCTCTTGAATACGGTTTTTGATCGGAATTTCTGATATTGCCAAGCGGAGATCCATAAAACAGCATCTCTCGGATACTGTCGTCTTTCAATAGACGCATATCCTCAAAAAGCACGGAACGAAGTTCCGGTTTGCGAAATTCGGCGCTCTGAATTTGTTCTTCATCAAACGTCGGCTGTGTAATACACTCACAAAGGATAGTAAAACATTCGGAGAAGGTTTCCTCAGGAGCTTGCACATGCAGGATCGAAATTGTCTGGCCGGTTTCTGCACCAATCCGACCACCCAGAGACTCGACTTCTTGATGAATCTGTTCACTGGATCTTACTTCGGTCCCTCGCAAAAGTAATTTGGAAGTGATATCTGTCAGTCGCGGATCCACATCGGCAGTACAATCCAGTAAAAAAACAGCAGAGGTGATGGGAGAATCCTTTTTCAACAAAACCACTCGAAGTCCATTCACCAAAACCATCTCTTCGCTGTGTGGCAGCGAATGGCAGCCAATCCAAACCAACATGAGAAAAGAAAAAAGACTCTTCATCTTACCAGCGTTGAACTGCATGGACGTTCTCCTGCTCTTTACCTTTTGGCAACAGAATCACAGATGTGTAGTTGTCCTCTCTCAAATAGCTCGAAGCAACACGCTGCACGTCCTCCAAGGACACCTTGTTGATGTTTTCGAGATAGGTTTGAAAAAAACGAAAATCCTTTACAACAGACCAATACCCCAGATAATATGCTGTCTCAAAAGTTGATTCCCGGTTGTAGGCTTCAGAAGATTTCAGGAACATCTTTGCTTTTTCCAGCTCTTTCGGTGTGATGGAATCCTTTCGGAGGATATCCACCTCTTTCAAGATTTTCCTCTTGACCTCATCGGCCACCGAAGGATCACACACAGCGGTAATCAAAAAATAGCCTGGCTCTTTTGGTGTTCTGTAGTCAGCCCAAATAAAATATACGGAATGCATCCGATCCCGAATCTGGGTATTCAATCGCGAACTTTCTCCCGATCCAAGGGAAATCGTCACAACATCCATACCGTATGTATCATCACTTTGAATGCTGGGAGCTCGCCATCCCACCATAACATAGGCAACATGCGAGGGAAGCGAATGGTGCAGGATAACCTCACGTGAACCCGTCTGATTCGGCTCTTGATCCCAATATTTTCTCGTTGAAGTTCGCGCGAACAGCCCTACGGAATCTCCTAAAATACGCATCACCAATGTCGGATCACCGCTCCCAACCACAACAACAGTTATATTCTCCGGAGTGTAAAGACTGGTATAGTATTCCACCACATCCTTCACCTCGAATCGTTGGGCATGTTCTGTATCGCCAAGAGGCAAAAAGCGGTAGGGATGCTTATGAAAAATATTTTGCAAGAAAATGCTCAGAATCTGAAAGCTGGGATTGGACTGCTCCTGTTTCATTTTTCTCAGGAGCGTGCTTTTTGTCACTGAAATCAACGAATCTGAAAACTGCGCATTCTGAATCACATCCGCAAAAATGTTTAAGACGGGCACCAAAAAGGGCTTTCGTACTGTCACAGAAAAATAGACATAATCCTGCGTAGTTCCTGAATAATATTTCCCGCCGTACGACTCGATTTGCTCCTGAATATCTCTATAATGTGTGCTTTCTCTAAAAAGGGCATTCTCTACGAGCCGAGAAATACCACGATTTGTTTCCGTTTCATAAATGGAACCGGCTTTTACCATCATAAACACCGTAACGATTCGGCTGCGTGGCATTTCATCCATGACTACCCGCATCCCATTCTTCAAAAAGAGTTCCTGAGTCTTCCCTGAAAAACCACAACGAGACACGACAATCCCTAGTGTGAACAGAACAATCAAAAAATTCTTTTTTGCCATGTGAAACTCATGCCTTTTTAGTTCATTATTCTTGTTCGTCTTGTGTACGTTTTTTAAGAGGATGGGTTGCATAAAAAAGCCACTAAGGCGAAACTTAGTGGCGAAGGAATAAATTACTAAGGATTGAATTGGCAAAAATTAATTGTAGATAAAATGCTCCGGATTCTTGCGCTTCCCCTCGTATTCGATCTCATAATGCAGATGCGGTCCGACGGCTCTCCCCGTGGCCCCAACCTCTGCAATGGGATCCCACCGTTTTACTTTCTGCCCCTTTCTCACCAGAATTTTCGAACAGTGAGCATAACGCGTACTATATCCGTATCCGTGATTAATTACCAATTCCATTCCATAATCCTTATGAGGCGTAAAATTTGTTTTTGCCACCTCGACGACTCCGTCTGCTGTCGCTAAAATCTTGGTTCCCACCGGCATGGGAATATCAACGCCTTTGTGGGGAGCATTTTTGTTTGTAAAAGGATCAATTCGCCAGCCAAAGCGACTTGTGATTCGTCCCCCCAAAATAGGCATAATGGAAGGAAGATGGCTGATAATGTCTTCATTCTTTTTAAAAACTGCGGTTATTTCACCCTGATTGTATTTTTCAAGTTGGATGATGCGTTCCAACTTGTCCAGATCCATCTTGATTTCTACAGCGGTTTTGCTGATTTCGTCGGTATAGTAAGCAACATCCAACGGTCCATACGAGGCAGGACCTCCGATACCCACTTGTTTCGTATCGCTGTCAATTGGCGGAAGACTCGCAACATTTCGAAGTTCATCTCCTGTGGATTCAACTTCTGCCAAACGATTGTCCAAATACGAGACTTTCTCTTTAATCGTTAGAAGTTCTTTATGAAGATGCGCTTTATCGTTTTCCAACGAAACGATTCGGTAATTATGATAAAGGCGCGTAAAAGTACCGATAGTGAAAACCAGAATACCAGAAAAGACAGCCAATAAAACACTGGAAAGAATACAGAATTCCTTCCACGTAAGACTGATCTGCTTGATGTCTGCCCTATCCTTAGATAAATACATCAGGCGGAATCTTTCTTCCAACATCCTCTCTCCCCTGTCTATCAAATGATAAAACGAATTGCATAAGGTGGGTGATGAATGTCTCTAAAATAATAAAATAAACATAGCATGTCAAGAAAAAAATCGACAACTTCCAAATAATTTGGAAGCGAACACATATTCGTTTTCAAATTCTACTGAATGATGTAATCAGCCGAGATAACTTCTGAGCATTCGGCTGCGCGAGGCATGTCGAAGTCTGCGGATCGCTTTTTCCTTAATCTGTCTTACTCTCTCACGGGTAAGATTGAACTTTTCACCAATTTCTTCCAGAGTGAGCGGATGCTCCCTTTCAAGTCCAAAATAGAGCTTAATCACTTCAGCTTCTCTGTCTGAAAGAGTGGTCAGCGCTCTCTTTACTTCGATGCGCAAGGATTCATCCAGTAAGAGATCATCCGGTGGAGGCTGATGATCGTCTGAAATGACATCAAGCAAGCGATTATCATCCCCCTGATTGAAAGGAGCATCTAAGGATACATGCTTTCCAGATATTTTTAAAGTATCGGATACTTCATACGGGGTCATTTCCAGCTCTTCAGCGATCTCATTGGCACTGGGTTCTCTCTCGAACTCCTGTTCAAGATTGCTGAACGCCTTTCCAATTTTATTCAGGGCTCCCACTCTATTCAGAGGAAGCCGGACGACCCTCGATTGTTCGGCCAAAGCCTGAAGAATAGACTGACGAATCCACCAAACGGCATAGGATATAAATTTGAATCCCCTTGTTTCATCAAACCGTTTGGCAGCCTTTATGAGTCCCAGATTTCCTTCGTTGATAAGATCTCCAAGAGAAAGTCCCTGATTCTGATATTGTTTTGCAACACTTACAACGAAGCGGAGATTTGCCTTGGTCAGCATCTCCAGAGCTTGCTGATCATTTCTCTTGATCTTTCGTGCAAGCTCGATTTCCTGATCCGGCGTTAAAAGAGAGACCTCCCCAATTTCTTGAAGATAACGATCCAAAGACTGATTCGCACGTGTCTTAATTCTTCTCGGCATAAATAAACCACTAACTCCTTTGTTTCAAAGGTATCAATATACGAAACTCACTTTTATACACTGTATTGATTCATAAAGTTTCAAATGAATACATCTTTACATTGTCTGTATAAAATCCTCCCCATTTGAAATTGAAGCCATACGCCTTATTCAGAATGGTTACGGATAAACCGAAAAACCTCTTCTGCGACTTTTTGGCGATTTTCCCCTCTGGCAATATTGTGGCATGGGGCTTCCAACAATATCTTGTACTTCTCCTTAGAACCGATGTTTTGATAGATGATCTCCGCATTGATATCGGGTACCCTCCTATCGCCCTGAGCATGCATAATAAGAGCCGGACACCGGACTTCAGTCAAGCGACTCCTGGCACGATGAAGAAGTTTCATAAATTCTGTAACCGATGCGATCGGATATCGGTCATATCCCCTTTCCAAAGGATACGAATCAGGAGATCCGCGGCCTTTTTTCTTCCAATATCGAACAAACGGACGCATGAGCGGAAGCAACCGAATCATTGGATTTCGAAGCATGACAGGAGCGGATAAACTAATGACTCCTTGAATAGGAAGCTCGCTTGCCAGTATCAAAGCAATAGACCCTCCCATAGAAAAACCAAGCAAAAAGATGTTCTCGCACATCCGATGCAAATTTTCAACCTCTCTTCGGCAGGTATGTACCCATGTCTCCCAAGGTATATTCAAAAGATCTCTGGGATCCGTCCCATGCCCCGGCAGAAAAGGAGCAGAGACAGCAATATTTCGGCGCGCCAAATATTTTTCCAACTCCTGCAATGCCCAAGGAGTCCCTGTCAATCCATGTATAAACACACAACCGATTTCCACCCGCTTGGATCCATAAGGACTACTGTCGTAAGAAGCAAAATGGAGATTTGCAGGACACAAAATAGTAAATCACGCTCCCGACAAGGAAAGATTGAAGGTATAGGTTATGAATAAACACGCGAAGTGTAAGCATCTGTCCAAAGCTATTTGAATCGTATCTTCACGTTCAAATAATCACATGATTGCTTACTCCGAGGCATGATTACCTAAACAACGATTTAAGAAATATGGCTGACTAATAAGTTACAATTTAATAACTTGGCAAATGTAATAAAATAATTTTTATTATTCAAGTTCTTTATTCAAATATTTTGTCTTTACAATATCCATAATAATTTTTTTCTTTATTTCAAATTTATTTTATTGAAAAATCATCTTGTTTTTCACACGTAGAAATAATACCTTAAACAGCAATTGATTCACTTTTATCTGCCAAAGGACGATTTCATGAAAAAGAAACACTTCTTTCAAATTCTATTTTTGAGCTGTTTTCTTTTACTTGTTCCCATCTTAAGGAAGCCCATCGCTCCTTTGCCAAGATGGAGTATCAAAAAACCATTTTTCTATGCCAGAAAGCCATCCAATCCGACTCAGCAGATGTGGATGCATACTTTCTTCTTGGCAAGAGTTACCATGCTGTGGATTCTTTAAAACAAGCCTTGGAAATCACAAAACGAGCCCATGAACTTAAACCTGAATCTTCGAACATCCTCAACGCGCTGATTCAAATCCATAGGGACATGGCAAAACAAGCGCAGCTTCACAAGGAGCCTCTGAGAGCACTGAAGCATTATCAATCCGCTGAAGCTCTTTCCCCAAGAAATCTGGACGTTCTCCAAGAAATGGCGGATTTGTATTACCAGCTTGGATATCTTGACGATGCAAAATTAAAGTCAGTCGTTTCCATTCCCATATCCTCTCTTGTCAGAGTGAAACTATCCTTGAAAATCATATCTGCATTGCCATTCGGATAAAAGGAAAAGGCATTTCTATCTTTACATTTTGAAACATCATCTTAGTCCTTAAGCGATCCATAGGTAAATATTTCCCATTTTTAAAAACCATTCCGACACCCCCTAATTTCAACTTTACGATAATCGGTTTAATATTCAGAAAGATACATCGTCAAACTTGAATGGCTCAAATCCCTTTGTATCAAGCCTTTTCTTGGATCCACATGGTATAGAATTTGCATAATTTAAAGAAGCATATTTTCATCAATTTTAACTAGACGGCTTTTACCCATGCGCATCAAAAGGAAATCATGATTTCACATGGATCCTATAAATATCTAGTGACCTATTTTTTGTCATTCCTTGTGCTTGTTCATGCAAATGCACAAACTCAGTGGAGCGACAACGGTGTCCTTGTGAGCCAAGCAACGTCAACGCTTGTTCATTTAAGCGCCATTCCTGACGGCAACGGAGGTGTTTTTATCACCTATGAAAACAATCCCACCGGTGATGCCAACATTTATGCGCGATGGATAGATGGATCTGGGAACTTCAGATGGGGAACTTCCGGGATCGCCGTCAATTCTGCGGGCCTTGATCAAAAGCATCCGGCAATCGCACCCGACGGAGCGGGAGGTGTTTTTATCGCCTGGCAGGATGTCGGTTCCGGGGATATTTATGCACAACATCTCAATGCCAACGGTACTCTCCTTTGGGGAATATGGGGAATTGTTGTCTGTTCAGCCGCTGGCGAACAATCCCTTGTTGAAATGGTCTCTGATGGAAACGGCGGTGCAATTCTTGTATGGATTGACAAACGAAACGGAACTGCCAGTGACATCTATGCGCAGCGCATAAACGGATCAGGAACTCCCCTGTGGACAGCCAATGGCGTTCCGGTAACAACAGCAACAGAAACGCAATCCTACCATGTTATTGTTGGGGACGGCTCAGGCGGTGTTTTTGTTGCATGGCAAGATTACCGCAATGGCAACTACGACATTTATGCCCAACGAATCACCAATTCAGGATCTCAAGCATGGACAAACAACGGTGTGGCCGTCTGCTCTACGAGTGGCACGCAGACTTCACCTGCCGTTGACACTTCAGGAAATAAACTCATCATCTCTTGGGACGATTATCGTTCAGGAACGAGCGACATCTATGCTCAGGCGTTGGATTCAAATGGAACTCCTCTGTGGACAGCCGGAGGCATTCCCATTTCTGTAGCAGCCAATGCACAGAACAACAATACACTCGTTCGAGACGGATCCGGCGGCGCCATTATTGCCTGGACGGACAACCGAACCAATTACGACATCTATGCTCAGCGCATTGATAAAAACGGCAGCGCCCTCTGGACAGCGAATGGGCTGCCCGTCAATCAATCTGCGGGGCTTCAGTATGCACCCAAGATTGTATGTGATGGATCGGAAGGTGCCCTCATCGTCTGGAACGACAACCGCACGGGTTCGGATATCAATTTGTACGCGCAGCATGTGAATAGCAACGGCACCCCTCTCTGGCCCGAAGACGGCCTTCCGATTGTGGTCCAAGCCGGAACCCAACAACAACAGGTTCTTGTTTCGGATGAATCCGGGGGCACTTTCGTTTTATGGCAGGACGGCAGAGACGGCAGAAGCGACATTTACGCCCAGTTGATCAACGACAATCTTTCTTTTGTCACTCCTGTCCTGGATGCCCTGTGGGCCGGCGGACAATCCAAAAGCATCGAGTGGCAGCTTCGAACCTCTCAAACCCGTTTTGATCATCTCACCCTGCGTTACTCTACGTCTGCCGGCGACGGTTTTCCTTATCTCATCGAACAAAACATTCCTCCTTCGCAGTACACCCAGAGCTGGACGCCCTCAGGCATCAACAGCGCAACCGTTCGCATCAGAATCCAGACCCACAATGCACAGGACTCGGTGCTCTGCACGTATGAAAGTCCCAGCTTTACCATAGATTCCGATCCCCCGAACGCTTTTCATCTTCTCTCTCCTCTGGATAAAACAACTGTGGAACGGATGCCGACATTCCAGTGGGAATCTACAACCGATAATCTCTCCGGGTTGGATCATTACGAACTTTGGATAGACGGAACCCGGACAGAGGACAACCTATCAACGACCAGTTACACACTCGGTGAAGCACAAAAGCTGGCATTGGGGCAGCACAGCTGGACAGTGAAAGCCGTAGATCGGGCAGGCCTCGTCCGCCAAGCCCTTACGGCATGGAACGTGACTGCCAGCGAAGACAACACCCCCCCAAATCCCTTCAATCTCCTCTCCCCAGGCCACAACACCTGGACGAAAGAGACCAATCCTACATTTACATGGGAAGCCACGAGCGATACAGGAAGGGGGCTCCAAAAATACCAATTTTATTTGGACGAGCAACTTACAATAGACAATATCCCTCCAACTACCACCTCTACAAACGAAGTGATTCTATCTCCGGGGGATCATTCCTGGCGCGTCACAGCCGTTGATTCTGTCCAAAATTCCATCAGTACCGAGCCCTGGACGATTCGAATGGACAACGTGCCACCCCGAAGCTTTTCTCTTCTTCAGCCGCCGAACGATCAATGGACGCGCGACGCCACACCGACCTTTGCATGGCAAGCGACTTCGGACACAAGCACAGGCATCGGCCTGGCGGAGTACCAATTATGGATCAACGATCAGCTGGTGGTGGATCACATTTCGAAAGACTTGACCAGTATCACATTGAGCGAAAGCCAGCGCATGAACGATGGTTCGCATACATGGGTTGTCGTGGCCAAAGATTCCCTTGGAAACAGTCGCACATCGAACACTGCGTTTATCATTAAAGTGGACGAGACCTCTCCCCATGCTTTTATTCTTTCTTACCCCCAGGACAACAGCTTCATCAATACAACATCTCCAAAATTTACATGGCAGCCCACAACGGACGACGTTTCGGGCCTTAAAGAATACGAACTGTGGATTGACGGATTGCTCAATGTGGACAATCTGAGCACAACAACATCGTTTCCGCAATCTCCTTTAACCGAAGGACTCCATACATGGTATGTCCAAGCCTTGGACAATGCCGGGAATATTTCAACGACCGCAATCTTCGATTTTGTGATTGATACAACGCCTCCAGAACCGATTGTTTTGATCTCGCCAGTCTCGGACGACACTCTCCATACCAATTATCCTACGTTTACATGGCACACTGTGCACGATGCTCTTTCGGGCTTTAATATGTTTCAGTTTTTTATTGACGGACAACTTGTTAAAGACAACCTGACAAGTCAGGATACGACGGTCACAGTGACCGCACCTCTGGACAATGGCCTCCACCACTGGAAGGTCATCGCCTGGGACAAGGCCGGCAATCAGAGGAGCTCTGCGAATCCATTCTTTACCATTTCCATCAACCCGCCGCAGATAACATCCTCCGGCACTGCAGCGGCAACCGAGGACATTCCCTTTACCTATACGGCTACGGCGTATGATCCCGATGCAGATCCCCTGATCTTTACTTTTAAACATTACCCCACCTGGCTTGTGCCTTCTGGAAATCAGATTTGCGGAACGCCGGTGGAAGGAACCCAGGACACCTCTTTTCTTGTGGTAGTCACAGACAATATATTCAGCGATTCGCTGAAGGTTACCCTTCATGTTCAAGCTGTCAACGATCCGCCTGTCATTACGTCGCCGAGCAATGCCACGGCTACGGAAGACATTCCTTTCTCGTACACAGCCACTGCCACAGATCCAGAAAAGGACAATATCGCATTTGTCTTTAAAGACTTTCCGACCTGGCTTGTGCCTTCCGGAAACCGCATCAGCGGGACGCCCACAGAAGGGAAACAAGACACCTCCTTTGTCGTCATCGCTTCGGATGGTTCTTTAACCGACACGCTCAAAGTGCTGCTTACCGTGATTCCGGTGAACGATCCTCCTGTCATTACGTCGCCCAGTACCGCTGCGGCCACGGAAGGCAGCCTTTTTGTATACAGGGCCAGCGCCACCGATGTGGATGGACCGCGTCTCATTATTTGTTTTGCCGATTACCCATCGTGGCTTCGCCCCTCAGGACCCGAAATCATGGGCACCCCATGCAACGCATGTCCGGATACTTCCTTCAAAGTCATTGCCAGCGACGGTCTCCTTTCGGACACCTTGCTTGTGAACGTGACTGTAACACAGATCAACGATCCTCCCCTGTTTCTGTATGCGTTTCCAAAACCCATTTTTTATGATGTGGACACATTAAAATGGGAATTGGCCTTGGATGAGTACGTGACAGATCCTGACGATCCGGACAGCACACTTTCGTGGTTCTATACGCTCCTAAATGAATACGATGTCTCTGTAACGATTCATGAAAAAAATCATATTGCTACCATAAACGCGGTACATATCCTGGGGGACTTGCAGATTGCCTTTACAGTGACCGATCCCCACGGTGCTTCCGCTACCGACACACTCAATATCCGTATTTTAAAAACCGATGTTAAAGATCCAGATAGAGCAGACATCCCCGATGATTTTGTACTCTACAACAATTATCCCAATCCTTTCAATCCCGAAACAACTATCCAATACGGTATTCCCCATGCATGCCGTGTGACGCTCCGTATATACAACATGCTGGGACGTGAAGTGGCGCTCTTGGTTGATGAACAACAGAAAGAAGGGATGTACAAAATTACCTGGAATGCATCCGACCTGCCTTCAGGAATCTATTTCTACCGAATTCAAGCGGGAAAGTGGCAAAAAGTACAGCGGATGATCCTGATGAAGTAACATCCATGGAATGTTCAAAAATTCTTGAAAATGAACAAAAAAAATTTTATTTTCATTATGTTTTCTGGAACAATTTGAAACACAGCATCGTATAGTTGCATATTATTTTAAGTAAAAAACCAAGACCATGATGGAGCACTTGAAATGAAGAAAAAAGTCTTATGCGAACTTTGTGGTGCGGAAATTCCTCCCGAACGTCTTGAAATTCTACCTGATACCAAAACCTGCGTTAAATGCAGTCAGACAGAGCGCTACTCCGAGGCTGAAATTCTTGGTTTTAACATTTCGGAAGAACAGGATCAAAACCGGATGAACATCGAAGATTTCGAGGACGGCAACAATCAGCCCTTCCGCTATGATTCCAATATGGAATGGCAAGATGACGTGTAATCCCAAAAACCTTTTTCTTCCGGTGGATAAAATAGTTGTTTCTGTGTTATACTACCCATAAAATTCCCTTGCTTACACTTTGCCAGTTTTGTATGTTGTAGTCGAACCAACGTGGTTTTCAGATGTCACAATCATGTCCTCGCCTTATTTTCAAGGAGAGGATTGAGGTGAGGTCTCTTATAATAAAACCTGAAAACCACTTTGCATTGCCTATAAAAAGCCCCTTTGTTAAACAAGAGGAAACCCCATGAAAAAAATCCGCATTGATCTTTTCCGTCGCAGAACAAGAATTTCCTTTTCCCATCTTTTTGCCATTGCCCTTGTTGCTTTCTCAACAGCTCAAAACCGCCATTCCCCTCCCCCGGCCCTGACCCAACCTGCAGATTGCAATCAACCGATGCTTCCGAATCGTCTGAATCAACCCCTTCTGGAACAAACGCTCCTCTACTGTACCAATCGGACTCGCCAGAAGCATCACCTGCACCTTTTGCGGGCTAACGAAAGTCTGCACAGAGCCGCTTCTGCACACAGTAAAGAAATGGCTAGCCTCAACTATTTTGATCATGAATCCCCTGTCAAGGAAAACCGCCAACTCATGGACCGGCTAAAAAATGCCTGCCTTCCTCTTGGAAACACCATGTTCGGCGAAAATATCGGAGTGGACTATTTTCTTAAGATTGCCAAGGTGGGATTTTATACAGAATACGCTGAGGGGGAAATACGATATATCAATGCAGAGACAAAAGAACCCATTCCCTATCAGACCTATTTGGAATTTGCAAGCAGTATGGTCAACGGATGGATGAAATCTCCGGGACATCGTAAGAACTTGCTTCATCCCATCTTTCATTCCATTGGTATCGGCGTCCAGGCAGGAACATTTCGTGGATTGCCGGCGCTTTATGTCACCCAAAATTTTATTGGGCCCATTGAACCCAAAGAAAAACAGTGATCGGGTGCAAGGGGTGAGGAGTGTCGTCCCTGAGTGCCTCTATCAGGGACCCAGGGGTGTGGTAAAAATAAGATGGATTCCCATTAAAAGATTACGGGAATGACAAGAGAAGTTAAGTTTGTCATTCCTGAATTTTTCTATCAGGAATCCAGGGGTGGGGATAAAACAAGGTGGATTCCCGCTAAAGAATGCGGGAATGACAAG